>Ga0265798_10000915_pt1 | contig 47198 bp, 40 predicted proteins | sample P3T30metagenome_FD_192430 | JGI IMG/M metagenome (GOLD analysis project Ga0265798, IMG submission 192430) | Plant litter microbial communities from East Loma Ridge, Irvine, California - P3 T30 | ecosystem: Environmental > Terrestrial > Plant litter > Unclassified | place: USA: California...
AATACCAGACCATGCCATGCTTCACTCCATCTCTTCGCAAAGACGGCCTGAATCACAACATACTGGTATTGCTCAACAACTTTCGGATCGGGCTCTGAGATAGCCGAGATCCGCTAAATGGTGCCCATGAATTTCTGTCGTCGATAAGTAACAACGTAAGTGTGGCTGGCGGTCTTTCGGCCGCCGGTAATCGTGTTTTTTTCAAGACCGGACTGGGTCGAACTTTGCTGAATACTCGCGCCCACTGTCCGGCGGGCGTGTTGCGAGGCCAATCCCGCCCATGCCGAGGATCAGCGTCAGCCAAGTCACAAGCTTGGATCCGCAAGCCGCTGCCAGCGCGACCAGCGGCTTGCTCGGAACCCTGCAAAAGGGCTTCTTTCAGGCGAATTTAATCGCGCTGCTGACGTTTTTGCGACGACGCATTGTGAAGCCAATCGCACCCATGCCGAGCATCATCATGCCCCAGGTAGCGGGCTCTGGGACAGTGCTTATAGTCGGCGATCCGCTTACACTCAAAACGGCAGTGTTTCCGGAAAATATACTAGAGTAGACACCGTTTGAAGCTAGTACGCCATTTGTGAAATAGTAAAAATACCCGACCCGTCTTGACGCCTATTCACAATGCTGTCGCAGCGCGTGCCGTCACCACCAGCGCCATAGCAGCTGGAAGAAAGGAGTGCTGACACTACGTTTTGGCTTGTGGTGAATACGGAGAAACTACTATCGCTCTTTACATAGTCGTCTAGGGTGAGCGTAAACGATTGACCGCCGCCGCCTCCACCGCCATCGAAATTATAAGTGACAGCTGCATTGGCTGAGCTGCTAAATATAGCTGCTCCAAAAACTGCGGCACATATAGCAACTCTTCTCAGCATCATCATTCTTTCCCCAAGCCTATCAGAATACTGGCTAAAATAACGCTATTAGTGGACCGTCCGCTAAGTCCAGCAATATTAACATCTGTTCAGACTGCTTAGTGTAACGTTTGGCTTAGAGCGCAACTGCGGGAGGGCAGATATTGTCTACGACTGAAAATAGCTGCCTTTTTTTGCCTCTTAAAAGGCTATGCGATAGCCGCCGTTTGCGCCCGACGCCGACGACGCAAGAAAGCGCCAATTAGTGCAAAACCTATGATCATCGTCAGCCAGGTAGACGGTTCAGGTACGCTGGCGATGATGCCACCAGCGATCAGGCTGTGGACGTAGGCAGTCGGGTGAATGCCGTCATAGTAGAGATAGCCGGAGCAGTTGTTTGCAAGCCCCCCTGTTCCCACGCAGTTGCTGTGGACCAGCGCCGGATCAAGCCCGTAGGCTGTGGGATTATTCTGGATTGTGGTCTGAAGGCCAGCGAGGTCGAACATGCGGATCGAACCCGATGTGCCCAACGTCTGCTGAATACCACCAACAATTGCCGCATACTGCAGGTTCAGGTAGGTCGACGCCTGCGTTGCACTATCTTGCCTAGCCGTTCCGTAGACACTCGGGATTTGACCGACATCCGGCAGGCCGACCACGATGATGTTCCGCGCGCCGTCTGTCACCAGTCTTGTCAGGTCGGTTTGGAATGCGCTGACCGTATCGGATATCGAAGGCGCACCAGGACGACCATAATCACGAATGTCATTGCCGCCGGCTGTAACCAGAACAAGGCTGTTTGTATCTATAGCGGTGCGCCGCGCAAGCGGGCTGACGGCGCCGGTCGTCGATGGCTCGTAGTAGCCGCTGATCTGATAGCCGAGATCGGGTGGCACTTGGTTCGGATAGAACGTAGCCACTGTGGATCCACCAACCGCATAGTTGGTGCCACCTTGAAGATAGGCGGTGGATGGCCCAAACCCGAGGGCGAGGGACACGTCATCGGCGAAATTCAGACCGTTGGTGAAGCGCCCTGACGCAGGTGCCGAGCCTGGCACCTGCGTGGCAGCATTGCCGCTGTCGACGAGGCTATCCCCAAATACGTAAAGTCGGTCGTAAGACGCCGCTGTCGATACAGCTGGCATTATCAGCGTCGCTGCAGTAACGGCAGCCGCGAGCCATTTCAAGCCGTGCATCAAACATCCCCTGTAAATGAGTATGCTTAACGCTTTCGTAGGCATCCTTCAACGGTGATCGATGCGTCTCGAGAAGTTCTATCACCCACTGCGGGAACGGCTTTGGTGCGTTACGATCTACACGGAGGGATTACGAAAGCAGAGCCGAGCCGTCGTTCGGTTCCGCTGCTTCCACATGCGCGAGTGCGTGCAGCAGACCGGCGAATTCACGACGGCAGCAAGGACCCAATTCCGGCCGTTCGCATCCTCTTTTGCCATCCCCAACTCCGGTCGTTCGTTCACCTCGCTCGAACAACACCATCAGGAGTGCTGATCTCCAAAATCTATGACGGCGTTTGGGACGAAGCGGCCTTAGCCGCAACGGGCGCCGTACGGCAGATCTGAACGGAAGCGGACGTTCAGCGGCTGGAGCCATTTCCGCCTTCTGCGCCCGGGTCTGGTGGCAAGCAGACGTGCGGGAGTCAGACTTCTCGTGCTCAACCGTTCCATATTTCCCGTCGAAGCTCCTCTTTAGCCAAGTCGGCACTTCCGAAAAGTTCGCTTAGAACGCGATCTTCCATCCAGTAGAGCTGAGAGCCATCCTCAAGAACGGCCCTGTCGTGGACGACCACGGAAACACCGTCGGGCCGGCGCTCTGCAACGAGATAGTGTTCTGCGGGAACGAGGTCAGCGCATCGAACATACTACGGAAACCGGCCCTACCGGTGTCCTCGCCGGAGATCTTCGCGACGGATACCGCGCCCTTGAGTGGTCGGCAGGCAATCCGTGAGCTAGTAACTACATTGAGATAGCTAATCTCGAGAGCAGATAGCGGTTGGACAACTGTGCAAGTCAGATCATCGCGGCGTCGTTCCGCATCGCCTGACGACGCCTTCAACCTCCTCACGGGAAACGTTGTTGCCTTAGGGACACAGTGCATGCGAAACAATTTAGCAACATTAACGGAAGCTTTACAGACGAAAAGCTGAGCCTCATCAAACGGTCATATCTCGGATGCGGCAGCGGTACGCATCCGGATCAGCTTTCCCTGAATGGACGCAACGATCGTCCGAGAGGGCAAAAAGGGGCCATTGATGACCAACACTAGATTTGCTGCTCGTGCGAAACTGATGCTCGCCGCCGCGCCGTTCGCATTGGCACTTGGCGCCTCGCCCGCGATCGCGCAAAGCGCGCCGCCTGCATCTGCGGCGGCGGACGCCGATTCCACTGACGTCGTTGTCACCGGCTCGCGTATCTCACGTCCGGATCTGGAATCGAGTACTCCGCTCGCAGTCGTCGGCAGCGAAGACATTCGTCGTCAAGGTGCGACCAACATCCAGGACGTGCTCGCCAAGCTTCCGCAGGTCGGCATTCCCGGCCTCAGCAACACGAACAGCAACTTCCTGACCAGCGGCAACGGTGTCTCGACGATCAATCTGCGCAATCTCGGCGACCAACGCACGCTTGTTCTGGTGAACGGGCGTCGCTTCGTGGGCGGACTCGCCGGGACCTCGGTCGTCGATGTGAACGACATCCCTGCGGACTTCATAGAGCGCGTCGAGGTCGTGACCGGCGGCGCGTCTTCGATCTACGGATCGGACGCCGTCGCAGGCGTCGTCAACTTTGTCCTGAAGGACAGGTTCGAAGGCGTCACGGCGCGTGCACAATACGGCATCACGAACCAGGGCGATAATCCCAAGTACAATGCCAGTGTGACCGCCGGTACACATTTCGGTCCAGACAAGGCGGGCGGTATTATCGCCAACTTCACCTATGACAAGGATGAAGGCTTGTTGTCGGCCAATCGCGCCATTTCTGCGCAGGATTGCAGCGCGGCAGGCTGCGGCCCGCAATCGTACAGTACATATGCGGCGCAAGGCCGGTTCCAGCTCTATAACAACGGAGCGCCGACCGGCAATGCAGGCGGTTACGCGAGCAACTTGTTCACTTTCAACTCGCAGAACCAGCTGGTCTCCGGTTTTCCGACGGGTTCCGGTTTCAACCGTGAGTCGGTAAGGCGCATCTCTACGCCCGTGGAGCGGTATCTGGGCACGGTCATCGCGCACTATGATATCGTGCCGGGTGTCACCGCCTTCGTCGAAGGCACCTATGTGCACGTCAAGTCGAGTTCCGCGATTGAGCCGTATGCGCTTGGCTCTGACACCGACCTCGGCTTTGGCTACAGCATCGACAATCCGTTCATACCGGCTGCCATCCAGCAGCAGATCGCCGCGCGCAACAGCGATGGCAATCCGTCCAACGACGTCGATCAGATCTCCTTCCGTCGCCGACAGAACGATGTCTTCAGCCGTAGCAACACCAACACCCGTGACACGTGGCGCGTGGCCGCCGGCTTCAAGGGGTTGCTGCTCGACAAGTTCAACTATGAAGTCTCCTACGTCCATGGCGAACTGAAGGACCACACGGTCACGCAGGATCTCGACATCTCAAAATATGCGGACGCGCTGGATGCGACGACGGTCAACGGCCAGATCGTATGTCGCAGTTCGGCCGCGCGAGCAGCGGGCTGCGTGCCGATCAATCTCTTCGGCTTCAACACCGTATCGCCGGCAGCGGCCGCCTACGTCGCTGCAAACGTTCCACGTGAGGAGCATATCAAGAACACCGAAGACGTCGTCAGCGCGTACATCGCCGGCCCACTCTTCCAGCTTCTGCCGGCCGGGGCGGTGCAGGGTTCGATCGGCGCCGAGTATCGAAGGGAGAAGAGCGTTGATAACTGGGACGCCCTGACGAATGCCGGTCTCAATACCGGTAATCAGATCCCGGATACGACCGGTCAGTTCAACGTGAAGGAAGTCTTTGGCGAATTGCGGATCCCGCTTCTGAAGGACCAGCCGTTCTTCAACACGCTGAGCGTTCAGGGCGCGGCGCGGTATTCCAGCTACTCGACGATCGGCGACGTCTTCAGTTGGAATGCAGGCGCCGAGTGGTCACCCGTCAATGGGATCCGCTTCCGCGGCAATTACGCTGTCGCCAACCGTGCTCCGAACATCGGTGAGTTGTACTCGCCTCCTGCGGAGACCTTCCCTACGGTACAGGATCCCTGCGACGGCGTGACCGCGACCTCGGGCGGCACCTTCGCCGCCGCCTGCCGTGCGATCCCATCTGTGGCGGCCGCGATCGCACGCAATGGCAGCCTGACATACAGCCTTGCTGACATCCAAGGCATCAACGGCTTCGATGGCGGAAACACGAAGCTGAAACAGGAAAAGGCCAAGACGATCACTGCTGGCGTCGTCTTGACCCCAAGCCAGTTGCACGGTTTCAGTCTGTCGGTTGATTACTTTAACATCCGTGTCGATGACGCTATCGGCACGGTGGCGCGCCAGACATCGATTGAGCAGTGCTTGCTGACCAGCCTCCCACAATTCTGCAGCAACGTGATCCGTAACGCGAACACTGGTTACCTGACGACGATCAACGCGCAGAACGTCAACATCGCCACCCTCAAGACGAGTGGTTTGGATATCGATGCGAAATACGGGCACACGCTTGGCTTGATCGAAGGTGACCGCGTCGATTTCAATGCGCTTTGGACCCACACCTTCAAATATGACACTCAAGGCGATCCTTCCGCCCCGGTGAACAGCGGTGTGGGCAATCTGGAGTACGGAGAGGTATTCAGGGACAAGGTCACTGGTCGCCTGAGCTATACGACGCGCAGCGGCCTCAGCTTGTCTTGGTCGACGACATACCTCAGCCCCATGCATGACACGCCCGTGTCCGAATTCGATCCAACCGGCCTGCCTGCAGACATCGCATCGCACAATCATATCAGTTCGTTTTTCTACCATGACGCGCAACTCCGTGCAGACGTCGGCAACGCATTTGAATTCTTCATCGGTGTGAACAACCTCTTCGACAAGAAGCCGCCAAAGCTCGAAGATACCGTCTTCTACGGCAACATCACCGGCACCGAGACGGCCGCCGATGTGTACGATCCGTTTGGCCGTCGCTTCTATGCGGGCGCACAGATTCACTTCTAGAACCCGGTGGCGCGGGGACGCGTGAACCCTGGTAACCGAGTCCACGCATTAGGCGGCTTCCTGGCGGGGGCCGCCTAATGCGACAGTGTACCTCGCTTCGATTGCCCATTCCGAAGGGCTTGGATCCGACTTTTCGGTCTAGGCCTTGCCTCGCTACGATGACGCGGATCGGGTGAAAATTGTGATTAAAGACCCAAAAGGCGCTAGGTTGCGTCGTGCACTTCACACGGCATCTCCGTCTTTGTCGACAAGAGATAGGATTTTGAAGGCGTTACTGGAAATCCTTACTAAGAATGGATACCAAAGTTTTACAACGACTCAAGTTGCGAGCTATGCAGGTATTTCAATAACAACTTTATATAGATATTTTCCGAATAAAAGTTCTTTAACATTTTTTGTGATAGACTACAGGCTTGATTTGTGCGCGATCACCATGGAGGAAGCATGTCGTAAGCAACATGGCAAGACATTGCAAAAAATGGTTCAGACCCTTGTTTCTGCTTACTGTAATGTAAATTTTGAATGGCCGGACGTGACCAAGGTTGTAGACCGCTCTATAGATGATATTGATAAAACAGCTCTATTATCTTCATTTAATAGAAGAGTTGAAGCCGCCACCTCTGCAATGCTCTTGACTGCTTCTGATGTTGTGTTTTCTAACTTGAGTTTGACTAGCTTGACGTTGCTGACCGCTCTGTTTGGAGCTGTCAGAGGAATCATCGAACGCGATCTACCGTCGGAAATCCTTCCGGATATCCACGGCGAACTCACTCGAATGTGCCTGGCCTATCTGGAGGCTGTATCCACTTCGTAGCAGCGCGTTGAACAATTTTGGATAGCCCGCGAGTTTCAGCCTCACAGAGATCGCTTCGCTGGTGCCACTTCGACCTGTTCAAAAACTAACGCGTTATTGGAAGGCCGTGATGTCGGGCATATTCTAAGTTTAGAGAAGCAAACCGGTACCGGCCGTTCAAGGTCATTCGGAAAACACCTATTTTCATGCATCTTCGATGGCGACCGGGTTTTACGCCATCGTGCTGCCTAGCGACGACGTTTGGGACGAAGCCGCCATTCACAGCAACATGCGGCAACGGCGGCTTCCGCTCGAAGCAGTCGTAGCCGCCTCAGTCAATCATCGGCTCGAAACGCGCAACTTTCGTCGTGAGCAGAAAGGCAGCTTCTTGGCGCAAGCGTATGCGAGATCGGCACAAACGGAGCCGTCACAAAGGTCATTGCTGAAGTCTCCGGGAAGGCCGTAGTGTCCGTGTGTAGGACATTCGGCACTTCCCGGTGACCCCGGCATTTGGTCAAGATACAGGGCAGCAAATTGAACAAACGCCGACTACGGCAACGCGACGGTAATCCGTCACCTGCGTTGCGAGAACATTTCAGTTTGTTTCAGCTTGCGAGCGGTAGCGACACAATCACCCGACCGCCTCGGTCATAATTTAGTAAGGCGATTGTCCCACCGTGCGCCTCTACGATCGAGCGCACGATCGCCAGGCCGAGGCCGGTGCCCCCAGTGGCCCGATTGCGAGAGGGATCACCGCGCACGAACGGCTCAAACAAGCGGTCTGCGCTAGCGGGATCAAACCCAGGGCCATGATCGTCAATCGTCACCTCCACCCGCTTTGAGGTTGTTTCCCAGCGCAGCGAGGCTCGCTCGCCAAAGCGCAGCGCGTTCTCCATCAGGTTCGTAAACAGGCGACGTAGAGCCTGTGGATCTCCACGCATTACCGCACGCGGACCGACTGTGGATGAGACTGCGGCACCGGCCATCGACATGTCTTCGACGAGACTATCAAGCAGGCTACCAAGGTCGATCCTTACGTCGACGCTGCTGCCGGCCTCATCGCGCGCCAGCCGCAGGACGGCTGCAATCATCGCGCGCATCTCCTCGATGTCTGTGACCGCTCGCGCACGTGCCGAATCCGGGAGTTGTTCGACCCAGAAGGCAAGCCGCGTCAAAGGCGTGCCGAGATCGTGCGCGATCGCGGCCAACATGATCGTGCGTCCTTCAGCGTACCGAGTCAGCCGGTCGTGCATGCGCGTCACTGCGTGCGCGAGCTGGCGCACCTCGATCGGGCCGCCAACCGGCAACGCCGTAAGCGGCACGCCTGGATGGGCTGTCGCCGTACGTTCGGCGATTTCCCGTAAAGGACGTGAGATTGCGCGCGCGAACCACCATGTCGGAAGGGCGAGCAGCAAAATTGCGACGAGCATCGCGCCAAGCGTTATCCAGTGCCAATGCGTTAGGAACAGCGGAGGACGGTCCTCGACAACCCGCCACCGGTCGCCGATCCGCCATGCAGCGGCAAATCGGAAGGTTAGCGCATTTTCGAACAGGCGAGGACCGGGCTCAACCAGCACCACAATACGCGTGACGGGTGTGTCAAGCAGGTCAGCCAGCCGCCCGGCGAGCGCTGCGTCCTCTCGCAAGTCCGGCGAAGCAGGCGGTGTTGCGCGAGTGGTAATCCGTAACGCTGGCCCAGCATCTCCGGGTTGGTGATCGGTGCGCAAAGCAGCAGCGATGCTCTCCAACCCGCGTGACCTATCCTTGGGAGGCGGCCCGCGAAAGGTGATCGCGAAGTAGATGACGGCGGCGACCAGCACCGCGCCGATGACAAGGGCGAAGATGGAAACCGCGATAGGCTTACCGCCGTTCTCGCGCGAACTCATTGCGAGGTCACCTCGGCTGCGAACAAATACCCTTCGTTGCGCACGGTACGGATCAGATCCTCGGCACCGCCCCGTTGCAGCTTTTTGCGAAGACGGCTGATCTGCACGTCGATTGCGCGATCGAAATGCTCAGCGTTGCTGCCGCGCGACAAGTCGAGCAATTGATCGCGCGTCAGCACTCGGCGCGGTCGCTCGACCAATGCGATCAGCAGCCGAAACTCGCCATCAGAAAGGTTTATCATCACGCCGTCTGGGTCAATCAGCTCACGGCCGATTGGATCGAAGCGCCAGCCCGCGAAGCGTTGCCAAGTGCGGGTGGATTCACGGGGTACCGGGGCTGAACGTACCGCGTCTCGGCGCAAAACCGAGCGGATGCGAGCAAGCAACTCGCGCGGATTTGCCGGTTTGGCGATGTAATCGTCCGCTCCGAGTTCGAGGCCAACGATGCGGTCGATGTCCTGCCCGATCACGGACAGGATGATTACAGGAGGGCTGCCGGCGCGATCGAGCGAGCGCAGGATGGTAAGCCCATCCTCATCAGGCATCATCACGTCCAACACGATTAAAGCATAGGAGTTCAGCGCCAGAAAGCGCCGCATCTCAGCGCCACTTTCTGCGGTGTCGACGCGGTAGCCATGCCCGCTCAGGAACGCGGAAGTGAGTTCCCGAATACCGGGATCGTCGTCCACGATGAGAAGGCGAGCCTGAGGATCCATGGTTTCTCGGAGCTGAAGCATGTCGGCTGCGTATTGGCCGTGCGTATCCATCATATTTCAGCGCTGCAACACCTCATCGATTGCCAAACGGCTATTTGCGGCCGAGCCGCATCCGAGTTTGTCCCGAGAAAAGACTTGGCCCGCGTCGGCAGCGTTCGGTCACGCCGTCCGCTTGTCCGTGCGCTGCTGAACCGAGACTCCTGCCGACACGATCGCCAGCAGCGCAATTATCGCGAGCAGCCAAGGCGCCGCTGGTTGGATCAGCTCGAGCGCCGAAGATACTGGGTTTACCTGCCCGGTGAGACGCTCAAGCGCCCAGCCCAGCGACGCCACCGCCGCGAAGACCGCTCCAGTCAACCGGACAGGTGTGTACCGTCCGGACCAAGCAAGCATCATCAGCCACGGCACCACTACCGCGACAACGAGGATCTGCACGGCTTCGATGCCAAGGTTGAAGCCCAGCACCGCGGCTGCCTTGTTCCAGCCCTCCAGACCACCACCCGCGATTACCTGACTGAACGCGAGGCCGTGGATGAGACCAAAGCCGGCTGCGACCCACGTCTCGCGGCCGTGTAGCAATGGTCGCCAGGCATGCAACGCGGACACGAAGATCGACAAGGCGATGGCGACTTCGACTGGCGTCGTGGGAATGCTGACGTTGCCGAATGCGCCGATGATGAGCGTCAGTGAGTGACCAAGCGTGAAGGCTGTGACGAGCTTGGTCAGCCGCAGCAACGTCGCGCGCACGCCGATGTATTTGCCCCAACGGCTTCCACCCTCGCGCAGTAGCGGAGCGGGTAGCAGGAGTGCGAGCAGGAACAGAAGGTGGTCCGTGCCATCGGCAATGTGCGCCATACCCAAGCGGAACACACTGCCGAAGCCGGTCCAGAACGAGCCTTCGCTCCGGTTCACATTGATACCCGTCGTCAGCCACCGGATCATGCCGAGGAGTTGCGGCTCAGCACCGAAAACACCGTTCTGCCAATCGGACCGGGCGAACACGAGGACGGTATGCGTCATCACCTCATGGTTGATGACCGAATAGTTGAAGCGGAAACGCCGCACTGGCGCGCCAGGTGGCGGCGTCAGCGTGAGATGCGCAACCAAATCGATATGCTGCACGTCTGCGCCGTTCTCGACGTGCAAAGACGTCACACGCACGGCCCAGGGGCGGCCATCGGGAGCGACCGGACGGACATGTTCGGTGATGTAGGCCGGAAGCGCTGCGCGGTAGCGCGCTACCGTGTCGAACGGGCGGTCCATGACCGGATGCTTGAACCCGAGCTCGAACTGGTCCAGCGGCATGTCGAGCTCAAGCCCGACATCGTTCCGATGGAAATCGAGCAGGGCCGCCGTTCCCGGCAAGGCATGCGCGAACGCTGCTGCTCCCCAACACAGCAGCAGCAGCGCCGCGCACCAGCGCATGAAGCGAGCGATCATGATCCGCTGAAGTTGCTCGATCCGGCGCCGAATTGACCGCCGTAATCGGCCACCTTGTCCCGCCAGATGCTGTGGTAATGTACCTGCGCGTTGTAGATCACGCCCTGCTGGACGACGAACTCGATCCAGACGCGGGGTCCATCGACGCGAATGTACGACCGCTGGCTGGAGGTGCCGGACGGGAACGGGCCGAAGTCGGCGCTGCCACCCTGACCCTTGGCATAGCCGACATAGGTGCTCGCGAGCGGCGTCGTGCCCTCGTAGGTGGAAATAAGTTGGCTGGCCCGTTCCGATGATTGCGTGTTCACGTAAGCCTCGATGAGCGCCCGCACGAGCCCCTGAGTGTTGGTATCGAGACTGGAGTAGAGCAGCCCGCGCCCCGTCGTCGGGTAGCTAAGCGAACCGAAGTTGCTGTCGGTATTGCCATTCGCACCGGCGACGACATCGTTGTACGTCCCGCTGAGCAGGGCGCCAGAAGCGTAGGTGCTGTTCGCCTGAAGCGCTTGCGCGAGGTTGTACGCCGCGACGCGCTGCGTTTCGAGCGGCGCGTGCTGCGTGCCCGCCGTCGACGAAGTGACCGATCCGTTGACCACCACCGAGCCCGACGAGGTCACCGCCCAATTGGGCGGCTCGACGCCAAGGAAGGCCGGCGAGCCCGAGACATAGGTCGAGTTGTACATGATGTTGTAGGCGAGATGGTGCCCTGCGATCTGCAACATCCAAGGCGAAGTCGTGGACGGCGTGCCGAGGATTGCGATCGAGTAGAGACCCGAACCATATCCGCTCTGGCTCGAGGAAAGCACATCGTCGGCGCGCCGGATCTCATCCTGCGTTCCCTTGCCTGCGGTGCTCAGCGCGGTCGCCATCAGATTTTCCGCTGCGGTCAGCTGAGCGGTGGTCAAAGTGCTGCTATTCAGCCGCAAGCCCTGGCGGTTGCCGGGCAAATTGGTCCACTGGATCGCATTGGCGCGCGTCAGGGTGAAGCGCACCGTGCTCGTGGTTCCGGATGTGTCCGTTTCGGTGGTCTGGTTCGAGCTCAAAGTCGCCAGGAAGGCGTTGGCTGCGGCTACGACAGCGGCAGTACCCGTCCCTTGGCTTACACCCGTACCTACGCCGTTAGTGGTCGTGGACGAAGTGGACGTCGCGGTCGCGGTCGCCGTGGGCGTCGGCGTCGGCGTCGGCGTAGCTGTCGCTGTGGTGGTTGAGCTGCCGCTATCTCCGCTGCAGCCTGGCAGCGCTAGCAAAGCGCCAAGCACCAAATAAGAACTGTTTCGATGGCGCACGTTCACGGCAACACTCCCAGGGCGGTTTCGCGCCAGAGACAGAAGTGGTGTTGCGCGATTATTTCAAGGGTCTCAAAGGCTGCAACAATTAGGCGTACTAAGGACCGTATGGACTTGCCCCGCTTAAGTGGAGAGGCATTTGCTCAGCGTGACGCGGTTCGTTCGAACTGCGCGGGGCTGATGTGGTCGAGCGCGGAGTGGCGCCGGACCGGGTTGTAGAAGCCGTCGATATAGCGGGCAAGACCGAGGGTCACAGACTCAATCGAGGCGGCAATCGACGGGCCAACGCAGTCTTGTATCGCTCCGCTCTTGTTCGGATGCGGCACCACAAACCAACACGCAATTACATCCAACGCCGAATCGCTGAGGGTAAGTCAGCGCGCGAGATTCGCCGATGCTTGGAGCGTTACATCGCTCGCGAAATATACCAGCATCTTTGCACCAGCAAAAGCCGGCAGTAGCCGGCGATAAAGCCTCTTGACCGACATAGGAGCATCTGTGGCGCCCCCACCGGATGTTTGTTCATATAATACCGTCGGCGATGCCTCGCTGACGCTTGCAGATGCTCGGACACTGATCCTCGCCCGTCGTTGAAGCAACGATCGATTGCCCCGCCTGCTGTCCTTGGCTATGCTGGTTGCATGGCAAACGCGATCGGCCACGGTGGCGCAATTACCACCGCACAGGTTGGTAGTCTTAGCGCGGCTGACGTTCCGCGTTATATCCTTTTCGGCGATGAAAGCGTTCGCTCCGATTGGTTCGTCAACGTCGAGCCGCTCGACCGGCGTCCGCGCGACAGCGGCTGGGTTATCGCGCCGCACACGCACCCGCGTTTCACACAGATGGCGTTCTGCACCGCCGGTGGCGGCGACCTGTCGGTCGAGGGGGAAACGCGGGCGTTCGGCCCGGGCAGCGTGCTCGTCGTTCCCCCACATACCATTCATGGTTTCCACTATCAGGAGGATAGCAATGGCTGGGTCGTCACTATCGAGCGCAACTATCTCGCGGACCTGCTCGTACGTGCGCCCGCGCTGACGGCGATTGTGGAAGCGCCCGGGATCTTCGCCTTCGATGCTGACGTGATGTGCGTGATCGTCAATCACATTACGTCATTGTGTGACGAGCTGCACGACATGCGCGAGGCGAAAGCGATCGGAGCCGAGATCGGCCTGCTGTCGGTCCTCCTCACGCTGCTGCGCCACTGGCCGGCGGACGAGACGCTCCGGCAGAAGGGCGTGGACGGCCGCGCCGGTCTGGTCGGGCGGTATAAGGAATTGCTCGAGCGTCGCTACAGAGAGCAGCCACATCTTTCCCATCTTGCCCGCGAGCTTGGCGTCAGCCAGTCTCAATTGCGCATGGCCTGCGGGTCAATCGCGGGCATGTCGCCGCTCGAACTGATGCACGATCGGACCTTGGCGGAAGCGCAACGCTGTCTTGCCTATACGGCGATGAGCGTCGGCGAGATCGCCGACTGGCTGGGCTTTTCCGATGCGTCCTATTTCTCCCGGTTCTTCAAACAGGCGGCCGGCGAACCGCCGACCGCGTATCGGCGCAAAAAGGCGTTTTGAGTGGTCGCCTAGAAGCGGAGGTCCGAAAGAACGCCGAAATAGTTGCCATTGCGGCCGCCTGCCACACCGAACGCGTCACCAGCCGAGAAATAGGTTTCGAACAGGCGGAACTGGAGTTGCTTGGTCGCTTGCCACGATGCTTCGAGGTTGAGGTCCGTGCCGATATAGTTGGTCGTGCCATAAGGCGCGAACGAAGCGCCGGTCGGCCCGATATAGACGCCGTCCGCCTTGCGCTGCCGCCACAGGAAATCCGGCCCGGCCATGATCGTGATGTCCTTGCGCGGCTTGACCGTGACGGACGGATAGGCATCGACGAGGTTGGACAGGTTGAAGAACGCCGCCTCGCTGATGAGCGGCAAACGGGGCGCCGCCGGCACGAAGGTGCTCGCCTTGCCGTCGCTCAGCTTGCCATCGCCGCTGAACGCGTTGGCACGCAGGCCGAGCCGCGGCTTCCAGGGCGTATCGGCAAAGGTATAGCCACCCTCGAACAGCACGGCCCAGGCCTGGATTTCCTGCGTATCAATACGGCCGGTCTGACGATCGGCCTCCAGATCGAAGTCCCAGCGGGCGTTGCGCGTCCACAGCCGCGCGCCCCAATTGTCACGCCGGTCCTCACCGGTCGCCTCGCGCACGATGCCACGATCGCGATCCACCGCGTACCAATAGACGTCGGTGCCAAGCCCAAGCAGCCCGCGTGGCGCGCTGACGTACACGCCCTTGAAGCTGGCGGCATGGTTGGGACCGTCGTCGAACGTCTCGGGCTTGATGCTGACCGGCCGTACCGCGAACGCATCGACCGAGATTTTGCCGGGCAGGATATAGGTCGCGCGCACGCCCTGATAGGTGAAGCGCATGTTGAGCCCCTCGCGCACGCCGACGAGCTTGCCGTTGCCGAGCGGCATCTCGAACCGGCCCGGACGTACGGTAATCTTGCCGGCGTTGCCGAGCGGCACCGTCACGTCGACGAACGCCTGATAGATGTCGACCTTGTCGCGGTTGGGGCCGGTCGCGAACTCCTCACCATATTCCCGGTTGTCGCCAAGCTCGACATAGCCGCGCACGTATGGACCAACGTGCAGGTCCGCGATCAGCCGCGCGCGGCTTTGCAGCGCGCTGTTGCTGTCGCCGCTGGTGCGGCCGAGCGCGGCATGGTTCCAGTCGGTGTAGTACAGCCGCATCTCGCCGCCGAGCGACAGGTAGATGTCGTCACGGCCGAGCGGGATGTGGCGGATCTTGTCGAGGATCGGAGCGTCGGCGGCGGGCGGCTTGGACCAGTTCTCGGTCCAGCGGATCGCCTGCGGAAGGCCCGGCGGCCCGGTGCGGCCGCCGGGGATCGCCTCCGCCGCGAGCGGCTGCGATTGCGGCGGGCGCTCGCCCGGCGGTGTGGCGGAGCCGAGCGGCCCGCCAGCGGCGTCGGCCGGCGGCGCGCCCTGCGGTGTCGATTGCGCCCAGGCCGACGTGCCTGACAGCAGCGCCGTCAACGCGAGGCAGCGGGCCATATGCCTGCACGGCGGCGCACGGCGACTTCCAGAGAACAGCATTTCCTAACTCCCGATCGTCTTGTTTTGTCTGGCGTTGTGCCTGTTTAGGCGATGACGTTCTCGCGGTAGCGTACCAGCGAAAGCGCGATGCCACCGCATAGCGTGCCGCAGCCGAGCACCAGCGCCACCGGCGACAGCCCCCAGCCGCTCGAGAACAGCACGCCCGCCATGATCGGCCCGAGCGCCGCGCCGGCCCGACCGACGCCGATCACCAGCCCAGTGCCGCCCGCCCGCAGCGACGCTGGGAAGGACTGCGCGATCACCGCGTACAGGCCCGCCGTCGCGCCGTTGGTGAAAAACCCGCCGATGCAGCCGATCATCGACAGCTGTGCGAGCGTGGTGAAACCCTGCCCGAACGCGGCCACCGCGACTGCGCCGCACAGCATCGCCCCGATCACCAGCGGCCTCACGCCAAAGCGCTGCGTCAGCAGGCTGAGCGCGATTGACCCGGTAGCCCCGCCGACGTTCGTCCACACCAGCACGCCACCGGCGGCGGCAGGCGCGAAACCGAGATCGACGACGATCTTTGGAATCCATTTCACCAGGAAGTAGAAGGTCATCATGTGCGCGAAATAGGCGAGCGTGAGCAGCATGGTGACGGACGCGAGGCCCGGCGCGAACATGTCGGCGATGCGCGACCGCGTCCCGAAGCGATCTCCGGCTCCGGCAGCGCATTCAGTGGCGAGCGGCCCTGCCGCACCATCGTCCGGTTGATCCTGGCGAGTGCGTCGGCCGGGCGCTTGTGCAGCAGGAAGGCGATCGTCTCCGGCACCATCCACAGCACCAGCGGCACGAAACAGATCGTCGCCACTGCGCCGAACTCGAACACCGACTGCCAGTGCCCGGTCCTTGCCAGCAGCAGTGAGGCGACCGAGCCGCCGACGATCGCGCCCATCGGATAGCCGCCCGCCATGATCGCGACGGTCAGGTTGCGGCGCCGTGCGTTGGAACATTCGGCGACGATCGCGTTGGTCGCGGCGAGCATGCCGCCGATGCCGAAGCCGGTGAACAGGCGGAACGCCGACAACTCCGGTACATTATGCGCGGTCGAGGCGGCGAACATGCCGAGCGCCATCACGACGAGGCAGGCGAGGATGGTCGGGCGGCGGCCGATCCGGTCCGCCATCGCACCGAGCAGGAAGGCGCCGACGCCCATCCCGAACAATTCCATCGACAGCACCAGGCCGAGCGCGGCGCGGTCGATACCCCAATCCTTGGCGATGCCGGGCGACGCGAAGCTGATCGACAGCACGTCGAAACCGTCGAGCGCGTTGAGTGCGGTGGCGATGCCGATCGCGATCACCTGACGGTAATGCATCGTCTCGCGCGCGATGATCGCGCGGGGATCTTCCATGCTCATCCCCTATAGCGGCATTTCTTTATGTGGTTTGTCGCCGCCGGCGGCGACGGAGTAGGTGACCTGTTGATTGCGGGTCGTCTGGAACTCGGCGACCGTCTGGCCGCGCATCCCCGCATAAATGTCGAGATTGGAGAAGCCGGTCACGGCCGCGAGCTTCTCCAGCAGGAAGAAGATCGCGCCGTAGTGGATCAGCCCGCGCCAGTCGCGCGCGCGGACCAGATCAGCCTCCTCTGCCGACAGCCCGGCGAGCGCATACGCCCCGGCTTCGTCCGCGTGGAACGCCGCGCGGGCGGCGGGGTCGATCAACGTGTGCAGGAAGCGGTTGAGGCGATAACCCTTAGCGCTGCGCTCGAGCGTATAGGGGTAGGTGCCCTCCAGCGCCTCCGTGCCGCGCAACTGCTCGCCGATCCGGGTGCGATGCTCGGCGGCTGCCGGGGGTTCGAGCGGCGCCGCTTCGTTTTCGTACACCGCCGTCGCGATCGCGGTCATCGAGGGCAGGTAGTAACTGCGGTGGACGCAGCGAACGCTCGCCGAGAGAGCGCCGCGCACGACCAGCCACATGATGACCTCGGAACCTTCCATGCCGCCGAGCCGAGCGTAATCGGCATGGGTGAGGCGGGTGAGCGCGACCGGGTCCTTCTCGATCAGATCGAGGAAGCGTTCGTCCCAGGCGGTGTTGTTGAAGCCGCAGCGCTCGCCGTGCACCTGGTGCGAAAGGCCACCGGTCGCGACGAGCGCAACCTTCAGATCCTCGGGATAGCTTTCGATCGCGGTGCGCAGCGCCTGGCCGAGCTTGTAGCAGCGGGCCGCAGTCGGGATCGGGAATTGCAGCACGCCGATCTGGAGCGGCACGATTGTCACCGGCGCTGCCGTATCCGGCCGCAACACCGACAGTGGCGAGAAGCAGCCGTGATCGAGCGGCTTGTCGCGGAACGTGCTCATGTCGAACTCGTCGGTCATCAGCGATTGCACGATATGCCGCGACAAGGCGGCATGCCCCGCGACCGGTGGCACCCCGCGCGCGCCGCCGCCCTCGTCGGCGACTTCGTAGCGGTCATCGACACCCACCGCGAAGGTCGAGTAATGATCGAAGAAGAACGATGTGATGTGGTCGTTGTAGACGATCAGCAGCACGTCGGGCTGGCGTTCGGCGATCCAGCGCTGGATCGGCGCGTAGGCGTCGAAGATCGGCTTCCACGCCGGATCCTGCTGCTTATTCGCGTCGAGGGCGAAGCCGATCGTGGGTGTGTGCGACGTCGCGATCGCGCCGATGATACGTGCCATGCTCCGTAATCCTCTCACTGCCGGAGCGTTGGCCCCCGTGCGACGGTGTATGAGACAGCGCCCAATCCCGTCGTCGCTCGACGTTGCTGATAAACGCTGCGCTTATCCATGGCGAAATCTTCGATTGTCAGGGATTTTTCGCCAAGCCTGGGATCGTGTCCCACTGAGTGGTGTAGCTTTGGCGGCATAGCCGCATTGGTCTCCGGCTTGGGCGGCAGCGTGACGACGGGATCATCGCTCAATTGAGCCACCCTTTCCAGTGTCATGTACCGGCCTCGCTGAATCGCCCGATCGTCGTTCTGCTCGAGCAGCAAGGCACCGACGAGACGGGTGATGGCATCCTTGTTGGGAAAATGCCGGCCACGCCGGTGCGCCGCTTGATCTCCACGTTCAGGCGTCGACCGGATTGGTGCTGTGCGGCTTGGTGCGATGTTGCGGCGGAAACGACATGTAGGCGAGCACATCCTCCTCGTCGGTATCTATCATCCTGGCGAGCTTGGGGACACTGGAGCGCAGCTGGTCGGTGACCTTGCCAATGCGCCTTGGCCGCCTCGGGCGTCTCCTGCGCATAGCGGTGGCGATGAAGGCCGAGACGGCGCGACCAGCCTGGCGAACCTTCAGGTCCGTCGCGTCGACCCAGACATACGGCCAGTCGCCTCGATAGGACGGTCGAGAAACGCCTTCACGCGGGCGTCGATCTCCTCGCAGAGCCGGCTCACCTGGCCCTTGGAGATGCGGGTCATCCCATCGCCTTAACCAAGTTGTCAACTCACCGGGTCGAGATCCCCTGGATATACGCCTCCTGCACGACCGCAGTCAGCGCCTTCTCGGCGATGCGGCGCGGTTCGAGGGAGGCCGGGAAGTAGCTGCCGGACCTCAGCTTGGGGACGCGCTGCTCGACCGTGCCGGCCGCGTTTCCCAGTCGCGCTTGCGCTAACCGTTGCGCTGGGCGAGCCGGTCGCTGCTCTTCTCGCCATAGCCGGCGCCCCGTCAGACTGCCGACCTCCAGGTACATCAGCAGCTGCGCCGCTAAGTCGATCATCTCGCACAGGAAATCGGCGTCGGCACTCTTCCCCAGCAGCGCCTCAACGCCGATCGTTTTTTCGGTTATCGGAGTCTCCAATGGTTGGATTTCGCAACCCGAACCTATCCGAAGATTTCCGATGGCCACCCCTCAGCTACACCACCCCCCGGGACGCGACCGGATGCCTCCTACGGCCAAGATTGGGCGATTGCTGATCGTCAGCTTTGACCGGCTCGATCGGCAGCTTTCGTCGGGACCTGACGTTCGCCGGAGATAAAGTGAACGACCGAGTCTGGTCGTGAACTGCCCTAGGCTCGCCACGGGAAGGACCCACAAGCCGCCATTCCCATCGCCTTTTCGCCTTCCCAACTTCCGACATTCATTCACCGTGACGTGACCTTGGTTTTTTCCTCCGGTTGGAGCTAGATCCGATCCGGAAAGGAACGGACAGATGATGCGGCAGCAGATGCGCTCGGTCAGCTTGGCTTAACGACTGTCCTCGCCTCGAACGGTATCGAAGGGCTTCGGGAGATCGCCAACGACGTCGGGCGCTTCGACGTCGTTTTCTCCGACGTCGTCATGCCCGGCATGACCGGCATTGAGATGGGCAAGGCCATCCGCCGTCTCCATGGCAAGCTCCCGGTCGTGCTAGCCAGCGGCTACAGCCATGTTCTTGCCGCAGGAGGAACCGACGGATTTGAGCTGATCCACAAGCCATACTCCATCGATCAGGTATGTCATGTTTTGCGCCGGGTTGTCGCGACACCCGAACGAGAGGCACGGGCAGCATAGCAATAGCTAAAGTTAACCTGTAAAGTTAAAGACCGGATCTTATCCGAATCCCTGGGTAGCAACATTAGTGTCTCAACGTGGCATCGAAACGCACAAGAGTTCTCTTTGGTTTACAAACGTGTCAGATTTGCACAATCGTTATCCATAAACTTCAAAACTAATCAACCATCTATTCTGGTAGGGATTGGCCTGAGGCAATCGCTATTAGGAATGTCGTTGGTTCGGTCAGATCTCGTGCAGCGGCTCGCAGCGGAACACCCCGACCTGTCGGCAGGCGATATAGACAAAATTGTAACGTCGTTCTTTGAAACGATAGCTGCTCAGCTGACCGACGGCGGGCGGGTTGAAGTCCGCGGTTTTGGCACCTTCACGACCCGCTCACGTGACTCTCGTACCGGTCGTAATCCCAAGACAGGTGAACCCGCCCCAGTAACCCCAAAGCGCGTCCCCTTTTTCAAACCAGGCAAAGAGCTTCGCTCGAGGATTGATGCTGCGACCAAGTAGCAAACGTCATGTCATGATCTTTGGGAGGCACGTGAGAACAGGTCAGGCGCAAACGATCTCACGGCTTTATGGCGAACCCCGGCTTTGCTGGCGTCTCTTCGATTGCATCAAGCTTCGCTAGTAAGTCTGCGAACTGGTCATCCTCAGGCTGAAGATGGTATACCCTTCCTAATTTCGATCCAAAATTATCAAGGTCTCGTTGGGTAAGCAGCCCTACAGCTACGACTTGATCGCTTCGCACTCGCCATCTCCTCGTTGATGCTCATCAACAAAGGCGATCAGCTTTTGTTGCGCTGATATGACAAGCGATACGACAGGCAGCTCGTCGTACGCGCAACGAACAAACATGCCCAAAGGGGGCAGCTCAGTCATAGCGGATCAATGTAAATCCATTATGAACCTAATTCGCCAGCCCAGGTGATGCGATCGTTTCAGGTGGTTTGGCTAGCCCGGTGCGCACCGCACCGGGCTAGCCAAACCACGCTCGGCTACTTAGGATCATTGCTTTTAACTGCTTCTTGAGAACGCCGCTTTGAAAGCGCGACGAACATCGCAGCAGTGACAACGCGGGCCGCCTATCCGTGCGCGTCGCCTAATCGTTGCTCGGTCAGGATACTCCAGCTGGTGATGAACAGCGCGCCAGCGAGCGGACCAACGACGATGCCGCTCAGGCCGAGCAGTTCGACGCCGCCAAGCGTCGTCACCAGCACCAGCCAGTCAGGAATGCCGGTGTCGCGCCCGACCAGCAGCGGCCGCAGAATATTGTCAGCGAGGCCGATCACCATGAGGCCGGACAAGATCACAACCAGCGCTTGCCAGATAGCGCTGGTGGCAAGCAGATATACCGCCACCGGCGCCCAGATGATCGCGGGACCGATTGCCGGCAGAAGCGCGGCAATCGCCATCAGCACGCCCCACAATAGCGCTGCGGGCAGACCGACGATCCAGAACGTGATTGCACCGAGTGCCCCTTGCGCCAGCGCGACGACGACCGAACCCTTGATAGTCGCGCGTGCAACCGAGACGAACGTGTCGGCCAGCAGCGCCGCCACATTCGGCTCGAGCGGAAGTGCGCGGACGATCGCTGGGCCTAGGCGTTCGCCGTCGCGCAAAAGGAAGAAGGTGACGTACAGGCCGACACCGAAGGCGAGCACGAAGGCTGCGGCGTTCGCGCCGATGGAGAACGCGTGGTGGGCCAGCATGCTGGCGCTCTTGCTGACTGCGCGCGCGATCTGCTCCTGGGCATGGTCGAAACTGCCAAAGCCGGCACTGTCCAGAACCCCTTGCAATCGCTCAGGCAAGGCGTTGTGGATCTGTTGGAAGTAGGATGCGAAGTTGATCTGGCCCGAACGCATCTGCTTGTAAACGCCCGCCGCCTGATCGACCACCATACTCGTTATAATCAGCACGGGGATGACAACGGCGATCGTTATGATCAGCAGCGCGGCTGCCGCAGCACGGTTGCGGCGCTCGGGCCAGCGCGCGAGTAGGCGCTGGTACAGAGGCTGGAACACGATCGCCGCTAAGGTTGCCCATAACAGCGCGCCGAAGAAGCTGGAAACTACCAACCCTAACGCTATCGTGATCAGGGCAAGAAAGAGGACGAGTCCCCCGTGTTCAATTCGATCTCGTTCGTTAGCGATCGTCTGAGCCTTTGCGTAAGGTCGAGCGCACGTCTTTGGATCAAAGCGTTGTCGCGTGATCTAACTATCGAAACTCGTGATAGGTCCGACTGCGATTGCAACGACGAAGGGTAACCAAAAAGATCGACGGCCATAGTGGCGTCTCACGCCCGACATAGAGCGAAAGCCGTCAGACTTAGCGTCTTTTGACCGTGTACTGCCAGCCGTTACATCTCAACTTTGAGAGGTCACATGCTCGAGAAGCGACTGAAAGAAGCTTGTGGAATTTGCTGCCGCTGCCTCGAGTGCTACCAGATCGCCCGGTCGATATCGGAAGACCTACTATACAATTATGGCACGCGAAATACAGCCGCCCCGCGCCCTTTCCGAACCTATTGATAAATGTAGACAAAATGTAGATATCCAGAATAGTTATGAGTGCCTACATGCCGGAAACGAGATGCGACGATTAGTTTATATCAGCGTATGCCAACCGCTCCTGACATCAGGTGATGTCGACGACATCGTCGCAGTATCTTCTATACAAAATCAGAAAGATGGTGTGACCGGGATGCTGTGGTTTAACGGCATACACTTCTCTCAGGTATTAGAAGGAGACGCTGAAGCAATCACTTTGACAATGCGGCGCATCGTGAAGGATAGCCGCCATTCGACTCTTGAGGTCATATCTGATGGACAGGCGGATGAACGTTTGTTTGGCAACTGGAGTATGATGCGTTCTGATGGCGATCCACAGGCTATTAGGAATAGTATGATGCTAACCCGGTAATTACCGCGTGTGCAGTCCTATCGTGGCAGAGGAGTGGTAATTCCTAACCATGCTTTTGCGCGACTAGATTTGATAAGGCCTTCAAGAACTCCGCCCTTCTGATCCAGTTGTGGCTGTTCGCGCGCACTTTCTATCTTTCCAACCTCGGTCTTCTGTTGATGTCACTCATATTCTGGTGCTTTGCTGGCTCAGTTCGTCCGCCGTTGAGCGCGGCGACGTGATCGGCGCGCTCAAAACCGTACGAACACCTGGGCCGTTGTCGCCATCCTCAAGGCTGCCGCTGAGCCGTTTGACCATCGCGTCCAGCATCCTCGTGCCAAACCCCTTGCGCGTACCTGTCTTACCTTTCCCCTTGTCAGCGACGATGAGGCGAAAGCGTGCACGATGCCGCTCCAAACCGATGAAGATTGGACCGGGATTGCCGCCATAGGCATATTTCTGCGCGTTGATCACCAGTTCGACCACGATCAACCCGACTTGAACGGCATCGTCGGCAGTGATGACAATCGGCGCGAGATCGAGCGTGAGCAGGTCGGCCCACTCTGTACCCATCGACGTTTTAAGGTCTGCGACCAGATCGGCTAAGTAGCGCGAGAGATCGACCGATTGGACGTTGTCGTCGGTGTAGAGCCGGCGATGCACGAGGGCGACCGCGGAAAGACGCCGCTGCGCCTCGCTGAGGTGCCCGCTCACAGTTGGATCATCGCTCGACCGAGCTTGGAGCGACAGGAACGCCATAACGAGCTGAAGGCTGTTCTGGACCCGGTGGTTCACTTCCTTCAGCAGCGTACCCTGCTGCGCGATCAACCGATCCTTGTCGGCAACGGCGACGTTTAGATCTGCGGCGAGATCACGGATGCGGCGGTTCTGCCGGGCCTCGTAAAGACGCGCCGATAACCGGCGAGCGGCCTCGGTTTCGGCATGCGACCATGGTCGCGCGCGCCCCCGCACCTCTTCTGTCCAGGCCGCGAACGAGGCTCTCGGCGTTAGCTTCTCGCCCTGCTGCAGGCTCACCGCCTTGTGCGGGTTGCCCGCCCATTCGACCACCTCCCGTTCCTCAGCGCGAAACCACAGCAGAACGGTCGGCACCTCGGACGAAAGCGTGATCGCTAACAGGCCGCTTGCGCGCTCGCGATAATCAGCAGCGGGTGGAAAGTCCTGAGCAAGCATGTTGGTGTGGAACGGCGCCGGCCCCTGTGTGCGAACCCATGCCGCAACCTCGCGGATATCGTCGCGGTCGGGGTAGATCCCATCCTGGTGAAGTGCACCGCCGTGGAGAATGGCAAAAGCGTCGGCTTCGAACATCCGTCGCAGATCGCCCGATGCGGTTTTGAACAGATCCTCAGGATCGACCTCGGTCGAGACACGTGCCGCAATCGCGTCTTCGTCAGCACGCACCCGAAGTCGTTCGCGATACTCCTCCGCCTGCTCTTTGGCGTTTATCTGACGCGCGAGCCCGGCTGCGATCAGCGACGCTGCGCGCCGCGTTGCTGCACTGAGGTGCCGGGGCGTCAGGTTGTGGCAGGCGACCAGGCCCCATAACACCCCGTCCTTGACGATGGAGATCGATGCGGAAGCCGCCACTCCCATGTTCTTCAAATACTGAATGTGGATAGGCGAGACGCTTCGCAGCTCGACGTCGCTCAGGTCGACACGGCTATGCGTTGCCGGGCGGATCGGCCGAGGCTGGTAGGCCACGTCCGGGATCACCCGCACACGATTGCGCAGGTAGAGGGCCCGCGCCTGCGATGGGATGTCCGAGGCGGGAAAATGATGGTTGCGAAAGCTGTGAAGGCCTTCAACCAAATCCTCAGCGATGACGACGCCGGAATCATCGTCAAGAAACCGATAGATCATAACGCGGTCGAAACCGGTCAGGCTCCGAAAACTCTCGGCAGCTCGCTCGCAAAGTTCGAGCAGTCCGCCAGCGCGTTCAAAGCTCAACCCGGCGTCGTCGATCCAGGCAAGTACGTCCGTCGCCGTCTGCTGCTCGCTTTCCTCTAATTCGATGAGCCATAAGTCGCCCGCCCGACGGCCGACCGCTTCCCAGCGCGTTCCTGCGATACGGCCCAAGAAGCAACCAGCGCGTTCGCACTTCAACAGTGTTTCGACAGTAGACTCCCCGAGCAGCGAAGCGAGAGTTTCATCCTGCCAGTGCGTACCGAAGTGTTCCTCAAGGTCACCGGCGCCGCCTACGATCCGCAAGTCACTGCCCTCTGCCAACAGTAGCAGGCCGTGTGGCTGGATGCTGCCCGGGATGTGTATGGGTTCCCGGTCGCATTCGGAGATGTCGGATCCGAGTTCGGGGGCTTCAAGCGTCGTAATCATCAACTTGGATCATAGAGGAACAGATCGAGACCTCAAGGCGATTGGCACCAGTGGACCGACCGACGGCTGCGATCGCGGTGACTGGATGGAATTGAGCCTCGCCTCGGCGTCAAGACCCACAAGACGACATTCAGCAGTCGTTTTGCGCTTCCAAACTCGAGACATTCGTTCATGTCCGTTCACCTGCTGGACGACTCCGGGCCCGATTATGGCCGCATCTGGGATCACGAACTGGTCGCCACCGTCATGAAATCGCCGGCAACGGCACCTGCAACACCCGCTACAAGGTGCCGGACCATATATCTGTTGACCGAACATCCCCGTGCGAAGACCATCCTCGGCATTGTTATCGACGACCTAGGTGGGGATATCTTGACGAACGGGAGAGCAATAGCCGGTAATTCTGGTTCGCGGTGGTTGCGCTGGGATCCGCATTTCCAAGTTTCAGGCATCGCAGTGGGTGATTGATCACTTTGCCGGCTCATTCCTGATCGGACGCGATCCGGGCATCGACGTGTCGATCTCGTACGCCTCGCTGACAACTACGCCCGTCGGGAACAGCGGCGTCGAGAACGTGCGCGCAAGCTAAGTGAAAACGCGCCGTAGGGCGCATAGCCGACCGACTGGTTTGCGCGACCGGAATGGCGGGTTCCAGCAAGAGCCGCCGCTCACATCAACTACGCTGAATGTCTTGAGCTGGTCGCGAGCTGCCGCGATGCCCTCCTCCGGCAAGCCCCACAAAGCGACACTAAGGCTGGCTCCGCCTCTTTCCGAAACCAGCCGGTCATTCATGATAAAATATCGCACCCAAGCTTGCTTCTACGGCACCGTCACCGAACCTTACTTTCGGGAATTCTTGGTTTGCGTCGGCGATACCTCGTGACCTTCTCCCCCTTTTCAGGCCGCTGATAACTGGTAGCCCGGCTGCTACAGGATCTCGCCCTCATCCTGACCAAGCAGCTTATTGATGAGTGGACGCATGTAGGCGTTCACGATGTCAAATTCCTCCTCCCGAAGCAGCGACTCTTTCACTTTAGGGTTGATCGTATGACCGTCATACTTCGCTCCATGCATCGAGACCGTGCCGAGGACCAGCTGCATGTCCCTCGGTCGGTTCTTTAGCGCAAAGGCTATAATGGCGGCTGCGTTCTTCTCGTCCTGATCCTGTTGAAGGGGTGTATCCAGGATAATCGGACAGAGGCCGGAGGTTGTGAATTCGCGGATCGTGTGCAGAAGCGCAAAATGATAGGCTAGAACCGCCCGGGGACCATAGCTGCCAGTTTCGTTGATCTTTGGCGAAACGCTTTTTTTGGTTGAGGCCTCGAATGTGACACCAAGCTCAACCGCGAACGCGCCTAGTTTCTTTGCGTAGAACGCGACTATCTCCGCTTTCCGTTTGGCGCTGCTATGCGTCTTCATAAGCTGGGCGGCCTCGTCTTCCTTGGTCCGCCATCCCGAGATGCTTTCGTCGATGACCGCCCGTTCAGCTGCGATGGTGGCGTCGACAATCCGTTCGCTCTCGTCGTTGAGCATGTCACGGAGCTTCACTTCTCCACGCTGCTGCTCCAGGAGCGCGTCGATGCGTCCAATCCGGTCATCGTAAGCCTGCAGCGATTGCATCTGGCGCACAACGTCCGCCTCGACCTCAATCAGGGAGTGTCGCGCACTCGCGAGAAAGCCTCGGCACGCATCGGCGTCGCTGATCAGGTTGAACCGGCTCGCGAAGTCGTTGTCATGGACCGTATTGCAGGTTGGGCAGACGACTTGGGCGTCTGCAAGAGTTTGGGTGAACTTAACGTCGGCATCGAGTTCAGCCAATGCGGCGCGCGCGACTTCTATCTCCTCGACAAGGACGGCTCGACGGGATTGAAGCTCAGAAACACGAACCTTTATGGCGTTGAAGATCGCACGAAGATCGTTTACCTCTCCTAATAATTGATCGATTTGCTTCTCGAACAACATCGGGGAGAAGGTCACCGTAATAGGCGAGCGACCATTACGCAGTCTTGCGGTCGCGCGGTCGAGCGCACGGCGCTCGCCCTTGAGTTCGTTCTGTTCGCGCTGCGAGTCGGCGCGCTGAGCCTTAGCGCTGTAGTATTCACGTGGGCGTATTCCCGTGTGATACTCTAGGATACTTTTTTAAAAGTCTGGTATCATCGACAAGCTCTTGAACGAACTCCAGGTGTCATCCCAACCCCGATCTTGATCCTGATAAAAGGGCAGAAAGCAGAATTGAGGCGGTGGAACGATCAGGTCGTTGGACTTAGAGGCCAACTCTATGGTAAAATCGAGCAGCTGCGCTATCCTAGGCCCAATTTCTTTTACGAGCGAAGTGCCGGACCAGACGAGGTTGTCTGCCGCGTCAAACAATGCAAATTGGCCATCAAATTGAAGAATCGAGTGTATCACACCGTCCACAGAGAATTCGAGCATCGTCGCGACTGACGCCCTGCTCCATTTCTCATTCACGACCGAAGCGTCGGCACCAAACGCTCCATAGATCGACTTGATCAGATGAGATTTTCCAGTGTCGTTCTCACCGAAAACAACCGTTGTGCCGTCATCAAACGTCGCTTGCCTCGCCTTCCCCTCGATTCGCGACATCAGGAGAAGCCTTCGAAACTTCAAGTTTTTCATAGGACTTCTTCCTAAGACTTCTAATCAGGCGTTTAAACTTTTCAGCTTTTATGATGCGTGTATATCTCATAGATAATCATCGCCTTCAGCCTAGATGGACTAAACGGGGAAAGGTACTTCTTTCCAACGTCCTCAGCGTGAAGAAAGAGCTTCTCCACCATGTCGACGAGACTGAGTGCTTGGTCATCGATCACTAGCGAGATTGCCTCCGCGATCTTCATGCGGATTCGTTGAGCCGCGCGGTCAGCCGAGTTCAGTGCGGCGGCGCGATAGACGGCATATTCTTGGCTGATGCGAAGCTGTTCCGAGAACGTGTAGCTTAGGCTCGGCGCGATCGTGCTCCACTCCGGTGATCGGCTATTGCTCTGGATCGCATCGAGCCATTCTTGGACGTTGGCCTTCGTAAGCCCTTTCTCCTTGATGACCTGCTGGAGTGAGGTGGCTTCGCCGGCGTAGTTAGCTTTCCGGCGACATTCGTCTGCAATGGCCTGGTAGACGGCCTCTGGACTAAACCAGACAGTCCCGAGCTGCTCAGCAATGAATGTCTGGAGCTTGCCCTTCGTGTGGGAGACGACATCGCCGAGGCTGAGATCGGTGCGCTGGAATCCCAGCAGTCCCACATGGGTCTCGGTGGCAGTTGGATAGGCCTCCTTGACCGATGTCACGATCTTTTCGAAGTCCGTCGCCGTGCATTCGCTTAAACGGAAGGAGGTATGCCCGGTATGAAAGCCACAAAGTTGGTTCGAAACGAAGTCAGCCGACAGAACAGTGCTTTTGAACTTATCGATATTGTCGAACATCTTGTCGACGTAGGATGGCTTTTCCTTAATGCCCTCCCCGGTCTTGACCTTTTCACGTTTCAGAAGAGAAGTCAGCGTCCAGCCACCGTTGGTGGCTTTCGATTTGACTTGGTAGAAACGAACCGACGTGGGATTCGTGGCGCTGTCGAGGAGAGCGACGTCGTCATGGAATTCGAAGACGATAGCGTAGTCGTCGTTGGTCCCATGCTGCTGGAACAGAAGCGCGAGCCCCCACATGGTCTGATAATCGTACCGACCTCCGGTCGCGCTCTTTTCGCGCACCGGCGTGCTGATCAGATCCGCTGCTAGCACCATGTCCACTCCCCCTGATGCGATTAGATGCCGCCAAATCAAAGGTTAGACAATGCACAAGCGTATGTCAGCGCGGGAGCCAGCCATCGAGATCCGCTATGGAAGATGCGGTCAGCAAACGGTGATCGCCGGAAGGCTGGGGTCATCGAGGTTTATCGACAGCATCCAGCGGGCTGAGAAGCGGCCCGCATAGGGCGCTGCCGGATCGAGCTTGCGCGAACTACCGCGCTGGGCGTCGGCGAGCCAGGTACCGATGCGGGGGTCTTGGACGCCGAGCACCTCCTCGAGCAGATAACCGGCACGCACCCGTACGATCTTCTCGGCGCTTTGCTGGACGGCTTCAATGATCTGATTCGCATAACTACGCGCATGCTCGCGCCAAATTGACGCAACCTTCGTCATGCCGCCGCACCATGCCGGCTTTGCAAGCGTGTCGCGGAAGGTTTCTCCTATTGATGTAACGCGCATGGCCTCGCTTGCCAGCGCATAGGCGGTTGTCGGATCGCGGGTCTCATGGCGATGGACGATCATCCCCCGAACAAGCTGCGTTGGCTGTGGCTGGGAGAGTCGGAACGGCAGATCATCCTCTCCCGCTTCATTAAAGGACAAGCCCAACCCGTCTTCCATACGCTTCCGCGCTAGGATAGGCCAGATACTGCGCTCAGGCGTCGAAACGTGCAGTTCGGCAGGCGCCGGCGCGAGCCCGTGCATCTCCAGCGCACTGGCGTGCGACACGTAGCTGAACGGGTCGGCTTCGAGGATCACCCTCGTCGTGTCGCCTTCACAAACAATGTACTGCATCGAGCTGAATTCAGGATCGCGGCGCAGCCTGTCAGGCGGCACCTCGTTTTCAAATCCATAGCTGTTGTCGTAAGTTGCTTCTGAAATAAGTTTACGCGCACGGCGTGCGTTGAGCTCGCGGTTGCGTGGTGGTATTGACGTTCCAAGATATTGGCGATCATGAAACAGCTTGCGAGCGAGCAGTAGCAGGTCCCATTCGCTCATGACCGCACGACGGCTATCACGTGCCATTTGAACAAGTAGGATAGACGCAGATTTCATAGTATCTAAATGAGGATCGGGTGGATGTCCTTAGGACATCCACCCGATCCTCGAATCAGTCAAGCTCAAACATCGATGCACGGCAAGGCCTGCAGGACTTTTTACCGTGTGCAACCGGACATTGAACCGGACATTCTAAAGGACGTGCATCCCGTTCCACCTGCCACTATATGGCGGAAATCCAGGGGTAACGACGCCTACCACATCGGACTTTGAAGCGGACATCCAAATGGTTGAAGATCGAGGCGAGACAATCGATTCCATCCAGCCCATGAAGATCGGCGAAGGCTCTCCACGCCTTCCAGAGGTGCGAGACCTCGCCGTCGAGCTCGCGCTGAAGGCTTCAGCATTTCGAAGCAGCCTACCCGCCGGGGTTCGTATCGCACTAGCGGATCTCGTGCGAGCGATGAACTGCTACTACAGTAATCTTATCGAAGGCCATGACACGCACCCGATCGACATCGAGCGCGCTCTTCGCAACGACCTGAGCGAGGATCCGGTTAAACGCGATCTCCAACTCGAGGCGCGCGCACACATAGCGGTGCAGCGCTGGATTGATGAAGGCGGCCTTGCCGGACGCGCGCATACCCGCGAGGGGCTACAAGAGACGCATTTTCGCTTCTGCGCAGAACTACCCGACGACCTGCTCTGGGTGGTGATGCCAGGCAGTGACGAACGTGTGCACGTCGAGCCCGGACAGCTTCGTGAACGCGACGTGCAGGTCGGTCGCCATGTTGCGATTAGCCCAGGTGCCGTGCCGCGGTTCTTGGATCATTTTGAATGGGCATATCGCCGTTTGGGCCGCAGCGACGCCATCGCCGCAGTTGCCGCCGCCCATCATCGGTTCGTCTGGATCCACCCTTTCCTTGACGGCAACGGACGCGTTGCTCGGTTGATGTCGCATGCGATGATGCTCGATGCGCTCGATACTGGGGGCGTATGGTCCGTCGCGCGCGGCTTGGGGCGCACCGCAGAACGCTACAAGCAGCACCTCGCCGCTTGCGACCTGCCGCGCCGCAACGATCTCGATGGCCGTGGGGCGTTGAGCGAGGAGGAACTTGCCGCCTTCTCCGCGTACTTCCTCAAGGTTTGCATCGATCAGGTCGACTTTATGTCAAACCTAGTCGAGCCGGCCAAGCTACGCGCGCGTATCCATCAATGGGTGGGGGAGGAAGCGGCACTCGGCAACCTGCCGGGCAAGGCCGCCAACGTGCTGGACGCGGTGCTTTATCGGGGCGAGCTACCGCGTGGCGATCTTGAGGCAATTGTCGGCACCGGCGAGCGCCAGGCGCGCCGCGTCGCCTCTACTTTGGTCGACATGGGCGTGCTTGTGTCGAAGAGTTCGCGCGCACCCTTGCGCATCGCCTTTCCAGCTACGTTAGCATCGCGGTGGATGCCGGGTCTTTTTCCGGAGAAGCCAAGCTAAGGAACTAGCAACCACGACCTTTACCCGCCGACAGCGTCGCCATGCTACGCAATCAGAAAGGCTCTCGCTTCGTAATCGTCGTTCATCACCTGCAATGAATAGCTTCCGCTGTAGGCGCGTAAACGGCGCCGGACGGCGGCAAGGCCGCTTTTGATATCGCCAAGGCGGTAATCACTAAAGCGGTTTCTACCTATTTTGGAGGGTGCTTAGCCTTCCGGCGCCGGACGAACACCACGATCTCGACGTCGCGCCATTCCGCAGCGACTGCTAGCCGCGCAACCAAAGTGACGTCCGTCGGATCGCCCTCGATTTTGGTGTTGATCTCTACCGGATTCGCCGGATCAGGCGCGCTGATGGTGATACCTTGCAACAGATCATCAGATAGTAGCTCGGGGCGCTCTACATCCGACCGGTGGAAATCGACTCCCTGATAGGTGTAGAGATAGGATCCTGGCGGTCGCGCGTCTGCTCGTGTGATGACTGCATCGCCCATCGCCTCGCGGACGTCATAGCGATCGGGCCAATCGTCGCCCTGCCTGGGCATCAGCACGATCGCGCGCGCGCCTGTCTCGGCGATCCGCGCACCCTCCTCCGCGACGGACGCGAATAATTCGTGCAGGGATCGCACCGGAACGCGGCGGCGCCTGAGCTTGAAATAGGGCTTCCAGACGTAGCCGACTGCTTGGTTCGCCAGTGTCTTGGCGAAGCGGTCGGGAAAGTTCGTGTCGGTCGTCTTGACTTCGGCCGCAACGAGCAGGTTTTTGTCGACGCCAGTCATCGTTAGGATAGTGGGCCCTTTCGTGCCCTCAGCAAATCGCAACCGCGCCGCCGGGAAAAAACCCACCCTGCCTACGAGATCCCGGAGCGCCGTTCCGGTGGCGCGGCGAAGCTCCGAGACGGCATTGCCCGCGATCGGCATTGCCACAAGCCGTCGGATGCGATGCGCTTCGATCGCTGCTGCAGCCGCAACGAGCACTTCGTGGAACGCATCACCAGCCGGTTCCGGCATCTCTGAGGTGCGGAGCATGGAGATCGACTCCGACAACATGGCTCGGGAACCCGGCTCGGACCAGGCAGATGCCGTCCGGATCAGCCAGCTGTGCAATTGCCATAGGGTCTCGTCGCCCAGCCGCGCCGCCGTCGCATCATCGCCGAGTCCGCCAAGCCAGGACTCGACGGCGGCAAACCCCGGCGCGTCGCCCAGCGCCGCGGCCAGCGCGAACCAGTCGGAGGCAAGCGAGCCGACGCGGAACTTGGTTTCGACGGAATAGACGCGTCCCGGCACCTTCTCGCTATCGATCATGCTGTCGAGCCTGCCCACGAGACTGTCGAGCCCGCTGACATAGCCGCTCTCGCTGTTTGACCATTCGCTAATGCGAAGCCGCACGAAGGTCCGGACGAGATCGAGGATGGCAGGGCCCTCGCGGGGAGCAATGCCGGTGGCAAGCCGCACCGCAGCGACATTCGCCCCATGGATGGTGGCAGCCGCGCCGACCCAGCCTGCAAGCACGAGAGCAGTGACGACGCGGATATCCGCATGGAGATTGGCGACGATCGCCGAGAAGACCGTGGCAGGCAAAGCCTCGCGAAACCGAGGATGCAGGAGCAAGGCCGAGGCCAGCTCATCCGCCTCTTGCCAGTCGCAATCGACCAGGCCGCACGACAGCAGGTCGCTGCGCAGCACGTGGAGGAAATCATTCTCCCCGAGGTCTCCGAGGGTTTCGCGCCAGCGCAGCAGGCTCTCGGCGTAAAGCTCCGCACCGATTTCGTCTTCATGCCAATGCGAGGCCGCGATCAGATAGGCAGTGCTTTCAAGATGCTTGAAGAGGATCGGCCAGCTCCTTGTGAGCACGCCCCACGCCGCCGCTTCGTCCGCACCGTCGGGGACCTTGGCATAGCGGGCGCCCGCCTGGAGTGCCGACTCGTTCGCGCCGACGATCCGCAGGGTGACGCTGCGATAGGCCTTCGATATCTGGGGCGGCAATGCGCCCGGTACGAGCGCGCGCAGACCGGTGCCGCGCGGCGCACGCTGGGCGGTCAGCCAATGCCCGATGCGGTGGACCAAATATTGGGGAAATTCAAAAAGGCCGGCGACAATCCAGGGCGGCACGTTGTCCTTCCGGTCGGGGATCAGGTTGACCGCCATATGGGCGAGACTACCGATGAAGCTGTCTTCGTGCGCAAGGGTTGTCACCGCATGCTCGAACGGGCGGCGATACTCGCGAACCCAGTTGCTATGCTCGGCCGATATCGACCCATAAGCCGCATAGCTGGTCGCGACGCCCTGCGCGTCGACGATCGTATACGCCGAGAGCAGGAACTGGTGGAATTCCCGCATCTCGCGAAGGGCATGGTTGAACCCGGTGATCGCGTGGCGGTCGATCTGGATCACGACTCGGTCGGCAAGCTCCTCGAGGATATCGCTCGGGCTGAGCGCATCGCGGTCGATCGGGGCCCGGAACACGAAGGCGTGACGCAGGAGCAACCGCTCGATCCTGCAGAAGGGGACGCCGCCCGCGCGCCGGCAGAGCAGGACGTCGCCGCGCAGGTGCCGGCCGAGCGGGCCCGCAAGCCCCAGCATCCAGTGGTATTTGTTGGAACCGGGCCCCTTCCCGGCGCGCCGGCATCGCCAGGCCCAAAGACGTGCCGCGAGGCGCAACGGCACGAGACGGATATCGACCAGCTCACTAGGCCGGCGGAGGGTTATGCAAACGGCGCGGTCGCCGCCTAATCCTTCGGCTGCCCCGCCCATGACGAACGGCATGGGCTCGGCCGCACCCGGAAACAGCTCCTCGCTGATCTGAAGATAGTGATAGTCGGAGAGGAGGGCGGAGAGGTGTTGCGGGATGACGCGGCTTGCCACGAAGCGCCGGCGCGCGGCCGCGCGATAGTTTGGCCTGATGAAGGACAGGCTGGTGATGAGGAACTGCCAAGTGACGAGGAGGTTGGCCAGAAGCCAGCATCCTAGGACGATCAGCCCTGCAAGGCTGATCGACCAGCCGACATCGCTACGACCTGCGGCATCGAGGACCAGGAGTTCGGGCGTAAACAGCGCCAGGACGAGCGCAATGGCGAGGGTGAGGCCGCTCGTGCCAACGGCATACGCCAGGCTCTGGTCGTAATAGAGGGTGACGTCCGCGTTGGTTGCAGCGCCTTCGTCGCGCTGAACGATCAAGGTGACCATGCCGAGGGCTAGCGGGAAGATCAGGCCGACCATCGTCGCCTGCGCCCCGAGCATATAGCTTAGCAGGTTTCTGATCGTTTCCTTCTCGCCAAGGTCCTTAGCGAGCGGGATGAGCGCTTGGGGCGTCTCGATGGTGAAAAGCAGGCCCGAGGTCACCAACATCGCCCAAACCGCACCGTAGACGGCGAGAAGTCGGAACAGCGAACGGTTCGCAACCAGCGGACCGAGCAGGCGAAGCCAGAGCGGCGGCTGCGCGGCCCGAAGCGCGGCATTCTGTGTGCGCAAAGCGCGTACTTTGCCGGCCGCAGATTTTCGGATGTTCCCCCCATGGATTCATGGACACCTAGTCGCATAGCTGAAGAGCCGCGTCATCTGACGTAACCGTCTCGCCATTCGTCAGTCCGGTCGATCGACATAGACGAGGCCATCTCCTTCCGTGCGCACATAGTCCGCCTCTGGCGGAAACATGACGTCGCGAAGTCTGAATTTCTCGCCGAGGAAGCCGGACGGCCAGGTTGGGCCGATCTCGAACCAGAGACTTTGCCACAGCAAGGATGCGGTCGACACATAGCCGCCCTCGATCGCCACCGAGCTTGAGATCATTCCGATCACGAGGCCTCGTGCGTCGAACACTGGCCCCCCACTCATGCCGCCAAGCGCGGTCGCCTCAAGCGAGAAACAGGGCGTGTCGATCATCGGCCGGCCCAGCGGATAGAGATCGATGATGGGCCCGGACGACGCGATCGTCGCCGCCTCGAGCTTGCCGAGATGGCGGCTTTTGTCGTCTAGCATGTTCACACCGTCGGGAAGGTTCGAACGGATGCCTAGTACCGTCCCGCGCTCGCCGACCCGCGGCAATCGCGCACCGAGCTCGAAGACATAAAGCGAAAAGTCTTCGGGCAATGCGGTGTGCAGGTCCATCATGAGGAGGGCGACATCGCCAGCTTCCGGCGTGACGATCGACCGGACAATCCAAGTCAGCCCCAGGCCGCCCTGCTGGCCGAATGCGACCAGCTCGGCATCGGCGCGCAACAGCCCCTCTTTGCCCTCATAGTCCTGGATGACATGGTGCGCGGTAACGGCGACGCCGGGTGCGACGAGGAAAGCCGACCCACGTTGATGGCCCGTCCCGTCTCCGGTGCACCATAGGGCGAGCACCGGACCATTGATCAGATTGTCGGACTTGATGAGTATCACGCCGTCCTCGGGTTGCGGCGGGACGAGGATGCTGTTGACCTTAAGCGTCTGACCGGAAGGGAACGAGAAAGGCGCGCCGAGGACAGTACCGTGGATAGTGCCGCTCACAGGCGCCCTGTCCAACGAAATGGTCGATCATCAGACATTGAGGACTGCCACGCTAGCTGCGAACCGAAAAAGTCCCGCGTCGCCGAAGCAGGCTACAAAGCCTGGCCGCGGCTCGGGCAGTCCTGCCACGAAGCGGGCCGGCTCGCACCGCCACCCGCGCGCATGCGACCGTATCTCGGAGCGCGCCATCCAGGCGATCAGCTCCGGCGCATGGGCGTTTTGCGAGGTAAAATAAGGAATGGCGAGGAGCATGTCGTCATGGAACGCAGTGAGGTCCCCGACATAGCCATAGCTCGCCTTGTCGGTCTTCGCATCGCTGGCGTACTTGCCCTTGACCTGCACCGGCCGCACGATCGTCGTGTCCTCGCTTGCGCGACTGACGATCATGTCGAAACCACGATCCCGTCGTGGGAAATAAATGTCCCAACCCGCATCGGCGAGAACGCCCGCCACATACATTTCTGCAAAATAGTCCCGAGTCCGTGAGATGCCCGCCGCAACGGTCTGGGATAGATCTTCTTCCATTCCTGCTCCCCGTCGCGCAGCATCTGTGGCGACGGGGCACAATGAATGCGTTGCCGCTGCAAATCCAGCGAACATTAGCTACGCTCCGCATGGAGCATTGCCGGCACCGGCCCACGCTGCTCCGTGAAATGGACGTATCGTGTCACTGCTCCCACACCAGCTTTTTCGCTTCGATGACGCGACCGCCAAGACGATCCGGTCGGCTATCAGCAAGCGTGCCTGACCGAAGCTGCGTCCGATCCTCGACCAGGCGAAGGAAACACCTGATCAGCTCGCCGCGATCGCGCGGCACCTCCAGATCGACGATCGTCTCATCTTCCTTTGCGAAGACGCGGGCCGTGAGACCGAACGAGACGCGTTCCTCAATGACGTGCTCGGTTGGGCCGATGATGCGGCCGCCCGGAATTTCATGCAAGCATCGCGACGATCATCAATCAAATACAGGGTGATCGAAGCAGGCTACCGGTCGATCAGCCGGGCCATTCGGGACCTGCCCATCTCTGCCGCCCCCCGGAACGCCAATTGGCTGGCCTGTTTCACCACGCCGCGATCGATTTCGACGGTATGCAGGCCCGCGGCCCGCAATGTCTGAAAGGCGATGATGGTACCTTCACCATCGGCGGGCCTGTCGTCGTGCAGAGCGAGGATGGCAGCATTGCCGATGTCGATGCGATGACGACTTCGCTGGCCGACCTGCTCGGCAATGCATCGACTTTCTCGGCTAGCCGTCCACCAAGGCCTGCATCGCGGTCTCGGCAAGCACCTCGAAACGCAGCTGCATCAGCAGGATTTCAGGGACATGGCCGCGCGCGTAGGTGAAGCAATAGACTAGGCTATCGTTGAACGGTGCGGCGACGCGCCGTCCCGGCGTTCCTTCGGGGCATTTCCAGCACAGGAATTCGAGCTTCGTCGTCGCGCCCTCGCCCGGCCCTCATTCGCCACGATGGTAACGGCGTAGGAAGGCGCGCGCCGTCACCAGCACGATATGAAGCCGGAAGGTCGAATGATCCTCATCCGAGAGCCCCGGATGCGAGCCATGGGTGTGGAGCATCTTGAAGAGGCCGTTCACATAGTTCTTGCCCTCATTGCCCCATTCCCCGCGATCGACCGCGAAGAACCCTTCGGACGCGAGCAGGGCCCGCCGATTTTCGGACGTCGGCAGCGTCGCGGCTTTGGTGGGAGCGATCTTTGATGCCAGCTCGTCGAACAGGCTTTCGAGAAAGGTGCGTAGCATTGCGTTGCAGGCAGCCCAGTCTCCGCGGGTATGAGCCTCGATCGCCTGGTCGAGATGGCCCTTGGGCGTGACGAGCTGGAACACCTTCAAAAGCTCATGAACTTCGTCGTCGGTGGCCGGCAGGTCGATCTCCTCGGGCAACGCCGCGCGTAGTCGGGGGTCCTGGCCGCGTTCGCCTGGCTCCACGACATAGCCGTCGCGCGCCAGACCGCGCACGAAATTGGTCTGCTTGCGCTCTTCGAACCGTAGATTAAGGAGCGGCAGAGCCTCGCGGACAACGGCCTCGCCAAGCGTCATGCTGCCCTCGGCGGTGTCGATCACGCCGCGCGAGCGCTGGACAAGAATGCGTCCGAGCTGGCCGACCTTTTTGCCGACGCTGATCCCCGAGCCTTCGCTGACATCCGCCTCGAGACCTAGCCGCAAGGTCATTTGGTCAAAAGCCGCCTGGGTATGCCGCTCGAGCATCTCAACGGCAGCGAGCAGGGTCGCGCGGGTGAACGGCACAGGTCGCATAGTCGGCTTTCGGAGGCGATGGTCGAGCGACTATATATGGGTGGCCGACCGTTGCGAGGCTAAACGTTCATCGAGGACAATCTCGACATCGTTGGCGCCCAGATCCTGACCTTCAACCAAGTGCGTCCTGGAGGGTTCAGGGGCGGCAACGAATGGCCGCTTACTTCATGTGCTCACTCTAAACCAGACAGACCGTTATCCACCATCGGCGAGCGTTCGAGCCCCTCGCCCCGCCAAATGAACGAACGAGCATAAACCTCAGTGGCTGCTCCAAAGCGGACGGGCAGCTTTCCACCAGAAAACACCAAAGAGCGGTCGGGCCGCATTTACTTGACGGCCACTGACAATATAGCGATCGGACAGACGAAGTAGGCACGCCAAATTTGAGATGGTCCCTCGGCACCCTCAAGACCGGATGGAAAGCAGCGATAGATGTTTGCCCACCGCAGTAGAAAGCAATTCGTGACAGCGGTCGACGATCGCGTCTGTTGATCGGGACCGAGCGAACATGGCCTTGGCCTGTGCCTGAAGTTCGTCGCGGGTTGGCAAAAATTGCACATGCAACCTAGCCAACATCGTGCCAGCGGCTTGGCATGCACCGCTGAGCGCGTCGGGCAATGTCGACAGCTCAGAGTCGTGCAGCGTCGACGCGATCGCAATCGCGATGCTTTCGGGGTTGAAGCGATCTGCCAACTGCTCAGCAGTGCGCTGTATCGTGCGGGTGCCAAGCTGGTGCTGGTTGCGGAGGACCCGCTCGGGCGGCGCCTTAAGATCGTAGACGATTCCGAAAATAGAAAGCAGCTTTAGCACATACCAACTCGCGTCGATTTCCCACCAGCGAAAGCCCTGTCGAACACTGCTTGGATAGGCATGGTGGTTGTTATGCCAGCCTTCGCCCATCGTCAGGATTGCGAGCGCGAGATTGTTGCGAGAATCGTCGCCTGTCACATAACGCTTGCTCCCGCGTACATGCGCGAGCGAATTGATGGAGAAGGTGGCGTGGTAGACAAGTACAGTGCTCCAAACGAAGCCCACCACTAGTCCTGCCCAGCCTGCCACTAGAAAGCAGATCCCGGCGAGCAGCACTGCCGGCAGCACCTCGACCTTGTGAAGCCAGCGAAGCTCTGCGCAACACGCAAGATCTGGCACTTTGGAGAGGTTGGCGACGTCGTGTTTGCGCGCGAAGAGCCAGCCAACATGACTGTAGAAGAAGCCAGTATGCCTTGGCGAATGGACGTCTTCAGACGTGTCGGAATGAAGATGATGATGCCGGTGCTTGGCGGCCCACCATAATACACTTCTTTGAGCAGTGCTTTGCGCGAGGAGGGCCAGAAGGAATTGGAACAATCTGCTTGTCGAGTAGGAGCGGTGTGAAAAATATCGATGATATCCGGCGGTGACCGCAAACATGCGAAGACAATAGAGGCTGATGCACAACGCCGCAGCCTGCCATGTCACGCCGGTCCAGATCGCCGCAACACAGCCTAGATGCACGAGCAGGAAGGGAACTGCTGAAGGGTAGGCAATGTCCCCGTCCTTCGAAGTGGTAGACGGCTCAGCAACTGAATGAATGGTCATGGTCTATACAGGTCCGGGCTGCCTATTGAGGGTCCCCCGGTTTCTCATCCAACCCAAGGTGAGTATCCGGCGTTCATTCGGCGGTGATCTTGGCCGCGGCAGCAGCATATTCGATCGGCGGCAGCCAACCAAGCGATGTGTGAGGACGGCTCTCTTTATAGTCCCGCCGCCAAGCCTCGATCTTGGCTCGGGCGTCCTCGAGCGACAGGAACCAATGCGCGTTCAGGCACTCGTCCCGTAGGCGGCCGTTGAACGATTCCAAAAACGCATTGTCCGCCGGCTTGCCAGGCCGGCTGAAGTCCAGTGTCACGCTGTTCTGGTACGCCCATCGGTCAAGCGCTTTCGAGGCGACTCCGGCCCATTGTCCACCCGGATGGTATGCGGTGCGCCACGTGACAGCACGATCCGCGTCATCGCCTCGACCACCTGCTCGCCCTTGATACCCTGGTCGACCTCGATCGCCAGCGCCTCGGCGGTGACCGCCCACATCACGATACCGTTCACGCAAACGCTTTCGGTTATAACGTCTGTCTGATCCATGTAACGATTCAGCCCGATATTAACTTCATTTTGGAACTAAGAGGACGCTTTGACGTGTTGAAGCCGCTTCAGTCTCAGCGAGCCGGTCGTTGCAGCAAGGGCGTCGGACGCACTCGTGTTATGAACCTCGAACGACTTGTCTTTGAACATGAGGCGATCGACCTACTAGCCCGTAACTTACGTTTGCTTTCCACTCAAAAGCCGCCGGATTTTGACGCCGCTGTTTCGTTGCTTGCGCAGTTGGCAGAGGAAGTCGAATCGCACCTCGAATATGAGGACAGAACGGTTTACTCCGTGTTGATCGAGCTCTACAAAAAACGCTCTTTCGTTGGTGCCGATAAGTTCGAGCAGCTTTTTGAGTCGCTGAGGTCGGATTGGTGCAACTATCTTGCCGACTGGACGGAGGAAAACGTTCGTGCTCAGTGGCGCAGATTTGGTGTTGCGACAGCTGAAATTCTGCCGCGACTGCAGGCGCGCGTTCGCACGGAAACTAACCTTTTATATTCGCGTGCCCTCAGCAATGGATTGATCACGCTTCGGGACATCGGTTGATGCCTGATCCGAATGATCTTAAAAGTCGTGCTGTCAGTCATCAAGAGCTAGGCCGCGATTACAGCAAGCTGCGGCTGATGAAGATATGTGGAGCTGAAGTCGCCAGCCGCCTGCAATTTCGCCCAGTCCGTAATCGTTACCGTTCGTCCGGTTATGCTGATAAGGCCATCGTCTCGCATGACCTTGATCGTGCGGTTGACGTGAACTCCCGTCAGGCCGGTCGCATCACCAATCTGCTCCTGCGTCATCGGGCATTCGAAGATCTGTCGTTTACTCACACCAGCGGCTTCTTGGCGCCAGGCAAGTTCGCAGAGCAGATGCGCAACACGTTGTCGGGCATTTCGCTGCCCAACATTGAGCAGCCATTCGCGGGACACCGAGGCGTCCACCAGCATGTCGAGCCAGAGCGCGCGGGCCACTACCGGATAGCCTTCGCCGAGTTTCAATATTGCTCGGCACGGTATGAAAGCCACCTCAGCTTGCGTCAGCGCCTGCACATTGTGGTCTGCTTGGCCCAAAAAAGCATTCTGCAGGTCGACGAGATCGCCACGTAATTGGATGGCAAGGATCTGCCGAGCGCCGCTGCCCGCGTTCTTACTACGGTACGCAAAGCCTGACAGAAGCAGGCAGCAGTTATCAGGCCGATCACCCTCGCGAACAAGATAGGCGCCAGCTTCGATCTTGGCCAACCAGTGCGGCAGGCCCAGTATGGCTTCCTCATCAGCCAAGGCGATTGGTGATCGTTTCTTCAGTTTGTTGAGCATCGGTGCAAGCGTCGGATAATGCGAGTTGCGCATGAGCTCTCAATCTTCAGTGGCAAGGGAAGCCATTCCTCTGCCGCCGACACTTTGCAAAAGGAAACGGGCTGCCCTCTTCCACATAAAAGCACGACAAGCCACTGGTTTTATGCATGAATCTTCTTAGCTGTGAACCGCTCGCGTGCATAAAGCAGTCGCAGCCGTTCCGAATCTTGTGGATGCCGAGTTGTCGGCAAGTATTACGCCTGCTTTCCCATCGCAGCGGACCTTCCACCGAGCCTCCCCCTGCAGGTGTACGCGGCGCGTTGAATCTCACAGAGCTCGACACAGGCTGCTGAAGAGCCGAGGACCGCCGTAATATATTAGCTCCAAAACGACGATTTTGCAGTTGGTCGGCGACGAGGATACGAAGGAAGCTACTACCGGTACGGTAAACGATATTGCGGGTATCAAAAGCAAAGTTGAAGATAAGCTTCGAGGCCCTACGCCGTTCTGGCAACGTAGCGGAGGACGTTCTTGAAACTCACGCGAGCTATGCTGGAAAATGGGTGACGGCGGAGGATTGAAGGCGGCGTATCGAGGCGGGTGTCGAGCCTGCCAGAACCTCTCGAGGAGAGCGATACGCCATGACCGAACCTACCAACGTTGTTCGATTTCGCCAGCCCGAAGACATCGACGATCCGTTGACTGATGTGCTGCGTGCCGGAGCGCGCCGCCTGCTTGCGCAGGCGGTGGAGCTGGAGGCCGAGGCGTTCCTGGCGGCGCGAGAAGATCTGCGGCTGCCGGATGGGCGGCCGCGCTTGGTGCGCCACGGTTATGGACCCGAGCGTCAGGTCCAGACCGGGATCGGGCCGGTGCCGGTGTCGCGCGTGAAGATCCGTGATCGCGGTGCGGCCGAGGGAGGGGAACGTGTGCGCTTCTCGTCGGCGATCCTGCCGCGCTGGGCACGCCGGACCAAGAGCCTGGATGCGCTGTTGCCGGTGCTGTATCTGCGTGGGGTTTCGACCGGTGATTTTCAGGAGGCGCTCACGGCGCTCCTCGGCAAGGACGCGCCCAACCTTTCGCCGGCGGTGGTCGGTCGGCTCACCGCTGAATGGCAGATCGAATATGAGCACTGGCAGGCGCGCGATCTATCGGCCCGCCGCTACGTGTATGTGTGGGCGGACTGCGTCTACCTGCAGGCGCGGATGGAAGATCATTCCAAGTGCATGCTTGTGCTGATCGGCGCCACGCCTGAGGGTAGGAAGGAACTGGTCGGCTTCCAGGTGGGCGTCCGTGAGAGCGCCCAGAGCTGGCGCGAGCTGCTCGTCGAAGTGAAACGACGCGGCCTGGCAATCGCACCCGAGATCGCGGTGGGCGATGGCGCGCTCGGCTTTTGGAAGGCGCTCGACGAAGTCTGGCCCAGCACGCGCCACCAGCGCTGCTGGGTGCACAAGATCGCCAACGTACTGAACAAGGTGCCGAAGGCGGTGCAGCCTGCGATAAAAGCTGACATGCGCGAGATATACAGCGCGCCTGAGCGCGCAGCGGCGGAGAAGGCGATCGCCGTCTTTGTCGAGAAATATGGCGCCAAATACGCCAAGGCCGTCGAATGCCTGACCAAGGATCGCGAGAGGCTGCTCACCTTTTTCGACTTCCCCGCCGAGCACGGGGACCATCTGCGAACATCGAACCCGATCGAGAGCGTGTTCGCGACAGTGCGCCACAGGACGGTGCGTACCAAGGGCGCGCTGTCACCAAAGACGGCACGCCTCATGGTCATCAAACTCGTCATCGCCGCGTCCCGAAAATGGCGCCGGCTAAAGGGCGAGAACCAGTTGCCCAAAGTCGTCGCTGGTGTCATATTCCGTGACGGCACCGAAGTCGTCGACGGCCAATCAACCCGCCCCGCCTGATCGCCTCGTCACCCAAATTCCAGCATAGCTCAACTCACGCACAGCCTCTCCTTAAGCTGATCCTGCGCAGCAATGTTCCGCACGTGCGTAGTTGATCAATGGGACAAGTCTAACTGAGCAACGAAAATGCGTCATGTACGTTTGAGGTTCATCCGATGTAGGAACTACGATGCGCAATCTCGTGACCGTCTCCGCCCTTTTGGCTGCCATGGCTTTGTCGGCTTGCAACACTGTTGCTGGTGCAGGCAAAGACGTATCCTCTGCTGGCAGCGCAGTAACTAAGACCGCCGACAAAACGAAATAACGCAGCTGGTACTAAGTGGTCGACATCTTCTGTTCTGTTAGCAACATCCGACTTCCAATAGCGTTTTGGAAGCCGGCGCAGGCACCGGCAGATAGCTGCCGGTGCCTTGTGACTTCAGAGCTTATCCTTAAGCCCCTTGGCGGGCGTGAACGCGACCTTCTTCGATGCCGCGATCGTGATCGCCTCGCCGTTTGATGGGTTGCGGCCCTGACGTTCTGGACGATCCTTCACGGCAAACTTACCAAAGCCAGGGATTGCGACTTCCTCGCCTTTGCCGGCTGCGCTTGCGATCTGGTCGAACACGGCCGTGATCGCCTTCTTCGCGTCGGCGTCGCTCGTGCCGGTTGCTTCTGCGACGCTCTTGGTCAGTTCACCGATATTCATGAAGTTCTGCTCCCTTTAAAAGCAGCGGGACCTTACCCAATGCGGCCGCTTAAGCAACGATCGTGCTGACGGTGTCGGTCCGTCCTGCCCACGGGGTCGCCTTATGAGTTGCCGCGCGGCTTGGCACCCCTGCCCTCCCGACCTACAGGGCTAATCGTCATAGCCACAGCGCTGAAAGCTACCTCATGCAGATCATCGTCCGTGACAACAATGTCGACCAGGCGTTGCGCGCGCTCAAGAAGAAGCTGCAGCGAGAGGGCGTATACCGGGAGATGAAGCTTCGGCAGCATTATGAGAAGCCATCGGAACGCCGCGCACGCGAACGCGCAGCGGCGATCAGCCGGGCGCGCAAAGCGGACCGCAAACGCGCCGAGCGAGATCGCTGATCGACGCTCTGTCCTATGATGGTAGAGACTGTCTGCCGCACTCCGCGCCCGAGACGCGGGTTCGTCTGGTAGGCACGCTCGTGGGGGCTGGTCTGGTCAACGCCGATAGGGTTGCACCTGCGTGACAGCGCAACCCGCCTCGCTCGTGCTGACCCGGAGATACACACGGGCCGCCTAAACCGCACCGCGTTTTTGCTGCTCGATCATCTTGACCCAGCTCCTTTCGGTATACCCTGAACACTTGGGATCACGGCTAGCCCCGATATGCTTTGACCCGAAGGCGGCCAGAGGCAGGCGATGAGAGACGACGAAATTGCACTGCGGAATGAGGCGGTCGACGAAGTCAGGCTGGGCTACTAGTCACATCGGCGAAGATGGGAAGAGATCGACGACATGGGAGGATGCGTCTTGCCGCTCGATCAAGCCCTCGACCACATCGCTAACACAGTATCTTCTGGACCTGGACCTGACGGAAAACGTACAAAGTCGAGCTAAGAGCTCAACTGGTAATCAAACTGCGCATTTTCCAAAGCTTGTCTTCACAAAACGGTTTCAAGGACTGCGGTAGGAGGCCTGAGCTAGGCTAAACGTATCTGCCGCAAGCGCGCCAGAGGCAGGAAGCGCGATGCGGGGATCACAAATGGCCACACACGGAGACCGGACAGGCGCCGACCAAGATTAGATTCGAGCTTAATTACCGGTTGGGCTCTAACGGTTGATTAAGCTGGAGCACGTAGTGTGAAGGTCCGATGATTGAAGCAGGACCCAATCCGGCTGGTAGGCAGCCGCGGCTTCGATGGTCGGAGCAAATCCGCGCGCGACAACTTGGCAAACTCGTCGGTGTGGGCAGGAAAGAGCTACCGGGTGCCTGGAGCAACGGTCGGTCGGTAAGCAACGGGATAGTTGATACTGCCGCGACGAACCTGATCCGTTCTGCGTCACCGCTCGTCAAGGCCATGGTGGGCCCAAGGGCGATCATCGTTCTGCTGGTCTCCGTGGTCGCTCTGTGTCTGGGGACGCTGATCTACGTTCAACATGAGAACAACGGCATCGTTACTCGTGACATGGAAACCGCAGTCGCGTTGAGCGAGATTGCCGATCGCTTTGATCACGAGGACGGCAACCTTTACCGGTTGATGGTAGATCAGGCAGCTCACGGCCATTCGACCAATGATGCAGAAAGAGTTTCACGGATACGGGCTAACCTCTCCTTGATAAGTGCCAAACTCAAGATTGAGCTGGGCAATCTCCCCGCTGATGATCAGCGTCGCGCCTACAAGGTCATCAAACAGATAGACGAATACAATGAAGCAGTTGGCGTCGTATCGTCGATGTTGGAGCTTGATTTTGCAAGCAGCGTGTCGATGCTTCGACCGTTTCGCCAGAACGCGTTCCAGGTCTTGCATCAAGTTAATGGCATAGCGTCATCAGGCATAGCGGATGCTCGCTATCACGCTGATACGGCCGCCCTACATACCCGGTTGCTGGTCGGCTTTGTTACTATCGCTGTACTGGTTGTTGCAATGCTATCATATCTCTGGCTTGCGTTGGCTTCTAAGCGCGGCATTCAGCTTCTTGAAGAGATCGAGCGACGCAGCAATGCGGAAAAGGATGCCCTTCAACTCGCCCGCACCGACACCCTGACCGGACTCATGAACCGCCGGGCATTCAATCTGGAATTACAAACTGCGATTGAGACCGCGCATCTCAGCGCTTCCCACTTGAGCATAGTCCTTATAGACCTTGATGGCTTCAAGGAGGCCAACGACGTTCACGGGCACGAGGCGGGGGATACAGTCATGAAGGTTGCCTCTCAACGGCTCTCCCATGTCTTTGGGGTCGACAGTACCGTTGCACGTCTGGGCGGCGACGAGTTCGCGGTGCTGATACGAACAACCGAGGAACCGAGCAGCGTTTTGTCGCTTTCCGAACGAGCGAGTTCCCTGCTCAGGGCGCCTGTCATGTGGCGGGACAACCGGATCGTTGTCGGTGCCAGCCTTGGAGTGTCGCAATATCCATCCGACGGTACGGTAGGAAGCGCCCTACTGCACGCCGCCGACGTCGCGATGTATCAGGCCAAGCGCAATGGCAAAGGCGGCGTGTGCTTGTTTGCCTTCTCGATGGAAGAAGAGCGCCAGAACAGGCGGCTGCTGGAAAGTGAACTGCGCACCGGCATCCAGTGCGGTGAACTGCAGCCCTTCTATCAGCCCTTGGTAAGGCTCGCAGACCAGCGACTGTGCGGCTTCGAGGTGCTGGCCCGATGGCAGCACCCGCGATTAGGCTTGCTGATGCCAGACTCGTTTATCAAGCTGGCTGAAGCCACTGGTCAGATTACGGATCTCACCAAGGCGATTTTGCGCCAGGCGTGTGTGGATGCGCGCAGAATGCCTCCCCATTTGCGCTTGGCCGTCAACATCTCTCCGATGCAGCTGGAGGAGGCCGGTCTAGCGGAGTCGCTAATCGATGTCGTCGTGGCCGGAGACCTGGATCCGAGGCGTTTGGAGATCGAGATAACGGAAGATGCAGTGATGGATGACGTCGTGGCTGCAGAACGCGTCATTGCCGCGTTCAGAGGCAGCGGCATGTCCATAGCCCTGGACGATTTCGGCACCGGCTACTCCAGCCTCTCGAATCTGCGCCGGCTGCGCTTCGACAAGATCAAGATAGACCAGAGTTTCGTGCGTACACTGCCCGACAGCAAAGAAAGCCAGAAGCTAGTTGAAGCCATCATTGCCTTGGCGCTCAGCTTCGAGATGGCAGTGACGGCAGAAGGGATCGAAGACGCCGACACCGCAGCTTTGCTAGGTGCCAAAGGGTGCACGCTGGGCCAAGGCTA
>Ga0265798_10000916_pt1 | contig 47176 bp, 39 predicted proteins | sample P3T30metagenome_FD_192430 | JGI IMG/M metagenome (GOLD analysis project Ga0265798, IMG submission 192430) | Plant litter microbial communities from East Loma Ridge, Irvine, California - P3 T30 | ecosystem: Environmental > Terrestrial > Plant litter > Unclassified | place: USA: California...
GACGGGAAAACTGCTCGTAGCACCACGTACGAAAGTCGGGTAGCTCGGCAGGCAGGACGTGGCGGAGCGCTTTACGCAGCTCTTTTTCAAACAGTACTTTGCTGAAGCTAACCTTTAGCAAAATTGTTTTCACGTAGTCTAGCATGGTGGGTGGGAGAGGAGATTATAAAGGGAACAGAAAAGGATATGTACTGCGGCCACCCTATACGCAAAAACAGCGTTCTAGGCCATGCTTTTTGCGATTTTGGGTGCCAAGCAGCTGGGAATCGTTACTCAAATATATTCAAAAATTTTCTTGTTTAAGGCAGGGTCATTGTTAAGCAATTGCTTCAAGCAGAACGGTATCCGTGAAAGACTAAGTTGCATTGCGCTAATAAAGAGATAGTGCAATCGATTGCAGCCAGGATTCAATAATTTTTGTAAATGTGACATCACCTGAACTCTTGCCACCAAGAACTACTAAGACGTAAAAGGGACGGCTCTGTAAGGGCTGTCCCTTTTATGAGGGTTATTGTTGAGGTAACCGCACAAAAAAGGGCAGCCTCATGAGGCTGCCCTTTTGACTACTGACTATCTACTGTCTAGACTAGAGATAAACGCTGAACAGGTTATTGCCAGTCACGACAAACAAGTTGGCGATGGTTGCCACCGTTTTCACATCCAAGCCTTCATCGAATGCTTCAGAGAAGGCCGTGGCCGGGAAGCTCGAAGCAGCAGGGATGGTGGTGCCGCTGAGCGTTACACCACCTTGCAAGGTGTTATCCTCGGCTAGATAGGTAACATTGGCCGCAGTGCCTGCGCCGCTGCTGTTACCTGCGCCATAAATGGCGTTGGTAGTGCCCGGTACGGCACCGCCGCCATCGGTACCCGAAACCCAGCTCTTAGGAGCGGCGCTGTAGGGCGCAACTGCGACACCCTGTGATGGAGTAGCACTATTAGCTCCTGCCCGACGCATAGACCGGATATGCGACGCGTGGCGCGCCTCTACCGAGTGAATGTTGAGAGCCGCTGTCAGTACGGTTTTGTTAGCCATTACTGACGAGATTGGAGCCGCGCCTTTATAGGCACGCACACCAGTGTCCTCAAACGACTGAGCTAGGGCCAAGTATGTAGCAGGGTTGGTGCGATAGTCACCGAAAGGACCCCCAGCGGCACCCTTACCACCCGTGAAGTCAAACGCTGCTGCGCCTGGGTCGGCAATAGCTGCTGCGCCTAGGGTAGCACGTAGGAATTTTACGTGGTTGGCTTCGTCAGTAGCAATGAGGCTTAGGGCATTTGCATTTACCGAGCTTAGGCCAGTTAGTGCCGTGCGCTGCTGGTAGAAATACATTTCGAGGTACTCTAGCCGCAGCGCAAAATTCAGTACGTCATTCACAGCCAGGCTGCCAGGCGTCTGGGCGTAGGCTTTATTGAAAACTGCACCCACAAATAGAGGTAGAGCAGCAGCAGTCAGCTTCTGGCCTACGCCGCTCATGTGTTTGAAGATAGAGCGGCGCGAATCGAGGCGGCCGTAAACTTCGGGGTCAACTTTCTCTATTTCAGAGAGGATATCAAAAAAATTCATGGCAATAGCAAAATGAGAATGGAAGAAATAGGGTACTGCGGTGTGGCTTAGCCTAAGCCAGAAACACTAAGCTTCGAGCCATCGGCCAGGAATGTATTAGCCGTAGCTACTACCACAGAGGGCGCCTTCGACATTTCAAGGCTATTGCCAGCGATATCGACAATGTCACTGCCCACAAAATCACCTTCCTTAACCAAGTCGCGGATGATAGCAGCGTGACGTGCCTCAACCGAAACAATCTTACCAGCAATGTACAAGTATTGCGGCGTTGTAATGTACTGGCCTGCACCGTTGTAAGCAGCCACCCCTAGGTCTTCAAAAGCCTTGGCAGTAGCCAGTACCGAAGCCTTGCTGCTGAACGTGCCGGCAGGGTACACGGTAGTCAGGGCCTTGATGGGCGTAGCACCGGCAGCTGTAATAGCAGCCTTGAAGAAGTCGCGGTGAATAACCTCGTGGTAGTAGAGGTCGTCCAGAATCTGTTTTTCGGCGGCAGTAGCGGTGCTGGTGTAATAAGAGCCCATACGTACCTGCGTGTAGAAGTCAGCTTCGAGCTGCTCTAAGGCATACGCGTAGTTCAGAACGCCTACGTCGCCCGTGCCCACATCCACCATGCCGGGCATGTTGTTATTGTCATCTTTGCAGCCAGCTAGTACCAAGGCAGTTGCCCCGGCTGTAGCACCAGCATACATGAAGAACGAGCGGCGCTTGATGGGCGTGTACAGCGGCTGGTCTAGGTTAGCCTCGGGAGCTTGAGGACCAGAGAGGATTTTGTGGGACATGGGAAAAAGGGTAAAAAGAGAAAAACAAATGGGCTGGCGACCCTCAAAAAAATAAGCTGAAGAAGAATGAAGCCCTGTACGTTACGAGGATATGGTTAGATACGCTTCAGGTAAAAATAAGCTGTTTATTACCTAGTGTTGAGCTTGATTACCAAAGATTTATCTTGTAATAGTTAGGTTGAGATATTAATCTTTGAGCGTAATCAGCGAAAAGAACAGCTTACTGCTGGGCTTGTGCTTCACCTACGTAGGCTAGGCGCACGTTGGATTTTAGAGCGTAGGATTATTTTGGTAATTCACAGCTGCCGCTAGACCTCACTGAGAACCAAGGGCATAAAAAAGAGCCGCTTCCAAGGCAGGAAGCGGCTCTTTAGATAAAAAAACTCAACAAGAAATCAGCCTGAGATGATAATTCTATAAAAGGCGACTTTAGAGTTTTACTTGCCCAGGTGAGCAAGCAATTATTAGAATGTTTGCTGAAACAATCCTTTGGCTTTACCAGCTATGGAAGTGAAGTTTAGAGCGATGGTCTGCACAGTATTAGGGTCGAGCGGCTCATCGAAGGCTTCTGACACGGCAGCCGCGCTGTAAGTACCACTAACTAGGGGCACACCTGCTTGAGAGGTGTTACTATCGGCTGGGTAGGTACCGGCAGGGTTACCAGCGCCATAAACTGCGCTAGCCGGCTTAGAATTGTCGGGAGCGGTAGGGCCGCCATTGTCTATCAGGCTAATCCAGCTCTTAGGTGCGGCATCGAAAGGCGATACAGCTGGCGCCGTAGCTGAGCCCAGCGAATTGGCGACGATGGCCCGGCGCACCGTACGGAAGTGCGAGTTGTGACGTGCCTCTACCGAGTGAATGTTAAGGGCAGCCTCCAGAATATCTTTGGTACCCGTGGTATTCAGCGTAGGCGCACCGCCTTTATATGCCCGCTGGCCTACATCGGAGAAAGCTTGGCCGGCCGCAAAAAATAGTGCTCCATTAGCATTGCCTGCGCCGTTGGGTACAAGCGCATTTGCCATTGGGCCTTGAGTAGTGCCGCCACCGCCCGAATAGTCGAAGTCTGAAACGAGATAAGATGGCGCATTGGTACCCAACACGCCACGCAGAGCGCTAATGTGACCAGCCTCATCGTTGCGGATAGTAGTAATACCGTTTGTTTCCGAAGATGGAATCAAGCCTTGGATACCCAGCGCGGTGTTATAGAAGTGAAACTCCAGATACTCGAGTTGCAGGGCTAGGGTCAGCACTTTTTGCACATCGGCTGGCAGCGTAGAAGACTGGCCATAAGCGCGGTTGAAGAACGAAGCCAGGATAGCGGGTACGGCAGCGGCGGTCACTTTCTGGCCAGCGTGGCCTAGGTACTTAAATGCCTTGCGACGGGGGTTGATGCGGTCCAGAAACTCCGGGTCGGCCTGCTCCAGGTCGGAAATTAGTTTGAAAAGATTCATGATAATAGAAATGCAATGAATGAGAAAAAGGAGCAGACCGGCTTAGGTAAAGCTGGAAGCTGACAGCTTGGAGCCGCTGGCTAAGAAGTTGTTGACAGAATTGAGAACATCCTGAGGCTTCCGCGAGCGCTCGGCGCCGGCTACCGGGTTGCCGTTGCCGGGACTGAGGCTGGGCGTGCCAGCGCCAGTATAAGCAGTAGTAGCATTGGCGGGCAGGGTCGGTGAGAAAGTGTTTACTACATCACTGCTGACGAAGCTATTGTAGGTAATCATGTCGCGGATGAGCGCAGCGTGGCGCGCTTCTACCGACACAATTTTACCAGCCAGTGCCAGGAAGGTATTGTTGCTGAGGTAGCGGCCAGCGCCGTTATAAGCAGCTACACCGGTGTCCTCAAAAGTGCGGGCCGCCGACAGAATACCGTTGAGGCTGGCGAAATCGATACTCGAAAAGTCAGGTTTTAGGTCTTGCAGCGGCGTGATGCTATTGGCGGTTAGGGCGCCTCTCAAAAAGTCGCGGTGAATGGCTTCGTGCAGGGCTAGGTCATCAAATACTTGCTTGATGGCCGCCGGTGTGCCCGACGCAGTGTAATAGGCGCTAGTGCGGACTTGCGCGTAGAAGGCAGCTTCGAGTTGCTCTAGCGCGTAGGCATAATTAAGAATACCGGCATCACCTGAGCCTACATCGATGCGGCTAGGGTCGGCATTATCATCATCTTTGCAGCCAGCCAGCACCAGAGCCGTCGCTCCGGCTGTAGCGCCAGCGTACATAAAAAACGAGCGGCGCTTGATAGGCGTGTACAACGGCCGGTCGAGGCCAGTTTCGTGTGGCTGCGAGCCAGGGGAAACGTTGTGGGACATAAGGAAAAGGAAAAAAATGAGTGAAGAGCTAAGGCGCCCCTCCCGCGCAAAAGGCTACCTAATGCGCCGGGCGGTGGCATTTCTACGGCGGACCTTAGGGTAAGATGCTTGGCAAGTAGCTTGTAAAGCAGCCTATTGCCTTGCCTAGAGTCATGGGTGACTAGTTTAAAAAACTTAGGGCATGAGAATTAGGCCTGCTTATAGAAGAGGTAGGGGAAGAGTGGGCTACCACACAAGCCCCTACAAGAGAAGCAAAAATTAGGTATTTTACTTGGCGAAATACGTAGACTTTCTGTTGCATCTATTGCCGATACTGCTTGCCAGTTGGCAGCCGCTACAAAGCGCTATATACTAGGGCACGCGCCAAAAACTTGGGACCAAAGAGGGCTGCGGCTAGCAGTGGTCGCCCTGACTGGCGAACTTTGCAGCCGTTACTGGATTTTGGTGATTAGAAACTCTTGATTAGGTGCTCTTTTTGGGGTCTGCAGGGCCTTGGCTGGTTGTTATGCTTGTTGCTACTGTGTAGCAGCGCAATGCCTACGCGCGCCCAGCAGCCAGCTACGGCCACCGAGGCTGAGCTGGTGCCCGGCCCAGCCGTGATACCACTCACGGCCACCTACTCGCTGGGCGTGCGAGTGCGCGGGGCAGCTATTACCAGCCATTCCGAGTTTCCAGAGATAGAAGGATTTCGCAAGACCGGCCTCACCAAAACCACCGCCACCCGGTTGGTAGCCGGCCGCGGCAGCGTGGCCGAGCTAACGCTGACGCAGCGCTACGCTCCCTACACCGAGGGTACGTACCAAGTTCCGGCTTTTGACCTCACCGTAAATGGCCAGGTGCTACATAGCCCCGGCGGCCGGGTGCGCGTGGCCGCCGCGCCGGCTACAGCGCCCCTGACTGATGCTACGGTGGGGGCCGGGCAGGCCGTTGGCTCGCTCGACCAGCTCCTAGGTAAGCCCAAGCCCAAGTATTTCTACGAGCCGCCCGACCACGCCTCGCTGGCACTGGAAGCCAGCCAAAACAAAGTGTTTGTGGGGGAAGGCGTGCGGGTAGCACTCTATCTGTATTTGCAGCCCGCCGACCAGGCAGTACTCAACTTTTACAATTTTACTGAGCAGCTGCCCGAGCTGGTGCGCCAACTGCGCCAGCCCACGGCCTGGGAAGTGCCTGCTCCCGAAGCGGCTATTGTGCCCGATACGGTGCGCCGGGCAGGGGCCATTTACCTGCGCTTTCGGCTAGCCGAAACTACTTACTACCCGCTCACGGCGCAGGAGCTTCGCTTTCCGCCACTGGCCCTCACCATGACCAAGTTTAAGCTGCTGAAAAAGCCGCAGCCGGGCGAGGACGATAAACTGGCCATTTATAAAACGTACACGGCCCCGGCCGTGCGCGTGGCAGTGCGCCCGCTGCCAGCGCGGCCCGGGGCGCCCACTGGCCCCGTGCCGGTGGGGCACTACACGCTGCACGAGGGTGTGAGTGGTGTTCGCTTCCGCACAGGCGAGGCGTTTGTATACACTTTTGGGGTAGAGGGTGCAGGCAATGCCTCAGCGCTGGTATTGCCTGCGCCCCGCTCCACCGACCAGCTGGAAGTATACGGCCCCGACATTAAGGAAGAAAAACTACCGGACGGCACTCCGCGAAAGAACTTTCGCTACCGGCTGGTGCCGCACCAGCCTGGCGTGTTGGCCCTGGATAGCCTATTTCATCTGGTATTTTTTGACCCCACCACCGCCCGCTACGATATCTTGCGCCCCGAACTGCGGCCCGAGGTACGCGGTGCGGCCCGCCCCATCGCCGCCGCCAATCCTGCAGAAGACCCTTTCTATGGCCCGGCCCTAGGTCGTGCCGACAGCCAGCTGCAACCCCTCGATGTGTACCAGGATGTGCGCCGCTACGCGGGCTGGCTGCTGGGGGCGCTGCTGGTAGTGGCGGTCGTAGGCTGGTGGCGCAGCAGCTAGGGCCAATGAGCACTTGATAATGAGCAGACCAACTACCCAGCTCGCTTCTTCTCATTGTTAAGTGCTTATCACCACTAGCTGCTCATTGTTCATTGTTCACTGCTCATTCTTAAAATGAATTCTTTCGGAACGCTTTTTCGCATCACCACCTTCGGCGAGTCGCACGGGGTGGGTATTGGGGTAATCATTGATGGGTGCCCGGCGGGCGTGCCCCTAGACGTAGTCGAGATTCAGGCCGCGCTAGACCGGCGCCGGCCGGGGCAGTCGGACCTGACGACGCCGCGCAAAGAGGCCGATACCGTGCTGGTACAGTCGGGCACGTTTGAGGGCTATACCACGGGCACGCCCATCAGCCTGTTTATTGCCAATGCCGACCAGCGTTCGGGCGACTACTCGCACATTGCGCACGCCTACCGCCCTAGCCACGCCGACTACACCTACGACGTAAAGTATGGCCGCCGCGACTACCGCGGCGGGGGCCGTAGCTCGGCTCGCGAAACGGCCGCCCGCGTGGCCGCCGGCGCCGTGGCCGCCCGGGTACTGGCGCACTTTGGCGTTGAGGTCAAGGCCTACGTGTCGGCCGTGGGCGAGGTCGAGTTATTGGAAAGCTACGAGAACCTAGACCTAAGCCTCATCGATAGCAACGCTGTGCGCTGCCCCGAGCCTACCGCTGCTGCGCTCATGGAAGAGCGTATTCGGGCGGCGCAGGCTGCCCATGACACTGTGGGCGGCGTAATAACCGGCGTGGCTACTGGCGTGCCACCCGGCCTAGGCGAGCCCGTGTTTGACAAGCTGCCGGCCGTCCTAGGTCATGCGTTGCTGAGCATAAATGCCGTGAAGGGCTTCGAGTTTGGCTCGGGCTTCGAAGGCACCAAGCTGCCCGGCTCGGAACACAACGACGAGTTTTACACCGACGAGGCGGGCCGCGTGCGCACGCGTACCAACCACAGCGGCGGTAGCCAGGGCGGTATTTCTAATGGCCAGGACGTGTATTTCCGCGTCGCTTTTAAGCCCGTGGCCACACTCTTGCAGCGCCAGCAAACTATCAACGACCAGGGCGAAAGCATCGAGCTAGTAGGCCGTGGCCGCCACGATGCCTGCGTGCTGCCCCGCGCCGTGCCCATCGTAGAGGCCATGACCCAACTGGTGCTGGCCGACTTGCTGCTGCGAGCGCGGGCCAACAAGCTCTAAATAAAAAAAGGCGGTGCAACAGCACCGCCTTTTTTGTAGGTCTTTAGGTAGGCTACGCCGCCATGACTCTTTCCCTGGCCGCGGCCACTGGCTGGCGGTGCGGCTTCTTGTTCTTCTTCAAGCGGTTCCACCAGATGAAGAAGCCCGTGACGGGCAGCGTGGCGCACACCAGGCTAGCTACAAACGCCAGAATCTTCGTGGGCCAACCTAGGATGGCGCCCACGTGGATATCGTAGGTCATGCTGACAAACTTCTCGCCGTTGGTCTTGTCGCGGTAGAGCTCGGCCTTTTGGAAGGCGGCGGTGCGGGCGTCATAAGTCAGCTGGTCGGAGCGGAAGCGGGTGCCTGCGTCTTCATTTACGCGCACTGTTAGCGGGTCTTTCAAGCTAGTAAGGGGCTTGGCTGATAGCGACACCGCGGCCGGAATACGCTGCCAGGCGTCGCGTACGGCGGTATTTAGGGTTTGGTCGGCCAGGGCCCGTTCGGCGGCACCTAGGGGTGCGGGCTGGTCCTTGCTCATGCCCTTTTTACCGCCTTTTCCGCCCTTGCCACCGTGGGCCTCGGCAGTGTGGCCGGTGGCGAGGTAGGCTACGCCATTGCGTACCCAGTCAAACGACCACGTGAGGCCGGTGAGGGCAATGACGAGGCTCACCAGGGTCACGTAGAAGCCCACTGTGTTGTGCAGGTCGTAGTTGAGGCGCTTGCCCGAGGCGTCCCATTTTACCTTAAAGCGCTGCTTGCGGGCAGCCTTGTTTTTGGGCCACCACAGCACGAGGCCGCTCAGTAGCATCAGCACAAAGGTGAGGGTGCTGTAGCTCACCACCCAGCGGCCGGCATCACCGAGTAGCAGGTCCCAATGCACGCTTTTCACGAGCTGGAAAAACTCGGTCTTGTTATCAATAATGCCCGTGACCTGCCCGGTATACGGGTTCACGTAGGCCGAGCGCAGCACCTCGACCTGCCCGCCAAAATAAGGCTTGCCGGGCGTGCCCTTGTAAGTCATGAAGCTCCAGGCGCGGTCAGGGGCGCGGTAGGCGTTGGCGTAGTATATCTGCTGGTCGGGACCTAGGGCTTGTTGGGCTTGTTGCCAAACCACGCTGTAGGGGAGGGGCTGGGTCGCCGCGCTAGGCGGCGTCACAAACACGGCGTCGCGGTGCACGACCTCAAAAATCTCGCGCTGAAATACGTAGAGACACCCCGTGATGCTCACGATGAACACGATGAGCCCGGATGCGAGCCCGAGCCACAGGTGCAGCTTGCCAACTAGCTTTTTGAAGGTCATGACGATGAGTTTTACTATGTATTTGTCATGCTGAGCGCAGCGGAGCGAAGTCGAAGCATCTCTACCGCTTCGTTGCTAGCGTCAGGAGTTAGTTCACCAGTAGAGATGCTTCGACTCCGCTTCGACTCCGCTGCGCTGCGCTCAGCATGACCAACGTTTTTTACTCACTTTAAAACGTGTACCCCGCCGTGAGGCGGAAGCTGGTGGGTGCCTCGGGCTGCCAGGTGTAGTAGCTGCCGATGGCGGTCGCACCAGTGCCAGAAGCCGCTGTGAAAGCACCCGCCGCGTAGTTATAGCGGTTCGTGATGTTGTTTACCAGTAAGTTGATACCTAGGTGCTCGCCCTGCCACGACACGCCCGCGTCGAGGCGGAAGTAGTTGTCGGGCAGCTTCACGCCCTGGTTGCCGAGGCCGGCGTAGCGCTCTACCTGCCACTGCATGCCGCCCGAAAGACCAAAGCCCTTGAGCGCGCCTCGCTGCAAGCGGTAGGTCAGCCAAGCATTGCTGTTGTGCTTGGCGGTGCCGCCCAGCCGGCGGCCGATGTTGGCCTCGTTGTTGTCCTTCGTGATGGTGGCGTCGAGGAGCGAATAGTTGGCCACCAAGTTCAGGCCTGATACCAGTTCGCCGGTGAAATCGGCCTCTATGCCCCGCGAGCGCACCTCGCCGATAGCTACCTGCGCATTTGGAAACTGCGGGTTGATGGGCTGAAGCGACTGGGCAATGTTAGTTTTGTTGATGTTGAACGCCGCTATGGTGGTGCTGAAGCGCCCGTCCATCCAGTCGCGCTTGATGCCCGCCTCGATGTTTTTGCCCCGTTGGGCCGGCAGCAAATTGTTGTCAATGTCAAACGCCGTTTGGGCGATGTACGACTGGTCGTACACAGCGTACACGGCCGTATTGGGAAGCACAGTGGCGCTCAGGCCAAAGCGCGGCGTCACCACGTTTTGCTTCACGCGGGCGGTCACGTTGTTGTTGGCCGAGTAGCGGGCGGCCACCGTCAGGCGCAGCACATTGTTGAAGAAGCCTAGCTCGTCTTGCACGTAAAGGCCGGTGTAGCGGGTCAGACCCTTGGCGCCGCGTTGGTCGAGGCTGCGGGCCCGCAGGGCGTCCTGGTCGCTGAGCGAGGTCGGCGCAGTAGCGTAGTAAGTCGGCTGGCTGATATCGAGCGGCAGGAAGCCCGCGGCCCCAAAGTCAGCCGCATAGCTCTTGCTCGATGCATCGAGGCCCACAATGATGCGGTGCTGCACGGGACCGGTTTCTACGGTACCGTTCAAGAAAGCCTGGCCCACCAGCGTGGTATTATCTACGTCGTACAAGAACAGCGAGCGATTCAGCACGTTGGTGCCCGCAATGGGGCGGCCGCCGTTCACGCCGCTCACGGTGAAGGTGGCGTTGGGGTTAAATGAACCCGCAGCTATCCAGTTGGAGAGGCCGCGCATGGCGTAGCGCAGGTAGCCGACCTGACCGGTTACTTTCCAGTTGTCGTTGAGGTGGTGCTCGATGTTGGCAAACGAGCTGTGGTCATTCACCCGCGACGAGCCCATGCTGGGGTCATACACCGAAAAATCCTGGCTCAGGCTCTTGTAGCCATTCGGCGAGAATACATAGTTGCCGGCCACCGAGAAGTTCGAGTACTGGTATACGTACTGCGCCGTGATGTTCGTCTTGTCATCGAGTTGGTAGCGTAGGCTGGGGGCCAGGGCCACCTTGCGGTTGAAGTCGTAGCCCTGGTACGAGTCCAGGCTCTGGCCCATCACGTTGAGACGGTATTGCAGCTTGTTGTCCTTGCTCAGCTTGCCATCGATGTCGGCCGTGGCGCGGTACTGCCCAAAGCTCCCTAGGGTCAGGCCCACCGACTTGCGACTTACGCCCGTGGGCGCTTTCAGCACCACGTTGTAGAAGCCGCCCGCATCCGAGTTGCTCAGCAAGAAGCCGCCCGGCCCTTTCACAAACTCCACACGGTCGATAAATGAGGCATCCTCGGCCAGCGGGCCGAAGTAGTTGCCCGTGCTCATGCCATTGCGCAGCGAGCCAAAGCCCGTGTTAAAGCCCCGGATGTTGATGCGAGCGTACACGTTGTTCCAGTGGCCGGGCGCCACCGCGCCGCTCACGTTGCGCGTGATGCCCTCCACGGGCGTGAAAATTTGCTGGTCGGCCAGTAGCTGATTGGTCACTACCTGCACGCTCTGAGGTGCTTCAAGCAGCGGCTCGCCTAGGCGTAGCGAGCTAGAAGGATTGGTGCGGCGATAGCGGTTGTGCATGCCCGTCACCGATACCTCTTCTAGGTCGTGTTGGGCTTCGGCAAGCGAAAAATTCTGCTCGTAGGGGCCGTCAGCTACCTCTACCTTTCGCTCTTGGGTGGCATAGCCTACCATGCGGATACCCATCGTGTAAGTACCGGGCGTCACATTGGGCAGGCGGTAGTCGCCGTTGGTATCAGTATCGGTGCCCAAGGTGGTGCCACGCAGCGCCACCGAAGCGCCTACTACCGGCTTGCCGGTGGTGCTATTGGTGATGTGGCCTTGAATAACAATGTTTTGGGCAAAGGCAATGCTGGTGGCGAACAACAGCGGCAGGCCCAACGACAGGCGACCTAGGGAAAGCGTACTACTTGCAGACATTAAGTTTTGATGAAGGCGATGCTGCAAATGTAAAAGGGCTTTTCCGCTTAATTATAATTAGTCTAATTAAAAATAAGCTCCCCAACCATAATCTGTTATCTTTGTGCTGGCTGCCAGCGCTATAAAAAATGGCCTGTGCCACTGCCCTTATAGACTTGACGCAACCTCCGCTGCGTAGTCGTTGTTACAGTCTAAATTGCTTGCCCGGCGAGCGCTAGCCCTAGGTACTGTTTTAGGCTAAGTTGCTTGCTGAGGCTTTTTTGTCAGCTACTAATTCCTTAGAAATCATGTCTGCTATCTCCATTTACGCCGAGGCGTCGCCCAACCCCGAGAGCATGAAATTCGTGCTCAACTCCACCTTGCTGCCCGATGGCGTGAGCGTAGACTACCCCACCGTGGAGGCCGCCACCAACTCGCCCATCGCTCAGGAGCTGTTTGGTTTCGACTACGTAGGCCGGGTGTTCATTGCCCAAAACTTCGTGACCATCACCAAGACCCAGCCCGAGCTGGGCTGGACGAGCATTATCCCCGAGCTGCGCCAGTTCATTAAGAGCTACGTAGAGGCCGGCGGTGCGCTCTTCACTGTGGACCCCGCCGCTGAGCAAAAGGCTGCCCAGGCCGCCAGCGCCGGCGACCCCACCCAGCAAGACGGCTTCACGAGCCAAAAAATCATCGACCTGCTCGACAACTACGTGCGTCCCGCTGTGGAGCAAGATGGTGGCAACATCACGTTCAAAAGCTACCACGATGGTATCGTGACCGTGAACCTGCAAGGCTCGTGCTCGGGCTGCCCCTCAGCCACGGTTACCCTGAAGTCGGGTATCGAGAACCTGCTCAAGCGCATGGTGCCCGAGGTGAAAGAAGTAGTAGCCGAAGGCATCCTGGTGTAATGCCAGCGTGCTTATAGCGATAAGAAGGCCGGGCATTGCCCGGCCTTTTTTGTGTATGTCTCTAGGCAATACAACTCACCTTGAAAGAAAACTTACTTCCTTTATCGTCTAGTGCAGTATCCCCTGTCTATCCTACTATTAAAGAGAGCTGGGGGGCCTTAGGATGGTTCTTCCTGTGCACCATTTTGGTTGCACTAGTGGTGCTGGTGCCAATGAGCGTGTTTTTTCACCAGCAAGGTTTAGTCAAGCAGTTGACCACCGCAATAGTAGCTGCAGGCGGCCTCGCTCTCACTATTTGGTGGTTGCAGTACCGAGCGGGCACACGCTGGCCCCGCCTAGGTGGAGGCGAGCGTGCAGCTCCCCGAATACTCTACGCTCTGCTATTAGTGTTAATACCTGCCCAAGCGGTGCTACTCACAACTTTATCGTTGCTGCCACTGCCCAATTGGATGGAGAAAACCTTTATCGACTGGTCACGCTACCCATTATTAGCGTTTGGCTTTGGTAGCCTTATCGGCCCGGTGCTAGAAGAATATCTATTTAGGGGCGTCTTGCTGCGCGGGCTACTGCGCAACTACGGGCCGTGGGTGGCAATTGGACAGTCAGCGCTGCTATTCGGGGTATTTCATTTTAACCCTGCTCAAAGTCTGTCAGCAGTTCTAATAGGCATACTGCTGGGGTGGCTTTACTACCGCACGCAGTCACTAGGGCTATGCATCAGCCTGCACGTGCTCAATAATGCCTTTTCTTTTGCTATGCTGCGCTTTTCGAGTTCGCCGCGCTATACTTTGCTAAGTAATTCCTTAGGTGCCACCGGTTACTGGATAGCGGTAGCCCTAGCCGCCGTAGCGCTGAGCGGCTGTTTGTGGTGGCTCAATCGGTACTTATCCGTGGCTAGCAAACACGGTCTGGTTAGTATTGATTAATGTGAAAAGGCGCCCGACTGCAAACCAGCTGGGCGCCTTTTGTTACCGTATTGTCTGGCGTCTTACTTCCGGTGGCGCTGCTTCACCGTGAAGTTGCGGCTCACGATGAAGCCATAATACAGGTTGCCGCTGAAGAAGGTCTTGGCCGTTTCAGCAATGAATTGCTTCTCTATCATGCCCTGTGAATTACTGACATGGAGCTGAAAGATGTGGCCACCAGTTTCGATATCCACGCCCAGGCCCACTGAATTGGACTGGTGAACTGCCGTGAACTTACTCAGTAGGTAATGGTACTCAGCATTAACTGAAAACCGCTTAGTGAGCTTATATCGGCCCCCGGCACCTAGGGCCACCACATCGTTATTTTCGCCCTCGCGCTGTACTAAGTTGCGGTGGATAAAGGTGGGTACCAGCTGTAAGGACAGCTCAGGGCTAAACTTTCGTGCTATCAGCGCCTGATAAGTATAGGCAGTGCGCAGGCCTAGGGTGCGGTCGAAGCTATCGGTACGGTAAGAATCTGTGGTAACGGCCGCCGAAGTAAACAGCGTGACCGATACGGGCATGGCGTGCAGCCCAGTGCTCTGGCGTAGTGCCCGGTATTTCAAGAAGCCATCCACCGTTTTATCGAGCGATGAGCGCCCTAGGCCTACCTCCAGGCGGTCGCTGATGCCGTACTCCAGCGCGATACGCACCTTTGCATTGTCGAACCCGAAGAGTGAGGAGAAGCCTTCATTGACGGTGCCGAAGTTGTGCGAGAACAGAAAAACCAGCGTGCCTTCACCGGGTGTCTCAACAGTGTGGCCGTTGATGAGGCGTGTGCTTTTGAACGTAGCATCGACTACCTGGGTAGCGGGCGCATCCTTCTTGGTTTCAGTTTCCAGCTGACCTAGGAGGTCGGTCTGCGCGTGGGCGGCCGGAACAGCCAGCCCTGCCAATAGCAGGCCCAGCGCGGAAGCCCGCCCAATAAAAGTAGCTAATTTATTCATATAAGAATAGATAGTAAGTAATTAAGGTTGAGAAACTACGGTGGGCGTTACGGCGTCGCAGGTAAGGTTCACGCGCACGCTTACCGACTTGGCAATGTGCTCGCGCACGAGCAGCGGAATATCAATGGCATAGTCGGCCGGCGCGATATTGAAATAGGCAAATACCACCAGCTGGCCGTCGCGCAGCTGCAGCGTGCCCGACACGGCTACCTTGTGCGATACCCCGTGCAGGGTCATCTGGCCTTCTACCTCCACGTTTTGGGAGGCCGTGGGCAGCAGCTTTACCACTTGGGCCGCGTTGACTATCTGGCCCGTGAAGGTGGCCTTGGGGTACTTTTCCGATTCCATGTAGTTCTCGTTGAAGTGCTCCTGCATGAGGGTGCGCTTGAACTGGAACTCGTGAACGGGCACCGAAAAGGCCAGTTGCCCGGTACTGAGGTCGAGCACGGCCGCTACTTTATTATTGCGCGCCTCGATGTCTTCCATAATGGAAGCCGAGAAAAACGAGATAACACCCGTTTTGGTCATGTACTTGGCCTGGGCATGTGCCCCCAGCGGCCCGGCCAGGCCTCCCAGCCACAGCAGGAGCCCGAGCAGCCAATACCGTTGCCGGCCGACGCTTCGTAGAAAACCAGTCATGGGGTAAAAAGGGGAGAGAGGGCTAGCAGACACCTGCCTCGCCACTTAATTATTGGGGGCGCCAGCGTCAACCCAAGCTTGAATAAGGGCAATCTCGCAGGCCGAGAGCTTCTGGCCATCCTTGGGCATAGGCTGGAAGCCAGGCGCATGGCGAATGTTGCCAATCAGGTAGCTGACATTTTCGCGGCCATTGGCTGGCGTAGCATAATATTTCAGACTGGCAAAGTCTTCCATATTGAGCGTGTTAGATGTCTCAGTCTTGTATTTGTCGGCGCTGTGGCAGCTGTAACACTGCTCCTTAAGGATAGGCAGCACATTGGTTTGATAGCTTACCGTCGGGGGCAGGTCGCATGGCCTCGGCGGCTCATAGGTATAAGAGCAAGCCGATAGAAAACCAGCAATAGCCGCGACCGAAAGGATAGCACCAAGTTGATTAAATCTGAAAGCAGTAATTAATTTCACAAAACTAAGATTTAAGATAATGAAAATAATTTGGTTGGGTAGGTAATGTACTAATTTGAGTATTCGGTACTAACACATAAATATCTTTAAACCATAAATATAGTGCGTACAAAGGATTTCTAATTATGCTGTATACTAGCGGCAGCCATATTCTTAATAGTTGGGTTCGTGTGCCACCAATGGTATTTTAGTTGTAATGCTGTTTAGCTTATTTTTTCAGAGAGCGCTGACTTACGTAGAGCAGTAAAACTAGGATTAGCAGCCACCGAAAATTTTTGCTTTTCGTTGGTTAGGTAATTTTCCTAGGTGAATACTGCCCTCGGGTGGCTAGCAAAACCGAGTGTATTGTCTAGGTCGACAAGTGACATTAACAGAGTACAGTAGGCATAAAAAAAGCCCGGCCAATTGGCCGGGCTTTCTTCTTAAAGCAACCTAGGTGGGCTACACCGTGGTTGGGCGCAGCCTAGGAGCATCGCCAGGCGTAGCCGTGATATTCTCACCAGCGGCGAGGCGCTCACGCTCCTCCTTTTTACCATAGGTATCGAGGATGATGGGCGTGGCGATGAACAGCGACGAGTACGTACCGAAGATGATACCAATCATCATGGCAAACGAGAACGAGCGTAGCGTTTCGCCGCCGAAGATGTAAAGTACCAGCACTACCAGAAACACCGTGGTGAACGTAATCATGGTGCGCGAGAAGGTCGAGTTCAGGGCTGGGTTCACCACTTGGGCGAAGGTCAGCTTGGGGTCGTTGCGCAGGTACTCGCGGATACGGTCGTAGATAACGACCGTGTCATTCATCGAGAAGCCGATGATGGAGAGCACAGCCGCCACGAAAATCTGGTCCATCTCATAGTTCAGGCCGAAGGCGCGAGCGATGGGGTAGGCAGCAATAACCAGCAGCGCATCGTGGAAAAGCGCGATAACGGCGGCCATTGAGTACTGCCACTTTTCGAAGCGGAACAGCACGTAGATGAAGATGCCCAGCAGCGTGAGACCTAGGGACAATACCGACGTGCGCTTGATGTCATCGGCGATGGTAGCGCCTACTTTCGAGGTCGATTTGATAACCGGTGCGTCGGCGGCAAACTTGGTCAGGCCTTGGTTTAGGGCAGCTACTACTTTCTTGTCAGCAGCTTGCGTCTCGTCTTCGGCTAGGTAGCCGGTGGTGATGCGCAGGCGGTTGGCCGCGCCGTACTGCTTCACTTCGAGGCCAGCACCCTGGAACACGGGGCGGATGGCATCGGCTACATCCGACGATACGATGGTTTTGTTGAAGTCAACCACGTAAGAGCGGCCGCCCTGGAAGTCTACCCCTAGGTTCGGACCGCCTTGCAGGTACATCAGCACGAAGCCTACTACAATAACGAGGGTCGAGGCGGCGTAAGCGATTTTACGCTTGCCCACAATATCGAAGTTAACGTTCTGGAACAAGTTGCGCGACAAGAAGGTCGAGAAGCTGATGCTGCTCGTGGTCTTGCCCTTGATGAGGGCCTCGATGATGAGGCGCGACACGTACACCGCCGACAGGAATGAGGTGAGTACACCGATACCTAGGGTCACGGCGAAGCTTTGCACCGGACCTGTGCCGAAGAAGCCCAGGATGATGGCGATGAGCATGGTAGTCACGTTCGAGTCGAAGATGGCCGAAAACGCGCGGTTGTAGCCCGCGTTCACAGCGTCATGCAGCGACAGGCCGTGGTCAAGCTCTTCCCGGATACGCTCGAAAATCAGTACGTTGGCGTCTACCGACGAAGCAATTACCAGAATCAGACCGGCGATGCCGGGCAGCGTGAGGGCCGTGCCGAACTGCGCCAGCACCCCTAGGATGAGGAACATGTTGAAGAGCAGCGCGGCATCGGCTACGAGGCCAGCGCGGCCGTAGTACACGGTCATGAAGACCATGATAATCAGCAAGCCAGCCAGCGACGAGTACAGGCCCTGGTTGATGGCTTCGCGGCCCAGCGAGGGACCAACTACGGCTTCTTCCACGATGCGAGTCGGGGCGGGCAGCTTACCAGCCTTCAGCACTTGGGCAAGGTCTTGAGCCTCTTCAATAGAGAAGCTACCCGAAATCTGGGTGTTGCCGCCCGAAATTTCGCTCTGCACCACGGGGTCTGAGTACACCACGTCGTCGAGCACTACCGCTACTTGCTTGCCGATGTTGGCGGCGGTCATGCGCTGCCACTTCTTAGAGCCGTTGGGGTTCATGCTCATGCTCACCTCGGGGCGACCAGTCTGGTCGTAGTCCATGCGGGCATCGCTCACTACCTCACCAGTCAGGGGCGCGCTGGTGGCGCCGGTGCGGTCCTTCTTTACGGCAATCAGACGGATGAACGACTGGCCATTCAAATCCTTGGGCTTGGCGTCGTAGAGCAGCACCATGTTGGGTGGCAGTACGGCGCGGGCATCGTCCGAGCGCAGCAACCGGTTCACGCGGGCCGTGTCGCGCAGGTTTACACCTAGGGCGCCGGGCATGGTGAAGTAGCGCGTGAGGGCACCACCTTGCTGGGCCGCAGTAGTCGAATCAGCCTTAGCCTTGTTGGCCGGGGTCTTCTTAGCTAACTGGGCGGCTAGCGACGACGAGTCGCCTGCGGTGGCTGTGGTAGCCTTGGCAGTGTCAGCGGCCGGCGTAGCAGCTACAGCTTTTTCTTTGTCGGTCAGTACTTTGTCGAGCTGAATGAGGTAGGGTGCAAACTCCTGCTGGCCCCATACTTCATAGAATTCCAGCTTGGCCTGGCCTTGCAGCAGCTTGCGTACGCGGTCGGGGTTGTCTACGCCGGGTAGCTCTACCTGAATGCGGCCAGTACCCTTCACGCGCTGAATGTTGGGCTGGTTTACCCCGAACTTATCGACGCGCTTGCGCAGAATGTCAAACGAACGGTCGATAGCGTCTTCCTCTTCCTTATTAATAGCCGACAGCACTTTAGCATCGCTCGACGAGCGGTCAATCTTGCGGTCCTTGTTTACCGAGTTGGCAAACAGCGGCGCCAACTGCTTGCCGGGCGCTACCTCCTGGTAAGCTTGGTAAAACAGCGTAGTGAACGGCGTGCCCGAGTTGGTTTTCTGACGCTCCTGGGCCAGGGCGAGGGCCTTGTTGAAAGAAGGCTCCTTCGAGTTGGCGGCCATAGCGCGCACAATCTCTACGGGCGAAACCTCTAGGGTCACGTGCATGCCGCCTTTCAAGTCAAGACCTAGGCCTAGCTCGTTCTGGCGCACATCGCGGTAAGTGTAGGGGCCGAATACGGGGGCGCGCCACACCGAGTCGAGGTAGTGCTGGCGCTGCGTCTCATTGAGCTGGCCATTGTGCGTGGCGTAGGCCACGGCTTTCTGCTGCACCCCACGCGAGACGTAGGTGAAAAACAGGAAGTACGCGCAGAGCACCGAAACCACAACGGTGAGCGCGATAATTATTCCTTTATTACGCATTAGTAAGTAGAGAATGAAGTATTTACAATAGAAAAGGAAGAAGTTGAAAACACGGAATGGGAACGAGGCTCCAAGAATCGGCCGAACAGTAGCGGCCAATTCTTCATTCCTCAATTCCCATTTCCTTCTGAAAAAAACTAGGGTGCCTGTGGCGACAACGCCGCCTGCAGCAGGCGCTGGCGGCACAGCAGAGCCACAAAAGCTCCCGCCTCAAGTAGTGGCGCGGTAGCTACCGCCCGGCGCACCAGGCGCGGCAGCCAAGCGGCGGGCAGCGTAGCTGGCAGCCACCCTAGGGCAAAGGCCGGAGCTACGTAGGTACCTAGGGGCGAAGCCGCTTCGAATACTACCTTTTGCTTCACAACCGTGGCGCGGGGCATGGCACTCAACCGCGACTGCGCGGGCGTGCTCATGGGGCGCAACAAACTCACCGTCCGGCCATTCAGGCCCAGCAGCAGCAACAGCGGTAGCGCCACGAGGGCCACCTGCAAAAAGTGCTTGACGGGAGAAATTGAATTGTACATAGCCCAGACAGGGCTACAAATATACCTATTTCAAGTGGCAATTGCCAAGCACCAAAAAATGAGCTGCCTAGGGTACTTTATTTTGGCATTATGAAACAGCTCGTAACCCTACTGCTTTTGCTACCGGCTAGCCTAGGGTGGGGGCAGCCCGCTGCTCCGTCGAGCGGACCAGCCGTAACGGTCGAGGTCAACCGACTGCACTGCTTCGTGCGCTTTGTAGAAACCCTGGCGGGCACTGGCGGCAGCTACGTTGGCAGCCGCCGAGTGTTTGAAGCTAGTCGTTTCAATACGCCCGCTGCCCAGCGCTGGCTACGGCGCTACCGGCAGCTCGACCGCGAGCCGGGCTACCGCCGCGAAGGTTACCCCGCCGACCGCCTAGGGGCCCAGGCCACTACTGCCCCCGCTTACCTGACCGCGGCCGCCGCTGCTACCGACCTAGCTGATTTGCAGCGCCGCACGGTGGGGCTGCTTCCCAATGAAGTTTTAGTCAGCCTCGATAGCGTGTACCACTTCTTCCTGCCGGCCTTCGACGCGCTGGCCTGGCAGCCTCACGCCGCTGCGCTGGACCGCCAGCAGGAGGCCTATACTGCGTTTTTAGCGGAGAAGAAGCTCATGCAGCAGTTTGGTAAGCTGCGCACCTTCTACGGTAGCGTGTGGCCCGACGCCCTGCCGTATCGCATCCAGCTTAGCCCGCAGCTCGATACGGGCCGCTACCTTACCAACCACGCTTGGGTAAGTGGCAACCTAGTGCTGCTCGACTGCCACCCTTCCTCGCGCGACTTTGTAGGTGGGTCAGCTATTGTATTTCACGAAATGAGCCACTCGCTATCGGTGCAGCAGCGCCTGGGGTTGCAGCAGCGCATCGAGCGCTGGTACAAAAGCAATACTTCGCCCAATCGGCGGGCGGCCTACTACCTAATGGAAGAAGCCCTAGCCACGGTAGCCGGCGAGTGGATGCATGCCCAGCAAGCCGGCCAACCCGAGACCGGGCCGTGGTACCAAGATGACTACATCAATCGCTATGCCCACGAGCTGTATCCGCTAATGGCCAGTTATATAACTCGTGGGCAAGAGCTTGATAGCACCTTTGTCGCTCAGGCTGTCAGTACGTTTGACCGCACGTTTCCGCAGGCGGCTACCGATTACGTGAACCTGTTTCGGAAGGTGCTGTACTGGACCGATGCCGACTACGCGCAAGCTGCGTGGTTGCCGTTTCAGGAGCGATTTAATAGTACCCTGACTGGCACCTCCACCCCCATTTTAGGCGAACCCGAGACTTTAAAAATGGCGCAGGAGGGCGATTACTTGCCGGTTATCATAGTTACGCGTCAGCACGCAGCCACTTTGCGCTACTTGCGCCAGCAGCTGCCGGCCCTTCGGGGCATGCACCTGCGCTCCGAGGACAGCTTCGTGCTGAGTCTCACCGGCCCAGCTGGGCCACTAGTGCTGGTGTGCACGCACAACCCGGCACAACTCGCCGCCGCCGCTACGTACCTCAAGCAGCAAGGGCATATCGACCCGAGGCAGCCGCTGCTACGCTTAAACTAACTACCTAGGCCTAGCTATCGCGCAGCTCCTCAAACGCATACTGGGCCCCGCTCCAAAACTCATCGAGGGCCATGATGCGCGGCTTGAAAAACGAAATCAGCGTGGGCCAGTCGTCGCGGTTGAAGAGGTTGACGGGCTGCATCTCGGTGTAGATGCGGCTCAGCGGCAAGCCATTGGCATCGGTAGCATGCAGCTCCCAGCGCCAAGGCTCACCTAGGGCTTCGTGCAGCATGGTTTTTAATTCCTGAAACTGCTCGAAAAACAACTCGCGCACGCCGGCATCAGGTTGCGTGAGCTCAATAGCGATGCTGGCGCGGCGGTTGTCGGCCTGCATCCGAAAATACACGTGCTTGAGGCCGGTTTTGTAGTTAATCCAGTTAGTGGGCATACCCTCGGCCGAGGGCACCGGGGCCATATACTGCCCAAAGGTGGTCCAGAAGGCTTGGCGGAGTTGCGCAGCTTCAGCTTTGCTATACACGGGTACTAATCGAAGGTTGAGCAGGGCACCGCCACGGGCACCAATCGAGCTGGAAGCCAGCCAACAGAAAAATAGTTGTTAAAAGAGGGTCCCTAGGCCTGCTCGGCCACCTTGCCCTTCAAAAAGCCTGTGAGTACGGCCAGGCCATTCTCGAAGTGCCGGTTGTTAGGGATGATGATATCGGCATCATCCTTAAAGGGCTGGATATATTTTTCGTAGGTCGGCGCTACGTGGTTAGTGTAGCGGTACAGCACATCGTCGAGGCCGTAGCCGCGCTCGTCGCGGTCGCGCACAATGCGGCGGTGCAGCTTCACGTGTTCCTGGGCGTCGATGTACACTTTGAGGTCGAGTAGCTTGGCAATTTCCTCGAAGTAGAATACAAAAATTCCTTCGACTACCACGATAGGTGCAGGCCGGAATACCAGCTCTTGCGGTACCACGTTGGGGTTGTTGAAAGTATATTCCTTGCGCCGTACTTCGAGGCCTTCGCGTAGTTGGCTTACATCGGCCGCATAGGCTGCCGAGTCGATGCTGCTGGGCAGGTCAAAATTCTCAAAGCCTTGGGCATCACGCTCCTGCTGCTCGCGGGGGTGATAGTAGTTGTCCTGCGAAATAAGGCAGATGTCGCGCTCAGGGAACGCGGCCAGCAGGCGCCGCAGAAACGTAGTTTTGCCGGAGGCGCTGCCGCCCGTGATGCCGACGAGGAAAGGATGTTGCATAACGGGGGACAAAGGTACGGGTGCCGGGTAATGCAGGCTTACTAACGCGTAGTTGGCTGGCCATGTGCAGCAGCTTCGCCGCTGCTTCTTATACTTGCGCAGGATAGTAACTCCTTCTTTATGAAAAACCTACTTCTCGCGGCCCTAGGGGCACTGCCGCTGCTAGCGCAGGCGCAGGCCCCCGCCGGAAAATTTGTGCTGCAAGGCAAAGTGGCCAGCCCCAAGGTCACGAAGGCTTATTTGCGCTACACTGCCGATGAGCGCCGCGTGGTAGACTCGGCCGTGGTGAAGCGCGGCGTGTTTCAGTTTCAGGGTGCACTGGCCGCGCCGGTAGCCGCCTACCTCACACTAAGCCACGGCGGCACTTCGCTGGCTAAGTCACGCGACATGGCGCCTCTGTACCTGGAGCCGGGCACCCTTAAGCTGACTACCCCCGATTCGGCCAGCAAAGTGGCTATTAAAGGGTCGGCGCTCAATGCCTCTGCTGCCCAGCTGCAAGCGCAGCTCAAGCCGCTCGATAAAGAATACCAAGCCCTGCTGCGCCAATACAGCGCCGGCCGCGCTGCCAACATTGGCACCGCTGAGCTAGATAAGATAGAAGCCCGCGCCGACGCCAATGAGGAAGCACAGCGCGAAATCAAATACGCCTACCTAGCAGCCCATTCCGACGACCCTTACGCTTTGTTTTTGCTGCCTCAGGCTGTGGGCTATGCTCCCGAGGCCAAGAACTACGCCACGCGCTTTGCGGCGCTTTCGCCCAGGCTGCGGGCTACGCCGCAGGGCCAGCGCATAGCCGATAAAATCAAACAACTGGAGCGCGTGGCCATAGGAGCCACCGCCCCCGACTTTACGCAGAACACGCCCGATGGCAAGCCGCTGACCTTGTCGTCGCTACGCGGGCAATACGTGCTCGTCGATTTTTGGGCGAGCTGGTGCGGCCCCTGCCGCCAAGAAAACCCGAATGTGGTACGCGCTTACACTGCTTACAAAGACAAGGGCTTTACAGTGCTGGGCGTATCGCTCGACCGCGAAAACGGGCGCGAGGCGTGGCTTAAGGCCATCGAGAAAGACGGCTTGGCCTGGCACTAGGTATCAGATTTGAAATTCTGGCAAAACGACGTAGCTAAGGAGTACGGCGTGCAGGCCATTCCCCAGAATTTTCTGCTCGACCCCAACGGTAAGATTGTGGCCGTGAACCTGCGCGGCGACAAGCTACAAACCACGTTGAGCCAGCTGCTCAATCAATCAAAATAACCGCCTAGGTGCCCACCTAAATGCAAAAGCCCGGTCTATAGAGCCGGGCTTTTTTTTTGATAGATAAATAGCTTATTCGTCAATTTCTGATTGTAGGAAGCGGATGAGCCCATCTACTGCGCGTGCCCGGTGGCTGAGCATGTTCTTCTCGGTCAGCGTCATTTCGGCGAAAGTGCGGCCATCGCCTTCGGCCGGAATAAAGACTGGGTCGTAGCCAAAGCCACGCCCCCCAATGGGTGCCTGTGCAATGGCACCGGCTACTTCTCCGCTAAACTCGTGCACGCGGCCACCTTCCAGCACCAGCGCGATAACCGTGCGGAAATGCGCTTCCCGCTGGGGCTGGGTAGCTAGCTCGTGCAGCAGCTTGGCCACATTGGCGGCATCCTTGCGCTCGGGACCCGCGTAGCGGGCCGAGTACACGCCTGGTTCGCCTCCTAGGGCGGCCACTTCGAGGCCTGTGTCATCGGAAAAGCACGCTACGCCATAATTATCGAACACGTACTGTGCTTTTTGGCGGGCGTTGCCTGCTAGCGTGGGCTGGGTTTCGGGCAGTTCCTCGTGGCACCCAATGTCGGCTAGGTTCAGCAGCTGCACCGTGGGCGGCAGCAGCGTGCGAATTTCATCGAGCTTATGGGCATTGTTGGAAGCAAAGCAGAGGCGCATAAACAAAAAGTAAGCGAGCGTATAAAAAATAAAAAACCGCGCTGGCCTGGCGCGGTCATGAGACAAAAATGCTATAAAATCCATCAGCAACACTGCCTATACCCGCGCCGCTGGCTAGCGAAACCCCAGCTTGATGAGGCGCCAGTAGCGGTATAAACCGCTCGTGAGCCTGCCAGAAGCGGTAGAATCGGGGGCGTGAGGCGGGGATTCTGACCAGTTGGCTTGGCCACTCAGCTGGTGGCCGCCGGTCGGTTTCTTTGCCGCCGCGTCATAACCAAAGTAGTCGAGCACCGGCCAGGCCCAGCGCTGGGGGGCTGGCGTTTGTAGGGCGGCCGTAGCGGCCCGGGGCTGGTTGAAGGCGAATAGATTACCGATGGCCACCCTAGGTGCTCTCCACGTTAAGCTCAGCGTAGAGCTGCTAGGTCTGGTTACGTTCCAAAGCAAGGCAGTGACTAGTAGCACACTGGCGCCACCCATGGCCAGTGTCCTATCTCGTCGGGGCCGAAACCGCCCGCCGGAAAGCCTACGAAGTACATAGTAATAGTGCACAGGGAGGGCCAACCGCTGAAGCGGCCGATATCCAAATATAACCTAAGCAGCCTAGCGGCTGCCCACTAATGTTACGCTAATGACTAAGTCCGGGTTGAAGCACAGGGCTAGCTGTTGCCAAATCGACGCGAAGCGTTGACTTTTCGGTGGTTAATTCGTACTTTTGCAGTCCCTTCCGCAAAACCGGCAGGGTTTAATAGGTAAAACGGCCCTCCCGAATATGAAAAAGGAAACGCATCCCGAGTACCGCCAGGTAGTTTTTCAAGACACCTCGTCGGACTTCAAATTTTTGACCCGCTCCACCATGACGTCTGCCGAGACGATTCAGTGGGAAGACGGCAACACCTATCCGGTGATTAAAATCGAAGTGAGCAGTGCTTCGCACCCCTTCTACACCGGCAAGAACATGTTCATTGACACGGCTGGCCGCGTAGAGAAATTCCGCAGCCGCTACGCCAACAAGAGCCAGAGCAGCGCCAACAAAGGCTAGTTTCTGCCTAGCGGCAAGCCCTTCGCCGTTAGCTAGTAGCTTGCTTCGCAAAACCCCTTTCGTTGCCACGGAAGGGGTTTTTTGTGCGCTTAGGTAGAGCGACTGCCGTAAATTCGTTCTCCCACCCCTTTATGCTGCTGGCTTCCTCTCGCAGCGATTAGTAATTAGCTAATGCACGTTCTGTTATTCGACGACCCGGCTATCCGGCCGCATCTATTACCCTTCACCTTTACGCGGCCTGTGGCAGCACTACGCTGCGGCATCCTCACGCTGGCCGAGAAGTGGCAGCGCCGCCTAGGGGCGCCTACTGTGGGCTATCTCACGCAGCCGTACTTGCAAGCCAAGTTTCCGGCGGGTGAAGTAGCTGGCCCCGCGTTGGTTATCAACGGCGCCGTGTGCCCCGACGACCTACTGGTGCGGCAGGTGCGGGCCCTAGGTCCGGGTGAGGGCCTCTACTGCGATGAAGTGCTGGTGGCCGCGCACCTCCCCGATGCCAGCCAAGTAGCCGAGCTCATCCAGGATGGCCTGAGCGAGCAAAAGCAAGTGGCCGAGCCCGTGACGGTTATCAGTCGGCCCTGGCACTTGTTTTTGTGCAATGGTGCCGAAATCCGGCGCGATTTTGCCCTGCTCACGCACGGCCGCACCTCGAAGCTAGTCGGCGACGCGCACACCATTGTGTATGCGCCCGAGAATATATTTATTGAGGAAGGCGTAAAGATTCGCGCCGCCATTCTCAATGCCGAAAACGGCCCTATCTACCTAGGCAAAAATGCGCAGGTGCACGAAGGCGCCATCTTGAAAGGCCCACTGGCCGTGGGCGAAGGCAGCCACGTGAATGTGGGCGCTAAGCTGCGCGGCGACAATACAATAGGGCCCTTCTGCAAAGTGGGTGGCGAGGTAAGCAACAGCATCTTGATGGGCTTCAGCAACAAGGGCCACGAAGGCTACCTCGGCAACTCGGTTGTGGGCGAGTGGTGCAACCTAGGAGCCGACACTAACACCAGCAACCTCAAGAACAACTATGCCCCCGTGAAGGTGTGGAGCCATACTGCTCACCGCTTCGTGGACACCGGCCAAACCTTCTGCGGCTTAATGATGGGTGACCACAGCAAGGCCGGCATCAATACCATGTTCAACACCGGCACGGTGGTAGGGGTGGGGGCCAATATTTTTGGGGCGGGGTTCCCGCGCCAGTTTATTCCGTCCTTCAGCTGGAGCGGCCCCGCAGGGTTCGAAACCTTCCGCCTCCCCAAGTTTGCAGAGGTAGCCGAACGGGTGCTTTCGCGGCGTGGCCTAAGCTATGATGAGGCCGAAGAAGCAGTAATGGCTGAGGTATTCCGGCAGACGGAGGGGGACCGAGTATGGGAGAAGAAGGCTGCGCAGCACTAGTAATTAGTTTACTAAAAGCTTGACTAGGCCCACATGAATTCGGTAAAACCGCAACCCGATGTGCTAGGGATTCTGCTCGCAATGGCAGGTGGGCTAGCGATAGTCTGTCCTATAATTCCTGGGCTTGTTATTGACTACGATAAGCTACTAGCTAAGCCCTTACCCCTGCTGGTTATGCTAATGACAGCTTTGTGCTTAGGTAAAGTCGTTCTTCGTTTCACAGATACTAGTGTACGAATAGCTGCCATTGCGGGCATTGTAGCGGGATGGTATCTTGTCTACGGCACGTTGTTCAGTCATTTTTTGCGATTCTAAAGGTGCAGTTTCAAGACATTCCCAATCAAGTTGCTCTCAAGGAAGTCCTGCGCCAGTCGGTGCAGCGTGGACATGTGGCGCACGCCCAGCTCTTCCGCGGCAGCGAAGGCTCGGCGGCGCTGGCGCTGGCGCTGGCCTACGCGCAGTATCTCAACTGCGAGGACCGCGCCGCCGATGCTGCCGACAGTTGCGGCCATTGCCCAGCATGCCTGAAAATGGGCAAGCTCGCGCATCCCGACCTCAACTTCATTCTGCCCACTACAACTACTAAATCGGTACCTAAGGACGCTACAAGTGCCAAGTTCGCGGCCGAGTGGCGCACCTTCTTAGGTGAAAACCCTTATCAAGGGTTTAACGACTGGATGCAGCATATTGGGGCCGAAAATAAGCAGGGCAGCATCTCGAAAGAGGAAGCAGGCCTGCTGCTTAAACTAGTATCGCTCAAGGCTTTCGAGGCCAAGTTCAAAATTGTCATTATCTGGCTGCCCGAGCTGATGCACCCTGCGGCGGCCAATGCCGTGCTCAAGCTGCTGGAAGAGCCGCCACCCACCACCATTTTTTTACTTGTCAGCCACGAGCCCGAGCGGCTGCTGCCCACTATCCTGAGCCGGGTGCAGCCGGTGGCGGTGCGTCCTTTTTCGGAAGACGATATTGCGGCCTATGTTGCGGAGCATTACCACGTGCCCGAAGTAAAAGCGCGCCAGGTGGCCCAGCTCGCCGAAGGCAACCTAGGGGCCGCCATCGCCAGCCGCGAGAAAAGCGCCGACCACGACTACGCCGACTTTTTTATTAAGTGGATGCGCAAATGCTACGGCCTGAAAATGACCGAGGTAATGGCGCTGGCCGATGAATTTCAGAAGATGGGCCGCGAAAACCAGAAGGAGCAGCTCAGCTTCTCGCTGGGGCTGCTGCGCCGGGTGCTGCTCTTTGGTCTCGACCCACAGCTAGTGCCCCACCTAGCCAGCGGTGAGCAGCAGTTTGTGCAGGGATTCAGCAAGTTTGTGACCCCGCGCAACGCCGACCAGCTCACCGAGGAGCTCAACACGGCCCACTACCACATCGAGCGCAACGCCAACCCCCGTATGGTGTTCGTGGATGCGTCGCTGCGCATGGGCCAGCAGCTGCGCCGCGCCTAGGGCGTAGCCTGGAAGTTCGCGCTACTTCTGCCGACCTTTGCGCCATGCGCCGCTCCCTTGCCACCTTGCTACTCATCAGCCTGAACCTAGGCACTGTGCGGGCGCAGGTGGTCGGCCCCGACCCCCTGCCGGCCGCTAGCACGGGCATCCACCAAGGACGCTTTATTGGAGTAGTGGCGGGTACAGCAATTGTGTATGCACTGACTACCTACTTTTTAGGTAAAACATGGTATACCAAGCGCGTGCCGTTCCACAGCTTCAACGACAACGGCGAGTGGCTGCAAATGGACAAAATCGGCCACGCTACCACGAGCTACGCCATCAGCCGCGGCGAATACGAGCTGTTTCGCTGGAGCGGGGTCAATGAACGGGCGGCTGTGCTCACGGGCGGCCTCATTGCGCTACTCTACCAAACCACCATCGAAGTATTTGATGGGCGCTCCGAAGGCTGGGGCTTTTCGAAGGGCGATATGGCGGCCAACCTCACTGGAGTAGCACTTTTTATGGGCCAGCAGTATGGCTTTGGCGAGCAAAAAGCCAGCCTGCGCTACGGCTGGCGCCAGAGTATTTACCCCGCCTACCGGCCCAATTTGTTGGGTAAAACCGCCGGCAACCAGATGCTGAAAGATTACAACGGCCAGCAGTACTGGCTGTCTTTCAACATGGCGTCGGTGTTGCCGGTGGGTCCTTCATTTCCGCGCTGGCTCAACCTGGACCTAGGCTACAGCGCCAGCGGCATGACGGGCGGCCACGCCAACCCGCCCTACTTCGACGCCAATGGCAACGAAGTAAAGTTCAGGCGCTATCGTCAGTTCTACCTTTCCCCCGACATTACCTTGGCGCAGCTGCCGGGCCTCCGCACCAGCGGCGCCCAGCCGCTGATAAGCGCCGGCCAGTTCTTCAAAATCCCCGCGCCGTCGCTGGAATACAATCCGGTGCACGGACTGCGCGTTCACTCTTTATTGTTACCCAAAGACTAACCTTTAGGCGGGGCGTCGTGTTTGCTTTTGTTCAGGCGCGTCGTTTAGCTACCCCTTGCTGCCCGGCCCGCTCGCCTTGTACCCAGTATGTCTGACACTCCTATCCGCCTTGCCACCCGGGCCTCCCGCCTCGCCCTCTGGCAAACTGAGCACGTAGCGAGCCTGCTTAACCAAGCCGGCCTTCCCACCGAAATTGTGCCCATGCAAACCACCGGCGACCAGGTGCTCGACCGCTCGCTGGCCAAAATTGGCGCTAAGGGCGTCTTCACCGAAGAGCTCGAAGAAAGCCTGCGCCGCGGCGACACGCACTTGGCCATTCATTCGGCCAAGGATGTGCAGAGCAGCATTCCGCCCGACCTAGAGCTACTCGCTTTTTTGGAGCGCGAACAAGTCAACGACGTAGTTATCAGTTTTAAAGAGGATTTTGATATTGCCAAGCCGGGCATTGTGTTAGGTACCAGTAGTACCCGCCGCCGGGCACTGCTGCGCCGCTTCTACCCGCAGGCCACCACCGCCGAGGCCCGCGGCAATCTGCAAACCCGCTTGCGCAAACTCGAAGAGGGGCAGTACGATGCCTTGGTACTAGCCTACGCTGGCGTGCACCGCATGGGCTATAACGACCTCATTCGGTATGTACTACCCACCCACCAGTTTGTGCCGCCCGTGGGCCAGGGTAGTATCGCGGTCGAGAGCTCACGGTTTCTGGATAGTGCTCTGAAAGAGCGAATAGTCCAAGCCTTAGACCATCCGGCCACGCACCGCTGCTTGCTAGCCGAGCGCGCTTTTTTGCGCACCATGGAAGGCGGCTGTAGCATTCCGTCCTTCGCGCTCGCCACCCTCTCCGAAGCGGGCGATATCACCCTGCATGGCGGTCTCATTAGCCTAAGCGGCGAAGAGTACATCGACTTTACCCAAACGGCCCCCGCCACGCAGGCCGAGGGCCTCGGCATGGCCGTGGCCGAGCAAGTACTGAGCCACGGAGGCACAGCTATTTTGGCCAGCATCCGCGAGCAGCGGGGCGAGCTATAGCTGTCGGCGCTCCGCTATTCATTGCGTCGAGGACTGACCTTATTGTATTTAGCTATGAACAATTGCTTCTTCCGTTCCTTGCTGCTAGTCTGTTGGTTACTCAGCTTGCCTGGGTGGGCGAGCCAGCCAGTGCTCAAAAGCAAGAAAGATGAGGTAGTGACCATCACGACCAGCCTAGGTGATATCCGGCTTATTCTGTTCGGCGATACGCCGCTGCACCGGGCCAACTTTCTGCGCAAAGCCAAGACTGGCTTTTATAATGGCACTACGTTTCACCGCATCATTCCGCAATTCATGGTGCAGGGTGGCGACCCCAACTCGAAAGACAGCGACCTCAACAACGACGGCCAAGGCCCGGCCAACGAGCCAACGATTCCGGCTGAGCTTGCCGCCGGCCATAAGCACGACTACGGTGCCGTGGCCGCCGCCCGGCAGGGCGACTTCGTAAACCCGCAGCGGGCCAGCAGCAGCAGCCAGTTTTACCTGGTAGAAAACCACCAGGGTACTCATTTTCTGGATGGCCAGTATACAGTGTTTGGGCAGGTTATTCAGGGCCAAGAAGTTATTGATAAAATAGCCGCCTTGCCCAAAGACGGCCGCGACCGCCCACTCACCGACCTGAAAATGACGATGAAGGTAGAGCGGCTTCGCAAAAAGAAAATCACGCAGCTATACGGCTACGCCTACTAGCACTGGCCGCCCTAGGTCCTCCATTCCCATGAAAATTCTGTTAACCGGTGCCAATGGCTTACTGGGCCAAAAGTTGGTGTCCCTGCTGCACCAGCAGCCCCAGGTGACCCTGGTGGCCACCGCCCGCGGCGCCAACCGGCTGGCTGACCTGCACCCGGACGTACGCTTTGTGACCCTCGACGTGGCCGATGCTGCGCAAGTGCGCCAGGTGCTGGGGCAAGAGCAGCCTACGCACGTCATCCACACGGCCGCCATGACGCAGGTAGATGAGTGCGAACTCAACCAAGCCGCCTGCTGGACGCAGAATGTAACGGCCGTAGAGTACCTGGCCAGCGCTTGTGCCGATCTCGGCATTCACCTCACGCATCTTAGCACCGATTTTATTTTCAATGGCTTAGTTGGGCCGCTGGCCGAAGATGCCGTGCCGGACCCCACTAGCCACTACGGCGCGAGCAAGCTAGCCGCCGAGCGCATCGTGCAGGCTACACCCGGCTTGCGATGGGCCATTGCCCGCACTGTGTTAGTGTACGGCACCGTGCACGGCGGTGGGCGCAGCAATATCGTGCTCTGGGTACGTGACTCGCTGCGTAAAAGTCAGAAGATAAAAGTAGTAGCTGACCAGTGGCGCACCCCTACCTTGGCCGAAGACCTAGCCCTAGGTTGCTGGCTGCTGGCCCAGCACAGCGCTCAAGGCATTTACCACCTCAGCGGGCGTGAGCTACTAACCCCCTACCAAATGGCGCAGCAAGTAGCAGCATTTTATGGCCTCGATACTGCACTAATCGAGCAGGTAGATGCCTCGACTTTCACGCAGCCCGCCCGGCGGCCGCCCCGCACGGGGTTTATCATCGAAAAGGCTGAACGCGAGCTGGGCTACCAGCCCCGCAGCTTTGCCGAAGGCATTGCCTTGCTGGCGCAGCAAAGCAAGTAGCTGCACCTAGCAAAGCAATAAAAAAACCCGTTGGCAGAGCCAACGGGTTTTTCAGCTATAAACCTTCCGCTTTTTAATAAAAGGACATACTATACTGGACGCTATATAGACCACCTAGGATAGAAATAGAGTAGGTGGCTGAACGCGCTGGCTTGCGTGCCAGCGCGCTGATAATTAAAGTTGAGAGGGCCAAAAGCCAACGAGCAGGCCGCCAACCAGCAGTGCAGTGTGCTGACGCAGGGCTGCTTCACCAAGGGCGCGCGGCACCAAGCGGCCATCGGGCGTCATGAAATCGCGCTCGGCCGAGAGGTAGGAAAAATCCTCAACGAGGCCACTGGCTGGCGATAATGCTTGGTTGAAACAAAAGGTAGTACTCATGGCAACGGCAGAAATAAGGCAGTAGAACAGGTAGTCCATAAGTGGGGACTCAAATTCTACTACAATTTTAGGGCGTTATTAAAGCCAGCTAAAGGACAAACCTGTTTTTTCTACGACATCGAGGATACCTAATGTAGATAGGTAAAAATTATATAAAAGAACAAGATATTTTTTGGTAGCGCAGCATTATGTATTAGTAACTATCAGAATAATAGAATATTGTGGCTTTTTGGGAGTGTATTCAATACAATTTGACAACACCTTTTTTTGTCAAAAAAAGGGCGAAAACGCGACATCAATCGAGCTTAATGACGCACGTTTTCCACCCTAAACAGCATGTAAAAAGTAGGCTTAGGCGCGTTGGCCAAGCTGCCGTGCTAGCTGCTGCAAGGCCAGCAGGGTTAGAACTAAAGCGCAGCCTGCGCTGGCTAGTATCCACCAAGCACCAGGCTCCTGCTGCAGCGTGCCAAGCAAGTTTCCCCAACTAGGTATATCGGGTGGCCGCCCCACCCCCAGGAAGGCCAGCGTACTCTCTAAGCCGATAAGCCCCGCCAAGCTGAGCGGCGCGGTGGCTAGTAGCGGCCGGCACGCATGCGGCAGTGCGTGCCGGTACCACACCCGCGAGGTGGGTAGGCCCGCCGCCCGCGCCGCTTCCACAAAGGGTAGCTCGCGCACGCGCAGCATTTGTGCCCTTACTTGGCTGGCTGCTTCGGGCCAGGCCACCAGCACCAGCAGCACTACTAGCTGTGTGGTACCTAGGGCAGGGCCAGCCGCAAAAACCAACACCAGCACAAGCCGGGGTACGGCACCCAGCAGCGTGAGCGCGCTCTGGAACATCGTATCGAGGGGTAGTGGCCAGCCGGCGAGCTTAGCGGAGCGCGAGCGGCAGTGCCACCAAGCTAGTCCTGCCAAACCCGCCAGCGCCAGCGAGCAAGGCCACCGGCCAGGTAGCGCGAAGCCCCACCAGCCCACTGCTGCCCCAGCAAGCCAGCCGGCCCACGGTAGCCGCAGGCCTTTATTACCCCAAAAGCCAGCTGCGCCGCCAGCCAGCGCCCCGACCAATGTAGCCAGCAACGCTGCGGGCAGGCTAATACTAACTACTTGCCGGGCACCATACAATAGCTCGGTAAGCACGTCGCGGCCTTGAGGGTCGGTACCCAGCCAATGCGCGGGACTAGCAGCCCAATCTGGGGCTTCGGCCACATGCTGCAAATCGGGCACAGCGGGCAGAAAAGCTAAGGGCAGCCATGGTGCCAGCAACCCTCCACTTAATACCAGCAAAAGCCAGCCCACCCCCAACCAGAAGCCAGCAGTGCGGGCACGAAAAACGGGTAAGCTCATGGTACCAGGCGAATGCGCGGGTCGACCCAGGCATACAGCGCATCGGCCAGGGCCAACGCGAGCAGTCGGGCTAGGGCCGAAAAGAGCACACCAGCCACTACCACGGGATAGTCGTGCATCGCCACGGCCTCGGCTAGCAGGCGCCCAGTGCCAGGTAGGGCAAAGATTGTTTCAACAACTACGGCGCCTGCTACCAGCGTGGGCAGCAAGCCTGCCAAGGCAGTGAGCAGCGGTAAAATAGCATTGGGTAGGGCATGCTTTCTTAGTAGCTTACTATTGCTTAGGCCCTTGGCGCGAGCGGTAGTAGCGTAGCCAGTGCTTAGCTCGTGGCGAAGAGCATGGGCTAGCAACAGCGCTAGCTCGGGCAGTACAGCCAGCACCAGTGCCAGCACGGGCAGCACCAGTCGAAGGGCGCGTTGGTCCCATAGCTCTTCGGCATCGGCCGAGCCTGTGTAGGCTGGTAAAACATTGAGCATATCGGGGTTAGCGAAGACAAATAGCAGCCCTAGGGCCAGCGCAAACAGCGGCAGGCCCTGCAGCCCAGTCAGCAGCGTGTGCAGCCCGGCTCGCCAGCCCGAAAGCGTTGCTTGCGGCCCACCGGCCAGCACCAGCCCCACTAGTAGTGCGCCGGCAATGGCTCCTAAGGTAGCTAGCCCTGTGAGGGGCAGCGTATAAGCTAGTGCAGCGCGCCAGCGCGGCCCAATGGGCTGGCCATCGCGAAAAGAGAGCCCTAGGTGGCCATGCAACAGCCCCCGCAGCCACTGATGATATTGGTTGTGTAAGCCATGCCAGTGCCAGCTGATGGCTCCTGCCTGCTTCGTGCGTGTGACATAAAACAGCGGTTCTGCCAGCCCTAGGCGTTGCTCAACTGCTTGGCGAGCTTGGCGCTGCGTAGCGTCTATATCGGTCCGCAGCACAGCAGTGCCTAGGTTATCTGCTTCACCAAGCAGTAGGTCAGTAGCTTTAGCCGTATCTAGCCGGCTCAATAGAAACACTAGGGAGGCAATAGCCCAGGCGGCGAGGGCTGCCCGCCCTACCTGCGCCGCTAGCCAGCGTCCTAGCTGCATCATTTCTGCGCCAGTGCCGCTGTTGCCGTAGCCCACGTCATGGTTGGCGCACTGTAGCCGGGCTTGATAGCCGACGGATACAAGTTCTGCAAGCGCCGGTCGGCTACTAGGCGGTAGGGTAAAAAGAACAAAGGCACGAACGGTACTTGCCGCTGTAGCATTACCTGGAAGCGTTGTAGCAGCTGGCGCTTCTGGTCCGGCGTTTCGGCAGTGGCCACTGCCTCAATGAGCCGGTCGGTAGCGGGCGTTCCAAACTTAGAGAAATTTCCCTCTTGGACGCTGCGCGAATGCAGCATAGACGCGTAGTTAAAGGCAAAGGGATTGCCTTTCTGAATGCGTACATACATGTCAAAGTCACCCTCGCGGAGGGCAGTCGTCAGTGACGAACCTTCGGTAGGCCGCAGCTCTACGGGAATGTTGAGCTGCGTAGCGGCAGCCTTAAACTGAAGGGCAATGGTTTGAAAAGCCGGCTCGTCGCCACGGTAGCGCAGCATCAGGGCTAGGCGCTGGGCCTGGCCGCCTGCAGCTGGCCGCGTCCAGCCAGTAGGTCGGTGCTGCCAGCCAGCTCGTTGCAGCAAAATTTGAGCTTGAGGCAAGTCATACGTGGGCAGCGGCAGGCTACTGGCGTAGTACCGGTGGTCGCTGGGGTGCACCAAACCCACTGTGCGTTGGCCTTGGCCCAGCTGGGTAGCTTGCAGCAGGCGTACAGGGTCAAACAGCTTGCTCAGCGCTTGGCGCGTCAGCGAGTCGCGGAGTAGGGGGCGGCGCGTATTGAAGCCCGCAGTAACGACTTCGTAAGAGACAGTAGAGTAAAACGCGAGGCTTTGCCGAGCAGCCGCAGATTCTTGCAAGCGTTTAAAATCGCGAGCCGAGGCCTGGGGCAACACATCCAACTCGTGGCGCCGCAGCGCTAGGGTCGCCATAGCATCATCCGGAATGATACTAAAGTGCAGCTTAGCTGGCTTGGCTTGGAGCACGAGTGGCGCCGGGTGTAAGTTGTCGGCCCACCAATGCGTCTTACGCTCAAAGGTCAAATACTGCTTTTTCTTCCACACTGCCAGCTTGTAAGGGCCGCAGCCAGGCAATCGCTCTGGGTGTGCCTCCAGGTTAGCCTGCTGGTAGCGAGTAGCCAAAGCAGCCAGTGTGGGCTCGGCCGCGTTGGCCGCGGCTACGCTTTCTACCGAAAACTGCCGTAGGCTGTGCTTGGGGTCAAGCACATCTTCTGAGATAATAGGAAAGTCGCCCGATGCGAAGCCGAATTCTGGCGCCTGCCCACGGCACACCAGTGTAAAACGTCGAGGATTGCTTGGGTCAAGCTTGATGTCACGGATAAATCCAAGGGGCGCCCTAACCTTCTCGTTGGGTAAGCCAGGACAAAAAATGAGCTTCAGCGTAAAGGCTACATCAGTAGCCAGCACTGGGCGGCCGTTGTCCCAAGCCGCGGCGCGGCGTAGCTGGTAGCGCAAGTGCGTAAGCGAGTCACCTAGGAGCTGCATCTGGGGCAGCGAGTCAGCTAGTGCCGGCGAATAAGTCCCTATTGACAAGTCGACTTGTAGCAGGCTGCAATGAAGTAGCGTGGCGGCGTCAACCGCATTTTGGTTAGGCAGGGCCAGCGGTGATAAATTCTCTGGGTCGCGGTTCCAGCGAATGCGCACCGTGCTATCTGGTTGTTTATTAGCTGGTAACGAGCACGAGCTAATGCCAGCCGCCAGCAACCATCCAAACCAAAGGTATTTCATTTAACTACGCGGTGAGATAGCAACACCAGCAAGTTAATAAACTATCGACTAATACAAGCTTAGTCATTGTCCCAGCCGCTGCTGCCAATTTTGCTAGCCGAAGTGGTAGGCTGTGCAACTACGTCATTATCCCAACCGCTGCTGCCGATTTTGCTAGCCGAAGTGGTAGGCTGTGCAACTACGTCGTTATCCCAGCCGCTGCTGCCGATTTTGCTAGCCGAGCCATCGTTGGTAAGAGTAGCGAATTGTAGGAGGGCGATTATAAAGAGGTCAAACATGGTAAAGAGCTTGAGAGGGTTGTGGATTTGCTGTGGTGATTAACTGTGACAAAATTCCGCCACCCAGGAGCCTCCCCAAAGGACAGTCTTACCGAAAACAAGACAATGTTTTTAATAAGATTTTTTATAACTCATTATAGGTAGAGCTGCAAATATATGCGTGCTAATACTTGAGATGCGTGATACTTTAGTTGAAATTTTTGCAAAAAAAAGTGAAAATTGTGACATCGCTTCCTGAGAGAAAGCATAGGTTACCATGTTACAAAATTCCAGTTTGTGCCTGAATGGATAAAGGACATTCTTCTTCTTTTTTTGCGTGCTATTTTTAAGGCCAAATAGCGCGCAATACTGCGTTTTCAGCCCTCTATCAGGCTTTTCTTATGAAGGAAATCGCAAATCTGGCCCGAATTGTGACATTGCGTCGCCTTAAAAATGAGCCCTTGCTCAACTTAAATGACCGGCAGCCTGGCAAAGAAGTGCAACTAGCTACTCTATTAGCGACAGACGTAAATGTAACAGCACTAAGCGTTACCAAAAAGCTGTACGGTAAGACTAGTAATGCGAATCAAACAGCTTTTTTGCGACTACGTGTCCGAGTGCAAGACAAATTATTGAATCATCTCTTTTTCCTTGACCATTCAGACACACGGTTATTTGTAGCACGTCGTTACGAACTAGAATGCTTAGACCTCCTGCATAAAGTAACTATCTTATATCTGGAGGGCGAGTATGTATTAAGTGAGCGTTTGCTTCGCCGGTGCTTGCGCCTAGCCGAAAAGGGCGAATTCACAAATTATGCTGAGCAGGCGTGCCAACGCCTTGTGACACTATATGCTAGCCAACGGCAACAGCATAAGTATACCTTGACAATCAAGAGGCTGGTTAAGATAAGGCAACTCTTAGCTTATGAGCAGGAGGCTGAACAACTAGCTATGCAGATTCGCCTGACCATGACCCGGTCAGTAGCTGGACGTAGGTCTTTGCTCTCTAAAATAGAGGCTCATGTGCAGCGAGCCGAGCAGCTTCAGCAAAAAGCCCATACGTTCGCTACCTATTTAGCTCTGTACCGTGTTCGCATTGTGCAAGCTGAGCTAACTGGAGAATATGGCGAGATTATTCGCTATACATCGGCTGCTACGCAGTTGCTTCGCCAAGGTAAGCTAAATGAAAGGCGCTTCGACCAGCGTTTCAATCAGTTTATGAGCGTGTATGCACACTTGCGGAGCCGGCAATATGCAGCAGGTTTAAAACTAGCAGAGGAGTATGCAGCTGATTTTCACCCTACTTCTAATAACTGGTTCTATTTTTACGAGCACTATATATTACTGGCGCTACATGCGGGTGACTACGACCAAGCACTACGCTTGCTTCATGTAGTACAGAAGAACCCGTCTTTCCCAAAGCAGCGGCCAGCAGCGCAAGAGCGGTGGGGTTTGCTACAGGCTTACGTAGAGTTTGTGCAGCCGCCAGATAAGATACCCCTGCGCCGCCGCAACCAGCTAGCCATATATGCCGCGCTAACGGTACCGGAATACTCGCGCGATAAGCGTGGCTACAACGTGGCTATCCTTGTTTTTCAGCTGTTGCACTACCTGCGGCAGCGGTCGCTGGAGCCGGTATTGACGCGCCTCGAACGCCTGCGCAAGTACCAGCAGCGCCACCTACGCGATGCGGCTACCTTGCGCAGCCGGCTGCTACTGCGTCTGCTACTACTGCTACCTGAAGGAGAATTTGACCCTGCTGCCTTAGCAAAGCGGGGCCAGAACCTGCTGGCGCAGCTCAGCCAAGCCCCAATGGTGGGCGAGGCCGACGCCGAAATTGAAATTATCCCCTATGAGCAAATATGGACACTCGTGTTGGATATTTTGCGTAGTGGGGCGCCAGAGTAGCCCTAGGGCACCACTACTACTTCCTGGGTGGCGCAATGGCTCTCGGCACAATCGCCGGGGCCATAGCCGCGCAAGCTAAGGCGCACCGCGTAGCGGCCCGCCCGGCGAAAAGTGTGCTCTATGCGGTGCCCCTGCTGGGTGATGCCATCACGAAAATCCCAGATGTAAGCGATGTCTTGGCATGTAGGTAGGCCCGAGTCCAGGGCATCGAAGGTGACGGCCTGCCCCACGTGCACCGTAGTAGTCGAAAAGCTAAAGTTGATAACTGGCTGTGTCACAAGGTCTACTTCAAAGGTCTTTTCGGCTTGGCGAACTTCGCCCGTTGCCGGAACCACCACATCGAGCACCACTTGGTAGCGGGCGCGGCGCTTGTAGCAGTGGCTGACGGTAAGTCCCGTAAGCGTAGTGCTGTCGCCCATGCGCCAGCGATACAGCAGGTTGCCTACAGCAGCGTCCACGGAGCGGCTCGCGTCGAAATCGACGCATAACTGCGGCAGCAGGGGTGGGCCACAGTCAGCAGCGCCCGATTGGGCGTGGGCGACTTGCCCAGTGCTAACCGCTAAAACCGCCGCACCCGTCACAATATGAAAAAAACGCATACCTATAACAAAAAGAGCCTGCCCACTTAGGTTCTGAGTTGGCTGGCGGGCAGACAAAATACGGCTAGCAGAGTAAGCGCAGTTAGAGACGATTGAGCCGCTGCAAGACGTTGCGCAGGTACGTTTGACCCACAGGGATATACTTGTCTCTGATTAATAGTGAATTGTCTTCCAGGGCCTGAATGCAGTTGATGTTAGCAATGAAGGAGCGGTGAACGCGCAAAAACTGCGAGGGTGGAAATTTCTCTTCAATAGCCCGCATAGTGCTGTACACTATCAGTTTGCTTTGGGTCGTGACGATGTGCACATAGTCACCTAGGGCCTCTACGTATTGCACTTCCCGAAAATCTACCCGCACCAGCTTAGTATCTATCTTCACAAACGTGAAATCAGGCTCCGTTGCCGAAGTAGATATAGAACCGACCGTATCGGCTTCGGCTGTTCGCTCAGCCGTAATATTTTCGAGCACCTTCTGAGCGGCCTGCAGAAAGCGCGGATAGGATAAAGGCTTGAGTAGGTAGTCTGCAACTGCGAATTCAAACGCTTGCACTGCGTAGTGTTCACTGCTGGTAATGAGCACGACCTGGGGTAGTTCGGGTTGCAGGCGTAGCAAATCGAGGCCCGACATCAAGGGCATTTCGATATCTAGGAAAAGCACATCTATAGGCTGAATCTGAGTTCGCAGTGTTTCAGCAGCTTCAATACCGCTGGTGCATGAGCCAATGGCTTGCAGAAAGGGGGTGTTAGCGATGCAATTCAAAACTATTTGCACCGATAACGGGTCGTCATCTACCACCAAACAACGCAAAGGTGGGAGAGAAGTAGCAGGGTCTGGTAGCGGAGTAGCCATATTAGATGAGTGGTTTATAGCGAATAGTGGGTGAGAGCGAAAAATTGTATAAATTTAATGAAGGTAGCTGTATCTTAGTTAGAAAGAGAGAAGTCTTGTACGAAAGAAGATGAAGGTATGGTGTAGAAATATAGCGCGTACTAGTTGCGCGATGAGGACAAGCTTTACTAGCTAAGCGCGCTCTTCTAAATAGGGGTAAAGCTGCTCCAGCTGCTGCCGAATGGCAAGCAACAATGGCTCGCAGTGCTGGCAGTCGTGGCGACGGGCACTGCGCTCAAGCTCATCCAGCTGCGTGTGAAGCACTGGCACGCCAAAATAGGCTACTTGGCCCTTTAGCTTATGCGCTACTTGGGCCAGCTTATCGGCATCGGTGGGGAAAGCCGCAGTCAGCACTTCCTCCAGGGGGGGCGCCTCCTTTAAAAAAGTGTTAATAATCTGCTTTACAAATGCCTCATTGCCACAGGCTAACTCTTCGAGCAGCTGCCAGTCAGGGCGCAAGGTGGCCGGAGCGGCTGCAGGTTCGCCTAGGTTGGTTGGCGGCGCCGCTGCATCGGTGGGGGCAGTGGGCTGCCGGCCAGTGAAGTAAGCTAGCCGGGCGTGCAGCAAGGCAGGGTCAAAGGGCTTGGCGAGGGTGTCGTTCATGCCGGCGGCCATGGCAAGGCCACGGTCTTCGGGTAGCACCGAGGCCGTGAGGCCAATGATGGGGAGGCGCCGCTCGTCGGGGAAAAACTCACGTATAGCTCGGGTGGCGGCATAGCCATCGAGCTCGGGCATTTGCACATCCATCAGCACGGCATCGAAGGGCACGGCGGCCTGCGTAACCTGCTCCACGGCTAAGCGCCCATTGGTGGCAATGACGACGTGCACGTTCCAGTTTTCCAGCGTTTTGCGAGCTACTAGTTGGTTTAGCTCGTTGTCTTCGGCTACCAGTACACGTAGCGCTGGCTCGAAAGCTGGTAGCGGGCCGGCGTGCACCTCGGGCTGCGCTAACGTAACATCGGCGATGGGGTAAGTAAGCTCAAAAAAGAACTCCGAGCCCACACCCTCGGTGCTGCGCACACTCAGCTGGCCACCGTGCAGCTGCACTAGGTTGCGAGCAATACTTAGGCCCAGGCCTGTGCCCCCAAACTCGCGGGTAGTGCTGGCATTGGCCTGCGAAAAGTCTTCAAAAATGGCGTTCAGCTTTGTAGCAGCGATGCCAATACCAGTGTCTTGCACCGCGAAGCGCAAGGCCACGTGCGCAGCGTCGGGTGCGGGCGGTACTGCCAAGCTCACTTGTACCGAAACGCCGCCCTGGCGCGTGAACTTCAGCGCGTTGCTCACTAGGTTTACCAGCACTTGCTGTAAGCGGGTAGGGTCGCCTAGCACAGCAGCAGGCACTTCGGGCGCTACTTCTACTTGCAGCAGAAGGCCCTTGCTGTCGGCCGCGTAGCGGAACATGGTGCTGAGGCGGCGTACCGCATCGGGCAGGCGGAAGGGAATTTGCTCCAGCGTCAGCTTGCCGGCCTCCATTTTGGAGGAGTCCAGAATATCATTGAGAATAACCAGCAAATTCTGCGACGACGAACCGATAGCCGTGAGGTACTCGGCTTGCTCGCGAGTGGGCTGCGTGTTCTGAAGCAGGTTGGTGAGGCCAATGACGGCATTCATCGGGGTGCGGATTTCGTGGCTCATATTGGCCAGAAACTGTGCTTTGGCCCGGCGCGAAGCCTCGGCGGCATCCCGGGCCACGAGCAACTCCCCATTCATTTGCTCGATGTGGGCATTTTTTTGGCGAAGCTCGCTGGTGCGCTGGCGCACAGTACGCTCTAGCTGGGCCCGCTGGCGGCGCAACAGGCGCTCGCGACCCCGCACCACTAGCACAGCGCCGCCCAGCACGGCCAAAACCCCTAGGGCTAGCACCCAGGGCCGCCGCCACCAAGGCGTAGCAATGCCAAAGCGGGTGCTCACTACCGGGCTCCAGACGGTAGCAGCCGGGCTGGCGTAGCGGGCCCGCACATCAAGCGTGTAGCGGCCCGCGCCTAGGCCTACAAATTGGGCTTCGCCTGCTGGGCTAGGGCGGCTCCAATCGGTAGAGAGGCCGTGCAGCCGGTATTGGTAGAGTAGGGGCGCATCGCCCGCCGCCAAGCTCAGGCCCTGAAAGGTGAAGCTGACGCGGTGCTGCTGCGCCGAAAGCTCACCGATTGCCAGGGGCAGGCGGCTTTCGCCGTCTACTTCGGCCCCCGTGAGGGCCAGGCTGGGCGAGGCCGCCGTGCGGGTAAGCCACGTTAGCAGCGCCGGCACATCGAGGCGAAGCAGGCCAGCTTGGGTAGCGACCCAGGCCGCGGGCTGGCGCCCTCCCAGCACTGCCGCGGCTGGTAAGAAGTTGCGGGCCAACAAACGAATAGGCCGCCCCATGCGCCGCCGGGTATCGAGCAAGGAAAGTGCCTGGGGGTGCACCAACAGCAAATGCTGACCTAGGGGTACCATGGCTAGGGTGAAGTCATCGAGCGAGCCAGCCGGCCCCGCCCCCAGGGCCGAAAACTGGCTGGCGCCGGCTGCCAAATAATAAAGCCCTTGGCCCTCGGTGCCGACCCAAATGGTACCTAGGGTATCCTCTGTAAGCACGTTGACTGCCAAGCCGCTGGCGTGCACCCGGTAGTGCCGAAAGCGGCGTTTCCCCGGCTCCCAGACCGAAAGCCCGGTACCGTGCGTGCCTATCCATACCCGGCCGGTATGGTCGGCTAGTAGCGCATAAATCTGGTTGTGCAGCAAGCCATTGGCGGTCGTGAAATGCACGGCGGGCAACGTGGCCGCCCCGGTGGGCGACAGCGGCAAGTAGTAAACACCATCGGCCACGGTGCCCACCCACAGTCCCGACCCTGGTGCGTAGGCCAAGGCTGCTACTGCCAGCCCCGGCGGCAAGCCAGGTACACGGGCCGCTGGCGCGCCGGGCGCGGCGGACGTCCACACGCCTCCTTGCTGCTTGCCTTCCCACACCCCTCCACCTAGAGCAGCCGGGCGGGCCAAAAAGGTGCGTAATGGCGCGGCCAACGCGCTGCTATTGCCAGCGCTGGCCGCGCCGGTACGCACTACGTTGTCGAGTACGAAGAAGCGTGTGCCCGCCGCACCCCATAGGGCCGTAGCTGCCCCAACTGCTGGCGCTAGGGTGGTGCCTTCTGCGGCATAGTTAGTGGGCAGGGGCACCAGGGTCGCAAACCGGTCGCTGTGCCGCCACAGGCCCTGGCCAGCGGTGCCCAGCCAAGCATTGCCATCCCGGTCTTCGAGCAGGCAGCTAGGGGTAACATCGGCGGGTAGTGGCAGTGGGTAGCGGCGCAAGTAGGCGCGCAGGCGCGTAGTGTCGGGCGTTGGGGAGCCGGGGGCTGGGGGCTGCCAGCCTCGGGGCGGGGTAGCCGTGGCCGCTACGGCGCGGAAGGCGGCGCCCGGAGTGGCGCGTAGCGAGCGCCTACCCTGGTAGTGCGCTACCCATAGGCGGCCAGTGCCAGGCTCTTCCCACAGGCCCGTCACGAAGTTCTCGGCAAGGCCATCTTGGGTGGTAAGGGTGGTGAAGCGCGCGCCATCGTAACGCACCAGGCCCTCAGCGGTACCTAGCCATAAGTAACCTTGCCGGTCTTGGAGCAGGCAATAGATAAACGGCTGGCTAAGCCCATCGGCGGGGCCAAACTGGCGCACGAAAGCGCGAGGTGCTGGCAGTGGCGCAGCCTGTACCAGCCCGCCCAGCAAAACCAGGAGCAATCCCGCTACCAGTCCGCGCAAGCGGGCAGTAAGTACTACGAATACAGAACAAAAGCGCACGAGCCAGGCGCTGGCTCATTGCCAGCCATCTTATCTAGGTCTGCTAAATTAGCCAAGTGCTCTGGTGAAGTGCTGGCAGGCAGGTCCAGTAAGGGAATTTGCTCGCTCAGTACAGCAATTTTATCTCTGAGGGTTAGTGCTGTAAGCTAGTGGCCGGTCGTGGCTATTACCCGGAAAGCGGTGGGCCCACCAGTAGCCTGGGGCGTGCTGCTGGCTACCGATGCTACCGGCTGCCCGAAGGCCGCGGTGCTGAGGCGCGCGCGCGCAATGCCGTGGCTAGTAAGGTAGGCCAAAATGGATTCGGCCCGCTGCTGGCGCAGGTCGGTGCTGACGTTGGCATCGCCTTGGCCACTCAGCTCCAGGCGCAGGGCCGGCTGCTCGGTGAGAAGCTGTTGGAGGCGAACAAGCTCGGCGGCACTTTCGGGGCGTAGGTCGGCTTGGGCAGGGGCGAAGAAGATGTTGCGCAGTTCTACTACAGTGCCGAGCGTGGGCCGCTCCAGCACCACGTCTTGCTGCCGCTCGGCGTAGGGCGCGCTGGCCGCTAGGTTCACGTTCTCCGAATAAAGCAGGTAGCCGGGCTGACGCACCGCCACGCCGTAGTTCAGGCCCGAAGGCAGGCTGATGAGGTAGCGCCCCGTAGCCGCATTTGACTGGTAAGTGGCTATTACTTCACCCTTCTGGTTGTCAATTACCTCGATGGTAGCGGCTAACGGCCTCTTGCTCACGGCGTCGGTCACCACGCCCTTTAGTACGGTTACGTGCGCCAGGGCAGTAGCCGTTGGTGCAGGGGCCGCAGCAGGTTTGGCGGGTGCAGCGGCGGTTTTGGCACCTAGGGCAGCAGATGCGCCTGGTTTGGCCTTGGCTGTGGTTTTGGTGGCTGCGGCTACTGGGGCCGGGGTGGGCTCGGGGCCCAGAAATGTGACGCGGTAGATGTCTTTGCCGCCCAGCCCGCCCGGCTGGTCGGAGGAGTAGTAGCCGTGCTGGCCCGAGGCCGACAGCACAAAATACACGTCATCGTCGGGGGTATTGATGGGCCAGCCTAGGTTTTCGGGCTCGCTCCACTGGCCCTTCGCGTTGAGGGTCGATTTGAAGATGTCGTAGCCGCCCATCGAGTCGTGGCCCTTAGACGAAAAATAGAGCGTCTTGCCATCGGGGTGCATAAAGACCCCTTCCTCATCGTAGGGCGAATTGATAACCGGCCCTAGGTTCTCGGCGGGGGTGCGGGCATCGAGCTCCAGGCGGTAGATGTCGCGGCCCCCGCGGTTGCCCTCGGGTCGGTCGCTCACAAAGTAGAGATACTTGCCATCGGGCGAGTAGCAGGCGGCCGATTCGTGATACTTCGTGTTGAGGCGGGTACCTAGGTTCTTCGGTTTGCTCCAAGCATTGCCCACCAGGTTCGACTCGTAGATATCACCTTCATTATCTTCCATATACACCAGCAGGCGCTGGCCATCGGCCGAGAGGCCCACGGTGGCATCGTGGCGGGCCGTATTTACGGGGGAGCCTAGGTTGCGGGCGGGGCTCCAGCCCGAGCTGGTCCAGTCGCTCTGATAAATGTCTTCCAGCATGCCATCGCCCTCAGCATCGAGTTGGCCGCCTGTCGAGCCTGCCCGGCGCGAGGTTAGCAATAGCACCGACTCGTCGGCCGAGATAAGCGGCGCGTAGTCCGACATGGCCGAGTTGATGTTTGGGCCGGCATTTTCCAGCTTCACGCGCACGGGGTGGGTTTGCATCTGCTGGCCGCGGTGGCACTCGCGCACACCGCGGGCCAGGTCGTCGGTGGTCACGGCCACGTCGTCGCTGGTAGCATCGGCGGCTACTGGGCGGGCCTGCTCATATTCCTTAATGGCAGCTTCCCACTGCCCGCCTAGGTGCAGGGCGCGGGCCAGCAAGTAGTGTAGCCGGGGCTCGGCGTTGGCATCGAGCTGCTGGGCGCGCTGCAAGTAGGCAAGGGCTTCCTGCTTCGTGGCAGAGTGCAAGTAGCACTCACCAATCTTGGCATTGAGCATCGCATTCTTCGGATTGAATTTTTGCGCCCGCAAGTAGTGCGGCAGCGCGGCGCCAAACCGGGCTGGGTCGGCCCCCATTTCGTGGTCGCCCAATTCGAGCTCGCGCTGCGCTAGCTTAAGCCCCTCTTTGTCGATAGTGAACTGCTCTTTTGTGAAGGGAACGCTTTGCGCCTGCGCCAAACCGACGCTAAACCCTAAAAGCCCACAGGATAGGATGATAGAACGAGTAGAGATAGCCATGTAGTACGTTGGTAAAACAGTAAAAGAGCAACTGAAAGTGGTCACCTAGGGCGGTATCTTTTAGCCGGAAGGTAACTAGTTGCGAATAGCTGTGTTTTGCTGGTTATTGGTATTTTAACAAGATTAAAATAAATTACTTACTCATAGTCAGCCTAAAGATAAAGCATAAAAAATGCAAAATGACCAAGCCGTAAACAGCCTGGTCATTTTGCAAAGAGTAGGTGCCGGGTGCTTGCCTTATTCGAGCACCACGCGGCGGGCGGCGGGCGTGCCACTGGCCGGGCGATAGAGCAGGTTGTAGAGGCCCGGCGCGAACGGCAGCGACAGCGTGCGCTCGATGGCAGCACCGGTCTGGGTAATCTGCTGCTGCCACACCACGCGCCCTAGGTTGTCGACTAGGCGCAGGTCGACGCTGCCCGCGTAAGCCGGCAGGCGCAGGTTGAGGCTAGTGCCGCGTGGGGTAGGCACCGGCCATGCTTCCAGCCCAACGGTGCTAGCTGCAGCGGTCAGGCTTAGTAAGCTGTTGCCTATTTGAATATTGTCTAGGTAGAGGTGGTTGCCAAAATCATTGTAGCCGATAAACCGAATGATGACTGCCTTGCCGGCGTAGGGGGTCAGGTCAACCAATTCCTGGCGCCAATCGCTGCCCGATGCCGGTACAAAATAATTGGGGGTGCTGGCGCTGGTGGCGAGGCCGTTGGTAGCGCCCTTGCTGTAGGGCTTGCCCAACACCATGCCGGTGCAGGCATCAACCACCTGAATGCTGAGCGAATCATTATCAGTGGGCGTGTTACCGGCTGTCATAGCAAAGGGCCCATAGGCCAGGTCAAACAGGAGTTTGGGGCTGGCCACCCCCGTTAGGTTGATGGCGGGGGTGTACACGGCTGGCCGCTCGCCACGGGTTTCGTCGTCGGCAAAGGGCGCCCGAAGGGCACGGCTGGCCACGCCCGACCGCCCAATGATGCCATCGACCAACGACCAGGCGTACACGCTGGGGCGCACCAGCGTCCAGCCGCGCGGCAGGGTGGTGGAATTGTCAAATGACTCCGCAAAGGGTAGCGCCCTTCCGTCTACATCAATGATGACACTGCTGGTGACGGTGCCGTACGCATTAGTCACCGTGAGAGAGGCTGTGTACGAGCCCGGCGCAGCATACGTAACGGCCCCAGGGTTGGCAGCGGTAGAGCTAGCAGGCGAGCCGCCCGGAAAGCTCCAGGCGTAAGTGTTAGGGCAGTAAAGCGCGGTGCTACTGAACGTGACG
>Ga0265798_10000917_pt1 | contig 47153 bp, 42 predicted proteins | sample P3T30metagenome_FD_192430 | JGI IMG/M metagenome (GOLD analysis project Ga0265798, IMG submission 192430) | Plant litter microbial communities from East Loma Ridge, Irvine, California - P3 T30 | ecosystem: Environmental > Terrestrial > Plant litter > Unclassified | place: USA: California...
ATGATGGCCAGGCCGAGAAGGATACCGTTGACACGGTCCTTCTCCATCGAAAGTGCGTGCATGCTCTTTCCCCTAACAAGACGAAGCGGGTTGCCTCGCCGCTGTTAAGAAGATCGAAACCAAAGTGTGCTGCAAGCGTTATTTGTACTTGCTCAAAAGATTACACACTATCGTGTAACTGGCTTACATATTAGTGTAACCCCGATACATAAAGGTGTAACCTCGTTACACGGTGTGTGATCGGCTTACACTACTCTATCGGACCGAAAGCCGATCGGCTCATCTTCGAAGCCGTCCAGCTCGATTCATCGAACGATGACATTTTGGCGAAGGCTCCGGCTCCCGCTGGAACCGACCGCGAAGGAGGCATAAAGTGCCTTGAGAATGTCACAGGTGATTTACAGCTTCAGGGTTGGCCCACGCCTCTTCCGCCTGGCGGCAGACGCCATGCGTGCCCATGCGATCGCGGTGGAGCGATTCGACTCCATTTCTGCTACCACCATGAAAGGGTTGGAGGATTTCCTGTCCGCGACCAATCCTCACGAGATTATTTGCAAGGCACGCGAGTTCGATGAGGCGGGGGAGATACGGGTGACACTGCGGGTGCAACTCGCCCAGAAGGAGTGTTTTCAAGCGGCCCGAGTCCACGCCGGCGCCGCGCTAGGCGAGCCTGCCACGACCCGGCTTACGATGACAATCGGCTTGCTTTGCGTCTTCCCTGGGATCGTATCTACATCGGGTGCAACCCAAACGTTAAAAGAGAGTTGACAGCCCCCCGCTATACCGCGGTATAGTACTTTCCGTACCCCGGGGGGTGATGTGATGCGGGACCTGGAGCAAACCGAAGGGCAGAACCAAGAGCGGATGAACCGCTACCGTTTGCTGTTCGTGGAGGAATGGCGCCGGCAGCGGTTCACGAATGCCCAGATGGCGAAACGGCTCGGGAAGAGCTTGAGCCTCACCAACAAGCTCAAAGCCGGCACGACGCCGCTCACTCCCCCGGTAATCGACAAGTTTGTCGAGGTGCTCGGGATCAATCCCATTCGGGCCATGTTCGCGGTCGACATCGCCATGTCGCATATGAGCTACTTCGACCCCGGGTTTCAGTCCGCCTGCACGACGGCACTCACCTTCTTCGACCAGGTAATGGTGGAGTTCGGCTACGCGCGCGGCCTCGCCGATTTCACAACGACCAGCAACGTTACGGCCGAGCGAGTCGAAGAAACAGCACGGATGGCGGCCAGCACCCTGGCAAGCTCCTTCCTGCGCAGCCAGCCTCCCGGCCACGGCCTCTCCTGACGAAAGCAGCTTAGACTCGCGCGACGCTTTCGTTAGAGCGAGCCATGATTCAAGGAACCAGTGACGAGCGCGGGACGGTGAAAAAGAGCACCGCTTCCATGCGCCGCAGTAAGCAACGCGAGTGCGAAGCCGGCTATCGCCGCTCTAGCGTTGCGCTTTCCCCAACGTCGCTCGACGTGATCGAGCGCATCAAGACGAACTTTAGGCTGCCCTCGCGCGAGGCGGCGATCAACGCCGTCCTTGAGCTGATCCATAGCGACATGTTCCTGTGGCACGAGTTTATGTCTCACCGACCACCCGATCTCACGAAGCAGACGGTCGGCGAGCCTGGGCCGGATAGAGCCGATTAACCCCATAGGCGACGCTGGTGGCTTCCCGGCCTACCGGCGGGGGGGGGCGGGGAAAATGGATGGTCGAACATTTTCCGACAGATGGGCAAGGAAGTTACATCGCCTCAGCTCTCGCCCCGAAGCTGATCGACTTCGTGCTTTCGAGTAGCTTCGACCGACGCGAAGAGGCTGTTTTTTGGTGGAAACCAGAACAGCCGCTTTCGATCTTGAGCAGGCGTAAGCGACCGTTCGTTCAGGCAGCGCGAGAGCAATATAGCGGCTTGCCGCTGACGGAACGCACTTGTCCGCTGTCGAGAAGTTACCCGGCTATACCGCTCGTCGTTCAACGGTCCGTCGATGTGGCCGACGGATCTTTGCCCCTTTCAGAGATCTAGCAGGTCTGCTTGCGGGACGCCGGTCCCGTTCTCCCGTCTAGCAAACCTGATTGCCTCCTGCACCTTCGAGATGATGTATGCCGAGCCGGACAGGCGACGATGCGCAGCACCGGGGTGGACGGAAATCAGTGCGTTCTGGCTCCGGAGATAACTCTCGAATGCCTCAACGACCGCAATCGATTGATTGTAAGGCATGCGCCCGAAACGCTGCTCGGTCTGCATGAGATCGTATACGCGCGCCGAGAGCTGCTTGTTGTCGATCGCCGTTGTAGGAAGGACGGCGGCCACGTATTCAAGCCGGGACGAGAGCAGCCTGATGTGTGCCCATCCTGACGCGGTCGCCTTCACGCTATCTTTATCGCGAAGATCTTCGAGCGATGATGTGTCTACCTCGATCAACTCTTTTTTTAGGCAGAAGAGAGCGGCTTCCTTCACGTCCGATCGGACAAATCCGAGATCTTCCATCTCAAGGAGGATGCGCGACAGTGCCACGAAGCCCATCTGCCCATTGTCGCCGCGGACCTTGCGCTGTCCAAGAAGGAAGAACAGCATTTCAGGGATCAAGAGGTTGGATGGCCGTTCCCAGCGACTTTCACAGTGGAACAGGTTCGCGACGAATCCGGTGTTGTTGTTGAAGAACCTATAACTCTGTCGCATCAGGGCACGAAGGATCAGGTATTCGGGGAAGTTCCTTAAGCCTTTTCCCTGCGCCACCGACGCGATAATGTCCTCCGGCATATGGCCAGACGTGATAATGGCGAAGAACATGTCTAGGGCACGCCGGACGTTCCGGCCCGCCAGCGCCTCCAAAATGCGTGCGACGTTGTTCCGGCTAACGAAGAGCTCGTAGTAAATGCCCGTGAGGAACTCGCCGGCGCGACCTTTTGGATACTTGATTGTAGGACCGCCCTTTGGCGCGAACGTCACCTGATCCGGAGCCTGCTCCGCCAAATATTCCAGGCTGAGCTCGAGGCGGCGCTTGACGACGTCAACAAGGCGTGGCGGGCTTATATGGAATATTTGACCGGTGCGGTAGGTGTCGAGTGGCGGCTCGTTCTTGTAGGCCTCGAATGTCGAATCGCGCATCTGCAGGATGACCATGCAGCGGGTCTGGTCCATGAACCACAGTGCGGTCTGAAAAGCGGCAAGCTGGCCGGCAGATTCGCGACGGTCGACGTTGTCGAAGACGACTATCAGGTTCTCCGCGCGGTCGCCCTGCAGATACCGTGAGATGCCGCGGGTGAGCTTCAGCGGGTCTTGACGCCACGCCTCGAGGTCGCGGGCCCTTTCGAGGCCGCCCCGCCCCGCCTGCGCCTTGTCCATATTCCTGTAGAAGACCGCCCTGTCGGCTAAGTCAGTGGCGAACACACGGTCTTGGTCGTCCTCGAGCCGAAGATCGATCGGCGCTCCTTCCTCCACGATACTGGCCACGAAGCCCTCACACACCCAATCGTTCCACTTTGCGAAATCCTCGGGAGGACTAATAAAGTTGACGAACGCCCAGTGGTTCTTCTCACGCAACGGAGCTGGCTGCAGATACTCCCTGTATCGCCGCGCGAAGAGCGATTTTCCCGCTCCCACACCGCCAGTGACCAGCTGCAGATCGCCCCCGATTGGCTTCCGCTCATTGAACTGGCTGATCGCCGCAGTTATCGCCTCTGATCGCTTCCTGCTCGTGAGGATTTCGGTGCGCTGCTTTGATCGCGCGAGCCGATCCTTGAGGAAGGATTCCAAGATGCGGTCATAGCTAGTGACCTCATTGGATGAGATGTAGGCCTTGCTGTAGATCTCCTCGTCGGTGGTCTGGTCACGCGAGCTGAAGTAGCGCCTCAGAGCAGGGCTGAGGTCGGCGGCGAAAGTGTTCGGCTCGATGCTGGAGTCGATCAGTGTCGGGCCATTTCCCTGATTAAATGGCCGTGCGAAGCCGTCCGCCCGGAGAGATCGACTGGCCTCCTCGCCGAGTCGGCTCAAAACGTCGTTGCCTAGGATCAGCCTCAACTCGTCGAGCAAGCTGTTCCCCACGACCATGTCTGCGACACTGCCCCTGACCGCGGGATCGGCGTCCCAGTCCCCAGCGAGGATCGTGGCCCCGTCGGTCGCTAGCACCCGGCTGCACGGATTGCAGCCGGTCGGGAACGAGCGGTTTATCTCAAGCGCATAGAGTCTCGCTTCGCCGTAGGCTTTTTCGACGTCGCCAGAAGGAGCCTTCGCCTCAATAACGGCGACCGGCAGAGCGTGCTTGTAGATGGAGAAGTCGGGGATGTAGCCGATCTTCCGTTTGCTACCCTTCCCGATGTCCGTCGCGGAAATGCCCTTCTTGCTTTTGACGTGCTCCCGCGGGATGCCAAGGAGCTCACCCGCGGTCAGGAGCGGCAGCACGACCTGCGTCTCCACGTCCCCTTCGGACGCACCTAGTTCCTGATGATCCATCTGCGCTCCTGCTCTAGCGAGCAGTTCTGTCAAAATTAGAACTCTGCGGCAACGGTTGCTGCTGTGGGCAGAGGTGAAAGGCTCGCTAACCAACGGCGCGGTGCGGGATCGCCCGGGAGCGCGAGCGGCCGTAGCAGCCATCAAGGCGGGCCAATCGGCATACAGCTGCAGCGCTCCGCCGCCACGGTGTCGCCTGCTTACTTGAGCCGCGAGGGGTCATAGTAACTCGCACCGACCTGCAGGACATAACACCCAAGCGCCGCCGGGCGGCACGCTTGGGCTCGGCTGCGGAACCGAGGCGAGAAGACGATGCGGCCACCGCCCTGCTGCGGTTCGCAAACAACCGGACGGAAACGGCCGCCCTCGACATGAATGAATGGCTGAGAGTGGGGAGGCGTAAACAGCTCGCCAATGGCCGATTGTGGGTCGATCATACGATCAGCGATACGCCCGATCGATCCGCCAGTGCCTTGAACCGCGCGGCAAGGCTTGGGTCGGCATCAACCCGGACGGCGCTGACTACGCTGAGCGCTCCGGGCGGCACGCGATCGCCGAAGAACATCACCGCCAGCGACGAGGGATAGGCGCGAGACTCCCAGACCATCCCGTGCGTGGCGGCGTCCTTGCGGTGCAGCGCCGCGGACCAGCGCCGCGTATCCGAGAACTCGCTCGCGGGTGTGTCGATCAACTGATTGCGAGCAATGCCGAGTTTCATCAGGTCCGGCGCGAGGAAAGAGCGCAGCGCCAGCGGGCTGGCGACCCGCAGCACCGAGCAGCGCACATCCGCGAGCTTGCTAAGCGGAAACGTCTTGAAGGACTGAGCAGGATCGAGATCATGGAAGATCGTCTCGTAGACCGCGGCCTCAAATCCATCCGCGGCATAGGCGGTCGGCACGCGTTTGCGCACGGGGCCGATCGGCGCGAATCGCGAGGAGCCAAAGCCCGGATTGAACGCATCGCCGGCAAGCTTTTCGGCGTGAATGCGCCAGAGAACGGCGCCTACGGGCAGATCGGTGACGTGGGTCGCAAAGGCGGTCGGCGGTTTGGGGACAATGCCGGTCGGCGCCAGCGCTGTCACCCGCCGATCTCGTCGCTCTCATGCGCCGCGGCGTCGAGGACGGCCGCTTCATCGTCGAGGAGTTCCCTCGGAGCGGGTCCACCCAGCCACGAGTTGGTCGACACGAACCAGAAGGCGGTTTGCCATGGTGACCGGCTCGTCGGCAGGACCTCCAAAATCCTCTTGATGAGGGGAAGCGGCTTGCCGTCGGCGTCGAACTGGAAGGTCGGGAAGCGGTCCTGTCCCTGGTAGGGGACCGCGAAGACGCGGCGCTGCGCTTTCCAGCGCGCGGCGGTCTGGTGGCGGTTCTTGGCTTCATGCCCGGCGCGCGCCGCGACCTCGGCCGAGGTCAGCGTCTCGACCTCGTGCATGAAGCGCTGGCGGATGGCGGTGTTGTCAGCCGCGACTGCGGTATGGAACTCGGCCATCGGATCATGGGTATCGGCCAGGACGTCGAGGAGCTGCTCGATCTTGCGCTCGAGATGCCGCGCGCGGACATCCGGCAACAGCTTGTCGACGATTGCGTAGAGTGCCTGTCGATCCGGGTCGGCTGCGATGCCCGTGGCGGTCAGCTGCTCGATCGCGTGATCGACGGCGGTTCGATACTGTTCGGAGAAGCCCTCAACAGTAGGCGCTATATATAAGGTGTCGCTGGCGGCTTCGGAACGCGGAGCCCCGCGCCGCTTGGCCGGCTTGGCGCGCGCGGTCTCGACCAGGCTGGCGAACACCAGATTGGCGAAGGCGCTCGGATCGACAGCGGTGGCGAGGGTCGCCATGGACAGCTCCTGTGGTTAGTCTCGCTAACATATAACCGAACTAACCAAAATTGCCACCCCACGGAGGCAATGGCGCTTAGTCATGCTAACACATAAGCGATCTAACCACGCACGCCACTGCCGATGTTTATTCCAGTAACCCCCCTTCCTGGAAAAAACAAAGTAGTCGAGTAGGGCGGAGTTTTTCGAGTCACCTGGAACGCTGGAACGCTGGACCGCGACGTGGAGTGATCTTCTCACCTTTAAACGACCAAACTGGCGGACGGTCGGGAAGCAAAGGATCGATCTCCGCGCTTCGTGCAAGCGTGGCGGCATTCCTGGAACTCATGCTTCCACGCGTCACTCGGCTGCTGCTTGCCATAGACGAATCGTTGCGCAATAATGAGAACGGGTTCTGAGACGGTCTTGCGCCTCACCGCAGCTTATTAAAAGTAGGCGGCGGATTGTCGAGCTTGTTGCATACGAAACCGCGCGCGAGCGATATAGCCGGCGATGGCTGAGATCGATGTTGAGCATATGCGCCGGTGCATCCGCGCGATGGATTTTGAACGGGGTACTGCCGCCTAAATCGCCTTGTGGCGCGAAGATCTAGCTGATGCCCGGGCAAATCTCATCATCGAGAACATGGCGCCAACGGCCAACGAAGACGAAATGTTTGCAATGATGCTGGCCGAGGGCCTCCCACCGTCCCTCATGCCGTCGATTATAAGTAGCCTCTACAGGCCTGACGACTCGGTCTGACGCTTTCAGGCTGAAGGGTCCTGATCGTGTGCCATCCTTCCGTGGGCAGGCTCAAGCGCTTGCTTGGTCCTCGAAAGCACGAAACGGGAGCTCGTTCTCGTTTGTAGGAGGCTTATGAAGGGATTGGAAATCGCCAGCAGATGCGTCTTCGTGCTTTCGAGGACCGATTGAGAGGCCAGGACGGCATGACCCTGCGACGCCGCCAGTTCTTGAACATGACCGCCGTTAGTTGACCATTCATTGCTCTCCCCTTTATGTCACGGCTACGCGGCGTCCACCCAAGGAGAGTCCGTCTCCCGCTAGGGAACTAATGGCCAAGGCCGCCCATTGGGCGGCCTTTGGTTTATCTGGACTGTCAGCGTTTCAACCTATGCGTGACGGCTCTCGCTGCTTATAGGGTAGGCAATATGGCCGTCCCCGCTGTTGTCCATGGCATCAAGGGGCGGCCTTCTTTCGTTACGGGACAAGCAGGGCGTGCCACGTGGCGCACTTCGATGTGGAGGGCGCTGCGTCTCAGCCGCTATGCAGGCTCGGAGCCAAGGCTTCTATGATCCTGCAGTCGGCCACGGTGTTGCGGCTACAGGATTCGATCAGCGTGTCGAGCTCGCCCGCGAGGGCCGTCAGATCGGCGATCTTTCGTGTAATCGCATCCCGATGCCGATTGGCGATCACGTCCACGGCCATGCAGGATTGTTCGCGACGATCGGCGAGTCCCATAAGCTCCCGGACCTGATCGATCGAGAAGCCGAGATCGCGCGCTCGACGGATGAAGGACAAGCGGCGCAGATGCTCGTCCTCGTAAGTTCTGTAATTGCCTGCGGACCGCGCTGGTGTCGGCAGCAAGCCGATTTGTTCGTAGTAGCGTATCGTCTCGACCTTGGTGCCTGTCGCCGAAGCCAGCTTCCCGATCGTCAGTTTCTCAGACACAGCGCTTGACCCTCTACCGACTAGAGGGTGCATATAGGCTGCCAGATCGATTCTACCGAGGTGGCAAGATGGCCTGCACGAGTTGCGCGTCCGACAAGGCGGGCACCCTGAACGACCCGAAGTGGCGGCGCGCGCTGTGGATCGCGCTCGCGATCAATGGCGGCATGTTTGCGATCGAGATCGTCGCCGGGATTACGGGCGGATCGAAAGCGCTCCAGGCCGACGCGCTCGACTTCTTCGGTGACGCTGCCAACTACGCGATCAGCTTGGGCGTCGCTGGAATGGCGATAACCTGGCGCGCGCGCGCAGCGATGCTGAAGGGAGCGACGCTTGCTCTGCTCGGCCTATATGTCCTTCTCGCGGCAGGTTGGGGTGCGCTTCACGGCACGGTACCCCATGCCGAGGTCATGGGTATCGTGGGAGTTGCTGCACTGATCGCGAACGCCTTGGTCGCGGTCATGTTGTATCGCTTCCGCAGCGGCGACGCGAACATGCGTTCAGTTTGGATATGTTCGCGCAACGACGCGATCGGCAATATCGCGGTGGTACTGGCTGCGGGGGGTGTCTTTGGCCTCAACAGCGCGTGGCCTGATCTCATGGTCGCCGTGCTGATGGCAGCGCTTGGGCTGTCCGGCGGCTTCCAGATTATGCGCCAGGCACGCTCCGAACTGCGATCCGGGCCGACACCTCTTCCTTCGGATTACAGGCAGCCGTTACATGGGAGTCGTTAAGTTGCTACGGCGAAGGCCAATGCATCGGCTTACTGCCTTGTTCCTTTGTTTGATGCTCATGCTGTCGCTCGGGCTGGGATCGGTCGCGCACGCGACCGAAGGTGTGAGATGCGTTGATTTCACCGCCGCCAGCGCGCTTGAGCATAGCGCTAGTGACGGGGACCAAGTGCCGGCCGATGCTGACAAGTCCTACCCGCACCATCATGGTGGCTGCCACGGCCATCACATTGGTGTACCGTTTGAGGCAGGTCTCGTCGCCTCCGTAGATGGGCTGCCCATGGCCCATGGGTCTTGGAACCATGATCCGATGGCGCCGGTGCCTTCGGACCCAGCATTGAGACCGCCCCAAGCCTGACGACCACCTAATCCGCCGCACCGATCGCGTGCGGCATCCCAGGTTCGCCAGGAGTTCGTCACCATGTCCCGTATTATCGCGGCCTTACTGGCCGTGGCGTCGTGCGCATCGATCGCGCACGCGCAATCATCAGAGCCAGCACCGACCAGTCCCCCCCTCACGCTCGAACGGGCGTTGGCGCTCGCCGGCGAAACTGCGCCGAGCCTTGAAGCGGCCACGGCAGGGGTGCGAGCGGCCGTGGCGGGGCGTACAGTTGCCGGCTACCGCCCCAACCCGTCGATCGTTGCTGAAACCGAGAACGTCGCAGGAAGCGGCCAATATCGCGGTCTGCGCAGTGCAGAAACGACAGCCGGCTTGTCGCTCCCGATCGAGCTTGGGGGCAAGCGATCCGCACGGATCGCCGTCGCAGACGCGATCGGCAATCGGGCGCGCATCGGAACGGTGTTGGCAGAGGCCGATCTCCGGCTCGCCGTTACCCAGCTCTACATCCAGGCAGCGTCGGCCGAACGCCGCCTCGTTACAGCTCGCGAACAAGCCGGCATCGCTCGGGAGGCGCTACGCGCAGCCGGTGTTCGCGTGCAGGCGGGGCGTGCATCACCGCTCGAACAGCAGCGTGCCGATGTGCTGCGCATCAACGCAGAGACGGCCGTAGAGCGAGCCCAACGGCTTTCCGAGGTCGCGCGAGATAATCTTGCGCGGCGGATCGGCCAGCCCGTGACCGCGTCCTTGGACCTCGCATGGTATGATCGTGTCGAGGGTTTCGGGCCTGCGAGGCCGATCGAACCCGCCGGCACGCTGGCGCTAGCCGCCGCCCGTGCTGACGCTACGACGGCAGAGGCACAGGTTCGGCTTGCTCGCTCGCAGCGGGTTCCAGACGTGACGTTGAGTGCGAGCGCGCGACGGCTCGAGGCGACCAATGACGTTGCCGCAGTTTTCGGGGTCTCCATCCCCTTTCCTGTCTTCAACAACGGTCGGGCAGCTATCGCCCAAGCGCGTGCACAAAGCGATCAGGCGCAGGCCCTACGGCGTGCTGCCGAGTTGGACGCGGCGCAGGACATTGCAAACGCGCAGGCGGAGGTCGCGAATGCCGCTACCTCCGCACGCAATGCGAGCGGTCCGGTACTGGCAGCGGCAGCCGAGGCCGCTCGCATTGCCCGGATCGGCTACCGAGAGGGAAAATTCGGCCAGCTCGACTTGCTCGATGCTGAACGAACCCTGTCTGAGACGCGCACCGCCGCGATCGACGCGCTCGCCACTTATCACGACGCAAAAGCACGCCTGGAACGGCTCGTAGCCGCCGCGCCCTCGTCTGAGGAAAACGTTCAATGACAAAGATCATCATGCGGGCGCTGACGCCCGTGACCCTAGCTCTCATCCTTGCCGGATGCGGTGGAGCCGGCAGCAGCGGTGAAGCCGGCGAAAAGGCCGGAGCTGAAAAGACGGAAGGTGCCGAGGCCGGCGAGGCAAAGGAAGGTCCGAAGGACGTCGTCACACTATCCGCGCCGCAGATCGCCGACGCTGGGATCGAGGTTACGCGACCCACGGTAGGTGGCGTCGCCGGTGCGATCGAGCTGTCGGCAACGATCGAGGGTGATCCGCAGGGCGTACAGGTCGTGTCGGCATCAGTGGGCGGTCGTCTCGTATCGCTGACCCGCAATCTTGGACAATCCGTTGGTCGCGGCGATCCGCTCGCCATTATCGAAAGCCGCGAAGCGGCGTCGCTCAAAGCGGAGGTAGAGGCCGCTCGCGCGCGCTCCGCCCTCGCGCAATCGAATCTTCGTCGCGAGCAGCGGCTGTTCGCCGAGCGCGTGTCACCGGAACAGGATCTCGTTGCAGCGCGGACCGCCGCCACGGAAGCCAGCATCGCGCTTCGCCTGGCGCAGCAGCAATTGTCCGCGACTGGCAGCGGAGGCGGTGCGCTCAACCGCATTGCAGTGCGCTCGCCGATCGCCGGTCAGGTGATCGCGCGCTCGGCCACGCTCGGGCAGACGGTTGCGGCCGACGCCGAGCTTTTCCGGGTCGCCAACCTGTCGAAGGTGACGGTTGCGACTTCGCTGGTGCCGAGTGATGCAGGCCGCGTAAAGCCCGGTGCGCGTGTCGAAGTGACAGCAGTGGGTCGTCGCCAAGAAGGGCGCGTCACCTTCGTCTCCCCTGTCCTGGACGAGACGACGCGACTGGTTCCGGTGATTGTCACGCTCGACAATGCCGGGAGTACCTGGCGGGTTGGCGAGACGGTCAACGTCTCGATCTTGGTGCCGGCCAACGGAGACCGCACCGTCGCCGTGCCCTCGGCCGCGGTTCAGATGATCGAGGACAAGTCGTTCGTCTTCGTGCGCACTTCTACGGGCTTCCGGGCAACGCCGGTGACATTGGGACGCACCAACGGTGGTCAGGTCGTCGTCACGTCCGGGCTCACCGGCTCGGAGCGGATCGCCTCCACCAACAGCTTCACGCTCAAGGCCGAACTCGGCAAGGGCGAAGGCGGGGACGAGGACTGAGCCATGATCGGTCGCATCGTCACCCTCTCCGTCGAGAAGCGCTGGCTTGTCCTGCTTCTCACAGTCGCTGCGGCTCTGCTCGGGATCGGCGCTTTGCGCCAGCTCCCGATCGACGCCGTTCCCGACATCACCAACAACCAGGTGCAGATCAACGTCGTCGCCCCTGCCCTATCCCCTGACCAGATCGAGAAGCAGGTCGCGTTCACAGTCGAGACCGCGCTCGCCGGCATTCCTGGCCTCGAATATACCCGTTCGCTCAGCCGCAACGGCTTCGCCCAGGTCACAGCCGTCTTCACCGAAAAGACCGACATCTACTTCGCCCGGCAACAGGTCGCGGAGCGGCTGCGGACTGCGGAAGAGGATCTTCCCGAGGGCGTGAATCCCGAAATGGGTCCGATCGCGACCGGGCTCGGCGACATCTTCATGTGGACCGTCGAATACCGTGAGCTGGATCAGGTTCATCATCGCAACGGTGAGCCCGGTCTGCAACGCGATGGAAGCTACATCACACCCGAGGGCGATCACCTCGTCAGCGACGCGGACAAGGCGACCTACCTACGTACCGTACAGGACTGGATTGTTACGCCCCAGCTCAAGAGCACTGAGGGGCTGGCCGGGGTCGACTCTCTTGGCGGCTATACCAAGGAATACCTCGTTGTTCCCGATGTGCAGCGCATGGCGGCGATGCGCCTTACATTCCAGGACCTCACAACGGCACTGGAGCGCAACAACACCAGCGCCGGTGCCGGCGTCGTCAATCGTAATGGCGAAGGATTGGCGGTGCGTTCCGATGGGCGCGTGCGCAATGCCGATGAGCTTGCCCGCACCGTCATCGCCACCCGGGAAGGTGTGCCGATCCTGCTCAACCAGATCGCGACCATTCGGACCGGTCAGGCTCTCCGCATGGGTTCGGCGTCCGAGAATGGTCGCGAGGTGGTGGTCGGGACTGCAGTTATGCGGATCGGCGAGAATAGCCGCACTGTCTCAACCGGGGTGGCGGAACGCCTGACGGAAATCGGCAGATCGCTGCCGGTCGATGTGGTTGTGAAGCCCGTCATGAACCGGACCGAGCTGGTGAACTCCACCATCTCTACGGTTGCTCGCAACCTCGCCGAAGGCGCGGTGCTGGTCATCGTCGTGTTGTTCGCACTTCTAGGAAATTTCCGGGCGGCGCTGATCGCGGCACTCGTCATCCCGATCACGATGCTGCTCACCAGCATCGGCATGTTGGAGGCCGGCGTTTCGGCAAATCTGATGAGCCTGGGCGCGCTCGATTTTGGCCTGATCGTCGATGGTGCCGTCATCATCGTCGAGAATGCATTGCGGCGTCTCGCGGAAGCGCAGCATGGCCGTGACGGCGTTCTGACATTGGCGCAGCGGCTTGAACTGGTGGCGGCCTCGGCTCGTGAAATGATCCGTCCGTCCGTTTACGGTCAAGCGATCATCATCCTCGTCTATGCGCCCTTGCTCACCTTCACCGGTGTCGAGGGCAAGATGTTCGAGCCAATGGCACTCACCGTCATCATCGCGCTCGTGTTCGCCTTTATCCTCTCGCTAACCTTCGTGCCCGCAGCGATCGCCATTTGGCTGAGCAAGCGTGTGGAGGAGAAGGAAAGCCGGGCCGTGATGTTCCTCCGGCAGCGCTACGAACCGGGCCTCGATGCAGCGATGCGGCGCCCGACGTTGACCATGGGTGTCGCGGTGGGGGCTCTGGCACTCGCGGCGGCTGCCTTTACGACTTTGGGGCAGGAGTTCCTGCCCCAGCTCGACGAAGGTAATATCCTCGTGCAGGCTGTACGTATTCCCGGTACGTCGGTCGACCAGAGTCAGGCCATGCAGTTCCAGGTGGAAAAGGCTCTCGCGAAGGCACCCGAAGTTCGTTTCGCCTTTTCGCGTACCGGCACGTCTGAGATCGCATCTGACCCGATGCCGGCGAACGCCACGGATACGTTCGTTATCCTGAAGCCGAAGAAGGAATGGCCAGAGCCGGATCTCACGAGAGAGGAGCTGATAGAGCGCTTCGAAAAGCGTCTTTCGACCCTTCCTGGCAACGCCTACGAGATCACTCAGCCGATCCAGATGCGCTTCAACGAGCTGATCGCAGGTGTCCGCGGCGACATCGCCATCAAAGTGTTCGGCGACGACTTCGGCGAGATGAATGCCACCGCAGATCGGATCGCGGGTATCCTGCGCCGCACGAGGGGCGCCGCAGACGTGCGGGTCGAGCAGACTGAAGGACTGCCGATGCTTGATATCCGGCCGAACCGAACCGCAATGTCGCGTGTCGGGGTGACCGCTGGCGACGTGCAGGACACGGTCGCCGCAGCAATCGGCGGAAGGCAGGCGGGCATCATCTTCGAGGGGGATCGTCGCTTCCCGGTCGTGATCCGAATGGCAGAAAGCGCACGGTCTGACCTCACGGCCGTCGCCCAGGTGCCGGTGCCGACTGCCGCCGGCGGCTTCGTACCGCTCTCGACCGTGGCCGATATCGCCGTTGTCGATGGGCCAAACCAGATCAGCCGCGAGAACGGCAAGCGGCGCGTCGTGGTGCAGGCGAACGTGCGCGACCGTGACGTCGCTGGTGTCGTTGCCGATGCCCGCGCAGCGATCGACAGCCAGGTTAAGCTGCCAGCAGGGAGTTACCTGGAATGGGGCGGCCAGTTCGAAAACCTCGCCTCTGCACGTGATCGCTTGGCAATCGTGGTGCCGATCTGCTTCGTCGTCATCATGTTCCTGCTCTACGGGGCGCTCGGTTCCGTTCGGGACGCACTGATCGTGTTCACCGGCGTTCCGCTAGCGCTGGTAGGAGGGGTCCTGGCGCTCGTGCTGCGCGGTATGCCGTTCTCCATCTCTGCAGCAGTTGGCTTCATCGCCTTGTCGGGAATTGCCGTTCTCAACGGCTTGGTCATGGTGTCGTCGATCCACGACCTGATGCGGCAAGGCATGGATCGGGCACTTGCGGCGCATCAGGGCGCACTAGCCCGTCTTCGGCCTGTCGCAATGACTGCTCTTGTGGCTTCACTGGGCTTCGTGCCGATGGCGCTGGGGCACGGTGCTGGAGCGGAAGTGCAGAAACCTCTCGCAACCGTCGTCATCGGTGGCCTGATTTCTGCAACGCTGCTTACGTTGTTTGTGCTTCCAACGCTTTATGCCCGTTTCGGCAGCCGCATGCTGCCGACCTCGAACAACGATCAGCAGGCCGCGCCTACTGGTGAGGAGATCCCGGCATGAGCGAGGAAAGCTTTGATCTCGCCACGGCCGAAAAGCGCCGGACGCTCTGGATAGTCCTGCTGCTCAATCTGGGGCTGGCGGTAGGCTTCGGCGTGACCGGCATAGCCGCGGATTCTAGCGCTCTGATCGCGAACGGCCTCGACAACGCCTCTGATGGACTCGTTTATATCATCAGCTTGCTCGCCCTTTCGCGCTCACAGGCTTGGAAACGAGGGGCAGCGCTGACATCGGGCGTCTTGCTGCTGCTCTTCGCCGCTGGTGTGCTGTTTGATGCCGGGCGGCGCTACTTTTCGGGAAGCGAACCGCTCGGCCCCACGATGATCGGGATGGCGATCGTCGCGGCGCTCGTGAACGGGGTCTGTTTGTGGCTGCTGAAGCGGTTGCGCGAGCCCGACGTGAATATGCGAGCGGCCACGACCTTCAGCCTCAACGACTTCGTATCTAACGGCGGCATCATCCTAGCCGGCGTGATCGTCCTTTGGACTGGGCAGAACTGGCCGGACCTCGTCGTTGGCGTTGCTGTCGCCGCCATCGCGGTGAAAGGCGGCCTGGAGATCCTGCATGATGCCCGCTCCGACGCGGATACAGAAGATACGGATCAGTGAGCGCCGGTCATGACCATGGCGAACACGCCCACGCGACACCGGGCACCGGCATCCTTGAGACCTTAGGTGACAACGGGAAAGGGGCGGCGCTGGACGGAGGAGGCCGATGCGGAGCTCCGCCAGCGCGTGGCCGCCAGACAAACTCTAGCGACGATTGCGAAGGGATGAGACGTACGGTGGATGGGGTCCGTGGACGGGCTGCTCTTTTTTCGAATTACCCTGCCCTCGCCAACGCGGCCTTGCGAGACACGGTAAAGCATGGGTCGAGGTCGAAGCGAGACGGACCTCTGCCGGGTTCCAAGGCGTAAATCGGACTATCACGCCGGTTCCGGTTCAACATCTCAACGCCCGCTTCCATCAAGGCGATCGAGGATCGGGCAGTCTGGACGATCCTCACCGTGGCACGATCCCGCGAGATACACGAGCGAACGCCGCATGCCTTCGAGGGTCTCGATCTTCCGGGCAAGCTCGGCAACCCTAGCCTCAGCTACCGTCTTCACGTCCGCACTAGATCGCTCCCGGTCCGACCAGAGGCCGAGGAGCGCTCGAATGTCATCGATAGGGAATCCCAAATCGCGTGCGTTGGCGATGAAGCGCAGCCGATGAACGTCCGCTTCGCTATAGTCGCGATACCCACTCCCGCGCCGTGGCGGTGCGGGAACGAGCCCGATCTTCTCATAGTGGCGGATCATGCGCTGGGAGACGCCGCTGGCGTCCGACGCCGCTCCGATGTTCACAACTTCACCGCGTTGAGCCGCAGCGCGTTCAGAACGACAGTGAAAGACGAGAGCGCCATCGCCGCACCGGCTAGCATCGGCGAGAGCAGAATGCCGGCGACGGGGTAAAGCACCCCGGCCGCAACCGGCACGCCGATGCCGTTGAACAAGAACGAGAAGAAGAGGTTCTGGCGGATGTTGCGCATCGTTGCGTGTGCGAGCTTGCGCGCCCGAACGATCGCCGACAAATCGCCGCGCGTGAGCGTCATGCCGGCGCTTTCGATCGCCACGTCCGTTCCGGTGCCCATCGCCAGGCCCACGTCCGCAGCGGCAAGCGCCGGGGCGTCATTGATGCCGTCGCCGGCCATCGCGACCTTGGCGCCGCTTGCCTTCAGCTCGCTTATGATGCGCGCTTTGTCTTCCGGCCGCAGATCGGCGCGCACGTCATCGAGACCGCCTACCGCGCGCGCGACCGCATCCGCGGTCCCACGATTGTCGCCGGTGAGCATGACGACGCGCAAGCCCTCTTTGCGAAGTGCGGCAATGGCGTCGCGTGCCGATGCCCGCACCGGGTCGGCGACCGCCAGCAAGCCAGCGAGCGCCCCATCGATCGCGACCAGGATGACACCTGCGCCCTCGCTACGATGACGATCAGCCGCGGCATCGACCGGCTTGGGATCAGCGCCGATCCGGCTCATTTGCGCGGCATTGCCGATGACGACCGAGCGGCCGTCGACCGTGGCGCTGACACCCAGGCCGGTTTGCGAGGCGAAGTCCGCTACCGTGCGGAGCTGCAATGCCCGCTCTTTGGCGGCAACGACGATCGCGTGAGCGAGCGGGTGTTCGGATTGCCCTTCGACGGCCGCGGCAAGCGCGAGCATGTCGTTTTCCGCGACTGCGCCGACAGTCTCGATCGCGACCAGCTTAGGCTTGCCTTCCGTGAGCGTGCCCGTCTTGTCGATGACGAGCGTATCAACCTTCTCTAACCCCTGTAAGGCTTCCGCATTCTTGACCAGCACCCCGGCTGTCGCGCCCCGCCCGGTGCCGACCATGATCGACATGGGTGTGGCGAGCCCGAGCGCGCACGGACAGGCGATGACCAGCACGGCGATAGCGTTGAGCAGGGCATGGCCCATGCGCGGCTCAGGGCCGACTAGCGACCATACCACGAACGTCACCACCGAGATCAGCACGACCAGCGGTACGAACCATCCCGAAACCCGATCGGCGACCGCCTGAATAGGGGCGCGGCTCCGCTGCGCTTCCGCGACCATGCGGACGATCCGCGCCAGCATCGTATCCGAGCCGACCGCGCGAGCTTCCATGACCAGGCTGCCCGTGCCGTTCACCGTTCCCCCGGTGACAGCCGCTTCGACGCCCTTGAGGACTGGCGCGGGTTCGCCGGTGAGCATGGATTCATCGACCGACGAACGGCCTTCGACCACCACGCCATCGACCGGAATCGCTTCGCCGGGACGGACCCGCAGCCGATCGCCAGCGGCGACGTCAGCAAGACCGACCTCTTCCTCGGAGCCGTCAGTCCGCAACCGCCGAGCTGTCTTGGGAGCGAGATCCAGGAGGGCTCGGATCGCGCGCCCGGTTGCCGCCCTGGCGCGCAGCTCGAGCACTTGCCCGAGCAGCACCAGCGTCACCACGACGCCGGCCGCCTCGTAATAGACCGGAACCATCCCACCGTGCATCCGGAACGTCGCGGGGAACAGGCCTGGCGCGAGCGTCGCGACCACGCTGTAGAGGAAGGCCGCGCCGACCCCGATTGCGATCAGCGTGAACATATTGAGATGGCGGGTGCGGATCGAGGTCCACCCTCGCTCGAAAAACGGCAAGCCCGCCCACAGCACGATCGGTGCGGTTAGCGCGAGCTGGACCCACGGCGAGACCGTGGGGCTGACGACATTGATGCCGAGCATCTCGGCAAACATCGAAACGACGAGGAGCGGGATCGTCAGTGCGCCGGCCACCCACAGCCGGCGTGTGAAATCGACCAGCTCGGGGTTGGGTGTGTCGTCGAGCGATGGTTCTTCGGGCTCGAGCGCCATGCCACAGATAGGGCACGTGCCCGGCCCCTCCTGGCGAACTTGCGGGTGCATCGGGCACGTCCACATCGCGCCCGGCGTCGCTGTTGGCTCAGGTTTTGGCTTATCATCGAGATAGGCGTTCGGATCAGCCACGAACTTGGTCCGGCACCCGGCGCTGCAAAAATGGTATTCATGGCCGGCGTGCTCGGCATGGTGCGCCGTTTTCGCCGGATCGACCGTCATGCCGCACACCGGGTCCGTTACCTTGGTCGCGTCGCCGGGCACCTTGGGTCCCGGACAGCAGCCACCCATTTTGCCGGCCTGTTCGACTGGCACTGACGCGGTAGAGGCCCCAGAGCAGCATGAAGCGGGCTCGGCAGCCGGCTCGGCTGACTTTGCTGAGCAGCCGCAACCCCCGGTATGGGCATGAGAATGAGGATCGTTCATGGCGTAACTCCTTCGACCCGAAGGCATGTAAGGTCTGACACCGTGTCAGGGTCAAGGCCAGGTCGAGCTTAACCCGCGACAGTGCGGCCAAGCCGCCTAATATGAGCTACGCGGCCGAAGGCTTTGTCCCTCGAAAAGGGCCAAGCAGGCGAGGGAAAGTGCGATCTGGCGCGTATCACCTTTAGGGCGGGGATAAGACGGAGAATGACCGATGCATCAGATGGACCCGGCGATGAAGGCGTGCATGGACGCCTGCCACGAATGCCATATCACCTGTCTTCATATGGCGATGAACCACTGCCTTGAGGCAGGTGGGAAGCACGCCGAGCCGCAGCACATGAAAATCATGGCCGATTGCGCGCAGATTTGCGCGGTCGCGATCGACTTCATGGCCCGCAAATCCGAACACCATCGTCATATCTGCCGCGAGTGCGCCGAGATTTGCCGGGCGTGCGCGGCGAGTTGCGAAGGGCTCGCCGGCATGGAGGATTGCGTCGCGGCCTGTAACCGTTGCGCCGAGGAATGCGAGAAGATGGCCGCCTGAGCGGCGAGGCGGGCGGCATTCGGCCGCCCGCCCCTCACATCGCCGAAGCGGGCGGTTCGAGTGTTCCCAGCCATGCGACGAGCGCCAGGATCGCCACTGCGCAGCTCGCCTCAACTGCGAGGCTGCGCCGCAGGCCGCGAAGCGCGCCATGATGATCGACCGCGGTGATCGAGCGCTCGAACGCGGGCGTAAGCCGAAAGCGGTTGAACGACGCAAGCGCGAGCATCGCGCCGAAGAGGGCGAGCTTGGCGATCAGAAGCTGGCCGTAGACCGTAGCGGCGAGGTTCGGCAGATTGGCAAGGCCGACCAGCAACCAGGCATTGACGATCCCGGTGACGGCGATCGTGCCGACCATTATCGTGCCCACCAAGCCAAACCCGTGCAGTGCGCGGTGCGTCAGCGTCAGATGGGTGGCATCGACGCGGCCAACCGGCCGGGCGACGAGAAGTACGAGCCCGAGCAGGGCTCCGGCCCAGGCCCCGCCGGCAAGCAGGTGGAGAATGTCGGCGCCCAGATGCACCCAGCCGGCAGCGCCCTCGTCCATCGCGCCGTGCCCTGTCCAGGCAAGCGTGGCGAGCGCCACGGCCGCGGCGAACGCCACCAGGCCGAGCCAAGCCGCGCGACCGGCTGCTACGAGAGCCGCGATCGAGGCCACCCCAAGCGCAGCCATCCGCGCTTCCCACGCGGTGCCCGTCGCAGACCCGGAGAGGAGCATCCCGATCGCATCCTGATCGACCGGCCAAGGCGGCGCCCCGGCCATCGCTGCGGCGAGCAGCGCAAGCGCGATCCCGGAGAAAAGGAGGCCGAGTAGGCCGCTTCCGACGAGCCAGGGGCGCAACGCAATCGCGTCGGCGCGCTCGCCGGCCTTGAGGCCATAAAGGCTGAAAGCCGACAGGCCGAACAGTCCGCTCAGCGTCACATAGAGCGCGAAGCGGACCGCGATCAGCGGCCAGTCGGTGTCCACTTCTACTTGACCGCGAACGCGAAGTTGCCAGCGACGCGGTGGGTGTCGGCCGAGACGACATGCCATGCGACGCTATAGCGGCCCGGTGCGAGCGGTGCCTTCGGCGTGACGACGAGGGTGCGGCCATCATCAGCGACCCCGGCGGCAGCCGCGACCTCCATCGGGGGGTGCGCCGTGCCGCCATGCGCGGTCATCATCAGGTCCGCGCCCGAGAACTTCGGCATCAGCTTCTCGCTGAACCGCAGCGCGAGGCGACCGGGCTTGGCGACCGTCGCGTTCGGCGCTGGTGAGGCGGACAGCAACTTAGGGTGAGCCTCGGCGCCGCTCGCAAGTCCGAGAATGGCGAAGGCGGCGGGGAGGATGACGCGACGCATGAAGTTACTCCATTATGTTCTGTCCATTCTACGCGACGCAATTGCGCACCCCTCATGCGGCCGGGTGAGGGATGATGGGCAGCGCTGCGTAACCAGTGTTAAGGGGACGGAGTGGAAAACATGGATGATCTGGACAGAGCGTTGGCGAGATTGGCGGGAGCACCTGTTCCGGCCGCGCTGGACGACGTCGAAGCACGTGTTCTCGCGCGGATCGGCACCCGGCCGGTCGTGCGGCAGGCCGGGCTCGGCATCGGTGTGGTGACGGTCGCGGCCTTGGCGATCGGCATGATCGGCGCCGAGCTGCCCGCGACCGCGAGTCCCGCGGTGTCGCTCGCACCGCTCGGCGGGGCCTCGCCGCTCGCACCCTCGACTTTACTGATAGGCGAGCCGTGACCTCGACCAAGCGCGTCGTTCTGTGTGTCGTCCTCGCCTTTCTCGCGGCGATCGGAGGCGTGTTCGTTGGACGTGCGCTGTTGCCCCAGCCCAAGCAGCCTGGCACCGCGCTGCACGAGGTATTGCACCACAAGCTCGCGCTCGATGCCGATCAGCAGGCTAAGCTGAAGGTTCTGGAGGACCGGTTCGCGGTGCAACGGCGCGCTCTCGAGCTGGAGTTGCGCGCGACCAATGCTCGGCTTGCCGAGGCGATCGAGGCCGAGCACGGCAACGGCCCGCGGGTCACGGCCGCAGTCGATCAGAGCCATGCCGCGATGGGCGAGCTGCAAAAGGCCACGTTGGCCCACATCTTCGCGATGCGGCAGCTTCTACGGACCGATCAAACCTCCCAATTCGACGCTGCGGTGGTGAAGGCGCTCACCGACGGCCAGGGGTGAGCCTCGATTGGACCACACTGTCCGATGGCGAGCTGGCGACGCTCAGCATCGCCGGTCGGCACGCCGCTTTTGCCGAAATCGTGAGGCGCTACCAACAGCCGGTGTTCCGGCTCGCGCGGGCATGCGTCGGCGAACCCGAAGAAGCGCTCGACCTCGTGCAGGAGACGTTCGTCGCCGCACACCAGGCCCTCCCGCGGTACGACGGGCAGCGCGCCATGAAGGCGTGGCTTTCGACGATCGCGATCAACAAGTGCCGTGACTGGGCGCGAAAGCGCACGGTGCGCCGGTTCTTCTCGTTTGCGGCCCCTATCGATCATCGGGCCGAAGCGGTGGTGGACGATCAGGTGGCGATCGACGACGGCGCAGCCGATCGTCAGGAGTTGGACCGGGTGACAGCTGCCATTTCGACTCTGCCCATGAACCTCAAGGAAGCACTGGTGCTGCGCACCATCGAGGGTTTGAGCCAAGCCGAAACCGCCGAGGTGTTGGGGATCAGCCAGAAGGCTGTCGAAACTCGCCTCTACCGGGCACGCTTGCGCCTCCTAGAAAAGTTGGGCGGCGCACAAGGGATGGGCGTGCGGGACGCGTAGAAGGGGTGAGACGGGCCGATAGCGGTCCCGCCCTTCGAGGAGCTTACATGTCGCGCGTACTCGACCGCCGCCAAGTGCTGCGCGGTGCCACCTTAGCCGGAAGCGGCCTTGCGCTGTCGGCGTACATGCCGGCGTGGGCGCAGCCGGTGTCCGCGGGCATTGCCAAGCCATTGCCGACGGTCTCGGGCGACGACATCACGCTGAAGGTCGCGCATCAGATGATGATGATCGATGGGCGGCAGAGCCATGCCATCGGCATCAACGGCACCGTGCCTGCGCCGCTCATTCGCTTGCGCGAGGGGCAGAATGTCCGCCTTCATGTCGTGAACGAGCTGGACGAGGAGACGTCAATCCACTGGCACGGGCTGTTGGTGCCCTTCCAGATGGACGGTGTGCCCGGCATCAACTTCCCGGGCATCCCCGCGCGCTCGACCTTCACCTACGAGTTCCCGATCATCCAGAGCGGTACCTATTGGTATCACAGTCACTCGGGGCTTCAGGAGCAGGAGGGGCATTACGGCCCTATCCTGATCGACCCCAAGAACCCCGACCCGGTGCAGTTCGATCGCGAGCACGTCATCGTGCTGTCCGACCACAGCTTCCAGCACCCACACTATCTGTTCGATCGCCTCAAGAAGGAGTCGGGCTATTTCAACCGTCAGCGCCAGACCTTGGGCGGGCTGCTGGCCGGCAAGGATCAGCCACTGAAAGAGCGGCTGATGTGGGGCAAAATGCGGATGGACCCCGCCGACGTCGCCGACGTGACCGGCTCGACCTACACCTATCTGGTCAACGGCCATGGCCCCAAGGACAATTGGACCGCGCTGTTCCGGCCGGGCGAGCGGGTGCGGCTTCGCTTCATCAACGCATCGTCCATGACAACCTTCAACGTCCGCATTCCCGGCCTGCCGATGACGATCGTCGCGGCCGATGGCTTGAACGTGCGGCCGATCCAAATTGACGAGTTCCAGTTCGGTCCGGCCGAAACCTATGACGCGATTGTCACGCCGCCCGATATGCGCGCCTATACGTTGGTGGGCGAAAGCGTCGATCGCTCCGGCATGGCGCGCGCGACGCTCGCACCCCGCGAGGGTATGGCGGCTGAAGTCCCACCGCTGCGCAAGCGCCCGCTCGCGACCATGAAAGACATGGGCATGGGCGGTCACGACATGAGCACCATGGATCACGGCTCCATGCAGGGCATGGAGAGCGGTGTGACGGGCGCGCAGGCCGGATCGATGGCGGGCATGGACCACAGCACGATGGACCATGGAGCAGGTGCCGGCTCGATGCAGGGCATGGACCATTCCCAGATGAACCATGGCGCGGCCGGCGCTGCTGCTGGCGCCATGGCCGGGATGACCGCGCCGCAAGCTCAGAGTGGCGCAATGGCCGGGATGGATCACGGGTCCGGTGCGATGCCGGGCATGACGGATGGGCAGTCGATGGCCGGCATGGACATGGGCAGCATGAACATGCGCGATTTTTCGAAGGCCCCGGGTGTGAAGAAGGGGCCAGGCGTCCAGACCATTTCGGCCATGCCCGTCGATCGCACCGGCGAGCCAGGTCAGGGACTGGAGAATGTCGGGCACCGCGTGCTGACCTATCGCGATCTGGTTGCCCTAGACCGCAATCCCGACACGCGGGCACCCGAGCGCGAGATCAAGCTCCACCTTACCGGCAACATGGAACGGTATATGTGGGGCTTCGATGGCGAGAAGCTGTCGGAGAGCCCCGATCCGATCACCCTGCTGCACGGCGAGCGGGTGCGCGTCACCCTCATCAACGACACGATGATGGGGCACCCCATTCACATCCACGGTCACTTCTTCGACCTGGTAACGGGGAAAGGCGCATACGCGCCCCGGAAGCATACCGTGCTCGTCCAGCCAGGCGGGACGGTGAGCTGGGACGTGACAGGCGAAGAAGGCGATTGGGCGTTCCACTGCCACATGCTCTACCACATGCACGCAGGGATGATGCGCGTCGTCCAGGTCCGCAAGGCCGGGGAGGCAGCAGCGTGAAGCGGTCGCTCCTCCTTGTCGGCCTCGCATCGGCAGTCGCCAGCCCAGTGTTCGGGCAGAGCATGGATCATTCCATGCACAACATGCCGGGGATGACCATGCCGGCGAAGCCCGTGGCCAAGGCGACCCCCAAGCCCGCGGGGAAAGCGGCCGCGAAACCTGCGGCCAAACGGAAGGCCCCTGTTCGGCGCGCGGCTCCCCGTCGTGCGCCGACCGCATCGGCTCGGGCGGCCGATCCGCACGCCGGTCACGACATGAGCGGGATGCAGGGCATGAACATGGGCGGGCAGCGGGCCGCGCCCGCCCAGGACCCGCACGCCGGCCACGACATGTCCGCTATGCCCGGTATGGGCTCCCCGGCAGCAGCGGGGCAGGACCCGCATGCCGGGCATGACATGAGCGCGATGCCCGGTATGGCAATGGAGGGTAGCCAGGCAGGCGCCAAGGTCGGGACCGACCTTCCTCCCGGCAACAAGCCCGCTCCCGCGCCGTCCGGCGATCATCTCGCCGATCGTTTCTGGGGAGCGGATACCATGGCCAACTCCCGCGAGAACGACCTGCGGCGCGAGCATGGTGGGATGACCTACTATCAGGTGCTCTTCAATCTCGCCGAATATCAGGCCCGCAAGGGACGCGATGGCTACCGCTGGGATGGCGAGGCTTGGGTCGGAGGCGACATCAACCGGCTCTGGCTGAAGTCGGAAGGCGAAGGGGGGGTCGGCAAGACGCTGAAAAGTGCCGAGGTGCAGGCGCTCTACAGCCACGCCCTCGATCCCTATTGGAACCTCCAGGCCGGCGTCCGCTACGACTTCAAGCCCAATCCCTCGCGCACCTATGCGACGATCGGGATTGAGGGGCTGGCCCCCTACCAATTCGAGGTCGAGGGAGCGCTGTTCCTCTCCGACAAGGGCGACGTGCTCGCCCGCGCCGAGGGCTATTACGACCAGCGCATCACCAATTACTTCGTTCTCCAGCCCAGGGTGGAGGCCAACTTCGCGGCCCAGGACGTGCGGGAAACCGGGATCGGCTCCGGGCTGACGGATTTGGAGGCCGGTTTGCGGCTTCGCTATGAGGGCCGCCGTGAGTTCGCGCCCTATATCGGCGTATCGTGGGAACGGCAGTTCGGCGACACCGCCCGCTTCTCGCGGGCACGGGGCGACGACACGGGCGGCTTCAGCTTCGTCGCCGGCGTGAGGACTTGGTTCTGAGCCCCCGCCTTCGCCTCCACCTCGGAGCGAGCAAGATCCACCGTTGGCTTGCTCTTCTGATCGGCGCGCAGGCGATCGTCTGGTTCACCAGCGGCCTTGTGATGAGCCTGCTCCCCATCGACACCGTGCATGGCGATCACCGGATCGAACGGAACGCCGAGCCGGCGCTGTCGAGCACACAAGGCTTCGCACCGTTGCCCGCCTTGCTCGCGTCGGCCGGAGCGCCGGTCCGACAGCTTCAGCACCGCATGCTGCTCGGGCGACCGATCGTCGAGGCACAGCTTGTGGATGGTCACATCCGTCTGCTGGACGCTCGCACGGCTGCACCACTTCCACCATTGGATGCCAGGGTAGCCAGGACGATCGCTCAGAAGGCGTATCGGGGGGTTGGTGTGCCTGCGCCCACCATCGAGCGGGTCGAACGAGCCAGCACCGAGTATCGCGGGGCGTTGCCAGCTTGGCGTGTCACGTTCGCCGATGATGACGCCACCCGCATCTATGTAGCGGCCGACACGGGACGGCTCACGTCGGTCCGGACAGGAACGTGGCGGCTGTACGACTTCTTCTGGGGCCTCCACATCATGGATTGGACCGAGCACGAGCGGTTCAACACGCCGTGGCTCAACGCCTTTGCCGCAGGCGGTCTCGTCTTCGCAGTGTCGGGCGCGATCCTTCTCTTCATGCGCTGGCCGAGACGGGCGCGCCGCAAAGCCGGGGGGCATATTTCCAGACAGGGAGTCGCATGATGGATGACCACCAAGGCAAGATGGACATGAAGATGGGCTACGGTCGCTTCGCAGCGATGGTGGCGACCTCGACCGTTGTCATGTTCGGGTTGATGTACGTGAACGTCTATGCCCTCGGGCATATCGAATTTAGCCAGACACGGTTCTGGATGGCGTTCGTGATGGGCGCCACGATGGCGATCATCATGCTCCTCTTCATGTGGTCGATGTACAAGAACAAGCGGACGAATGCCGCAATCATCGGGGGTAGCATCGTGGTGTTCGCGCTCGCGCTGTGGCTCGTCCGCAGCCAGGAAACGGTGGACGACGTGAGCTGGATGAAAGCCATGATCCCGCACCACTCGATCGCGATCCTGACGAGCGAGCGCGCGCACATCAAAGACCCCGAGGTGCGCAAGCTGGCCGACGGAATCATCGATGCCCAGGTTCGTGAGATCACGCAGATGAAGCGGGCCATTGCCAGGCTCGAGGCAAATCCTACGCCTGCGAATGCGCCCGACCTACCCTCCTATCGTGACAAGCAGGTTCCCCCTCCCCCGCCTGAAACTGATGAGAGCGTAGGAGTTAATACCCTTCAGCCGATCCGCTGAATTCGATCACGGGCGTGAGGGATACGGTCGCCGCGCCCGTATCTCTCCTGTGAGTGGGGGTGTTTACACAGGAGCGACACGATGAAGAAGATGACTGTTTTGGCCCTCGCGGCCGCACTCGGCGCCGCCCCGGCCATCGCCCAGATGCAGAGCATGGATCATTCTGGCATGAACCACGGTCAGATGATGCAGCCGACGCCGGCGAACCCCTATCCGCCCTCTGAAATGCAGATGCATCAGAAGATGATGTCGGCCATGGGTGCCGATGCGACCGAGACTTGGGTCCGCAAAATGGTCGAGCATCATCGCGGTGGCATTGCCATGTCGCAGATTGTGTTGCGCGAAACCAAGGACGCAAAGGTTCGCATGATGGCGACCAAGACGATCGCCGAGCAGAACAAGTAAGTCGGCGAGCTGAACACCTGGCTGCGGGCGCACGGCAAGGCTGCACAGTGATCGGCCACCACTTCACCGCAGGGCTGGCCTGCCGTGGCGCGGCCATCTAGGAACAGATATGACCCGCACCCGCCTTCTCGCCGCTGTTGTAGCGTTCGCCATGCCGGTTGCAGCCGTGGCTGCCGGGCCGGTTCTGATGCATCGCGATCCGGGCTGCCCATGTTGCGAGAAGTGGGCGCAGCAGGTGAAGGCTCAGTTCGGTCGCGCGGTCCGCGTCGTCGACGACGCGAACCGGCCCGCGTTCATGAAGGCCCGGGGCGTACCTGCGGACTTAGCCTCGTGCCACACGGCCATCATCGACGGCATGACTTTCGAGGGTCATGTGCCGATCGCCGATATGAAGCGGGCTCTGGCAACGCACCCGAAGGGTGTGACGGGGCTCGCGGTTGCCGGGATGCCGATGGGCTCGCCGGGCATGGAAATGCCGGGCATGAAGGCCCAGCCCTACGACGTCGTTGCGTTCGGACCGAGTGGCCGCCGAGTATTCGCCCACCACGGCGGATAGTCGTTGACACCCACACGTCCACGCCCGACCGTATGACTGTGAAAGGTCATCTTTCCCTTTTCCTCCTCTTGGGAGCACTGCTTGGCCTGTTCGGTCAGCAGGCTGCGTATGCCGGGGGACCGGCGCTCGCGCCGAAGATGGAAGCGAGCCATGCCATGCCGTCCGGCATGGACTGCGCCGGCATGGAGGGAATGCCGAAGGCCGTGCACGAGCAGCCCTGCAAAGGGCTTACGTTCGCATGCATCGCTCAGATGGGATGCATGATCCCCATGACCATCCAGGACCGCCTCCCTTTGACGGCACCACGCGTTCCCCTGCCTCCCGTCGCCTACCGCGCCGTGGATGCACCCCTGGCCGGGCGCGACCTAATGCCGGAACTCCAACCGCCCACCGTCTGAGCTGACCCGATCGCGGTCTTGCATCTGCGTCCCCACAAAGGGGCGGGGGCGAGAGCGCGTGATCGTATCACTCCCACCAGACGGACTTAGCCATGCGCGCATCCTTGATGCTGGCCGTGGCGGCGCTTTCAACGAGTGCCGCACACGCAGAATCTCTTACTTACGACCAAGCGATACGCGGGGCGGTTGCAAACGCCCCCGGAGCAGCCGCAGGGCGCGCGGGGGTCACGGCTGCCCAAGCCGAGGCCGGCGCTGCCGGAAGTCTTCCCGATCCACGATTGTCGATCGGGATCGACAACTATCCAATTTCGGGACCCCCGGCCTTTTCGCTGTCGCGTGACGACATGACGATGGGGCGGGTCGGTTTTCAGCAGGACTTGCCCAACCTTGCGAAGCGCCACGCCGCGCAGGCGCAGGCCCGGGCGGCAATCGTTACCGCTCAAGCATCCCAGGAGATCAAGCTCCGCCAGATCCGGTTGGGCGCGGGACAAGCATGGATCGACCTTGCCTATACCGGCCGACGGTTGGCAGCGATCGATGCGATCATCAGGTCGCTGCGCGCACTCCCACCTGCCGCGCGAACGGCAGTTGCGGCCGGCACGTCGCGGCCGGCTCAGAGCTTGGGGATCGATCAGGCCATTGCCGGTCTAGAGGATCGACGCGACGAGCTGGTAGCCGCAGTTGCGCGTGCCCGCGCCATGCTGGCCCGCTGGACGGGCGTACAGGCTCCCGAGATCGCAGGAGACGTGCCGGCGATCGACTTGGCGCCGGTACGCCTGCGGGCAGCGCTTGAGCAGCATCCCGAAATGGTTTCTGCCGATGCTGGCATTCGTCGCGCCCAAGCCGATGTGGACGCAGCACGGGCGGAGAAGCGTCCGGATTGGGGTGCCGAGGTAGCGTATCAGCGCCGCGATCCTCGCTATGGAGATATGATATCGGCAGGCGTGTCGATGAGCCTTCCGCTCTTCGCACGGTCACGCCAGAACCCGCGCATAGCGGCGCGGCAATCTGCTGAAGCGCAGGCGGAGGCGCAGCGCGAGGAAACGCGACGTACTCTCGCGGCCGACCTCGAGGCCGCTCTGGCTGACCATGGGATGCATCACAGTCAGTGGCAGCGGGCGCAACGCGTACTTCTTCCACTCGCTAGGGAGCGAGCCGAATTAGAGACGGCCAGCTACTCGGCCGGTAGGGCAAGCCTCACCGACGTCATCGATGCCAAGGCTGCGTTTGCAGATGCCGAACTGACGGCGCTCGATCGCGAGGCGGATGTCGCTTCCGATGCCGTCCGGCTCACAATCACCTTCGGGAGCGACGACCGATGAGCGGCACGAACATGACCCGCGCCCGCCTCGCAACTGCTGCGGGTGCGCTTGCCCTTTTGGCGGGCGGCATCGGTTTCGGTATCGCGCGGCTTGGGAACACAGCCAGCTCGCCAGCGCAGCAGGCCCAACCGGACCAGCGCAAGATTCTCTACTGGTATGACCCCATGATCCCGGCCGAGCATCATGACGGTCCGGGTCTCTCGTCGATGGGGATGAAGACGATCCCCCGATACGCCGATGATGGCGCCGTCGCGAATGCCACGCCGGGAGTCACCATCGACGCTGGCAGCATCCAGCGCCTTGGAGCGCGGATCGTGTCGGCCGAGCGAGGGACGCTCAGCAATTCAGTGACCGTGACGGGCAGCATCGACTTCAACGAGCGCACCCTCGCCGTCGTCCAAGTGCGTAGCGCCGGCTTCGTTCAACGCGTCTATTCACGCGCACCGGGTGACGTGGTACCCGCCGGAGCGCCACTCGCTGACCTTCTCGTCCCCGAATGGGCGGGTGCGCAAGCCGAGTACGAGGCGGTTCGGCGCACGGGCGATGCCGCCCTGACACGGGCTGCGCGCCAACGCATGACTCTCCTCGGCATGACCGGCTCGACCGGCGGACGCACGACGATCCGCACGCCGATTAGCGGTGTTATCAAAACGCTGAGCGTGCGGCAGGGGATGACCTTGGCCCAGGGGCAGACCGTCGCCGAGGTGAACGGGCTCGGCACTGTCTGGCTGAACGCGGCCGTCCCCGAGACGGGCGCCGGCACGCTGCGCGTCGGCACTCCCGTAAGCGCCACGCTTGCGGCTTTCCCGGGGGAGACCTTCGCAGGCCGGATCACTGCCATTCTGCCTCAGGCGCAGGCCGAAACCCGCACGATCACCGTGCGGATCGAACTGGCCAACAGAGGCGGCAAGCTTCGGCCGGGCATGTTCGCCAGCGTCGCACTCGGGCAGGATTCACGCGATAGGCTGCTCGTGCCCAGCGAGGCCGTGATCCGCACCGGTCGCCGCATGCTCGTCATGCTCGCTGGCCCCGGCGGGCGGTTCCGACCCGCTGAAGTGCGAACCGGCACCGAAGGTGGCGGGAAAACAGAAATTCTTGCGGGGCTCGCCGAGGGCGAGAAGGTCGTGGCATCCGGCCAGTTCCTGATCGATTCCGAGGCCAGCCTTGCAGGCCTCGAGGCGCGGCCGATCGGCGGTGAAGCGAAGCCGCAACCAAAACAGCCGTCGGCTGCAACTGGTCAAGTCTATGAGACAGTCGGGCGTGTGGAGACGTTGGACGCAAGTTCCATCACGCTGTCGCATCAGCCAGTGCCGGCGATCGGGTGGCCGGCGATGACGATGAGCTTCCGCGTTGCCAATCCAGCCATGCTGCGCGGCTACAAGAAGGGGGATCGTGTCCGGTTCGGCTTCGATCAGCCCTCGGAAGGCCCAACCCTGCGCCGTATCGTGCGGGAGGGCGGCCGGTGATCGCCAAGATTATCCGCTGGTCCGTCGCCAATCGGTTCCTTGTTGTGCTGGCAGCACTTGCACTCGCCATTGCCGGCGTGTTCGCGCTGCGGGCCACGCCCGTTGATGCCTTGCCCGATTTATCGGACACCCAGGTCATCATCCGGACGAGCTGGCCGGGTCAGGCACCGCAGATCGTGGAGAACCAGGTCACCTATCCGCTGACGACCACCATGCTGTCCGTGCCCGGCGCCAAGACCGTGCGCGGCTACTCCTTCTTCGGCGACAGCTACGTCTATGTGATCTTCGACGAGGGCACCGACCTGTACTGGGCACGCTCCCGCGTGCTCGAATATCTCAGCCAGGTTCAAGGCCGACTGCCACAAGGGGCGCAAGCAGCACTCGGACCGGACGCCACCGGGGTAGGCTGGATCTACGAATATGCGTTGGTGGACCGCAGCGGCCGCCACGACTTGTCTCAGCTTCGATCGCTGCAGGACTGGTTCCTGCGCTACGAGTTGAAGACCCTCCCCGGTGTCGCTGAAGTTGCCAGCATCGGGGGCATGGTGAAGCAGTACCAGGTGCTGCTCGACCCGACCCGGCTTGCTTCGCTAGGCGTCACCCACGCCCAGACGGTGGAGGCCATACGCCGTGCCAATCAGGAGGCGGGCGGTTCGGTGCTGGAGATGGGTGGGGCGGAGTATATGGTTCGCGCGTCGGGCTATCTTCGCACCGTCGATGATTTCCGTGCGATCCCGCTCAGGGTCGCCGGGGCCGGTGTCCCGGTGACGTTGGGCGACGTCGCCACCATTCAGATCGGCCCTGAGATGCGGCGCGGCATCGCCGATCTCAACGGTGAGGGGGAGGTTGCGGGCGGCGTCGTCATCTTGCGCCAAGGCAAGAACGCCCGGGAGACGATCGAGGCGGTCAGAACCAAGTTGGTCGAGCTGAGGCGAAGCCTCCCCCCCGGCGTGCAGGTAGTCACCACCTACGACCGGTCGCAATTGATCGATCGCGCGGTCGAGAACCTGTCGAGCAAGCTCCTTGAGGAGTTTGTTGTCGTCGCGATCGTGTGCGGGCTGTTCCTCTGGCACGTCCGATCGGCCTTGGTCGCGATCGTGACCCTGCCGCTCGGCGTACTCGCCGCCCTTCTCGTCATGCGCGTTCAGGGCGTGAACGCCAACATCATGTCCTTGGGCGGCATCGCCATTGCGATCGGTGCAATGGTGGATGCGGCCATCGTCATGATCGAGAACGCGCATAAGCGGATCGAGCATTGGGAGCATGACCACCCTGGCCGAGCGCTCGCCGGCGAGGAGCGGTGGCAGGTCATCACAGACGCTGCCGCGGAAGTCGGTCCGGCGCTGTTCTTCAGCCTGGTCATTATCACGCTCTCGTTCGTGCCCGTCTTCACACTTGAAGCTCAGGAAGGCCGGCTGTTCGCACCGCTCGCCTTCACCAAGAGCTATGCGATGGCGGCAGCTGCCATTCTCTCCATCACGCTCGTCCCGGTGCTGATGGGATGGCTGATCCGGGGGCGCATCCCTGCCGAGCAGGACAACGTCATCAACCGAGGCCTGACCCGCCTCTACCGGCCCGCCCTGGACCGGGTGATGGCGCGCCCCTGGGTGACGATCGCGGTTGCCATTGTGGTGCTGGCAACGACAGCTTGGCCGCTCGCACGGCTCGGAGGCGAGTTCATCCCCTCGATGGATGAGGGCGACCTGCTTTACATGCCATCGGCGTTACCGGGCCTCTCTGCCGCCAGTGCCTCCGATCTGCTGCAACGAACCGATCGCCTCATTAAAACCGTGCCTGAAGTCGCAACCGTGTTCGGGAAGGCCGGCCGGGCCGAAACCGCGACCGACCCCGCCCCACTGGAGATGTTCGAGACGACGATCCAGTTCAAGCCACGCGACCAGTGGCGCGCGGGGATGACGCCAGCGAAGCTGGTGGAGGAGCTGGACCGAACGGTTCGCGTTCCCGGGCTCACCAATGTCTGGGTGCCGCCCATCCGAAATCGGATCGACATGCTGGCGACGGGCATCAAGAGTCCGATCGGCGTCAAGGTGTCGGGCGCCGATCTGGCCGAGCTGGACCGGATAGGGGCTAGCGTCGAGCGCATTGCGAAGACCGTGCCGGGCGTCAGTTCCGCCCTGGCGGAGCGGTTGACCGGCGGGCGCTACGTCGACGTGGACATCGATCGGGCGAGCGCTGCCCGGTACGGCCTCAACATTGCCGACGTTCAGGAGATCGTCGCGGGTGCAATTGGGGGCGAGACGATCGGGGAAACGGTCGAGGGCTTGGCTCGCTATCCCATCAGCGTACGCTACCCGCGCGAGTTGCGAGACAGCCTGGATGGGCTGCGCACGCTGCCAATCGTGACCGCCACGGGTCAGCAGATCACGCTCGGCACGGTCGCCACAGTGTCGGTCGCAGAGGGGCCGCCAATGCTCAAGACCGAGAACGGGCGACCATCGACATGGGTCTATGTCGACGTCCGCGACCGTGACCTGGCTTCGACCGTTGCCGACCTGCGGCGCGCTGTTGCGAAAGGGGTGCGACTCAGCCCCGGCGTATCGATCGCCTATTCGGGGCAGTTCGAGTATCTGCAGCGTGCCGAAAGCCGGCTGATGCTCGTCATTCCGGCGACGCTCGCGATCATCTTCCTGCTGCTCTACCTGACGTTCGGCCGGCTCGACGAGGCGGCGTTGGTCATGGGGACTCTGCCCTTCGCTCTGGTCGGAGGCATCTGGATCCTCTGGCTGCTCGGCTATGCGCAGTCGGTCGCGACGGGGGTCGGGTTCATCGCCTTGGCGGGTGTCTCCGCGGAGTTCGGCGTCGTGATGCTGATCTATTTGAAACACGCCCTCGCCGCTCGCGGTCCTTCGCCTACGAAAGAGGAAGTCGTCGAAGCAATCCGCGAAGGCGCTCTGCTGCGGGTTCGGCCCAAGGCGATGACCGTTGCCGTCATCATCGCCGGCCTGCTCCCCGTCCTGGTCGGGCACGGTGCCGGTTCCGAGGTCATGAGCCGCATCGCGGCACCCATGATCGGCGGAATGCTGACGGCTCCCCTCCTATCCATGTTCCTCTTGCCCGCCGCCTACATGCTGTTGCGGCAGCGAGGTCTCACCAGTTCCAAAAGGAGTGCATCATGAAAGCCCCGTCTATGCTTCGGGCAGGTCTTGTCCTGCTTCTCACCCCCCCCACCGCCAACGCTGTGGCCGCCCCAGCATCGCCGGCCGCGTCGGCCGCAAAGGTCGGCAAAGGTACGGGTACGATCACGGCTCTCGACCCGCGGGCGGGAACCGTCACGATCAAGCACGGTCCCATACCGGCGATCGGTTGGCCGGCGATGACCATGGCCTTCCGCGCCTCGCCTCCCGCTTTGCTCAAGAACCTTCGGGCGGGGCAGCGGGTCGCCTTCACGGCAAAGGCACAAGGCATGAACGCTCAAGTCACGGCGATCAGACCGCAATGAGGTAGGATGATAGCTGGTTTTCGACGGTCGCTGTCGGCGACCGTCGAAACTAGTGCTGCTTTGCGAGCACCGGGACGACCATCATCACGTTTTCGGTCAACAAGACGAAGCCCGGAGGTACATAGCTATCCCCGCCCGTTCAGGCGCACTTAAGCGCGCGTTTGTGGACGGAAATCACCTCTATTCAGGAGATCCGACGTGGCTTTTACCGGCAACGGAGCGACAAGGCAGATCATTCTCATTCCGCCGGCGCAACGCTCAAATTCGGCGCGGCTTTACGGCGGTTAAGGGAAAATCCGGCCAGGATTGCCAGCACCATGAGAAGCTGGGCCAAGATGGATTGCCAAGTAGGGAAGATCCCAAGGATGGATACCCGAGGCGCATCCGCAAGCGGAGCGATGTCGATGATCCCTGCCTCCTGTAGCGCCGCAACGCCTTTTCCAGCGAGCACCACCGTAAGCCCCGCCATCAGCCACGAACTGTAAGAGAAGACCTTGGCAATCGGAAGCTGGCGGCTGTAGCGGAGCATGGCCCATGCGATCACGGCGAGCAACGCGACCGCTGATCCCGCGCCGGCGAGAAGCGCACCGCCATTCCCCTGCGTCCATAGTGCGGCGTAGAACAGGATCGTTTCGAACACCTCGCGATACACCACCACGAAGGCCAGTCCGAACAGGAACCAGGCCGAGCGACCCGACAACGCGCGCGTCATCTTCTCTCGAATATAGCGCTGCCACTGATCAGCTTGCGCCTTGCCGTGCATCCATATTCCGACCGATAGCAGGACCACGGCAGCGAACAGGGAACCGAACCCTTCGGTCAGCTCTCGGCTCGCACCGCTGATCCCGATCGCATAGGTGGCGACCACCCAGGTTAGCAGGCCAGCGACAAGCGCTCCGACCCAGCCACCATGGACATAGGGCAAGACTTCCGAGCGCTCCGCTTTGCGGAGGAAGGCGATCATGGCAACAACGATGAGCAGGGCTTCCAAGCCCTCGCGCAACAGGATCGTAAACGCGCCCAGGAAGGTCGATGCATCGCTGGAGGCGCCAGGGGCCAGCGCCGCTTCGGCATCGTCGAACAAATTATTCAGGATGAGCACCCGGTTCGCCAGATCGTCGGGCTCCGCACCCTGATCGACGGCAGCGCGGTATTCGCCCATCGCACCCTCGATCCGGGCGAGCAGCGTTGCATCGCGTGCGCCGAGCGTGGGTTCGATCGGCTCAAAGCCATCCAGGTAGGCGGACAGCGCTGCTTCCTTCGCTGCGCGGCGATTGCCCTTGCGTGCGGCATCAAGGCTCGTCGCCAGCTTCTGCCGGACAAGCGAGAGCGACGCAGGGGCCTGTTCGATCACAGCGTCGGGATGACGGCGTAGATAAGCCATGACCGCCAGTGCCCGCTTCTCGCCGATACGATCGGCGAGCGCAGAAGGGGTGAGCGCCACCAGTGTCTGGAGGTCCGGCACCTGCTGGCGGAGCGACGGATCGGCCTTCCACAATCGCTCTCCTTCCCGCGCCTGTTCGTCGGTCAGTGCGAAGCTACCGGCACGGAACGCCAGTGCCCAGCGATCCTCGTTCGGAAGCTCGGCAAAGCTCTGCATCGCCGTCCCGTCGATGCCTTGGGTTATGGCTTGGTAGAGTGCAAATACGCTGCGCTGACGGGCGCGCTCGACATCCGTGAACGCGATGGGCGGCGTTGTAAGCTTGGTTGCGTCGGGGCCATGTCCGTTGCCCGTCATGCCGTGACAGGCTGCGCAGGTGGAGCCAAACAGCGTCACTCCGCGAGTAAAGCTCGGTGGTGCTGCCGGGGCGAGCGGTACTGGGTAGGCTTTCAATAGATCGGCCGCGAGCCCGTGGGCGAGTGTCGCAACGTCCTGCGGCGTTCCCTTGCGCCCGATCACGCTCTGGAGGCGCGCCACACCCGCGAGCAGCGCCGCCCGCTCGGGCTTTGGCGGCAGCGCCGTAAGCCGCTGTGACACGGTGCTGGCGAACTCCGTCATCTCGGCATATTCGGCTGCGCTCTTTATCCGGCCGCCCTCAACCGCGCCGTCGTAATCCACCGCGACATAGTCGAGCAGGCGCCACGCGGTTTGGACGTCGTTCGGGTCTGCCTTGGGCGCGGCATGCAATGCCGTCAGCGGGATGAGCAAGCCAACAAGGATCGCGAGCGCGACGGCAATGAGCCGCATGAAGGCGGCTTGGATCACGCGACCCGAAGGTGCGGCATCGATATCCAAATGAAGGTTAAGCGGCAACATGCCGACCCCTTACAACCTCTAGCCGCTGTAGGAGCAAGCGATTTGAGACCCGCTCGCAATAACGTGCTGAACGCACAGGTCTCAATAGTAGTCGGCAAGTTTGAGCGTTCGTGTCGTACCATCGGTGAGTTTCAAAGCGACCTTCTCTCCGGCAGGCCCGTATCGCCACTGCCACAGCGAGCCACGTGTGTAAGACGTGTCGATCGGAAGGCCCTTCACGGCCGCGATCCGGTCGCCGGCCGCCCACCCCGATCGCGTTGCGGGGCTCCCAGCGGCCACATGAACGACAGTCAATTCCGTTGGTGACGCGGCAAGTCCAAGGCCGCTTCTATCCTTCAGCATCGGCAAACGGACTTGCGCGGGGATGGGCCGCAACCACAATCGCCCCAGAGAGATGTCGAGCACGATATCGAATTGCCCCAACAGCGGCATGCCGATGTTTCCCACCGTGCTTTCGGACGTCCAGCGATCATGGGCGATCGCCGGCACGGAGGCTACCGGGAGCGTACCCAGGTTGACCTTATCAGCGGTGAAGGTCTTGACGATGTGCACCCCCTCGACGCCGCCAAGAGCGGCTGTCGAGTTGGCCTTTCCGGCCAGGAGGGATTGGGCCTCTACATACGCAGCAGACAACATCAAGGCTGACGAGCTGCCAAAGTCGAGCATCAACGGAACCGGGTCCAGACCAGCAACCGACGCGAGCACGAACAGCTCTTTTCTGGTGCCGTGACCGAGCACCAAAGCCGTCCAATCAGGGCCGGGAGCGAAGCTGCCCGATTTCTCAAAAGCGAAACGTCTGGTCGCGAAGTCCAGGGCAACGCAGCCGCCGGCAAGGACGTCGGCTCCGAGCATCATGTCGATCGGCCGACCGAAAGCCGCCGAGATCGCTCCGAGATCGGCCACGATTGCGAACGGCAGGACACGCGCCTGGCCGGCGAGCACCACCTCGACGTTGCGAACCAGGCCAACTTCGGCCTTGCCACCCAGACCGTTGATTCTTCGCGGTTCCAGGTTGGTCATGCCGAGCCTGGCGGCTAGCGGTTTGCTGATCATCGTTGCGCCGCTGCCGCTGTCCAAGACCGCCTCGATCACGGCGCCGGACACGGTTGCCGTCGCGATCAGGGTGTCGCCTGTTCCGATATTCAGGATGCGCCAAATCGGCTTCGCAGCGAAACCTTGCCAAGGCTGCTGGCGGTTAGCCGGCTGCCCCCACGATCGAAACGGCATCAATGTCGCGATCACTCCGCTACCCATGCGAGCCAGAGCAGTCCGCCGACCAACCAGCCCGCTTGGTGCCGTTTCGACGCTGCGTTTCACCACAATTCGATCGAATCCTATTTGTCGTACAGCGTTCAGTCTCACTTACATGCTACAGTCACTGGAGGAGCAAGCCTCGATGTGAGGGAGGTGCGAGGTCGCCTAGAACCGTTTCGAGAAGCCAGCGGCGAGGAATGGATGTGGCGTCGTTGAACCGGCAATGCCGGTTCCGACGCTGAGATCGAGCTGGATGTCGTGGCCGATGATGTAGGCCACGCCTGCATCGATGATGATGGACGCTCTGCCACCCTTCTCCTCCGGAGCCTGGATGCCGGTATCCACGAAGAAGTTCAGCGTCTTGCTGGGATTGAAGTTCAACGTGGCAGCCGCAAGCCCTGCCGTGTAGGTGCGGTTGGAGTCGTCCTGGAAGACACCAATGCCGATGTTGGGGTTCAGCGACCAGTTGTCGGCAAACGCCCAGTCGGCTGCCATCCTGAAATCTCCCGTCGTCTTGCTGTTCCGGAAATCCCCAGAGCCAGACGGTGGAAAAATACGAGCAATTGCGCCGAGCGAGACCTGCCTCGAGCCTTCCGGAGCATCAACGAAGTTGTACTTGAACCCAATCGACGTTGGAGCAAAGCCATCCGAATGTGATGTATCGGTGGAATCCTTCTGCCTCATCCGTGAATAGGTGTTTCCCTCGATCCGTACTTCGACCTTATCGGCAAAGCCGTAGCGGAGCAGGGTCGGAAAGAAGATTGTCCGCTCGTGTTCATCGCCATCATGACGAAACTCGGCCTGGATTGCGGTCTCCAGTTGGAAGCGATTCTTCCCAACGGTTGTGCTGCCGTCCGCAATGCCAGGCCGATCGGCGTTGATGTAGTCATCGGACGGATCCGCCATAGCGGGCGTTGCCATCCCAATTGTCGCCGCCATCAGGAGAGCTGTTAAGGCGCAGAGGCTCCGTAGTGGCATCACGTGATTTTCCGTTCTCGGTTCAGGGTTAGGCAGTTGGTCCAGCGATAGCCTGGATAACCCGACACTCGGCCATCGTTTTGGCGGAACATCCGGCTGCGCTCATTGCAGCCAGTTCATCGCGCAGCGCGCCTAGCTGGCGAAGGCGCTCCTCGACGTCGGCGAGATGACGTGATGCGATCTCAGTGGCTTCCCCACAGTCGCGGTCCGGCTGATCGGCGAGTGCGAGCAAGGAGCGGATCTCGTCGATAGAAAAACCGAGACGCCTACCGTTTCGTATGAAGTTGAGACGATCGGTGTCCGACGCCCCGTAAGTGCGCCGGCCTGAGGTCGTGCGAGCGGGGCGGCCGAGTAGGCCGATGCCCTCATAGAAGCGGATCGTCGTGACCTTGGTCGCGGTGGCTTTCGCCAGTTCGCCAATTTGCATTCGAATGCCCGCTTTCTGCTGCCGGGATTACAATGCGCTTGCTTCTATAGCTACTGTAGAATGTAGGGAAGGTTGATGATGCGGCACAGGCGATGCCTGCGGCTGTGAAATTCTGACAATGAGGTGCCCGTGCCAAGCGATCTGATCAGCGCCCAGCGCACGCCGTCCCTGGGCCGTTTCGTGGTGTTGCTAGCAATTGCCGGCGCAGCGATGGTCCCGGCGGTTATTTTGCGGATAGAAGGCTGGCGCCCTGATCCGCTGCTCGACACTGCAGCGTTCGGTGCTGCCATTCTCGCGTCAGGCTTTCTTCTGTCATGGGGGGCGGAAGCCGCTGAAAAGCGCATATCGGCGGGGCTGATCGTAGCGATCATCGCCCTGATCACCGTTCTCCCCGAATATGCCGTGGACTTCTATTACGCCTACTCGGCGGGTGCGAATCCGGGCTCCAACTACGTACATTATGCGGCGGCAAACATGACGGGCGCGAACCGACTGCTTGTCGGTCTAGCTTGGCCGCTACTTGTTCTACTTCATTGGTATCGCACGCGGGAACGCGCCATCCAGCTCCTCCCCGCCAATCGCACCGAGATCCTCTTCCTTCTGATTCCGAGCATCTACGCCTTCTGGATCGTAGCCAAGGGGCGGATCACCCCGATCGATACCGTCGTCCTGATCGCGATGTTCGGGCTGTATATGTGGCAGGCCAGCAGGAAGGAGTCTGGCGAGGACGAGGACGGAGATGACGAGCCAGGCCCGGCCGCTGCGCTGCTGCTGCTTTCGCCCACGCGCCAGTGGCTTGCGATGGGTGCACTGACGCTTGTTGCCGCCGTAATCATCCTTGCCTCAGCAGAGCCCTTTGCCGAGTCCATGATCGACTCGGGCCGCCTGCTGGGCTTCGATGAGTTCCTGCTGATACAATGGCTTGCGCCGCTTGCGAGCGAAGCGCCTGCCGTCGTGGTTGCCGCGTTGTTCGTAATGTCAGATCGGGCTGAATCCGGGCTCGCAACCATGATGTCCGACAAGATCAATCAGTGGACTCTCCTCGTCGGCATGCTGCCGCTGGCGGTCGGTCTGGGTGCAGGGCATCTCACCAGCTTGCCACTCGATGCACGTCAGCATGAGGAGTTTTTTCTGACGGCAGCTCAATCCCTGTTCGGGATCGGCTTACTGCTCCGCCTTCGGCTTAGTTGGATGGGCGCGGCCGCCCTCGCGATCCTTTTTGTCGTTCAGGTGGCACTGGCGATAATCTGGCAAGGTGACGAGCCTCGCATCATCAGCAGTCTGACATGGCTGGGCTGGGGCTATCTGGCGCTGGCGGCAATCCTGATGCTGACGAACATCCAAGCCCTTGCCGCGCTGTTCAGAGGATCGGGGCGAGCCCGTTCACATGGCTGAGCCAGCCTGCGATCTGCCAAGCCGATCGTCGCGGTCTCGAACCATTCGTCGCGGAGAAAAGTGATGTCCGATACGAGCCGATATCGGCAGGAAGCTCATAAAGCAGCCGACTTCCTGTCGATCTACCAACAAGGTTTTGTGAGGGTGGCTGCCTGCCGTCCTACCTGCAGGATCGCTGATCCGGCGTTTAATCTTGAAGCGACGCTGGCGCTCGCTCGGGAGGGAAGCGATGCAGGCGTTGCGTTGATGGTCTTCCCGGAGCTCGGGCTGTCAGGTTACTCCATCGATGACCTCTTCCTGCAGCGAGCGTTGCTCGACGAAGTCGAGCGACGGCTTCTCGACCTGGTCACTGCAAGTCGCGATCTTCATCCGGTCATTCTGGTGGGTGCGCCGCTCCGTCGTGAGGGGCGGCTCTACAATTGTGCTGTCGCCGTGCACCGGGGCCGGATTCTTGGCGTGGTACCAAAAGGCCACCTTCCCAATTACCGTGAGTTTTATGAGAAGCGCTGGTTCGCCTCCGGCCGTGACGTGCGTGGTGAGATCTCTGTTGGAGGCGAGCCAGTTCCTTTCGGAATGGATTTGCTGTTCCAGGCTGATGACGTCGACGGCCTGATCTTTCACATTGAAATTTGCGAGGACGTTTGGGCTCCTGCGCCCCCAAGCGACTTTGCCGCGCTCGCTGGCGCGCTGATCCTGACGAACCTTTCGGCAAGCAACATCGTGGTGGGCAAGGCGGACACACGACGGCGCCTCTGCGAGCTGCAGTCCGGCCGCTGCTGGGCAGCCTACATCTACTCCGCGGCCGGATACGGAGAATCGACCACCGATCTCGCCTGGGATGGACAGGCCTGCATATACGAGCTGGGAGCTCAGCTCGCGGAGACGGAGCGCTTCAGCGTCGAGTCTCAGATGGTCGTTGCGGACATCGACATCGAACGGCTGCAACTGGAACGCATGCGGACCGGCACGTTCAACGAGGCCGCTATCGCAAACGGGATGCCCGACCGGCGTTTCCGTCGCGTGTCCTTCCATTTCGATCCGCCGATGGGCAACCTAGGGCTGCGACGACACATCGATCGTTTTCCCTTCGTACCCGATGACCCGGTCCGTCTCGACCAAGACTGCTACGAGGCGTTCAACATCCAAGTCAGTGGGCTTGCGAGGAGGCTGGAAGCAACGGGTATCGCCAAGATCTGCATCGGCGTGTCCGGAGGGTTGGATTCGACCCATGCCTTGATCGTCGCGGCAAAGGCGTTCGATCTGCTCGGGCGCCCTCGGACCGACATCCTCGGTTTCACAATGCCTGGGTTTGCCACCAGCGCCAGGACAAAGTTCAATGCCCACGCCCTGATGAGCGGGCTCGGTGTGACCGCCGAGGAGATCGACATCAAGCCGCTTGCCAACCAGATGCTAGGAGATCTGCAGCACCCGTTCGCGATGGGGCAACCGGTCTACGACACGACCTTCGAGAATGTGCAGGCAGGACTTCGGACGGATCTTCTGTTCAGAGCTGCCAACCAGCGTAACGCCTTGGTGCTCGGCACCGGCAACATGTCGGAGCTTGCACTTGGCTGGTGCACCTACGGTGTCGGCGACCAGATGAGCCACTACAACGTGAATGGCTCGCTTCCAAAAACTCTCATTCAGCACCTCATCCGGTGGACGGCTTCGAAGCGACTGTTCGATACCGACGTCACAGACGTCCTTCTGGACGTTCTCGGGACTAGGATATCGCCGGAGCTCATCCCGCAGGCGATTGAAGGCGAGTCGCAGAGCACCGAAGGCAAGATCGGACCGTATGAGCTCCACGATTTCTGGATCTACTATTTCACCCGGTTCGGGCTACCGCCCTCGAAGATCGCCTTTCTGGCACTCCACGCTTGGCAGGACGTCGGTGCGGGAAGCTGGCCGCCGGGGTTTCCCGAGGAGCAAAAGCGCGCCTACGAGTTGGGCGCCATTCGCGCGTGGCTTGAGGTGTTCTTACGCCGCTTTTTCGCTAACCAGTTCAAGCGCTCTGCTCTGCCGAATGGCCCCAAGGTCACCACCGGCGGATCGCTATCCCCGCGCGGCGACTGGCGCATGCCTTCGGACGCGCATGGACAGGTTTGGATCGACGAGCTGCATCGCAACGTGCCGGAGAGCTTTGACGCTATGGCCGATCCCTCGACGCAAACAGCGATTGTTGTACCGGCTGAAGCCAAGCCTATCGTGCGGTAATGTTGCACTCGCCACGCTATTGCGGGCCTGGGCGGCAGTCTTCCCCGGCGGACGGGCTTAGCTTCAGACGCGGGCCGTCGCGATGCTTGATAGATCGGTTGTCGGATCTATCGGCACCCCGGCTTCCTTGCGCTCGGAATAGCGATCGACAAGCTGGTCGGCATGTGGACGGAGCAAGACGGTGAAGCGGACCAACTCCTCCATCACGTCAACGATGCGATCATAGTAACTCGAGGCCTTCATCCGCCCGGCATCGTCGAACTCGTTGAACGCCTTGGCGACCGATGATTGATTGGGGATGGTGAACATCCGCATCCAGCGGCCGAGCACGCGCAGTGTGTTGACGCTGTTGAACGACTGCGATCCCGCTGACACCTGCATCACCGCCAGCGTGCGCCCCTGCGTAGGGCGCATGCCGCCCATGCTCAGGGGCAAATGGTCGATCTGTGTTTTCATGATGCCCGTGATTTGACCGTGTCGCTCGGGGCTGCACCAGACCTGTCCTTCCGACCATAGAGAGAGCTGCCGCAACTCATGAACGGCCGGGTGATCGTCGCCCGCCACTTGATGGGGTCACTGCACGAAAGTGAAGTTTACGTACGCTAGGATCGAACGAACGGCGAACGCGGACGGTCCTAACGTCTGAAGGGAATGACGACAGCCTGATCGAGGAAGACGCGCATGCCTTCTTCTTTAACGGTCTGGCGGAAGGCGGCATGAGCCGCATCGTCGGTCGCGAAGAGGTCATCCCACACCGTGGACGTTCCATTCTCATTTTCCACTTCGAGCGACCAACCCGGCTCATTCTCGAGCCTTATGATATTTACACTCACGGTGATGCCCTGCTCTGTAACGACGCCGGATAGGCTCGAAGTGACGATGTTGGGGTCGCGTTCGTGCATCACTCTTTCCTCATGCTTTGCTACGGTTTGGCAGCGGCGCCTTCGAGCGCCTTGTAGAGCGCTGTTTTACCGACTTTGAGCCGCGTGGCCGCCTCCCGGACCGTCAGGCCTGCCGCGATATGATCGCGCGCCTTGCGCAATTTGTCAGGCGTGATGACCGGACGCCGACCGCCAAGGCTCCCCCGTTCCCGCGCAGCCTTCAAGCCGGCGTTGGTGCGCTCGCGGATCAGGTCGCGCTCGAACTGGGCGAGCGAGCCGAAGATGTTGAACACGAGCATCCCGCCCGACGTGGTGGTGTCGATCTGCTCGGTGAGCGATCGGAAACCAACGCCACGCGCGGCCAGTTCGCCGACCTTTTCGATCAGGTGGCTCATTGAGCGACCGAGGCGGTCCAGCTTCCATACAACTAGCGTGTCACCGCCACGTAGATAGGCCAGGGCCTCGGCAAGCCCCGGCCTATCAGTTTTAGCGCCGGACGCATGGTCGTCGAAGATGCGCTCGCATCCGGCCGCGTTGAGCGCGTCGTGCTGTAGCGCCAGCTTCTGGTCGCCGGTCGATACCCGCGCATAGCCGATCAGCGCCACGGTCGGTTCCGATCTGTCCGTTTTCCCATCGATTTGCATTCTTGTCCGAATCGCCATCGCGGGTCCAGAGTTGACGGACATATTCATGCTGGCCGCCAGAGGACCGTCTGACGGACAGTGCGGGAAAGGTCGTGACGCATGGCAAGACGGCAGTTGCTGACACGCGAAGCGCTCGGCTCACATTACGATCCTCCAACCGACGAACGGGAGATCGCCCGTCACTTTACCCTCAGCCGTGAGGATCTCGATCTTGTCAGCGAACGACGTGGAGCGCCAAGCCGCCTCGGGTTCGCGCTGCTGCTGCTTTACATGCGTTGGCCGGGCCGCGTGCTGGAAGCCGGTGAGAAACCGCCGAGTGCCATCCTCGCCTTTGTCGGCGATCAGGTCGACGCGCCGGCAAAGGCGTTCGACGATTACGCCCGTCGCGATGAAACCCGCCGCGGGCATCTCGCCGATCTCATGCAGCGGTTCGGCTATACCGCTTTCGACCGTAACCACTTTCGCGAGATCGTGGCGTTCGCGATGCCGGTCGCGCAGACCGTCGCGCAGCCTCTCTTGCTTGCCGGCACCGTGATCGACGAGTTGCGTCGGCGACGGGTACTACTGCCGCCCCCGGCTGTCATCGAGGCAATCGTCAGGCACGCGCGCCAGCAGGCCGAACAACTCACCCATGAAATCCTGACCAGCGGCATTGAGCCTGACAAGCTCACGATGCTCGATGCCTTGCTGACCCGGCGGTCGGATCAGGGAACGACATGGCTGGCCTGGCTGCGCAATGCGCCGCAATCACCGGCACCGCGCAACATCCTGCGGCTGCTGGAACGGCTCGATCATGTCCGCAACCTCGGCCTCGACCTTGCGCGCGCCGCCATGATCCCATCAGCGACATTCGACCGGCTTGCCGACGAGGCGGTACGGATCACGCCGCAGCACCTCGGCGAACTGACCCCGCTACGCCGCCATGCGACACTGGCGGCCGCAACAATCCGCCTTGAGGAAAGCCTCACCGACGCGACGCTCACCATGTTCGATAAGCTTCTCGGCAGCATGGTACGCCGGGCGGAAAACCGAACGCGCGACAAGGCAATCAGGACGGTGCGCGAGATGCAGGGGCATCTGCGCACCCTGACCAACAGTTGCCGCGTGCTCATCGACGCACACGCCAAGGGTATCGACTCCCTCGCGCGTCTCGGCCCGTTCGACTGGGAACGGTTCGGCTCCGCCGTCGATCAGGCGGAAGTCCTGGTCCGCCCCGAGACGATCGACCGCACGGCCGAACTTATTGAGCGGCATCGCACGGTGAAGTTGTTCGCCGGGCAGTTCCTGCGGGCGTTCGAGTTTCGCGGTGCCGGGCCGGTGCAGGGAATTCTCGACGCGCTCGCCATCATCGCTGATCTCTACCATACTGGAAAACGACGCCTGCCTGACAAGGTGCCGCTGCGCTTCGTGCCGGCGGGCTGGCGTCCATTCGTAATCCGTAACGGTGTCGTTGATCGCGCGGCCTATGAACTCTGCGCACTGTCTCAGCTTCGCGATCGGCTGCGGGCCGGCGATATCTGGGTGGCAGGCAGCCGACAGTTTCGGGATTTCGACAGCTATCTCATTCCGCCCGCTACCTTCGCAGCGTTGCGCGAGAAGGGGCCACTTCCGCTCGCGATCGCGACCGGGTTCGTATCTCATATCGAGGATCGCCGTGAACGCCTGAACCGCGCGATCGAACGGGTAACGGTGCTGGCCCGGCAGGGCGAACTGCCGCAGGTCCGGCTCGACGAAAACGGGCTGATGATCTCCCCTTTGAAGGCGATCACACCGCCCGCCGCAGAGGTCGCCCGCCGCACCGCCTATGACCGTCTCCCCCGCGTGAAAATCACGGATATCCTGCTCGATGTGGATACGTGGACCGGCTTCGGCGACTGTTTTACCCACCGGCGATCAGGCCGTCCGGCCGACGACCGTAATGCGTTGCTGACCGTGATCCTTGCCGATGGCATCAATCTCGGCCTGACCCGCATGGCGGACAGTTGCCGTGGTGCCAGTCTGCGCCAACTCGCGCATCTGCATGACTGGCACATCAGCGAAGCCGCCTATGGCGAGGCGCTCGGACGACTGATCGAGGCGCATCGCGCGATGCCGCTTGCCGGATTATGGGGCAGCGGCATCAGCTCGTCGAGCGACGGACAGCAATTCCATGCCGGCGGGCGGGGCGCTGCGATCAGCGATATCAACGCGCGCAACGGCAACGAACCCGGTGTGTCGTTCTACACTCATATCTCGGACCAGTATGACCCGTTCGGCTCGCGCGTGATCGCCGCGACCGCGGGCGAGGCTCCCTATGTCCTCGACGGTTTGCTGTATCACCAGACCGGGTTGTCGATCGAAGAGCATTATACCGATACGGGCGGCGCGTCCGACCATGTGTTCGGGCTGATGCCGTTCTTCGGCTACCGCTTCGCGCCACGCTTGCGTGATATCAAGGAGCGCCGCCTGCACCTCCTGCCCGGGCAGGAAGCGGGGCCGTTGCTTGCCGGCATGGTTGGCGATCCGATCGCGCACGACCACTTAGCCGCGCATTGGGACGAACTGCTGCGGCTCGCCACCTCGATCCGAACCGGAACCGTCACCGCGTCGGCTATGCTGCGCAAGCTGTCCGCCTATCCGCGCCAGAACGGTCTGGCATTAGCGCTGCGCGAGCTCGGACGGCTCGAACGCTCGATCTTCATGCTCGACTGGTTGCAGGACATTGATCTGCGCAGGCGCACCCAGGCGGGGCTGAACAAGGGGGAGGCGCGCAACGCGCTTGCCCGCGCATTGTTCTTCAACCAGCTCGGCGAGCTGCGCGACCGCCAGTTCGAAAATCAGTCTTACCGCGCCTCCGGCCTCAACTTGCTGGTCGCCGCGATCATCCTGTGGAACACACGCTATCTCGAACGGTCACTGGCCGACATGGGAGCGCCGGACGATATTGCCCGCCATATCGCACCGCTGGGCTGGGAGCATATCGCGCTCACCGGCGACTATAGCTGGGAGCGGGACGATAGGCCGGCACCGGATCAGCTCAGGCCGCTACGCATCTCGCCCTCGCTCTTGGC
>Ga0265798_10000919_pt1 | contig 47094 bp, 34 predicted proteins | sample P3T30metagenome_FD_192430 | JGI IMG/M metagenome (GOLD analysis project Ga0265798, IMG submission 192430) | Plant litter microbial communities from East Loma Ridge, Irvine, California - P3 T30 | ecosystem: Environmental > Terrestrial > Plant litter > Unclassified | place: USA: California...
CCTTCCTGATTGATATTATAGACAATTTTACAGTTTCGCAATAGCTAACACATGCTCTGGTGTAAGAATTTTCCGCTTTGATAAGCTTCATATTGTTACAAGATGCTACGCAAATAGCGAAACACCTAGGAATTAACCCTTGGGCAACTAATCGTGCTTTTCTTGCTGGCTTACAAGCCGGTGGTGGTTGGATGCAGCGTTGGTCGGGAAGCTTCCCAGATCGCTTCGAACCGATGGTGGGGAACATCGACGGCGCGCGGATCGTCGAAGCTGGCTTCGCCGCGCATGTGGTCGCTGTGAAAGCGGCGTACCACGTGCTGATCATCGGCGATGCAGAACGAGTCGGTCAGCTGGCGCAGGTTCTTCGGACTCTGACGGCATTCGCAGGCGTGGCCGTAGTCACGCAGCAGACGCAAAAAGCGCGGGAAGTGGCGCTCGATGTGGCCCGGTTCGTGCAGGGCCAGGCGCAAGGTGCCGCCCCGTTGCAGGAAAGCGCGTAGCGCCGCATCCACCTGGATCGTGCCCAGCGCAAACACCGCACCATCCGGATCGAACACGCGCAGACTGTGCTGCGCGGCCGCCACGACAGCGAGAAATTGCGCCTCGCAGTCGCGCCGGGTGTCGAACGGGATGGCGCGCGCATCCATGGTCAGCCCAGCTCGACCCAGCCGTCCTGGTACCAGGCGTACAAGGATTCGGTGACGTCGTCGGTGGCCTTGCCGAGCGTCGCGCCATCGATGCGGCGGTCATTGGCCAGCACGTCCAGCACCACCTTGTCGGCGCGGGCCGCAGCCAGCGATTCGCCATTGATGAACACGTTCTTGCCGCGGTACAGCATCAGCGTCTTGCTCGACAATTTGACGCCGCGCTTGGCCGCCGTTTCCATGAAGCGCCCGAAGGTCAGCGGCTTGGCGGGCGGCGTGAAGAACACATTGTGCTTCGGCTCGGACATGTGCTCGCCGAGGAAGATGGTGACGTCTTCTTCGTCCCAGCGCACCTTGTTGAGTTCTTCGGTGACGGTGGCCAGCATGTGCTTCGGAATCTCGGCCGGGTTCTTGGCTTCTTGCAATTCCGGATCGGCATAGCGGCCCGGCAGGTCGATCGAATCTGCCATGAATTGCAGGAAGGATTCGCCCAGTTCCTGGAACGACGGCGAGCGGAAACCAATCGAATACGTCATGCATTCGCCTTCGGCGATGCCGTCGTGCGCGTACTGTGGCGGCAGGTACAGCATGTCGCCCGGCTCGAGCACGAACTCTTCTTCGGCCTCGAAATTGGCCAGGATCTTGAGCGGCAAGCCTTCGATGATCGTCAGGTCCTGCTGCGCGCCGATGCGCCAGCGGCGCTTGCCGTGCGCCTGCAGCAGGAACACGTCGTACGAGTCGTAATGGGGGCCGACGCCGGCGCCATCGGTGGCGAAGCTCACCATCAGGTCGTCCAGGCGGGCATCCGGCACGAAGCGGAACTGACGCAGCAGCTCGTCGGCGCGCTCGTCATGCAAGTTCACGCCCTGGACCAGCATCGTCCAGTTCGGCTCGCTGCGGGCCGGCAATTCGGTGAGGGGGCCGTGCTGCATGTCCCACTCGCCGTCGCGCAGCGACACGAGGCGCGATTCGACGTGGTTCAACGCAGCCAGCTCGGCCAGCTTCTCGAACTTGAGCAGCGGCTTGAAGCCGGGGATGGCGCCACGGATCAGCAGCGGCTTCTTGTGCCAGTAATCGCGCAGGAATTCAGCAGGGGAAAGATTCCCCAAAAGCGGTAATTTTTTCATGCGACATTATAACCAGCCGAAGCGGGGCCTAGACCCATCGAGAGTATAATCCGCAGCTCACAATGAAAGGATGGACGATGAAGATTGCTAAAGACACAGTCGTGACGGTTAATTACAAACTGTCGGATGCCCAGAACAATCTGATCGAGGAGGGCTCCCAGCCGATGGTGTACCTGCACGGCGGCTACGAGAATACCCTGCCGAAGATCGAAGAAGAGCTGGACGGCAAAGAAACCGGCTACGCCTCGACGATCCAGGTGGAACCAGACGACGCGTTCGGCGACTACGAGCCAGAGCTGGTCAAGGTTGAAGAGCGTTCGCGCCTGCCGGAACCGATCGAAGTCGGCATGCAGTTCGAAGGCGTGGCCGAAAACGGCGACGACGAGCCGGTGATTTTCACCGTCACCGAAATCGCTGACGACAAGGTCGTCCTGGATGGCAACCATCCACTGGCCGGCATGGCACTGCGTTTCGACCTGTCCGTGGTCGACGTGCGCGCTGCAACCGCCGAAGAAATCCAGCACGGTCACGTGCACGGCGCTGGCGGTCATCATCACGAGATCGATGACAGCGATGATGGCGATCACTTCCGTACCCAGCCGCTGCAGTAATCCGGTTGGTGCGCGGCCACCGCATCACGCGGTGGCCGCGCTTGTATCAAAGCTCAGTTCTACTGCTTCGCGTCCACCACCGTGAACGCCGCATCTTTCCCCAGCATCACATTCACCTCGACCGCCTTGGTTCCCACTGACAGCTGTCCCAGATTGCCTTTCCATGCGATCTGCGGCTTGTGGCCACCCGGCGCGTCACTGTCGACCAGCAGCACCTTCCCATCGAATTTGACGGCCTGCGCCTGGATCTGACGCCGCGCCGCCTCGAACCCGTCGCGCTCGACCGGTGCGCGGCGCAGCAAGCCGCGCAGGCCCGCCGGCTGATCGAGATGGAACGGGCGCACGGCGCCTTCCGAGAACAGCACCAGCGCCTGCGCCCTGTCGCTGCGCGCCATCGCGAACAGGCGGTTCAGCCAGAAGCGATTGGCCACCGCCCGGTCTTCATATTCGCTGTTGCGGCCCGCCGCCGGCAGGAAATGGTTGTTGGCAGCCGGCAGATTGATGGTGGCGTACAGCACCTTGTCCACCTTCCAGTGCGCGTTTTCGGCGTAGCTGCGAAAACGCGGACTGGCCGACAGCTGCGTCAAGTGGATCTTGGTTGCGCCAAGCGATTCGGGTTCGCCGTACAGCAGTTCGCGCAGGCGGTTCAGGCGCTCGATCGCATTGGTGCGCTTGGCCGAGTTGCGGCAGCCGGTCCAGTCGCTGCCGGACAGCGACACGATCACGGGCCGCTTCGCATGCTCGAACAGGTCGCGCCGCTGCAGGTACAGCTTGTCGCCGCAGCTTTCGTTCTCGCCCTTGATGCCCGTGAGGACCACGAACGACACCGATTTTTCGGACGAATCGGCCAGCGCCTGCTTCAGGCGCGCGTCACTGTCGGCGCGCGCGTCGTTGCCGACCACGGCGAAGCGGTGCGTGGGGCGCGCTTCCTTGTCCTTATCCTTGGCTTGGCCCACCAGCGGCGCGCAAGCAAGCAGCGTCGCCAGCAGCGCAGCGCGGACAATGACCGGACGCGGGATCGACATCAGGCAGCCAGCCGTTTCAGCTCGTAGAGCCGCTCGAGCGCTTCGCGCGGCGTCAGCGCATCCGGATCGATGGCGTCGAGCGCGTCGCGCAGGCCGTCATCCTGGACCTCGGCCACGACTGGCGCCGGGGTCTCGTCGAGATCATGCTCGTGCAGAGGCGCGGCAAACAGGTCGCGCTGCGGCGTGCCGCCGGCGGCCTGCGCCTCCAGGCGCGCCAGATGCTTGCGCGCGGCCTTGATCACCGGCTGCGGCACGCCGGCCAGCTGCGCCACCTGCAAGCCGTAGCTTTGCGACGCCGGGCCATCCTGCACAGCATGCAGGAACACGATGCTGTCCTTGTGCTCGACCGCCGACAGGTGCACGTTGTACGCGCTCGGGTACGACTCCGGCAACTGGGTCAGCTCGAAATAATGCGTCGCGAACAGCGTGAAGCTGCGGCTCGTGTCGATCAGGTGGCGCGCGATGGCCCACGCCAGCGCCAGGCCATCGAAGGTCGACGTGCCGCGCCCGACTTCATCCATCAGCACCAGCGAATGCTCGGTGGCGCCGTTGAGGATCGCGGCCGATTCGGTCATCTCGACCATGAAGGTCGAGCGGCCGTTGGCCAGGTCGTCGCTGGCGCCGATGCGCGTGAAGATGCGGTCGATCGGGCCCAGCGTGGCTTCGGCCGCCGGCACATAGCTGCCGACATAGGCCAGCAGCGTGATCAGCGCGACCTGGCGCATGAAGGTCGATTTACCGCCCATGTTCGGACCGGTGATCAAGAGCAGGCGGCGCTCGTTTGAAAAACGGCAATCGTTGGCGATGAAGCGCTCGATCTGGTTTTCGACCACCGGATGGCGGCCCTCGACGATGTTCAGGCAGGGCGCATCGACCAGCTGCGGCGCGCACCAGCCGTGCCGCAGCGCGTGGCTGGCCAGCGCGACCAGCACGTCGGCCTGCGCGATCGCGCGCGCGATGGTCTGCAGCACGCCGATGTGCGGCGCAAGCTGGGCCAGCAAGTCGTCGTACAGGATTTTCTCGCGCGCCAGCGCGCGGTCCTGCGCCGACAGCGCCTTGTCTTCGTAGGCCTTCAGTTCGGGCGTGATGTAGCGTTCGCAGTTCTTCAGCGTCTGGCGGCGGCGGTAATCGTCCGGCACCTTGGTCGCCTGGCCGTTGGTGACTTCGATGTAGAAGCCATGCACGCGGTTGTACTCGACGCGCAGGTTCGCGATGCCGGTGCGGGCGCGCTCGCGTGTTTCGAGATCGACCAGGAACTGGCCGGCATTCTCGGACAGCGCCTGCAGTTCATCGAGTTCGGCATCATAGCCGCGCGCGAACACGCCGCCATCGCGGATCATCGCGCTCGGCTCTTCGAGCACGGCGCGCACCAGCAGGTTGAGGCAGTCGGCGGGCGTGGCCAGGTCGTCATGCAGCTCGCGCAGCAGCGACGTATCGCCCGGCACGAAACAGCGCGCTACCAGCTCGCGCAGCATCGGCAAGGCCTTGAGTCCATCACGCAGGCTCGCCAGGTCGCGCGGGCGCGCGCTGAGCAAGGCCACGCGCGTGGTAATGCGCTCGATGTCCGGCACCTGCGCCAGCGTTGGCGACAGGTTGTCGATGGCGTCCGCCTGCAGCAGCGCGGCGATCGACTGGTGACGGCTGCGCGCGATCGACTGGTCGCGGCGCGCATGGTGCAGCCAATGGCGCAGCATGCGCGAACCCATCGCCGTGCGGCAGCCGTCGAGCAGCGAAAACAGCGTCGGCGACTCTTGCCCGCGAATGGTCTCGGTCAGTTCCAGGTTGCGGCGCGTGGCGGCATCAAGGCCAATGTATTCGTTCTCGTTTTCGCACGCCAGCCCGCGCACATGCTGCAACCCGCGGCCTTGCGTGGACTGCGCGTAGCGCAGCAGCGCGCCAGCCGCGCCGAATGCGGCGCCCAAACCATCGGCGCCAAAGCCCGTGAGCGTGGCAACCTTGAGTTGTTCGAGCAGCGCGCCATGGCCCTTGACCACGTCGAAGTGCCATTCCGGCACGCGCTGGGTGTGCACGGTGGATGCGCCATCGTCGAACATGTCGCCGCAATCGGCGCGCAGGATTTCGGCTGGCGCGATGCGCTCGAGTTCATGCGCCAGGCGCGCCTCGATGGCGCGCGCGTCTCCCGAAAATTCCATCAGTCGCAGATTGCCGCTGGCCAGCGACAGCCAGGCCAGGCCTGCGGTGACGGTCTTGCGCTGGGTTTGCAGGCACAGGGCGAGAAGAGGGCGCTCGGCTTTTTCGGGCAGCAGGTCGGAATCGGTCAGCGTACCGGGCGTGACGACGCGCATGACCTTGCGTTCGACCGGGCCCTTGGACAGCGCCGGATCGCCGATCTGCTCGCAGATCGCGCACGACTCGCCCAGTTTCACCAGTTTGGCCAGATAACCATCGAGCGAGTGGAACGGCACGCCGGCCATCTTGATCGGATTGCCCTCGGACTTGCCGCGCGCGGTCAGCGTGATGCCCAGCACGCGCGAGGCTTTTTCGGCGTCGTCGAAGAACAGTTCGTAGAAGTCGCCCATGCGGTAGAACACCAGCATGTCGGGGTAGTCGGCCTTGATGCGCAGGTATTGCTGCATCATCGGGGTGTGCTTGTCGGTCGCGCTGTTCTTGACGGCTGCGGCGTTGATTTCAGTGGGAACGGTGGTCATTTCTTCGGATTGGGTACGGCGAGGCAGAGGCTGGCCAGAGCTGCGTATTTTACCGCGATTGATGTTGCGCGCGCGGCAAGGACTGCAACGCATGTGCTAAGCCTTCTCACATGTGCTAAGGGTCGCTGCTCCGTCAAAGAACGGGGAGCATCACGTCTGATCAGCAGCTAGAGCCGGCGCTGGTCTGTCTACGCGTCTTGACTTGGTCATCATCGATTGAATCGAAGGATTCAATATGACGCATTGCTTATTGCATCCGAGTGATTTCGCACTACTTGTCATGGGAAGGACAGAGCGCTCAAATCCGCGCGCGCTGTTTCTTGAGCGTGGGAGCTTTTTGGTCAGATGACGGCGGTTTCGATATTGAGCGTGTCTGTTTTTTCGTAGACGCTTTACGAGGCTGTTTGATGGCTAAATCCCTAGACACCACGGGAGATGCCATGGCAACGTTATCCGGCCTTGCAGGAGGTACATCCGGATCTGCCTCTTCCCATGGATGGAAGTTCGGAAGGTTAATCCGCGTACCATTTTCAGAAACGACGGAAAGCTCCAGCGTCAAACCGAGAGATTGCAAGAAACGACGCAAAGTCGAGACGTAGGTATCCGAACGTTGTTCAAGTTGTGATACAGCGTTTTGTTTTATTCCCAGTTCTTTCGCCACTTCCACCTGGGTCCTGCCAACAGCTTTGCGAAAGTCGGCAGCGTTGTGGCATGGGCAATCATCTCATCCATTTTTTTCTCGGCAAGTGAAGCAATGCGGGCTTGCCGATCCGGTGGCAGTTTGTTGATGACTTCGTCCAGAGTTCTTCCCATTTGCATCTCCTATTTTTTCCGGACCGGCGTCTTAGCCTGCGCGTAGACCGTGGCTGACTCGTTTTCATTGATTCAACTTATGGTCTTTTGTGCAGATCAGTTACGCACCGTACTGTTGGATGGGTTCCCCATCCACGCGTTCATTGAACCTTAGTGCGCCGCGAAATCAGCTTAGTTTGAACGCGTGGGCGGCATAGCCGCCCACCCTACAGTCCGCTAACTGAATGGCACTCTAAGTTGATGGCCTCTCTTCTGCGGCGTCAATTATCACCTTCTCGTGATATTGCGTCGAGTTCTGATGCGCCATCTGGCGCTGGTCTGGAAATGTGCCAAGTGCTAGATAAAACCCATGGTTCCTTCTACCGCTACCCGCTGCCTGCAGATCACAGCAAATTCCCCCGGGTTGCCAGCATCCGACAGCGACAGCGAGACCTTCGATCGGAGCGGGACAGTGCTACGAAAATGACAATCGATTGTCACCGGCACCCGGCCTGTCGACCACTGGCGCAATGAGCAGGCCATGGCAACGGTGTGCATGCCGTGAATGATGGGCTGCGTCATTCCCATCAATCGCGCGCTCCATGCCCACAGATGAATCGGGTTCCAGTCACCCGACAACGCCGCATAGCGTCGCCCCGCGTCGGCTTGCACGACCCATTGTTCGGCGGCTTTGCCCATGGGCGCGACGATCGGCGACGGTGCCGTGCGCTTGGTCCGTTGTCCGCGTTTGATCAGATAACGGCTGGTACATGTGAACACCAACTGTTCGCCGTCCGTGGCATTCGTTTCCAGCAGACATTCGACCGCGCCGTTGGGCCGAGGTTCCGGCATTGACAGCGTTGTAACCAGCGTCAGTGGTGCTTCGAGCCGAACCTCACAATGCATGGTCAATGAGTTCGCGACATGAATTAACCCGACAATCCGAAACGGAATCGCCCGATCAAGCATCGTCGCCAGTTGCGCGCGCTGCGCCAGCAGGTAGAGGTAGGTCAGCGGCACGGGGCCAGTGGGAAAGCCGAATGCATCGCTGTAGCGCCGCACGTGATCCGCATCGAGCCGGTCCAGCCGGTAGCTGGCCTGGATCAATCCCGCTGACACCCGCGCGGGCCGCTTGAACAACGCCCGCAGCAGCGGCCAGGCACTGGCCCTGGGCAGGGCAGGGAGGGATGACGGGGACGGGCTATTCATCGACGCAGCATACCGCGTCGTCGCTCGTCCCCGGTAATACAGCACCGATACTCAGGCTGCTGCCTTGACCCGCGCCGTAATATGCGCCAAGGCCTCGTCAACCTGATCGATCAAAATCAGGCACAAGTCCCCATCTTCCAGACGCGAGAGCGCCCGATCAATCGCCACGAATTCGCCATTGATCTCTTCGACGTGGCCCGTGCGCGTCGCATTGCTCAGCCCCGCGCGCAGCAGCGCGATGACTTCGCCATCGGCACGGCCACGCTGGCACTGGTCCTGATACAGCAGCACGTCGTCGAACGCCGCGCCCAGGATTTCGGTCTGCTGCGTGATGTCCTGGTCGCGCCGGTCGCCGGCGCCGCTGATCACCACCGAGCGGCGCTTGGCGGGCATGCTCTCGACCGCATTGACCAGTGCGGCGATGGCATCCGGATTGTGGCCGTAGTCGGCAATCACGGTTGCGCCCTTGTAATCGAACACGTTGAAGCGCCCCGGCGCATTGTCGCTCTCGCCGACAAATGTCTTCAGGCCCAGCCGGATCGCGTCCCACGACGTGCCCACGCCCCAGGCTGCGGCCACCGACGCCATCACGTTCTCCACCTGGAAGCCGACGACCCCACCGCGCGTGATCGGCACTTCCTTCAGGTCGATGCGTTCGACGAACGACTCCTGCGCCGCCACCAGATAGCCTTCTTCAACGAAGACGACGCGGCGGCCCTGCGCGCGGTGCATCGCCATGACCGGATTGCCCACGTCCTGCGCGAAGAACGTCACGTCGCCGCGCGTTCTTTCGGCCATCGCGGCCACGGTCGGATCGGCAGCGTTGAGTACCGCCATGCCGCCCACGGCCACGTTCTGCACGATCACGCGCTTGAGCACCGCCAGGTCTTCGAGCGTGGTGATGTAGTTCAGGCCGAGGTGGTCGCCCGAGCCGATATTGGTCACCACGGCGACCTGGCACTTGTCGTAGGCCAGGCCTTCGCGCAGCAGGCCGCCGCGCGCCGTTTCGAACACGGCGGCGTCGACGTCCGGGTGCAGCAGCACGTTGCGCGCGCTGCGCGGGCCGCTGCAGTCGCCGCTTTCGATGCGGCGGCCTTCGATGTAGACGCCGTCGGTGTTGGTCATGCCGGTGCGCAGGCCGGACGCCGTGAGCAGGTGTGCGATCAGGCGCACGGTGGTGGTCTTGCCGTTCGTGCCGGTGACGGCCACGATCGGGATGCGGCCGTCGTCGCCGTCCTTGAACAGCGTGTCGACGATGGCTTCGCCGATCGGGCGCGGTTTGCCGAACGATGGCGCCAGGTGCATGCGCAGGCCTGGCGCTGCGTTGACTTCGACGATGCCGCCGTTCTGGTCCTCAATCGGTTTGAGGACGCTGTCGCAGACCAGGTCGACGCCGCAGATATCCAGGCCGATCATGTGGGCAGCAGCGACGGCGCGCGCGGCGACTTCGGGGTGCACGTCGTCGGTGACGTCGGTGGCCGAGCCGCCGGTGGACAGGTTCGCGTTATTGCGCAGGACAACGCGCTGGCCGATGGCCGGCACCGAGTCCGGCGTCAAGCCGTTCTGGGCCAGCGTGCCGATGGCGATGTCGTCGAAGCGGATCTTGGTCAGCGACGTGCCGTGGCCATCGCCGCGGCGCGGGTCCAGATTGACCTGTTCGACCAGTTCGCGCACGCTGCGCTCGCCGTCGCCCACCACCTGCGGCGGTTCGCGGCGCGCGGCGGCAACGAGCTTGTCGCCCACCACCAGCAGGCGGTAGTCATGGCCCGGCAGGTAGCGTTCGACCAGGATGTCGTCGCGGAATTCACTGGCGGCCTTGAAGCCGGCGTCGAGCTGTTCGCGGGTGGTGACGTTGACCGTCACGCCCTTGCCCTGGTTGCCGTCCTTTGGCTTGATCACGACCGGCAGGCCGATTTCCATCGCGGCGGCCCATGCGTCGTCGGGGTCGGAGACGCCGCGGCCCTGCGGCACCGGCACGCCGGCCGCGTCGAGCAGCTTCTTGGTCAGTTCCTTGTCCTGCGCGATCGATTCGGCAATGGCGCCGGTGGCGTCGATTTCGGCGGCCTGGATGCGGCGCGCGCGGCTACCCCAGCCAAACATGACCATGCTGCCTTCGGTCAAGCGCCGGAACGGGATGTTGCGGGCCACGGCGGCCTGCACGATCGAGCCGGTCGATGGCCCCAGGCGCACGTCTTCATCCGTCGCGCGCAGTTGCGCCAGCGCGGCGGGCACGTCGAACGGGGTGTCGTTGCGGGCCGCTTCGATCAGCTGCTGCGCCAGTTCGAGAGCCTGGCGGCCGACGTCTTCTTCGCTGTATTCGACGACCACCTGGTAGGTGCCGCTTTCCAGCGTGGCAGTGGTGCGGCTGAACGTCACCGGGCAGCCGGCTTCGGCCTGCAGGTGCAGCGCGACCAGTTCGAGCACGTGGGCCAGCGGGATCGTTTCGTAGTGGCCGAACGGCTGCAGGCCGCCGATCTGCGGGAAGCGCACGCGCAGGCGCGATTCGAAACCGGGCAGTTCGCCGATCGATTCTTCCTCAGGCGTGCACGTCACGATCGCCTCGACCGAGGTGTGGTGGCTCCAGAGATTGGGGCCACGCAGGGCCCGTACGCGAGATACTTCCATAAACCGTCATTCCTTTCGCGGGCCGCGCGCCGCGCGCACATGCGCGGGGGCGGGCGCCAGGCCCGGCAGATTGCCGGGCAGTGTCATTCAATGTGTCGTTTGTTTTGGTGTCGCGTCGAAGGCGCGCAGGCCGCCGCACAGCAGGTCGCTCGGCACGCCGAGCGCCCACGCCGCCGCCACTGCTGCCAGCACGTTTTCGGGGTACTTCACGGTCGACGGCTTCATCGTGTTCAGCGTGTTCAGGCGCGTCTCGGTGTCGCCTTCGGCCAGCATGATGCGACCGTCACGGACGAACACGATGCGCTCGCCCGCCGCGCGGTGCGCCGCCAGCACCGCATGGTGTTCGTCGAAGGCGTAGAAGATCACACCGCCATCGCACAATTCGGCCAGCGCCGCGACCTGCTCGTTGGCGGCATTCAGCACGGCCACGCCGTCCGGCAGGATCACGTCGACCTGGGTGCGGATCACGTTGCGCAGCGCGTCGTCGTCATGGATATGGAACTCTGCCAGGTCGGCCAGGCCCGCCATGTCGGTCACGACGCCCACGGTGCAGCGGTCGTAGGGCAGGCCGTCCTGCAGGATCGAGCGCGCGTTCGATTCGAATACCGCCGTCTGCACATTGCGGTTGATCAGGATGCGCTGGCCGGCTTCGACGCCCGTACTGTCGCGGTTCGAGATCACGCGGGCATTCAGGTACAGGCCTTCGCCGTTGGCCACGCCGACCTCTTTGCCGGTGATGTTGACCAGGCAGCCGATCAGGCGCGTGATCAGGCTGCAGCCGAGCGAGCCGGTCACGCCGACCACCGGGATGCGCGCCGTGTCGTCCGGTGCAAACAGGTGTTCGATGATGTCCTTGCCGACGTTGCGGGCGGTGCCGCTGGCCGGTTTGGTGTGGGCCAGCAGGCCCGGGCTGGCGTTCACTTCGATGATCGCGCCGCGCTGTTCGGCCAGCGGGCGGCTGATGTCTTCGCACACCAGATCGATGCCGGCGATGTCCAGACCGACGATGCGGGCGGCCAGCGCTGCGGCGTGCGCGACCTCCGGGTGGAGCTGGTCGGTGACGTCGTCGGCGACGTTGCCGTTCATCTGGATCAGCACCTTCTGGCCGGCCGGCGGCACCGTGTCGGGCGTGAGGCCCTGGCGCTTGAGCTGCAACTGGTTTTCTTCGCTCTTGCGCGGCTCGACGGGGCTGAGCGGGAATTCTTCGCTTTCGCCGCGGCGCGGGTCGATATTGATCTGGCTGTCGCACAGCTCGGCCACGTTCTGGCAGCCGTCGCCCGTCACCCACAGCGATTCGCCGCGCGCCACGGCCACGACCTTGCGGCCGACGACCAGCAGGCGGTGCTCGCTGCCCGTGATGAAGCGTTCAACCAGCACCGAGCGGCTGTCACCTTCTTCGGATGCGATCACGTAAGCGGCGCGCACTTCGGCTTCGGTATTGAGGTTGAGCGACACGCCGCGGCCGTGATTGGCGTCGATCGGCTTGACGACCACAGGCAAGCCGATGTCGGCGGCTTCTTCCCAGGCCGCGTCGGCGCTGCGCGCGATGGCGCCTTCCGGCACCGGCACGCCGCACGAAGCGAGCAGGTTCTTGGTCATGTCCTTGTCGCTGGCGATGCCTTCGGCAATCGCGCTGGTGCGGTCGGTCTCGGCGGTCCAGATGCGGCGCTGCGCGGCGCCGTAACCCAGTTGCACCAGATTGCCGTCGGTCAGGCGGATCGACGGGATGCGGCGGTCGGTGGCGGCGTCCACGATGTGCGCGGTCGACGGGCCCAGGCACAGGCGGTCGACCATGTCGGTCAGGCGCGCAATGGCGGCGGGCAGATCGAACGGCTCGTCGTTGATGGCGGCCATCAGCAGGCGATGGCTGACGTCGAGCGCGGCGCGGCCGACGACGTTGTCGCGCGTGCGGAAGGCCATCTTGTAGACGCCATGTTCGCCGGTGGAGCGGGTCTTGCCGAAGCCGGTCTTCATGCCGGCCAGGCTCTGCACTTCGAGCACGACGTGTTCGAGGATGTGGCCGGCCCAGGTGCCTTCGTTCAGGCGCTCGATGAAGCCGCCGTGATAGCCGACGCCGCAGTGGTGCTCGATCAGGCCCGGCAGCCAGGTGGTCAGGCGCGTCGTGAACCCGGGGAGCAGATTCGAGGGATAGTCTTCCAGTTCGCCGATGTCGAGCCAGGCCTCGATCACGGGACGATAGGTCCAGATGTTTGGTCCCGCCAGATAATTGATGCGCAGGAATTTGATGTCGTTCTTTTTCGTCATGTAAATACGTTGGTCACCTGGCGCTACTCCCACACCGGCGACTTATCCTTGTATGCCTGAGGTGTCACTACGTTAGCGAAAGGCCGCCAATCGCAGCGCACATCACGCGCTGATCTGATCCAGTTGCGGCTTTTACTTAGCCGCAATATTTTCACCAAAACACATTTCGTGTCATCCAAACCCTGCCCAAAAACGTTCTAGCGCTCTGTAGAGCGTTTGCTGCTTGGCATAAAAACAATAGCCACACGCTTTACCCATACCGAATCTTTGCCGAATTAAAGCCCGTTTCGGGCGCAAACCATGACAACACAACAATTTGCCAGTCCGTCTTCGCTGGCAGTAGCCGCTAATTTCTTGCCTGATCACTGGCAAAATGATGTTGCGAAACAGCTTGCACCAGGGGAAAACGTTTTAAGCAGCGTGGAGGTTGACCTCGATGCGAAATTACATTTCTCAAAAGGATTAGTTCTCGTTACCGACCGGCGTCTGCTGGCCCGCGCGCCGGGCGAAACGGCATGGCGCGACTGGCCGTACCGCGAAGGACTCGCGCTGCGCCATCACGACCACGCGGGCGTCGGGCATCTCGAACTGACCGATGCGCATGGCCTGCTAGCCAGCTGGCGCTTCACGCTGGGCCAGAACCTGCACGCCGTGCGCGTGGCTGACCAGTTCCAGGATCAGATGGAAAGCGCGCTGACGGGCGTGGCCATCCAGCCGCCCGAGCAACACACTTGTCCAAGTTGCAAGGTGCCCCTCGACGCCGACCAGGACGATTGCCCGATCTGCGAAAAAGTCCTGCACACGCCGCCGTCGACGTGGACGCTGTTCCGTCTGTGGCGCTTCGCTAAACCGTATCAGGGACAGTTGTTCCTGGGTTTCCTGCTGATGCTGGGCTCGACCGGCGCGCACATGATTCCGCCGTACCTGACGATGCCGCTGATGGACAACGTGCTGATTCCGTACCAGAACGGGCAGCAGATCGACACGAGCCTCGTGTATATGTATATGGGCGGCTTGCTGGCCTCGGCCGTGCTGGCCTGGGCGCTGGGCTGGGCCAAGACCTATGTGCTGGCGCTGGCGTCCGAGCGCATCGGCGCCGACCTGCGTTCGACCACCTACGAACACCTGATGCGCCTGTCGCTCGAATTTTTCGGCGGCAAGCGCACGGGCGACCTGATGGCGCGCATCGGCAGTGGCTCCGACCGCATCTGCGTGTTCCTGTCGCTGCACCTGCTGGACTTCCTGTCAGATGTCCTGATGATCATCATGACCGGCGTGATCCTGTTCTCGATCAATCCATGGCTGGCGCTGGTGACACTGGCGCCGCTGCCATTCATCGCCTGGATGATCCACCTGGTACGCGACAAACTGCGCACCGGCTTTGAAAAGATCGACCGCGTGTGGGGCGAGGTGACCAATGTGCTGGCCGATACGATTCCGGGCATCCGCGTCGTGAAGGCATTTGCACAAGAGAAGCGCGAAGCGGCCCGTTTCCGCGAAGCCAATCGGCACAACCTGAACGTCAACGATAAACTCAACCGCGTGTGGTCGCTGTTCTCGCCGAGCGTGTCGTTCCTGACCGAGCTGGGCCTGCTGGTAATCTGGTGCTTCGGCATCTGGCAAGTCTCGCGCGGCGATATCACGGTCGGTACGCTGACCGCCTTCATCGCCTACAGCGGCCGCTTCTATGTGCGTCTCGATTCGATGAGCCGCATCGTGTCGGTCACACAAAAATCGGCCTCGGCCGCCAAGCGCATCTTCGACATTCTCGATCACGTCTCGAGCGTGCCCGATCCGGTCAACCCGGTGAAGGTGGCCAAGGTCGAGGGAAATATCGAGCTGCGCGAAGTCGGTTTCCGCTACGGCAACCGCGCCGTCAACCGTGGCATTTCGCTGAACATCAAGGCCGGCGAGATGGTCGGCCTGGTCGGTCACAGCGGCTCGGGCAAGAGCACGCTGGTCAACCTGATCTGCCGCTTCTACGATGTGTCCGAAGGCGCGATCCTGCTCGACGGCAAGGACATCCGCTCGTTCGCTGTCGCCGATTACCGCCGCAATATCGGCCTGGTGCTGCAGGAACCGTTCCTGTTCTTCGGCACCATTGCCGAGAACATCGCCTACGGCAAGCCGGATGCCTCGCGCGAAGACATCATCGCCTCGGCCCGGGCAGCGCATGCACACGAATTCATCCTGCGCCTGCCGCAGGGCTACGATTCGATGGTCGGCGAGCGCGGCCAGGGCCTGTCGGGTGGCGAGCGCCAGCGCATCTCAATTGCGCGCGCGCTGCTGATCGATCCGCCGATCCTGATCATGGACGAGGCCACCTCGTCGGTGGACTCGGAAACCGAGAAGGAAATCCAGAAAGCGCTCGACAATCTGGTGCAAGGCCGCACGACCATTGCCATTGCCCACCGCCTGTCGACGCTGCACCGCGCCGACCGTCTGGTTGTGCTCGACCGCGGCGTGGTGGTGGAAGAGGGCAGCCACGATGACCTGATGGCGCGCGAAGGCGCCTACCACCGCCTGTACGAAGCGCAAGCGCGCAACGTGGACCAGGACCTGGACGACAAGGACGCATGATGAGTACTGTTTCGACAACCCCGTTCCAGCTGCGGCGCGACTCTTTCGGCAAGCTGGTGATCACATTAGAGACTGGTGAAGAATACGTGGGCGTCACGCCCGTGCGTGCCTTCCCGATCCAGGCGCCGACCAGGGGCATTTCGCTGGTGCGCGACGGCGGCAAAGAGGTCGCCTGGATCGACGACCTGGCCACGATGCCCGAAGATATCCGCAGGCTCGTCAGCGATGAAATCGGCGGACGCGAGTTCATCCCCGAGATCATCAATATCAAGGATGTATCGAGCTTTGCCACGCCGTGCACGTGGTACGTGACGACCGACCGGGGCGACACCGAATTCGTGCTCAAGCTCGACGAGGACATCCGCCGTATCGGTGAAGCGTCGCTGCTGGTGGCGGACAGCCACGGCATCAACTTTTTGGTGCGCGACATGTTCAAGATCGACAAGCACAGCCGCAAGATTCTCGACCGTTTCCTGTGATCCAAAGGGCGTCCCCGCTTTGACCCGTCAGCGGGGACATGTGGCTCCATCCGTTCGTCGCCCAACATACCGCCAGTGCAGATGACGTTACAGTTGTCTTATCGGCCACACGGCCTTCGCTAACAGGAGACGACCATGGATTCCATCAACCGCAATCAGCCCGAAGAAAACCGCCGCGATCTGGCAGGCGCTGAAGCCATCGAACGTATCAAGGACATCATTGACGATGCCGAGACCGGCTTCTTCATCACCGGCGGCGGCACCGGCGACAGCCGCGGCGTGCGCCCGATGAGCGTGCGCGAGACCGATGACAACGGCGCCATCTGGTACCTGGGCGCGATCGACAGCCACACGAACCAGGAACTGCAAGCCAATCCGACCGTCAAGCTGTTCTTCCAGTCAGGCGAAAACGCCGCATTTCTTGAACTCGACGGCCACGCCGAAGTCTCGCAGGACAAGGCCCGCATCAAGCAACTGTGGGAGCCACTGCTCAAGACCTGGTTCACCGAAGGCGAGGACGACCCGCGCATCATCGTGATCAAGGTGACCCCGAAGTCCGGTTATTATTGGGACAACAAGCACGGCGGCATCGTCGCCGGTGCAAAAATGGCGATCGGCGCCGTGCTCGGCAAGACGCTGGATGATTCCATTGAAGGCACGCTGACCTTCTAATTTCAGGAAGGGCGGGCCCATGCATGTAATCCTGGTGACGATGGGCTCGGCCGGGGACCTGTTCCCGTTCCTGTGGATCGGGCGAGCCCTGCGCGAGCGCGGGCACCGTGTCGATTTTCTCGGCCCCGAGTTGCATGCGCTGTACGTCGATGCGGCTGGCCTGACCTTTCACGGGTTGTCGGCCGATCCGGCCGTGCTCGACCATCCCGACCTGTGGCATCCCACCCGTGGCCTGGGCGTGGTGTGGGACGCAACGCGGCCGGCGATGGCGCAATTGCCTGCCATGGTGGCGGCGCTCGACAGCGGCAAGGATACCTTGCTGCTCGTGCATCCGCTGGCCCTGCCCGAAGCAGATATGTGCCGTCACAACCGGCCTGGCCTGCGCATTGCGGCAACCTGGCTGGCGCCATCGAACCTTCCTACCGTACACGATCCGCTGCTGCTGGGGCCCTGGCCCGTGCCGACTTGGGTGCCGCATGGCGTGCGTCGCTGGTTGTGGCACACGCTCGCCGCACGCTTCATCGATCCGGTCGCCTTGCCCGGCCTGAATGCGGCGCGTGAAAAGCGGGGATTGCCCCGCGTGCGTAGCCTGATCGACTACATCCAGACCGTTCCCGACCTGTCGCTGGCGCTGTTTCCCGACTGGTTTGCCGCGCCCGTGCCGGACTGGCCGCAGCCGCTGTATCAGGCCGGCTTTCCCCTCTACGATCCCGACCCGGACGCTGCGCCGAGCGCCACGCTGCGAACGTTTCTCGCCGCCGGCGCGCCACCGGTCGTGTTCACGCCAGGCACTGGCAACCGACAGGCAGGGCGCTATTTCGAAGCGGCGGCGCAAGCCATCGCGCAACTGGGCCTGCGGGCGATTTTCCTGACGCCGCACCGCGAGCAGTTGCCCGGCTCGCTGCCACCATCCATCTGCTGGCAAGACTACGTGCCGCTCAAGGCCTTGCTGCCGCACGTCGCAGCGCTGGTGCACCACGGCGGCATCGGCACGACGGCCGAAGCGCTGCGCGCCGGCACGCCACAACTGGTGGTGCCGCTCGCGCACGATCAGTTCGATAACGCGGCGCGGGTAGTGGCGCTGGGGGCGGGCGTGAGCCTGCATGCGACGAAGGTGACAGCACGCCGGATGGCAGATGCACTCTCGACACTGATCAACAATGAAGGGTACACCCGCCGGTGCGCCGAGATTGCAATGTCTCAGGCGCAAGGGCCTGGAATCGATGGCTTGTGTGCAGCGCTGGAAACCCTGTTGTCGCATCCATCCCACGTGCATGGATAGTTACTTTAAAAAATTTATAAAAAGTAAATATAATTATTGAAACAATCCTGAGCGGGTGAGAAGATTCGTGATTGCCGTTGCATCAGCCGTCCTGCGCTGGTGCCGAATCCGTGATCATGAAAATCCTGACCTTCAGCACACTGTTTCCCAACGCAGCCAAGCCACACCACGGGATTTTTACCGAAACGACGTTACGGCATCAGCTCGAGACGGGACAGATCACCGCGAAGGTCGTGGCGCCGGTTCCCTGGTTTCCATTCAGCGGCGAGGTGTTTGGCGGCTACAGCGTGCTGGCCAGGGCGCCGAAGACCGAAACGCGCATTGGCGTGGACGTGCACCACCCGCGCTTTGCCGTGCTGCCCAAGATCGGCATGCATCTTGCGCCGATGAGCCTTGCCTGCGCGGCGAAAGGCGTCATCGGCCGTCTGCTCGACGAAGGGTATGACTTCGATGTCATCGATGCCCATTATTTCTATCCCGACGGTGTCGCCGCTGCGCTGCTCGGCAAGTATTTCAACAAACCGGTCGTCATCTCGGCGCTGGGCACCGACATCAATCTGATTCTCCGTTATCCCATCCCCCGACGCATGATCCTGTGGGCGGCCGCGCAGGCAGCAGAGGTCATCACCGTCTGTGAAGCGCTTAGAACCGAGATGATCAGGTGCGGTGCCGATGGCCGGCGCATCACGACCCTGCGCAATGGCGTCGACCTGCAGTTGTTCAAGCCCGTCAGCCGCGACGAAACACGCCGCGCATTGGGCCTGGACGGGTTCACCCTGCTGTCGGTCGGTTACCTTGATCCCCGCAAGGGACACCACCTCATCATCCAGGCGCTGCCGCAACTGGCCGGCGTGCGCCTGATGATCGCCGGCAGCGGGCCGGAGCGGGGCAGGCTCGAAGCACTGGCCAGAGCCCTTGGCGTTGCCGAGCGAGTCACCTTCCTCGGGCCACTGACGCAGGACGTCCTGCGTCAGTATTACGGTGCGGCGGACGCGCTCGTCCTGGCGTCGAGCCGCGAAGGATGGGCCAACGTCCTGCTTGAAGCCATGGCGTGCGGCACCCCTGTGGTCGCCAGCAATGTCTGGGGTACGCCGGAGGCCGTACGCGCGCCGGCGGCCGGCGTGCTGATGGACACGCTGACAGCGCAGGGCGTGGCCGATGGCGTACGACGCTTGCGCGCCAATTACCCGGACCATGCGGCCACGCGCGCCTATGCGCAAGACTTCGGCTGGGGCGAGACGACGCGCGGCCAGATCCGTTTGTTCCACAATGCGGCCATGCGTCCATTACCGCAGACGCGTCCGGCGGCCTGCAAAACGGATGCCATTCGTGACCTGCACTGACGTCGATTCAACGGTCCCGCTCGTCGTCCATGTGCTGTACCGCTTCGAGGTCGGCGGGCTGCAGACGCTGCTGGCGCAATGCATCAACCGCATGCCGGCGCAGCACTACCGGCACGCGGTGATTTGCCTGGCAGGCCATACGGCGTATGCCAATCTCGTGCACAGGCCGGACGTCCAGTTCCATACGCTCGACAAGCAGCCGGGGCAGAGCCTCTCGTCGCACCGGGCACTGTGGACGCTGCTGCGCCGGCTGCGTCCCGCCGTGCTGCACACTTACAACATCAGCACGATCGAGTATGGCCTGACCGCCTGGCTGGCCGGCGTGCCGCTTCGCATCCACGCCGAGCACGGCCGCGACAGCATTGAAATGAGCGGCAGGCATCGCAAGTACAACACGCTCCGGCGCCTGCTCGCGCCGTTCATCGACACCTTCGTCCCGGTGTCGGCCGACCTGGGCGCCTGGCTGTGTCATACCGTCGGTGTGCCGCAGCACAAGATCCGCCTGATCGCCAATGGTGTGGACACGGTGCACTTCACGCCTGGCCCCGTGTCAGCAGTTCAGCCAGGCGCGCCTCCGACGATCTGGATCGGCACCGTCGGCCGGATCGACCGCATCAAGCACCATGACGGTTTGCTCGACGCTTTTGCCCTGCTGCTGGCTGCATTCCCGTTGCAACAGGCCGACCTGCGCCTGGCGATCGTCGGCGACGGTCCGCTGCTGCCGGCCCTGCGTGAACGCGTCGCCCGCGAGGCATGGGGACACCAGGTCTGGCTGCCCGGCGCACGCGCCGATGTGGTGCAGCTCATGCGCAGCTTTTCCGTGTTCGTGCTGCCTTCGCTGTCCGAAGGCACGCCGGTGACGATCATGGAGGCGATGGCGACCGGACTGCCGGTGGTTGCAAGCAGCGTCGGCGGGGTGCCGCAACTGGTGCTGGACGGGCAGACCGGCCTGTTGTCCGACCCCGCCGATCCGCACTCGCTCGCGGGCGCCATCGGCGCCTATATCGCCGATCCGACGCTGGCCAGGCGCCATGGCGCGGCGGGCCGGGCGCGTGTCCAGGCACATTTTTGCGTCGATACGATGGTGACGCAGTACGACACCCTGTATGGCCGGCACCGACGGCCGCTTCCTTCTTCACACCAGACCCATGTATAGCGCTGACCATCTTCTTGACCTGAAACTGCAATTCGACACGCAGGGCTTCGTTCATCTGCCCGGTCTTCTTGCGCCGTCGATGACCGAACGCGTGCGGGGTGCGTTCGCCGGCGCGCGCGAGCGCAGCAGCGTATTCATCGAGCAACAGCGCGCTGACGGCGCCCGTTTTATCGACCTGCCGGGCATTCTCGATGCCGATCCGGTCTTTGTCGATCTCGTGGATCTGCCGGCCTTGCTGCCGCTGCTGCGCATGACCGTGGGAGAAGACCTGGCGCTCAACGAAACCAGTGCGCGGCTGTTCTACCCGGGACCGACCTTCACCAGCCCGTTTCACTCCGATCTGGCCAATGTGCTCGGCGTGAATCATGCCCACACACCGAATTTGCTGGTCAAGCTGCATGTGTTTTTCGAGGACCTGACGCCCGACCAGGGCTGCCTGGCATTCATCCCCGGCAGCCAGCACTTTCCCCCGCATCACGTCAATCCGCACCGGCCGACACTGTCCGGATCGGCCGCCGTTGCGCGGATCGTGCCGCGCGCCGGCGACGCCGTGCTGTTCAACACGCACGTGCTCCACATGGCCGAGGACAACCGGTCCCCGCATGTACGTACGTCTCTGATCTATACCTACGGACATTTCTGGATGAAGTCGCATAGGAATGCGGCGCCGGCCGATCTGACGCAGTTCGCCGCGTCCCCGCAGCGCCAGCAACTGTTCGGTGTGGAACTGCCCGGGATCAGTCATTTTGCCCGGCGACTGGACCGGCTGACGCCGCCGACGCGCCTGCAGCGGCTGAAAGACACCGGCGCGCGTGCGGCGCACCGGCTGTTTCCGACCGTGCGCACGCCGCCACGGGCCTGATCGCGCGCCATTCGCCCGTCAATTGTTGACAAGCGCACCGACACCGTCTGCGTGCCGTCGTTCAATGCGTGATCGCTATTCACGCCGGAGGGCAGATGCCCAGCAAGAAAACCACCCCCCAGAACGCTGCCGAAGATGGCTTCGTCCATGTCCGCGGCGCCCGCGAACACAATCTGAAAAACGTCAGCCTCGATATCCCGCGCGGACAACTCGTCGTATTTACCGGGGTCTCTGGCTCGGGCAAGTCGTCGCTCGCCTTCGGCACGCTGTACGCCGAGGCCCAGCGACGCTACCTCGAATCGGTCTCGCCCTACGCGCGGCGCCTGTTCCACCAGATGCCGGTGCCCGAGGTCGACACGATTGAAGGCTTGCCGCCAGCCGTCGCCCTGCAGCAGCAGCGCGGCACGCCCACGGCCCGTTCATCGGTCGGCAGCGTCAGCACGCTGTCCAATTCGCTGCGCATGCTGTATTCGCGCGCCGGCGATTATCCGGCCGGGCAGGAGTTGCTGTACGCCGAATCGTTCTCTCCCAATACGCCGCAGGGCGCCTGCCCGCGCTGTTCGGGCATGGGGCGCGTGTTCGAGGTGACCGAGCAATCGATGGTCCCGGACGACAGCCTGACGATCCGCGAGCGGGCGATTGCCGCCTGGCCGCCGGCCTGGCACGGCCAGAACCTGCGCGACATTCTGGTGACGCTGGGCTACGACGTCGACACCCCGTGGCGCGACCTGCCGAAGAAAGACCGTGAGTGGATCCTGTACACCGATGAAAGCCCGAGCGTGCCCGTGTACGGCGGCCTCACGCCTGCAGAAACCCGCGCCGCGCTCAAGCGCAAGGACACGCCCAGCTACCAGGGCACGTTCACCGGCGTGCGCCGCTACGTGATGCAGACCTTTGCCAATACCGAAAGCGCGTCGATGAAAAAGCGCGTGGCGCGCTACATGGTCAGCACCGCGTGTCCGGAGTGCGAAGGCAAGCGCCTGCGGCGCGAGTCGCTGTCGGTGACGTTCGCCGGCATGGACATCGCCGAACTCTCGCGTCTGCCGCTGGCGCGCCTGGCCGAACTGCTGGCGCCGTACAAGCATGCGACGAGCAAGGTCGAGAAAGGCTTGCACGCCGAGCAGCTGATCGTGCGCCGGCGCATTGCCGACGACCTGTCGGCGCGCATCGAGGTGCTGCTGGCCCTGGGCCTCGGTTACCTGGCGCTCGATCGCAGCACGCCAAGCCTGTCGCCGGGTGAGCTGCAGCGCCTGCGCCTGGCCACGCAAGTGCGTTCCAGCCTGTTCGGCGTCGTCTACGTACTCGATGAACCATCGGCCGGCCTGCATCCGGCCGATGCCGAGGCGCTGCTCGACGCGCTGGCGCAACTGAAAGCGGCCGGCAATTCGCTGTTCGTCGTCGAACACGCGCTGGACGTGATCCGCCAGGCCGACTGGATCGTCGACGTCGGGCCACTGGCCGGCGAGCGCGGTGGTCAGGTGCTGTACAGCGGCGTGCCGGAAGGCTTGCGCGACGTGGAAGCGTCGCAAACGCGGCGCTACCTGTTTGGCGAAGCGGCCCTGGCGCCGCGCACGCCGCGCGAACCGACCGGCTGGCTCAAGCTCGAAGGCGTGCGCCGCAACAATCTGCAGGATCTCGCCGTCGCGTTCCCGCTCGGCGTGCTGACGAGCGTGACGGGCGTGTCGGGCTCGGGCAAATCGAGCCTCGTCAGCCAGGTGCTGGTGGAGCTGGTCGGCGCAGCCCTGGGGCAGGGCAGTGCAGTGGCCGAAGAGCAGTCCGACGAACCGGACCTGGAACGCGACGAAGCCTTGCCGTTGGAAGGGCGCATCGTGGCCGGCATGGAGGGCGTGCGGCGCCTGGTGCGGGTCGACCAGAAACCGATCGGGCGCACGCCGCGCTCGAACCTGGCCACCTACACGGGCTTGTTCGACCAGGTGCGCAAGCTGTTTGCGGCCACGCCGGATGCGAAAAAGCGCCGTTTCGACGCTGGCCGCTTCTCGTTCAACGTCGCCAAGGGCCGCTGCGAGCACTGCGCAGGCGAAGGCTTCGTGATGGTCGAGCTGCTGTTCCTGCCAAGCGTGTACGCGCCATGCCCGACCTGCGACGGCGCGCGCTACAACGCGCAGACGCTCGAAGTGACCTACCGCGGCAAGAACATCGCCGAGGTCCTGGGCATGACGGTGGGCGAGGCGATCACCTTCTTCAAGGATGAAGCGCTGGTCGAGCGCTCTCTGGAAGTGCTGAACGAAGTGGGATTGGATTACCTGCGCCTGGGCCAGCCGGCCACCGAGCTGTCGGGCGGCGAGGCGCAGCGCATCAAGCTGGCGTCCGAGTTGCAGCGCGCCACGCGCGGCAATGCGCTGTATGTGCTGGACGAGCCGACCACCGGCCTGCATCCGGTCGATGCCGACCGCCTGATGGTGCAGCTGAACCGTTTGGTCGATGCCGGCAACACGGTGATTGTGGTCGAGCACACGATGCGCGTGGTCGCCGGCAGCGATTGGGTGATCGATGTCGGTCCCGGTGCCGGCGATCTTGGCGGTAACATCGTGGTCGCCGGACCGCCACCGGATGTCGCACGCAACAAGAAAAGCCGCACTGCGCAGTACCTGAAGCCGCATCTGGGCGAGGCCAGGTAGCACGCGTAGCGGTGCGCCCGGCGCGTATACATTTTGCTAAGATTGCGGGTGTTACGCACGGTCGCGCTTTGGCACGGCCGTGCGCATTTCGTGTGGGCGCGATGACACATTTGCGTTACACTTGGGATATTTTTTTTCTAACAGAACAACAGGCATGCCCGGTCCAACCATCGACAACAGCGCGTTTCGCCGCATCCTTTCCCGCAATGTCGCGCTGCCGTTAGGCATGAGCATTGTCAGTGCGGTCGTGTTCGTTGGCATCATCGCCTACCTGATCAATAATCTGACCTGGGTCGAGCATTCCCAGAAGGTGATCGGCAATGCACACGAGATCCGCAAGCTGTCGGCCGAAATGGAAGCCGGCATGCGCGGCTATCTGCTGGCGGGCGATGAAGAGTTTCTGACGCCCTACCTGTTGTCTGCGCAGCGGATGGGCACCAGCCTCGATGCGCTGGGTGAACTGGTCAAGGACAATGGCGCGCAGGCCGAGCGCATCACGCGCATCGCGCAGGTCCAGAAGCAATGGGAAGCCTTCGCCGACGAGATGATCGCGCGGCGCCGGGCCAATGACCTGGCCTACATCGATGCGGTCAGAAGCGGTCGCGGCCGCTTGCTCACCGACGAGATGCGCCGCAATTTCGACCTGGTGCTGGCGGCCGAAGCCCGGCTGCTGCAAGAGCGCAGCGACAACGCGCGCAGCACGACCTTCTGGTCGGTGGCGCTGTTCCTGCTGCTCTCGGCGCTGGTGGGTGGCGGTCTGGCCATCTTCGGCCGGCGCCAGTTGATGACGCTGTCCAATACCTATAACGAAGTGCTGGGCCACGAAGCCGAGCACAATGAAAAACTGCGCCACCAGGAGTGGCTGCGCACCGGCCAGAACGAACTGACCGTGCGCAGCGCCGGCATCCACCACCTCGAGCCGCTGGCCGATGCGGTGCTGCCGTATGTCGTCAAGTATCTCGACGGCGTCGTGGGCGCCATGTACGTGCGCAGCGAAGACGGCGTGCTGCGCCGCATTGGCGCGTATGGCTTCAACCACACTCCGTCTGAACGCGCCGAATTCATCCAGCCTGGCGCGTCGCTGGCCAGCCAGGCGGCGCAGGAAAACCGCCTGATGGTGCTGGACGAACTGCCACCCGGCTACATGAAGGTCAGCTCGAGCCTGGGCGAGACCCCGCCGCGCGCGCTGATCATCGCGCCGTTCTACAACCACGGCAAGGTCAAGGGCGTGTTCGAGATCGCCTTCCTGCGTCCGGTGGAACTGCGCGACCGCGAATTCCTTGGCTTCATCGCGCAGGCGGTGGGGGCGGCCATGGCGGCCGTGCTGTATCGCCAGCGCCTGCAGGATTCGCTCGAAGAAAGCCAGACGCTCAACGAAGAACTCCAGGTCCAGCAGGAAGAGCTGCGCACCGCCAACGAAGAGCTCGAAGAACAGTCGCGCGCACTCGAAGAATCGCAGTCCGCGCTGGAGAACCAGCAGGCCGAGCTGCGCACCACCAACGACCAGCTGGCCGAACAGGCCTTGAGCCTGGACATGAAGAATTCGGCGCTGCAGTCGGCGCAGGAGCAATTGCAGCAGCGCGCCGTGGAACTGGAAAGCGCCAGCCGCTACAAGTCCGAGTTCCTGGCCAATATGTCGCACGAGCTGCGCACGCCACTGAACAGCTCGCTGATCCTGGCCAAGCTGCTGTCCGACAATACGCCGGGCAACCTGAGCGACGAGCAGGTGCGCTTCGCACAAACCATCTATTCGGCCGGCAATGACCTGCTGCACCTGATCAACGACATTCTCGACATCTCGAAGGTCGAAGCGGGCAAGCTCGAACTGGTGCCCGAAGACGTGCCGGTGCGGCGCGTCGTCGAAGGCCTGGCGCGCACGTTCGAGCCGCTCGCGCGCCAGAAGTCGCTCGAGTTCCGCATCGACGTGGCGCCCGACGTGCCGGCAGCGATCAACACCGACCGCCAGCGCATGGAGCAGATCCTCAAGAACCTGCTGTCGAACGCCGTCAAATTCACCGATGCAGGCGCCGTCACGTTGTCGGTGCTCACGACGTCCGATGGCGCCGTCGCGTTCCGCGTGCATGACAGCGGGATCGGCATCGCGCCCGACCAGCAGGACAAGATTTTCGACGCCTTCCACCAGGCCGATGGCACCACCAGCCGACGCTTCGGCGGCACGGGCCTGGGCCTGTCGATTTCGCGCGACCTCACGCGCCTGCTCGGCGGCGGCATTTCCGTGTCGAGTGCGCCGGACCAGGGCAGTGTGTTTACGCTGACGCTGCCGCAGCGGTTGCCGGACTCCCAGCTCTCGTCTGCCTCGTCGATGTCGGCGCCCGTGGTGACCAGTGCGCAGCCGTACCATGCGCCAGCCCCGGTGGTCCGTTCCGCTGCCCCAGCGCCCGCACCGGCACCGGCGCCAGCGCCCGCGCCGGTCGTGACCGACCATTACGAAAGCTTCCCGGATGACCGCGATCGCCCGGCCGATGGCCGCCGCAGCGTGCTGGTGGTCGAGGACGAAATGGCGTTCGCGCGCATCCTGTACGACCTGGCGCGCGAGCTCGATTACCGCTGTCTGGTGGCGATGAGCGCCGAAGAAGGCCTGGCGCTGGCCATCAGCCAGCGGCCCGACGCCGTGCTGCTCGACGTGCGCCTGCCCGACCGATCGGGCCTGACCGTGCTGCAGCAACTGAAGGACAACCCGGCCACGCGCCACATCCCGGTGCACATCATTTCCAGCATCGAGAACGGCGGCGAGGCGCTGCACCTGGGCGCGATCGGTTATGCGCTCAAGCCTGCAAGCCGCGAAGAACTCGAAGAAGTGTTCCGCAAGCTGCAGGAGAAGTCGGCGCAGAAGATCAAGCGCGTGCTACTGGTCGAGGACGACGAACGCCAGCGCGAAAGCGTCGTGGCGCTGATCGCCGACGACGACGTGCAGATCTCGGCGGTGGGCACGGCCAACGAAGCGCTCAATCTGCTGCGCGCCGAGATCTTTGACTGCATGGTCATCGACCTGAAGCTGCCCGACATGCAGGGTGGCGAGCTGCTCGAGCGCATGTCGCATGAAGAGCTGTGCTCGTTCCCGCCCGTGATTGTCTACACGGGTCGCAACCTGACCCGCGACGAAGAAGCGCAGCTGCTGCGCTACTCGCGCTCGATCATCATCAAGGGCGCCCGTTCGCCGGAACGCCTGCTGGATGAAGTCACGCTGTTCCTGCACAAGGTCGAATCAGAACTGTCGACCGAGCGCCAGAGCATGCTCAAGGCCGTGCGCGGGCGCGATCGCGTGTTCGAAGGCCGCACGATCCTGCTGGTGGACGACGACGTGCGCAATGTGTTCGCACTGACCGCGGCGCTCGAGCAGCGCGGCGCGAAGGTCGAAGTGGGCCGCAACGGCTTTGAAGCGATTGCAAAACTCGATGAAGTACCGGGCATCGACCTGGTGCTGATGGACATCATGATGCCGGGGATGGACGGCATGGAAGCGACGCGCCGCATTCGCGCCGACGGCCGCTTCGACCGCCTCCCGATCATCGCCATCACGGCCAAGGCGATGAAGGACGACCAGGAACAATGCCTGGCCGCCGGCGCCAACGATTACCTGGCCAAGCCGATTGACCTGTCCCGCCTGTACTCCCTGTTGCGGGTCTGGATGCCGACCCTGGAGCGCATTTGAGCCATACGCCGAGCGACTTCGACATCGAGCTGCGGATGCTCGTCGAAGCCGTCTACCTGAAATACAACTATGACTTCCGCGACTACACCGGCGCGTCGCAAAAGCGCCGCGTGCTGGTGGCCATGCGCGAGATGGGGTGCAATACCGTCTCGGAGCTGCAGTCGCGCGTGCTGCACGATCCGAACGGCTTTGCCCAGCTGCTGCAATACCTGACGATTCCCGTCACCGAAATGTTCCGCGACCCGGAGTACTTCAGGGCCGTGCGCGAGCAGGTGGCGCCGTTCCTCAAGACCTACCCGTCGCTCAAGATCTGGGTGGCCGGCTGCAGCACGGGCGAAGAAGTCTATTCGCTTGCGATCCTGTTGAAAGAAGAAGGACTGCTGGAACGCAGCATCATCTACGCGACCGACATCAATCCGAAGTCGCTCGAGACGGCGCGGCGCGGCGTGTACCCGATCGACCGCATGCGGCTGTACACAGAGAATTACCAGAAGTCCGGCGGCAAGGCCGCATTCTCCGACTATTACACGGAGGCCTATGGCGGCGCGCTGTTCGAGCGCAGCCTGATCGAGAACGTGACCTTTGCCGATCACAGCCTGTCGACCGACACCGTGTTCTCGGAAACGCACTTCGTCAGCTGCCGCAATGTGCTGATCTACTTTAACCGCACGCTGCAGGACCGCGTGTTCGGGCTGTTTCATGAATCGCTGTGCCACCGGGGTTTCCTGGGGCTGGGCAGCAAGGAAAGCATCGACTTTTCCAGCTACGCCGGGCGCTTCGAGCCGCTGGCGCGGCGGGAGCGGGTGTATCGCAAGGCCGTGCCATGAGCCTGAACGAACGGGTAGCGGCGGCGCTGGGCAAGCGGCGCATCGAGCTGGTGTTGATTGGCGGCTCGGCTGGCGGCGTCGATGCGCTGCTGAGCTTATTGCCGTCGCTGCAGCCGGGCTACACGCCGGCCGTGGTCTGCATCCTGCATGTGCCGGGCGACCGTGAAAGCCGGCTGGCCGAACTGTTCGATGCGCGCGTGATGCTCCCGGTGCGCGAAGCGCGCGACAAGGCCCCGATCGAACCGGGCGTCGTATATTTTGCCGGCTCGGGGTACCATCTGTCGATCGAGCAGGACCGCAGCTTTTCGCTCAGCTGCGAAGCGCCTGTCCAGTACGCCCGGCCGTCGATTGATGTCCTGATGGAATCGACCGCCAGCGTGTATGGACCGGCAATGACAGGTATACTATTGACCGGCGCCAACTTTGATGGCGCTGAAGGGATGTGCAGTATCCGCGAACACGGCGGACTGACCATTGTCCAGGATCCTGAAGAAGCGCACGCCAGTACGATGCCGAGAGAAGCCATCCGGCGCTGCGCACCACACCTGGTGCTGCCGCTGGCCGATATTCGCGCCGCGCTGCCCCTGTTGGAGACCCCATGAGCGCCCATGAATTAAGCAAAATCCTGATCGTCGACGACTTGCCCGAGAACCTGCAGGCCCTCGAGGCGCTGCTGCGCCACGACCAGCGCGTGATTCACCAGGCCAATTCCGGCGACGCTGCGCTGGCCTTGCTGCTCGAGCACGAATTCGCGCTGGCCATCCTCGACGTGCAGATGCCGGGCATGAACGGCTTTGAACTGGCCGAAGTGATGCGCTCGACGTCGCGCACGCGCCATATCCCGATCGTCTTTGTTTCGGCGGCCGGGCGCGAGCTCGACTACGCCTTCAAGGGCTATGAAAACGGCGCGGTCGATTTTCTCTATAAACCGATCGATCCGGGCGCGGTGCGCAGCAAGGTCGCCGTGTTCGTCGCGCTCGACCAGCAACGCCGTGAAACGCGGCGCCAGATGCTGGCGCTCGAGCGCAGCCGGCAGGAACAGGAAACGCTGCTGCGCGAGCTGAACCAGACCCAGCAGGAGCTGCAGCGCTCGCTCAAGATGCGCGACGAATTCATGTCGCTCGTCGCCCATGAGCTGCGCACGCCGCTCAATACGCTGTTCCTGGAAACCCAGATGCGCAGCCTGCAGATCAAGCGTGGTAATGCGGCCGCGTTCGCGCCGCAGCAGATGGAAGCGATGGTCCAGCGCGACGAGCGCCAGATCAAGTCGATGATCCGTCTGATTGACGACATGCTGGATGTGTCGCGCATGCGCAGCGGCAAGCTGTCGATCCGCCCGACGCAGGTGCAGTTGATGAGTTTGCTGGAACGGATCGTCAGCGATCTGTCGCTGCAGGCGGCCACGACGGGCAGTTCGCTGACCTTGCAGCCGCACGATCCCGTGAGTGGCTGCTGGGACGAGTTCCGCGTCGAGCAGGTAATCGTCAACCTGCTGACCAATGCGCTGCGCTACGGCGGCGGCCAGCCGGTGCAGGTGAGTGTCGAGCAGATGGGGGAGTGCGTGCGCATCGACGTGCGCGACGGCGGCAAGGGCATCGCACCGGGCGACCTCGAGCGCATCTTCGAGCCGTACGAGCGGGGCGCCCGCAATGGCGAGCCGAAGGGCCTGGGGCTGGGCCTGTATATTTCGCGCCAGCTGGCGATCTCGCACAGCGGCGAGCTGCGGGTCACGAGCAGCCCCGGTGAAGGCTCGACATTCAGCCTGATGCTGCCGTGCACCGCCGTGCCGGTCTGTGCCTGACGGCATAGCCGTGGGCCAACCGGCATGCTGTCGTCTGCATCATAGTCAAAATCAATCAACAGTATCCAATCAATCAATTTCCCAAAAGACGAGCTGAGCGGTACACTGCTTGTCATACGTTTCATCAACCACAAAACAGGAGCTTACATGTCCCTTATCAACACCCAGATCAAGCCGTTCAAAGCCACCGCCTACGCGAATGGCAAATTCATCGACCTGACCGAAGAAAACTTCAAGGGTACCTGGTCGGTGGTGATGTTCTACCCGGCCGACTTCACCTTCGTCTGCCCAACTGAACTGGAAGATCTGGCCTCGTTCCAGCCTGAATTCGAAAAGCTGGGCGTGAACGTGTACGGCGTCTCGACCGACAGCCACTTCGCTCACAAGGCATGGCACGACACCTCGGACGCGATCAAGAAAGTGAACTACCCGCTGATCGGCGACCCGACCGGCACCCTGTCGCGCAACTTTGAAGTCATGATCGAAGAAGAAGGCATGGCACTGCGCGGTACCTTCGTCATCAATCCAGAAGGTCAGATCAAGGTCATGGAAGTGCATGACAACGGCATCGGCCGCGATGCATCGGAACTGATGCGCAAAGTCAAAGCTGCCCAGTACGTCGCTGCTCACCCAGGCGAAGTCTGCCCAGCCAAGTGGACCGAAGGCGCTGAGACCCTGACCCCATCGCTGGACCTGGTCGGCAAGATCTAAGTAACGCGGTAGTCTGGTAGCCCCCTGACCGGGCCGCTGCGGCGGCCCGGTGCTTTTACCGCCCTCCATTTATTGATTCAAAGAGTTTAAGGAAACCATCATGCTTGACGCGACCCTCAAGAAACAGTTGCAAGCCTATCTGGAAAAAGTGGTGCAGCCGATCGAGCTGGTTGCATCCTTGGATGATTCGCCGAAAGCGCGCGAAATGGACGAGCTGCTGCGTGAAATCGCAGAGCTGAGCAACAAGATCACCGTGCGCCAGGAAGCCAATGAGCGCACCCCGTCGTTCGCGATCAACCGCGTCGGCACCGATATCGGCGTGCGTTTCGCCGGCATCCCGCTGGGCCATGAATTTACCTCCCTCGTGCTGGCACTGCTGCACGTGGGTGGCCACACCATCAAGCTGGAGCAGGCGGTCATCGACCAGATCGCTGCCCTGGATGGTGACTATGTCTTTGAAACCTACATCTCGCTGTCGTGCCACAACTGCCCGGAAGTCGTGCAGGCACTGAACACGATGTCGGTGATTAACCCGCGCATCAAGGTCGTGACGATCGATGGCGGTGTCTTCAAGCAGGAAGTTGAAAGCAAGCAGATCCTTGCCGTGCCGATGATGTTCCTGAATGGCCAGCATTTTGGCCAGGGCCGCACCAGCGTCGAAGAGATCCTGTCGAAGATCGACGTGAGCGGCGGCGCGAAAAAAGCCGCGGCACTGAGCGAGAAAGAAGCCTTTGATGTGCTGATCGTTGGCGGCGGGCCTGCCGGCGCGGCTGCGGCAATCTACGCCGCCCGTAAAGGCATCCGTACCGGCGTGCTGGCCGACCGTTTCGGCGGCCAGGTGCTCGATACGCTGGCGATCGAGAACTACGTGTCGCTGAAGGCAACCGATGGCCCGAAATTCGCCGTCGCGCTGGAAGAGCACGTCAAGGATTACGACGTCGACATCATGAACACGCAGCGCGCCAGCAAGGTCGTGGGCGGCAGCCTGATCGAAGTGCACACCGAGAGCGGTGCGGTGCTGAAATCGAAGTCGGTGATCATTGCCACGGGCGCCCGCTGGCGCGAGATCAATGTGCCGGGCGAAAAAGAGTACAAGAACCACGGCGTGGCGTACTGCCCGCACTGCGACGGTCCGCTGTTCAAGGGCAAGCGCGTGTCGGTGATCGGTGGCGGTAACTCGGGCGTGGAAGCGGCGATCGACCTGGCCGGCCTCGTCAAGGAAGTCACGCTGATCGAATTTGGCAACGAGCTGCGCGCCGATGCGGTCCTGCAGCGCAAGCTGACCTCGCTGCCGAACGTGAAAGTGATCAAGTCGGCGCAGACCACCGAGATCCACGGTGACGGCAAGATCGTTAACGGCCTGAGCTACAAGGATCGCAACACCGGCGCGATCCACCGCATCGATCTGGAAGGCGTGTTCGTGCAGATCGGCCTGATCCCGAACTCGGAATTCCTGAAGGGTTCGATCGATCTGTCGGCGCACGGCGAAATCGAAGTCGATGCCCGTGGCCACACCTCGATGCCAGGCGTGTTTGCCGCTGGCGACGTGACGACGGTGCCGTTCAAGCAGATCGTGATTGCAGTGGGTGAGGGTGCGAAAGCATCGCTGGCAGCCTTTGACTACCTGATCCGTCAGCCAGTGGAACTGGAAGAGGATGAGCAGAAAGCTGCTTGATGAAGCGCGGGCCGAAAGGCCCGCTGCAGAACAAGTTGGAGCGAGCCGACCGGCTTGCTCGCAATGAGAATGAACGCCGTCTTCCCAGTGGAAGATGGCGTTTTTTTATTTAGTGCAGCGAGAACAGTACCGTTGAGGCGATGGCGCCCGACTCCAGCAAGAACCAGGTGGCAGCGCTGGCGAGGGCCAGATGGACGGCAGTCCAGGTCATTGGGTGGCGGCGCATGGTGAATCTCCTGGGTGGTGGCAGTACTGTGAATGTGGATCACATCTTAAGTCGCCAATTGCGCCCTGGGCATCGGTAAATACTCCGTCGTGCTGTAGGACTAAACCTTCTTGAGAATTTGTGTCGCACAATTGAGATCTAATCGACAATATTTTCAGAAGGTGGCGCTCCTACGCCCAAAGTAGGTGGCGTCCTATAGTCGAGTCGGGGCGGTCAACCTACAGTCGATATCACCATGACACGACACGACCCCACCCTCATGCACCGCGGCCTCATGGCCGTGCGCCGCAACTCCATCCAGCGCCTTCTCGACGGTGTCTTCGGCATCGCCAAGCTGCGCGACGGCCAGCAACGCGTGATTGACAGCGTCCTTGATGGCAAGGACACGCTGGCGATCATGCCCACGGGTGGCGGCAAATCGCTGTGCTACCAGATACCCGCCAAGATGCTCGAAGGGATCACGGTCGTCGTCTCGCCGCTGATCTCGCTGATGAAGGACCAGCTCGAGAAGCTCGAAGAAATCGGCGTGCGCGCAGTGCAGGTCAACAGCTGCCTGAACGCTGAAGAAGAACATGCGGCGATCGCAGCCATCGAGCAGGAAACCTGCGAGATCGTGTTCTGCACGCCCGAACGCATGGTCTCGCCCGAGTTCATCGCAACGCTGCAGAAGGTCAAGCTCGACATCGTCGTCATCGACGAGGCGCACTGCATCTCGCAGTGGGGTCACGATTTCCGTCCGGCCTATATCGGCTTGGGCGCTGCTATCGAAGCGATCGGCCGCCCGCCGGTGCTGGCACTGACGGCCACTGCCACTGACGAAGTGGTCGCCGACATCAACAAGCAGCTGGGCCGCAAGCTCAATGTCATCAACACCGGCGTGTACCGCCCGAACCTGCACTACGCGGTCCAGCAGGTCACGAGCGTGGCCGAGAAACACCAGGCTGCGCTGCGTCTGGTGCAGGCCTCTGAAGGCGTCGGCATCGTCTACGCGGCCACCGTCAAGGCGGCAGAGGACATGCTGGCCGTGCTCAAAGAGGCGGGCGAATCGGTCACGATTTACCACGGCAAGCTGCCGGCCGCCGAGCGCAAGCAGAACCAGGACCTGTTCATGGATGGCGAGCGCCGCGTGATGGTCGCGACCAATGCGTTCGGCATGGGCATCGACAAGTGCGATACGCGCTTCGTGATCCACCTGCAGATTCCGCCGAACCTCGAATCGTATTACCAGGAATCTGGCCGCGCCGGGCGCGACGGTCTGGATGCCACTTGCACGCTGCTGTACCTGCGCGACGACAAGCGCCTGCAGCAGTTCTTCCTGATGAAGCACTACCCGTGCGCGCAGGAGCTGCAACTCGTGCATTGCACCGTGCGTGGACTGGGCGATACCGGTCCCGTCACTCCGGCGCGCCTGGACGAAGCGCTGGCCGACCTGGCTGACTCGAGCATCAAGGTCTGCATCAAGCTGCTCAAGGATGCCAAGCTGATTCGCCAGAACCGCAAGCTCGAATACACTGCCGCCAGCGCCGAACCGAAGCCCGGCATCTTCGACAAGCTCGCTGCCGTCTACGTCCAGAAGCAGGAACACGACAAGCACGCCCTCGAACAGATGGTCGGCTACGCCGTCAGCGGTTTCTGCCGCTGGAAGCTGATCCTGGACTATTTCGACGACAAGGTGGCCGGCTTCCAGAATTGCTGCAAGTGCGATAACTGCCTCAATCCCCCTGCGCTGTCGCTGACCGAAGGCATTGAGATCCGTGATGACGAGTTCGCCCACGAGCCGATGGCCGAGGTACCGGCGCCCAAGTTCAGCGTCGGTGCACGTGCCTGCTCGGCCAAGTATGGTGAAGGTGTCGTTACTGCCGTCGCCGGCGACCAGATCACGCTCGATTTTGCCGATGGAGAAAGCCGGACCTTCATGGTCGACTTCCTCACCCCGGCGTAAGGATGGCCATGGGAGACATGGTCGTTGTCCGCAAGGAGGGCCTGTACTGCGTACCGGGTGATTTCTATATCGATCCATGGCGCCCGGTGCCGCGCGCCGTGATCACGCACGCGCACGGCGACCACGCGCGCGTCGGCCACGGCCACTACCTGGCCGCGGCGCCTGGCATTGGCGTACTCAAATCGCGCCTGGGCGACATCACGGTCGATGCGATGGACTACGGTCAGTCGGTGACCCACAACGGCGTGAAGATTTCGCTGCATCCGGCGGGCCACGTGCTGGGCTCGGCGCAGGTGCGCATGGAAATTGGCGGCGAAGTCTGGGTCGCATCCGGTGACTACAAGGTCGAGCCGGACAAAACCTGCGCGCCGTTCGAACCGGTGCGCTGCGACACGTTCATCACCGAATCGACCTTTGGCCTGCCGATCTACCGCTGGCAGCCCGAGGCCGAGCTGATGGCCGAGATCAACGCCTGGTGGCGCAAGAATGCGGACGAGGGGCGTTGCAGTGTCGTGTTCGCGTACTCGTTCGGCAAGGCGCAGCGCATCCTGGCGGGGCTGGACGCGAGCATCGGCACCATCGTCTGCCACGGGTCGGTCGAGCCGCTCAACCGGGCGTATCGCGCCGAAGGCGTCGACATTCCACCGACCGTGCTCGTTACCGAGGTCGAGAAGGCATTGCTGCGGCGCGCGATGGTGATCGCCCCGCCATCGGCCAGTGGCTCTACCTGGATGAAGCGCTTTGGCGACTACAGCGATGCCTTCGCCAGCGGCTGGATGCTGCTGCGCGGCGCCCGCCGCCGGCGCGGCGTCGATCGCGGCTTCGTGCTGTCGGACCATGCTGACTGGCCGGGGCTGATGAGCGCCATCAAGGCCACCGAAGCCGAGCGCGTGATCGTCACGCACGGCTCGATTCCCACGCTGGTGCGCTGGCTGAACCAGAACGGGCTGGAGGCCTCTGGCTTCGAGACTGAATACGGCGACGAGGAGGCAGGCGAGGCCGCATCCGATGGCGCACCAAAGGAAACGGCCGCCCCCGAGGAACCGGTGGCGCCGGAGAAGACGGCAGGAGCGGCCGATGCGTGAATTCGCCCGCCTATACGCCGATCTCGACGAAACCACGTCGACCACCCGCAAGCTCGAAGCACTGCAGGCATATTTTTCCAATGCCGCGCCCGAGAACGCGGCGTGGGCCGTGTACTTCCTGGCCGGCGGCAAGCCGCGCCAGGCGGTGCCGACCAAATTGCTGCGTCAGTACGCCATCGAATACGCCGTGCTGGACGAGTGGCTGTTCGACGAGTCGTACTCGGCCGTGGGCGACTTTGCCGAAACCATCGCGCACATCCTGCCACCACCGACCGAACGCTCCGACGTGGGTCTCGCCGAATGGATGGAACAGCGCATTGGCCCGTTGCGCGGCGCCGATCCGGGCCGCATTCGCGAAGCGTTGTTCGGCTACTGGAATGAGCTCGACTGGCGCGAGCGCTTCCTGCTCGTCAAACTGATTGGCGGCGGTTTCCGCGTGGGCGTCTCGCGCTTGCTCGTCACGCGTGCGCTGGCGGCGATTGCGGCAGTGGACAGCAAACTCATTGCCCAGCGCCTGATGGGCTGGACCGATGGCCGCGTGAAACCGACGGCGGCCGGCTTCCTGCAACTGATCGCCGAGCAGTCGGCCGAAGAACACAAACTGCGCGGCGGCCAGCCGTACCCGTTCTTCCTGTCGCACCAGCTGGCGGCCGAACCGGCGAGCCTGGGCGAGCCGTCTGACTGGATCGTCGAATGGAAGTACGACGGCATCCGCGCGCAACTCGTGCGGCGCGACGGCCAGAGTTTCCTGTGGTCGCGCGGCGAAGACCTGATCACCGAGCGGTTCCCTGAACTGGCGGCAGCGCGCCTGCCGGACGGGATGGTGCTCGATGGCGAAGTGCTGATCTGGCAGCCCGATGCGGCGATGCCGTCGCCGTTCGCCGACTTGCAAAAGCGCATCGGCCGCAAGACCTTGTCCGCCAAACTGCTGGCCGAACTGCCGGCGGTACTGTGCTGTTATGACCTGCTTGAACTGGACGGCGTGGATCTACGCGCCTTGCCGCAGCACGAGCGGCGCGCATTGCTCGAAGTCGAAGTGGCCAAGCTCGATGGGCGCCAGTTGCGCCTGTCGCCGGTGGTCGAGGCCGACAGCTGGGAAGCGCTGGCCGAGCTGCGCGCCGGCTCGCGCGCCCGCAGCGTCGAGGGCATGATGCTCAAGGCGCGCACGGCGCAGTATGGCGTCGGACGCACGAAGGATGTCGGCACCTGGTGGAAGTGGAAAATCGATCCGTACGCCATCGACGCAGTGCTGCTGTATGCGCAGCCGGGCAGCGGGCGGCGCGCGTCGCTCTACACCGACTACACGTTCGCCGTGTGGGACGGGGAGGGCGAGGAGCGCAAGCTGGTGCCGTTCGCGAAAGCGTATTCGGGTCTGACCGATGCCGAGATCGGGCAGGTCGACAACGTCATCCGGCGCACGACGATCGAGAAATTCGGGCCGGTACGGTCGGTGAAGCCGACGATGGTGTTCGAGATCGGCTTCGAGGGCATCGCGCTCTCGCCGCGGCACAAGGCCGGCATCGCGGTGCGCTTTCCCCGCATCCTGCGCCGGCGCACCGACAAACCGGTCGAGGAAGCCGACACGCTCGACACGCTGAAGGGTTTGCTGGAGGCGGCCACCGCATGAGTCGCAATGAAGTCAAGGACCGGGTCGACGCGTGGTTCGCCGGGCGTGGCTGGACGGTGTTCCCGTTCCAGCGCAATGTCTGGAAGGCGGCGCTCAAGGGCGAATCGGGCCTGCTGCATGCGAATACCGGCGCCGGCAAGACCTTCGCCGTCTGGTTCGCGGCGCTGCAGCGCGCGGGCCTTGCGTCCGGGCGCAACAAGGCCGGCTTGCGGGTCCTGTGGATCACGCCGATGCGGGCGCTGGCAGCGGATACACAACGCGCGCTCGAAGACTCTGCCGCCGAGCTGATGCCCGAGTGGCGCATCGGCGCGCGCACGGGCGATACGAAAGCCAGCGAGCGGGCGCGCCAGACGCGCAGCATGCCGGCGACCCTGGTGACGACGCCCGAAAGCCTGACGCTCATGATCAGCAATGCGGCGGCGCTGGAGCAGTTCCGCAACCTCGACATGATCATCGTCGACGAGTGGCATGAACTGATGGGCAGCAAGCGCGGCGTGCAGGTGCAACTGGCGCTGGCGCGGCTGCGGCGCTGGCGGCCCGAGCTTCTGGTCTGGGGCGTGTCGGCGACGATGGGCAATCTCGACCTGGCGCGTCAGGTGCTGCTTGGCGCGGACGCGGGCGTGCTGGTCGAAGGCGACACGCGCAAGAAGATCGTCGTCGACTCCCTGATTCCCGAAAACGTGTCGCGCTTTCCCTGGGGCGGCCACCTTGGCCTGCAAATGCTGCAGCCCGTGATCGACGAGATCGAAAAACACGAGGCGACCCTCGTGTTTACCAACACCCGCTCGCAGTCCGAGATCTGGTACCAGAACATCCTCGAGGCGCGGCCCGACTGGGCTGGCGTGATCGCACTGCACCATGGCTCGCTCGATCGCGAAGTGCGCGAGTGGGTCGAATTGGGCCTGAAAAGCGGCATCCTCAAGGCCGTTATCTGCACCGCGAGCCTGGATCTGGGCGTGGATTTTCTGCCGGTCGAGCGCGTGCTGCAGATCGGCAGCGCCAAGGGCGTGGCGCGCCTCTTGCAACGAGCGGGCCGCAGCGGCCACGCGCCGGGGCGCGTCTCGCGCGTGACGCTGGTGCCGACCAACAGCCTCGAATTGCTGGAGGCGGCAGGTGCGCGCAAGGCAGTGGCGGCGCGCCGCATCGAAGGCCGCTACGTGCCCAACAAGCCATTCGACGTGCTGGTCCAACACATCGTGACGGTGGCGCTGGGCGGCGGTTTTCGCTCCGAAGAACTGTACGACGAAGTGCGCCAGGCCTGGTCGTACCGGCACCTGACGCTGGAAGAATGGCAGTGGGCGCTCGACTTTGTCGCGCGCGGCGGCCAGAGCCTGACCGTGTATCCCGAATACCGGCGCGTGCTGCCGGACGAGGAGGGCGTGTACCGCGTGCCCGATGCCGCGATCGGCCGCCGCCACCGGATGAGCATCGGCACCATCATGTCCGATGCGACGATCCAGGTGAAGTACATGTCGGGCGGGCGCATCGGCAGCGTCGAGGAATCCTTCATCTCACGCCTCAAACCGGGCGACCGCTTCCTGTTCGGCGGGCGCATCCTTGAATTCGTCCGCGTGCATGAGCTGACGGCGTTCGTGCGGCGCGCCACCGGCACGCGCGGCGCGATCGCGCGCTGGCAAGGCGCCAAGATGCCGATGTCGAACGAACTGGCGCACGCGGCGCTGGAAGAACTGCGGCTGGCCGATGCGGGCGTGTTCGACGGCCCTGAGATGCGGGCGCTCGCACCGCTGATCGAGATCCAGCAGCGCTGGTCGGCGCTGCCCACCAGCGAAACGCTGGTGCTCGAATCGATGAAGAGCCGCGAAGGGTATCACCTGTTCGTGTACCCGTTCGCGGGGCGCTCGGTGCACATGGGCCTGGCCTCGCTGATGGCGTTTCGCGTCGGGCGCGTGCAGCCGATCACGTTCTCGATTGCGATCAACGACTATGGCTTCGAGCTGATGTCGCCTGAGCCGGTGGACTGGGCGGGGATGTTCGCCGCGTCCACCGGGGCGGGGGTGTCCCTGTTCGATACCGAGCGCCTGCTCGAAGACGTCATCGACAGCCTGAACGCGACGCAGTTGTCACAGCAGCGCTTTCGCGAAGTGGCGCGCATTGCGGGGCTCGTGTTCCAGGGCTATCCGGGCCAGCCGAAATCGAACCGGCAGTTGCAGGCATCGTCGTCGCTGTTTTTCGAGGTGTTTCGCAAGCACGACGCCGGCAATCTGCTGCTCACGCAGGCCGAGCGCGAAGTGATGGAGCAGGAGCTGGAGCTGACGCGCCTGCGCGACACGCTGCTCGAATTGCACGCGCGCCGCGTGGCGTACCGCGAGGTCAAGCGCGCCACGCCGTTCGGCTTTGCGCTGATGGTCGAGCGCTTCCGCGAAAAAGTCAGCACCGAGAAACTGAGCGACCGCGTCGCGCGCATGGTGCGCGAACTCGAGAAGGCGGCCGCATGACCCATGCAACCATCCAGGTGGCAGGCGAGACGCTGTTGCTGCTCCCCGAGAAAGCCGTCTACTGGCCCGCCCAGCGCATGCTGATCGTGGCCGACATCCACTTCGGCAAGGCGGCGGCATTCCGTTCGCTCGGTGTGCCGGTGCCGCGCGGGACCACGTCGGAAAACCTGGCCGGCCTGGACGCGCTGGTCGCGCAGCACGACGCGCGCCACGTTGCGTTTCTTGGCGACTTCCTGCATGCGCGCGCGGCCCATGCCAGTTCGACCCAGCTGGCGATGCTGGCCTGGCGCGGGCGCCATCCCGACCTGGCCTTGACGCTCGTGCGCGGCAATCATGACCTGCACGCGGGGGACCCGTCCGTTGCGCTGGGCATCGAGCTGGTCGACGAGCCGCATGCGATCGGGCCGTTTGCGTTCTGCCACCATCCGGGCGTCGATGCGGCGGGCTATGGCCTGGCTGGCCACGTGCATCCGGTGTACGTGCTGGCCACGCGCTTCGATGCGCTGCGCCTGCCGTGCTTTGTCGTTGGCACCCAGGGCCTGCTGCTGCCATCGTTCGGCGCGTTCACGGGCGGGCACGCGGTCAAGCCGGGGCCCGGTGACCGGATTTACGTGACCTCGGGCGACATGGTGCACGGCGTCGGCTAGCAGCTTCGTACGTCAGCGTACCGACCCGGGGCGAGCGCAGGCGTAAGGTCGGCCATTGACCCGCTGATGCCAGGAGAACGCCAATGAAACTACGCCTCATGATGTGCACCATCGCCGCCGCCATGGCGCCAGCCACGGTACTGTTGACCGCCAGCGGCACTGCTCTGGCGCAGCCTGCGCCGCAAAGCCGCACTGCCACGCCAGCCACGCCGGCAATCAATGGTTTCAATGTCGAAGAAGTCGCGCGGCTCGACCAGGGCGTCCGGCTGCAGTTCGACTTGTACGGCACGCCGGGCGGCAACGCCACGCTGAACCTGGATGGTGCAAACCGTGCGCTGCATCTGACCGAAGTCGAACCTGGCCAGTACACGGGTTCGTACGTGATCGGCACGCGTGATCGCCTGAAGGCCGACAGCCGCGTGACCGCCGAGCTGCGTATGGGGAACGAGGTCGCCACGAGCGTGTTGCGTGAATCGCTCGTGCGGGGTGATGTGGCGCAGCCCGCGGACGACACGCGCCAGCTGGCCACCAAGGATTCGCGTATCGCCGCCGCCGCGCCCGGCGCGGCGCCACCACCAGCCCCGCGCACGACCGAGCGCCCGCGCGTGGCCCGTTACTGCACCAGCTGCGGCATCATCGAGAAAGTGGAAACCGTGCAGGGCGCCTTGCCCAATCCACGGCCATTGGCCAGTGACGCCACGGCGCGCCAATACTTCCGCGTGACGGTGCGCATGAATACGACCGACACGACGCAGGTGCTGGAGTTCGCCAACAATCCCGGCTACCGGACCGGCGACCGCGTGCGCGTCAGCGATGGCGTGCTGACGCTCGACAAGCAAGAGTAATCCAGGCCGTACGCACCAATGACAACGCCCGCCATCACTGGCGGGCGTTGGTCGTTATGCGGACGGGTTTCAGGCCGTGGCCAGCACCTGATCGTCACCCGATTGATCGAGCTCGGCCTTTTGCTTGGCGCTTGCCTTCGTGCGTGAACGCGATGGGGGCAGGCGGCGCAATGTCTTGAGCGATTCGGCGTCCTTGATGCCAATGGTGCGCTGGTCGACGGTGATCATGCCGATCTCGTTGAAGGCCGACAGCGTACGGCTGACGGTTTCCAGCGTGAGGCCGAGGTAGCTGCCGATCTCGTGGCGGGTCATGCGCAGGTTGAAGAGTTTACTCGAGTAGCCCATCGCGGCGAAGCGGTCGGCCAGCGACACGAGAAAGCGTGCCACCCGCGCCTCGGCCGACAGGGCGCCGAGCATGCCGATCATCGTTTGTTCACGCACCAGCTCGCGGCTCATGACGCCGTACATCATGTTTTCGAGTTCGTTGTGCACGCGGCCCAGCGCCGTCAGTTTCTTGAATGGCAGCAGGATCAGGTCGCAATCGGACAGGGCCACCGCCTCTGACGCATAGTGGCGCGTGTGGATGCCGTCGACACCGAGCATGTCGCCCTTCATCGGGAAGCTGAGCACCTGCTCGTTGCCGAACTCGTCGATCAGCACGGTCTTGAGAAAGCCCGAGTTGACGATGTACAGCGTGTCGAAGGCCTGCCCGATCGTGTGAACGCGCTGGCCGGTCTTGAACTGAACGTGCTGGAACAACAGTTCTTCGGAGCTTACCGAGACGCTGGCCTGGATACGCAGCAGGTCGCAGACTTCCTTGAGGTTGGACCAGAGTCGGCCCTGGCGCTGGCGACCGGCCTCCATCGGGGAATGCAGGGTCGGCTGGTTGGCGTTGCGTGGTTCTGACGGTGGCTGAGACTGCATGCTCTTCTCCGGTGAGAAACTCAGGGTTTGAGGCGACCCCGGCGGCACAGCCGAAGTTGACGTACATCTGCTATGCCATTGATTGCTAGCGGCTGACGCTGTGACTTGGATCGCGAGCAAGTCAAAGCGGCGAATTCAGTATGCCAACACGAGCCCGGCACGACTATCAGCGTTGCCTGAATATGTAGGTAGGACAGATGGTAGGTTTGTAGGACAATTCCTACTGGCAAGCGGCGTTGCCCGACTGACGGAGGGGTGAAACAGGAAGGTCAGACCTTTGTTTTTGAACAAACTAATTCGTGGGTGCAGTTGTTGCGCAACATCGGATTGGGAGGTCGGCATGCGGCCGCGACCCCGCCGTACTCAGGCTTTCATCGGCGAGAGCAGGCGGTGCGCCACGGCGTATTGCACCATTTCCGAGAGCGAGCTCATCCCCATTTTCTGCATGATGCGGGTTTTATGGGTGCTTACTGTCTTCACGGACAGATGCAGGCCGTTGGCGATCTCGGTAATCGATTTCCCACCCACGAGATGGGAAAATACCTCAAATTCGCGGTCGGATAACTGCTTGTGGAGCAATTGCTCGCTTGGAGCCATGATATTCAGGGCCAATTGCTCTGCTACCTCGGTACTGATATAGGGGCGCCCGGAAGCCACCTTGCGGATGGCCCCCACCAGCTGCGTGCCCGCGCTTTCCTTGGTCAGGTAGCCCTGGGCGCCAGCCCGGATCGCGCGCACGGCGTACTGTTCTTCCTCGTGCATCGTGAGGATGAGAATCGCCAGCTTGGGCGCCTCGCTACGCACCTGGCGGATCAGGTCGACGCCACTGCGCCCGGGCATCGACAAGTCGAGCAGCAGCAGGTCGAAGCCGCCCTGGCGCACGAGCGCCAGCACCTCGAACCCGTTGGTTGCTTCGCCGACAATGTCAACTTCTTCGGCGCCCTCCAGGATACGTTTGAGACCTTCGCGCATGATCGTGTGATCGTCCGCGATGACAATTCTGACCATGTCGATTCCTCATACATTAAGAGGTTTCCTACCCCGAAAAAACCGTTGTTCAGTTAAACACGTTCTCGGGGGTAAGTCCTGCTATCAATACTGCGGGTTGCCCAACATGCTTTGTGCGAAGTGCAGACCGTTTCGTCTCGTTCAGGCTGCCGGCTCGGCGATCAGCCGGTGGACCAGCACCGGCTTGGCGGTATGCGACAGCACCTTGTTGGTGACACTGCCTAGTAGTAACTGGTTCCAGCCGCTGCGGCCATGCGAGCCCATGAAGATCAGGTCGCAGCCTTCCTGCTCGGCGACTTCAACGATCTTGAGCGCTGCCGTATCTGAAAACGCCGTCAGGCAGCGGTGCGCAAGATTGGCCGACGCACAGGAGCGCGTGATCCTGCCCATGTATTCCTCGCCCATCCGGCGCATCTGGGCTGCGTATTCTTCTTCGCTGGGATACGAGGGCGGGATGATTTCGACGTACACCGGGTACTGGTATTCGGGCGCAACGAACAGGGCCAGGACCTCGGCGCCCAGCTGCTGGGCAAACTTGACGCCCGCGCAGGCGGTGTGCTGGGAGACGGCGGACCCGTCGGTTGTAATCAAAATTTTTCGATACATGATGATTCTCCTCAGGGCATCTCCATTCTGACAACCATATGCCGAATGGCCAGTGTTGAAAACGCAAAGTGTTGAGTTCGCTCAAACGTCGGGTCACCGTCCGGATGCGACACTTTCTCACGGAAAACAACAGCACGATCACAAAATACAACACCAAGCATATAAAAACGATCAGGAATTGCACGTTTTAATTGTCGCGGAACTAAGTTTTCACGTCCATTTTGTTGCATTGCCTTCTCTTAGATTTACCTACGGCAACCACGCTGATACACTCGCAGGCAACACTAGTCCCATCGGTGGGCGCGGAAACGACCGGCCCGGTGGACGCAACACCCCCAGTATTGCAGAGCTGATTGCGAATTTATATTATGGAGAAGCAGGGATTATGACCAACGCCGCTGACGATTTCGACGCACTATTCGAGGAAGTGGCGGCGCAGCGCACCAGCGCTTCGCCAAGTCCTGCTTCCGCGGCCCCCGTGGCCGCAGCGCCTGCCCCGGCAGCCGCTGCGAGCAACGACGAAGACGACCTCGACTCGCTGTTCGACCAGGTGTCCGCCACCGCCACATCGGCCCCCGCTGCGGCCGCCGCACCGGCTGCGCCTGCCGCACCAGCAGTAGCAGCAGTAGCAGCCGCATCGGCAAGCGCCGCTGCCGGCGACGAGGGCAGCGAAAACGGTGGCATGTTCGAGCGCCTCGGCGGCATCGTGCGCCTGCTGCACGACTCGCTGCGTGAACTGGGCTACGACAAGGCGCTCAATGAAGCCTCGTCGCAGATCGTCGATGCACAGGATCGCCTCGAGTACGTCGCCACGCTGACCGAACAGGCTGCCAACAAGGTCCTGAACACGCTCGACGAAGGCATGCCGGCCCAGGACGTGCTGTCGAAGCAGTCGAAGGACATGGAACTGCGCTGGGGCGACCTGTTCGACGGCAAGCTGAGCCTGGACGAATTCAAGGCGCTGGCCGGCGATTCGCGCCAGTTCGCCACCAGCGTCACGGCCGCCACCGAAGCCGAGAAGGCGCGCCTGCTCGAGATCATGATGGCCCAGGACTTCCAGGACATCACCGGCCAGCTGATCAAGAAAGTGGTCAAGATCACGCAGGCCGTCGAGGGCGAGCTGGCCCAGCTGCTGCGCGACAACGCACCGCCTGACCTCAAGGAAAAGCTGGCGCAGAAGCAGGCAGTACCGGAACCACTGATGCAAGGCCCGTCAGTGCCGCAAGCGGCGCTGAACCAGGACAACGTTGACGATCTTCTTGCCGATCTGGGATTCTAATGGACGATATGCTGAAGGATTTCGTCGTCGAGGCGATGGATCTGGCGGTCAATGTCGAAGAGCACCTGCTGCGCCTCGAACGCGATCCCGACAACAAGGAAACCCTGAACGCGGTGTTCCGGTCGTTCCACACGATCAAGGGCGGCGCCGGCTTCATGGGCCTGCCCGCGCTCGTCGCGGCCTGCCACCTGACCGAGAACCTGTTCGACGCGCTGCGCACCGGCGCCGCGCCGGTCACGCCGATCGCGATCGAAGCAGCGCTGCAGGCATCGGGCTTCGTGGCCGACCAGCTGGGTGACCTGAATAATGGCACGCCGCCGGAAGGCCTGGCGCAGATGCCGGCCGATCTCGAACGCATCCTGATGGATGCGATCGAAGGCAAGGGCAACAGCGCGCCGGCGCCAGTCGCCGCGCCGGTGGTAGCAGCGCCCGTCGCAGCCGCGCCGGTTGCTGCAGCCGTCGCACCGGTCGTCGGCGACGATGGCCTGGACTGGGTTGGCATGTACAACACCGTGGTCCCGGCTGCCAGCGCCATCGCCGGCGCACCAGCCGTTGTTACCGCCGTTGCTGCGCCCGTGACCGCCGCAGCGCCTGCAGTTGCGCAGGCCGCACCCGCAGCCGCCGCCCCATCCACGGCAGTCGCCACCACGACGGCCCCTGTCGCCGGCGGCAAGGGCTGGGATGGCACCGAACGCCGCAACGACGCCAAGCCGGTCGCCAATGCGCCGGCCAAGGACGAAAGCATCCGCATCGACGCGGTCAAGCTCGACGCGCTGCTCGAAGTGGCCGGCGAATCGGTCCAGGCCGCGAACCAGGCCGCCGTGCTGCTCGAGCGCCTGCAGCAGTTCAAGTTCGAAGGCCAGGCTGCAACGCTGATCGCCACGCTGGCCGAGACGCTGGAACGCGCATCGCGCTATTCGGCCGAACTGCAGCGTGCCACGCTGGCCACCCGCATGCAGCCGGTGGGCCGCCTGTTCCAGAAATTCCCGCGCCTCGTGCGCGAGCTGGCGAAAGACCTGGGCAAGGACGTCGAACTGACCATCGAGGGCGCCGAGACCGAAGTCGACCGCGTCGTCGTGGACAGCCTGTACGATCCGCTCGTGCACATGCTGCGCAATGCCCTGGACCACGGTGTCGAGTCGCCTGCCGACCGCGTCGCCAACGGCAAGCCGGCCAAGGCCTTCATCCTGCTGAAAGCCTGGCAGGAAGCCAACAGCGTCATGATCGTGCTGCAGGATGACGGCAAGGGCATGGACCCGAGCCGCCTGCGCAAGATTGCGATGGACAAGGGCCTGATCGGCGAAAACGGCGCGCAGAGCGACGAAGACGCGTATCAGCTGGTGTTCCTGCCGGGCTTCTCGACCAAGGAAGTCGCTTCCTCGGTCTCGGGCCGTGGCGTGGGCATGGACGTGGTCAAGACGGCGGTGGAAAAAAACCGCGGCGCCATCCGCATCGAATCGCAGATGGGCAAGGGCACGCGCTTTGCGATCCGCCTGCCGATCGAACTGTCGATCGTGCCGACGATGCTTGTGTCGACCTCGGGCGCGCAACTGGCGCTGCCGATGGCCGTCGTCGAGCGCGTCGTCGAGTTGCCGGACGAATTCGCCTGTGTCGGCGGCGCCCCGGTGCTGAAGGACCAGGGCCGTCCGCTGCCGGTGCGCTCGCTGGCGCTGGCGCTGGGCTACGAGGCCGGTTCCGAAAAGGTCGGCATCGTCATCAATGCACCACAACCGTACATCCTGGCGATGGAAGCGGTCGATGGCACGGCCGACCTGGTGATCA
>Ga0265798_10000921_pt1 | contig 47057 bp, 45 predicted proteins | sample P3T30metagenome_FD_192430 | JGI IMG/M metagenome (GOLD analysis project Ga0265798, IMG submission 192430) | Plant litter microbial communities from East Loma Ridge, Irvine, California - P3 T30 | ecosystem: Environmental > Terrestrial > Plant litter > Unclassified | place: USA: California...
ATCCTGCAGAAGACTTTTCCAAGCAAAAGCAACGGTGGCGGCGGTTTTGTAAAGATGCCTGAAATTATTGTAGACAAAGACTATAATCCGTTTCTGGAAGAAAGAGGGATGAGGCAGTCGGAAATTCAGAATCTGGCAGATATGTACCATCAGAATATTGCTGCAGAACCTTCCAAAATCAACCTTTTTGAAGATGAGGATTTTGATGAAGACCTGATGAGGCTGCCCAATGGATACTGGCTTTTCAATAAAGGCGACAGAACCCTGATGCTGGACCTGGGAAGAATGCACAGGCTGGTGGTTTCCGAACATTCAAAACCATTGAGAAAGGGGACGACCAACAGCCATTCCTTATTATTCTCTTTGGAATACCATATGAATGAGATTGAGAAGAGTAAATATAAATCCATCAAAAAGTACCTTCCCGAATTAGGGTTTGAAACCAGCATTGCGCATGAAAATGTCATGAGGATTGATGCAGTACCGGAGGGACTGAAAGAAACCCAGGTCATGAAGTTCCTTGAAGATCTTTTTGAAATCCTGGAATATAAAACGGAAGAAGAATTCCTGCATTTCTACCAGAACCAGTGGAATAAAATGCAGTCGAAATCCAGGTTTGATTTTATCTACAAAAAAGACGCAGAACAGCTGATTAAGGATTTTACGGCACTCGGCTTCCCGGAATTTTTACCGAACGGAAAAAGATGTTTCTTTGAAGTACCTTTTAATGATTTTAAAAATAAATTTTAGCAAACATGTTCAACAGTATACCACCGATTACGAAAAATATAATTATCATCAATGTTATTATATTCATTGTAGCCAATTTAATATTTCAGGATAAATTTACTGCTTATCTGGCTGCATTTTATCCCTTTTCACCGTTCTTTAAATCATGGCAGATTATTACCCATATGTTTATGCACGGAAGTTTTATGCATATTCTGTTTAACATGTTTACCCTGTTCAGCTTTGGGCCTGTTTTAGAGCAGAATTTAGGACAGAAGCGCTATCTGATACTTTACTTCTTAAGTGGTTTGGGAGCATTTTTCTTATTTAATTTATGGAATTTTATCGAAGTGCAGCAAATATCCGGTGAACTGCAGCAGTTAGGATTTGATATAAACGGATATCTTTCCGGTGCAAGTGTTCATTTTTCAGGGACATCAGACTCCGTTATCCAGCAGAAAGGTTTGGTAGAAAACCTGAACAGTATAATGGGGACGCCAATGGTGGGTGCTTCGGGGGCTATTTTTGGGGTTGTTGCTGCCTTTGCCACGCTTTATCCTGATGCAAAAATCGGGATCATGTTTATTCCGATACCGATGAAAGTAAAATATGTGTTACCCGTTATCATACTGGTTTCAATCTGGTTGGGGGTCTCGGGGAACTCAGGAGGTATTGCACACCTTGCCCACGTGGGCGGAGCTCTGGTAGGATTCATCCTTGCTATGATTTGGAAAAAGCACTTATACAGACTTAACTAAAACTTTGTGAAAATTATTCGCCTTATACTTCTGATCTTACACATAGGAATTTTCTTTCTTCTGGCCGGAATGTTATTGAACGCTTATATTCCGCCGAAGATTTCTCCGTGGTTCAACCTGCTCTCTTTAGGATTTCCCGTCTTAATGGCTGTATATATTGCGTTAACCTTGTTTTGGATTTTCTGCTGGAAAAAAAGGGCTTTTGTATTCATTTTTTCAGGGCTTCTGTTTTTTAATGCTTCCATACGGTGGATTAATTACATGCCTGCGAAGAATGACCTCGCAGATTTAAAAATTGTTTCCTTCAACACAAAAGGAGGGAAAACAGCAGGAGAACAGAATATTGAGGAATATTTAAATTCCCAGAATGCTGATGTCCTTCTTTTACAGGAAGAGTTAGGGGATGGTTTAAATTTTTCCGGATATAAAAGGGGAAATGTAAGAGCTCTGACAGCATTATTTACCAGACATGAGATTGTAGATGAAAAACTGATAGATGCAGATTCGGAGTCTATAAGATCCTACGGAACACAGACGGATATCAAAATCCGGGGGAAAATTTACCGTTTTATCAATGTGTACCTTCATCCTTTTAAGTTTGAAAAAAGCATGGTAAAGCTTGATGGAAATAATGCCCAGGACGAGGAAAAAATAAAAAATATAGTCAAAAGATTAATCCCTACTTTTAAGATTCATCAGGAAGAAGTCGCGGCCATCAGAAAATCAGTGGAAAGTTCGCCTTATCCTGTTATTATGGCCGGAGACTTTAATGCAGTACCCAATTCCTATGAATACTATCATTTATCAGAAGGCCTGAAAGATGCATTTATGGAGGCGGGAAGGGGAAGTGCCACCAGTTTTCACGACTATAAATTCCCGATCAGGATTGATTATGTATTTGCATCAAAATCAATACAGCCTGTCAGTTATAAAGTAGACCGCTCTGTCAGAATTTCAGATCATTTTCCGGTAATTGCGACTTTCAGACTGCGGAAGTAATTATAAAAATCGTTAAACTTTTTGGGTTGGTCGGTTTTTTGATAAAAAAGATGGTACCTTTACTATCATAATGAAGTTCCGTCAGATTCTGTTATTCTCGCACATTGCTGTTGCTGTTTTACTCCTGAGTACCTTGGGGAATGCATGGGTGCCACCCAATTTTGTAGGGTATCTCAACTTCCTGTCATTAGGCTTTCCCTATTTAATTTCCCTGTATATTATATTAACCCTAATCTGGGTTGTTAAAAAGGAGAAAATAGCCATTGCTTTTTTATTAGGAACGCTTTTATTTTATAACCCGATCCGGCGCTGGATCAATTTTACCCCGAAAACTGAAAATTTAAAATCCGTCAGGGATATAAAAGTTATTACTTTCAATGTAAAATACGGTGACTTCGGATGGGAGAAAGTGAAAAAATACATCAGTGATCAGGATGCGGATATTATACTGGTCCAGGAAAAAGATACCAACCGTGCACTGAGGGATGATATGGTTAAATATCCGTCTGTTATTCTGAAGACCAAACATAAGATTATCAGACAGGAAGAACTGATTACAGACAAATCCCGCGGAAATTCCTTTTATGCGGATGTTGATATCAACGGAAAGATTGTGCGGATTATTAACGTTTATCTTGAGCCTTTCAGGCTGCAGAAATCAATGTTTAAATTTGACGGTGTAGAAAAAGAGGGCGGAAAGATCAATACGCTGCTTTCTCATATGACACCCACTTTCAAAGCACATGAAGACCAGATAAAAAAAATAAGAAAGGCAGTAGACCTGTCCCCGTATCCGGTGATTTTAGCCGGTGATTTTAATTCGGTACCGAATTCCTATGAATATTATAACCTGGGTAAGGATCTTCAGGATGCCTTTCTGGTTGCCGGGAACGGAAGTTCTTCCAGCTTCCATGATTATAAGGTTCCGCTCAGGATTGATTATATTTTCAGCTCAAAATCAATTATTCCGTTAAGTTACAAAGTAGATAATTCCGTTAAGTTGTCAGATCATTATCCCGTAATTGCAGAATTTCTGTTAAATTAGTCTCATGAAAAATTTATTTTTTGCAGCCTTTATTTTTTCAGTTGCAGCGGTTTCATGTTCTAAAAAAGAGCCGGTAGACCTTTATCCTGCAGACAGCCCGAAACCGGCCTATGATACGGCAGCGGTAGACTCCTTTTCAAACGGGGCCACTTCTGTAGATATCGTGCGCCAGATCAGGATGTCTTCTCAGAAATACCGGGATTCTGTAAAAGAAGCGATAAAACTTCAGGAGCAGGAGAACAGGATGAAGGAAGAGCTTGAAAAAGAAAATAAGAATAAAGCGGATGAGGAGAAGAAAAAAGCGGATGGTGAAAAAGTGAAAAAATCACCTGAAGCGTCTGCCGCGAATGAATCAAAGACAGATTAACCATAATTTATACAATTACATTTTAAAATTATAAATACGTATGAAAAAAAACATTTTATCAGCATTGATAATTGCGGCAGCAGTTGTATCATGCACAAAATCAAGCACCACGGAGAAAGTTGAAAACCCGGATGGTACCGTAACGACTACGACTACAGTTTCTGAGAATGGATTAGGTATTGACACGGCAAAGATCAACCAGACCACAGAAAATGCAGAGGCTAAAATTGACGAAGCTGACAGGAAAATAGACCGCGTTGCAGAAAATGCAAAGGATAAGATTGATGCTACGGCAGATAAAACCAAAGCAGACCTGCATAAGGCAGGACAGGATATTAAGCAGGGTGCCAAAGAAGTAGGCAATGATGTAAAGGATGCCGCTGCAAAAGGAGCTTCTAAAGTAGAGGAAGGCGCAAGAAAGCTGAAAGAGGATTTAAACAGATAAGTAAAAACCGCAGATCATCTGCGGTTTCTTTATTTTATTGTTATTTATTCAGTTCCAGCAAAGGATCTATATATTCCCTGTCGTTGCTTAAACGGGGTACTTTGTTCTGTCCGCCGAGTTTGCCTTTGGCTTCAAGCCACCGGTAGAATAAATTTTCTTTTGCAATATGTACGATAGGCCTTTTCAGCGTCATGTTATTGTACCGCTTCGCTTCATAATCCGAATTGATGGACTTAAGATGATTGTCGAATACATCAATAAAAAGTTCCAGGCTATCCGGTTCTTTGCAGAATTCAAAAATCCATTCATGGGCACCGCCTTCATTGTCTTTCATAAAAACAGGAGCTCCCGTAAAGTCGGAGACGGATGCCTTTGTTTCTTCACAGGCTTTGGTAAGAGCCGATTCTACATTGGTAATCATCAGTTCTTCGCCGAAAGCATTAATATAATGTTTCGTTCTCCCGGTAATCTTTATTCTGAAAGGGTTTACTGAGGTAAATATAACGGTATCCCCGATCAGGTATCTCCATAATCCGCCGTTGGTGGTGATGACCATGGCATAATTTTTTCCGGTTTCCACGTCTTCCAGGTTTACCACTTTCGGATCTGAAAGATGGAACTGGTCCATCGGAATAAACTCGTAAAAAATCCCGTAATCCAGCATCAGAAGCATTTCATCACTGTCAGAACGGTCCTGGATTCCGAAAAAGCCTTCGGAAGCATTATAGATTTCATAGTAATTAATCGGTTTCCCGATGATCTGCCTATACTGTTCCTTGTAAGGTTTAAAGCTGATCCCGCCGTGAAAAAATACTTCAAGATTCGGCCACAGTTCAGAGATATTGTTGATATCGGTTTCTTTTATCACCCGTTGCAACAGCACCATCATCCAGCTCGGAACCCCCAGGATGCTTCCCACATCTTCATTCTTCACTTCAGAGATAATCGCTTTCAGCTTGCTTTCCCATTCGCCCATCAACGAAACCTTTTTGCTGGGTGTGGTCGTCACTTCTACCCAAAACGGAAGGTTATCTATCAGAATAGCCGAAAGGTCGCCGAATTTGGTGTTAAAATCAGCGTAGAGTTCAGAACTTCCCCCTAATCGCAGGTTCTTATAATTGAAAAGCTGGTTTTCCGGATGGTTATTGGCATAGATGGACACCATATCCTTTCCGGCTTTCATGTGGCAATATTCCAGGCTTTCCGTGGAAATCGGGATAAATTTGCTTTTTGCATTGGTGGTACCGGAAGATTTGGCAAAATGTTTAATGTAGCCCGGCCAGCTGACGTCTTTCTGCCCCTGCCTGGCTTTTTCAATGAAAGGCTCCATTTCCTCATACGTGACTACAGGAACTTTGTTTTTAAAGTCCTGATAGCTTGAAATAGAGTTGAAGCCGTATTTCCTGCCGTATTCCGTATCTTCCGCATGAAAAAGCTGAGAAAACAGAATGCCTTTCTGTGTCTCGATGGGATGATCCATAAAATTCTGGATCTGATCTATCCGTTGGCGGATAAACCAGTTAACCACAGTATTGAAAAGTGCTTTCGTTGCCATTCCAACAAATATAATACTATTTGATTTTTTATAGAATTTTTATCGCAAAAAAATAAAAAAACCGTTACATTTTTTTGTAACGGTTCATTATTTCAGATTGATAATTTCTTAGCAATATTCGTCATAAGCAGCCTGAAGGTTTGCGGCAATGGCCCCTGCAGGATTTCCTTCGATATGGTGTCTTTCCAGCATATGAACCAGTTCCCCGTCTTTGAAAAGCGCTACACAAGGTGAGCTTGGAGGGAACGGAGCCAGGTGTTTTCTGGCTTCAGATACAGCCTCAGTATCAAAACCTGCAAAAACAGTGGTTAAATGATCCGGCTTTTTATCTCCGGTTAAAGAGTATACTACGCCTGGTCTTGCCGCTCCTGCAGCACATCCGCATACGGAATTGATCACCAAAAGGGTAGTTCCGGACTGTTTGATAGCCTCTTCTACCTGAGCCGGGTTTGTAAGGTCCTCAAAACCTTTATCTGTAAGTTCAGCCTTCATAGGCATTACTAAATCTGTTGGATACATATTTTTTGTTTTTAATCAGTTACAAATTTACGCAATTCTTTACTTTTCATCAATATATAAAAACTATCGGTATTTTTGTTAAATGAAATAGATTAAATGCTGATATGTAGTCTATATTCAATTTTATGTGAATTAAATTCGTTAATATTTAAAAATAATTATTAAATTTGAAATGATTCTGAAGACAAAATACTATGAAAAAACATTTACACTTATCCCTCAACCTGTATGTGGCCTTAAATTCTTCAGAATAGATAAGGTCATCTGTAATCAGTAATCTAAAACAGAAACCCGCAACTGAAAGTTGCGGGCTTCTTAATCAAATCGATATGCAAAGGTTGAATATCCTTAGTTATAGAGGTAAGGTATAAATTTATGAAAGCAGTTTCTTCGCCATTTCGGAAATGCTTTTGCCATCCGATTTTCCGGCCAGGGATTTTGATGCGATTCCCATTACCTTGCCCAGATCTTTTACAGATTCAGCACCGGCTTCGGCAATAATAGTCTTCATTTCTGCTTCCAGCTCTTCTGAAGAGAGCTGCTTAGGCAAAAACTGCTCAATAACCTTCATCTGTGCATCTTCCACTTCCGCAAGGTCATTTCTTCCCTGAGCCGTAAACTGATCATAAGAATCTTTACGCTGTTTCACCATTCGCTGTAAAATGGCAATTTCCTGCTCTGCGGTTACCTCCGTTCCTCTTGCTTCGGTTTTAAGCAGTAATATCTGGGATTTTACGGCACGCAGAGAATCCAGGGCAACTCTGTCTTTAGCCCTCATTGCTGTTTTTATTGCTTCGCTTATGGTATTTTCTAAACTCATTTTTTATAATTTAACAATGTAAAAGTGCAGCAATGTACCAATAATTTAATGTACAGAATTGATACATTATCAGATTGATACATTGTTACATTATCTTAATCTACGTCTTTATTTAAAAACCGGTTTTCTCTGATTTGTATTGATCCGTTGTTGTCAGACAGATACGTATTGATATTCTGGTCAGAGGCATTGTTTCCGTCAATAGAAATATTCTTTCTTTTAAAAGCAGGAACCGATTCAAATTCGCTTGAGCTGTCAAAGCTCTGATATCTTGAATTGAATTCTTTTAATTTGTTTCTCCGCTCTATGATTCTTTCCTGATCTACGGTTTTATTCACAAAAGTGAAGGCCGTTTCATCGGTTTGAGGAGCCTCTGCTTCTCTGCTGTTTTCTATTATTTCAGGCTCTTCTGCAGGTTCTTCTTTCAAGTGCTGAAAGAAATGCTCTACTTTCTGGAGAGGTTCTTCCGTAAGATGGTTTACCTGGTGAGAGGCGAACTCCGCTTTTGGCTGTCCCGAATCATTTTTTGGGTCTTTTTTTACCGGTTCATTCACGAAGAAGCTGAACTCAACCGGCTTTTCCTGAGAATAGGAATTACCGAATGGGCTATTGGACTGAGGCTCTTCTTTTTTGTCATCAAAATCAAATCTGAAAGACTGGGTCTCCAGGTCATTCGGGTCATCGCTTTCATCATCCGAAGAAGTAAACAGGCTGTAAGACTCTTCCTGTTCTTCATCCTCATTTCTCCAGCTTTTGGTAAAACTGTCCGGTGCATCTTCCTCACTGTCAAAGTATCTGTTTTCGGATTTCTTAGGCTCTTCTTCAATAATCATTTTTTTTTCAGCAGCAGAAGAACCGAATAACGGCGTATCATTATCCTCATCATCTAACCTGAAAAGATTTTTCCCTCCGAAATCGTGGTTACGCCCAGAGTTCGGCTCTCTCTGTTCCCTTGTTTTGAAAGGTGAGTCTTTCTGGCTGTCAAATGTATCATTCAGGCTGATCTTGATCTTCTCAGTAGGCCCGGAAAATTTTTTATTATCATTAGAAAAACCGGTGGCAATAACCAGTACGCTTACGGAATCTCCCAGTTCTTCATCAGCACCCACCCCGAAAATGATATCGGCCGTATTTCCTGCTTCTTTCTGGATATGGTCCATAATTACACCGATTTCGTCCATCGTTACTTCTTCTGCACCGCTTCTGATCAATAACAGTACATTTTTGGCGCCGATAATCTTATTGTCATTCAACAATGGAGAATCAAGTGCTTTGCGTACTGCTTCCGCTGCTTTGTTTTCACCTGAAGCAACACCCGTAGACATCAATGCCGTACCTGAATTCTGAAGTACGGATTTAGCATCTCTAAAGTCAATGTTCACATCGAAGTATCCGGTAATTACCTCAGCCATTCCTTTGGCAGCGTTGGTTAACACTTCATCGGCTTTTGAGAATCCCTGCTTAAAGCCGAGGTTTCCGAATTGCTGTCTGAGTTTATCGTTGTTGATGACAATTAATGAATCAACGTTATTTCTTAATTTGTCAAGCCCGTTTTCGGCCTGCTCAAGTCTTCTTTTACCTTCAAAGCTGAAGGGAACCGTTACGATTCCCACCGTAAGAATGCCCATGTCTTTTGCCACTTTGGCAATAACAGGAGCTGCCCCGGTTCCTGTACCACCGCCCATTCCGGCTGTGATAAACACCATTTTGGTATTCTGGCCCATAGCCGCTTTGATCTCTTCGATACTTTCTATCGCTGATTTCTCACCAACTTCCGGGTCTGCACCGGCACCAAGGCCTTCGGTAATGGTAGTTCCCAGCTGTACTTTGTTAGATACCGGATTGTTATCCAATGTCTGGGCATCCGTATTACAGATAACGAAATCCACCCCGTGGATCCCTTTTTCGTACATGTGCTTCAGCGCATTATTTCCACCGCCTCCGACACCGATTACTTTTATGATTGATGAATTTCCTTTTGGTAAATCAAATGAAAACCCCTGTGTCCCTAAATTTTCCATAACTATATTTTTTTATAATTATAATGATAACTGACTGATGATATCCGATAACGAAAAATCATACCTCATTTATCATTCATCATTTATAATTTACTCTACTTCTTCAAAGAATTTTTTTACTTTTTCCATCAGCGACTGGCCGAAAGTCAGTTTTGCCGCTCTTTTTTCCCGTTGCTCGCTCACCAGATCATGTTGCAGAACGGGTTCCGCCTGTTCTAAAGCCTGCTGCAGTGTTTCGTTTGAGACAGCTGCGGTTTCAGCCTCAGATGAGGTCTCCGCCTGTTCTTCAATAACTTCCTGAAGCTCGGCATTCTGCTTTTTATCTCTGATCTTCAAACTTTCCATTAACAGTCCGATTGAAGTGGCATATTCGGGGCCCTTAAGATACTGATTTTTATCGTTAGCAATGTATTCATTTGCAAAACCTATTCTGCTGTCAAAACCTGTGGTATAATTAGCGAGTTGTCTGAGGTGTTTCAGATTGGAACCGCCGCCTGTCAGGACGATGCCTGCAATCAGTTTTTTCTTCTGTTCGAATGCGCCGTAGGCTTTAAGTTCCGTATTCACCATTTCCAGGATTTCCTCTACCCTGGCATTGATGATCTGCGCTAAGGTTTTCAGCGAAATTTCTTTATCCGGCCTTCCGTGGAGCCCGGGAATGGTTACGTAAGTACTGTCCTTTTCCAGTTCAGGGACTGCAGAGCCGAATTTAACTTTCAGCTGTTCTGCGTGTTTCTCAATAATGGAGCAGCCTTCTTTGATGTCTTCTGTAATAATTCCGCCGCCGTAAGGGATCACACAGGTATGACGGATGATATTGTCTTTAAAAATAGCAATATCCGTAGTTCCGCCACCGATGTCTACGATGGCTACACCTGCTTCTTTTTCTTCTTTGGTAAGGACAGCTTCTGATGAAGCAAGGGGTTCCAGGGTAAGGGCTTCCATCTCAAGACCTGCTTCACGGACACATCTTGCAATGTTCCGGATGCTGCCCATCTGGCCTACGACCACGTGGAAATTCGCTTCCAGACGTTTACCGTGCATACCTACCGGTTCCTGAATTTCACCTTCGGAATCTACTTTATACTCCTGTGGGAGAACATGGATAATCTCTTCGCCGGGAAGCATTACCAATTTTTTTACCTGATCTTTTAATGCTTCAATATCATCATCTGTGATGAATTTATCCGGATGTTCACGCATAATATAATCGGAGTGCTGCAGGGAACGGATGTGTTTTCCTGCAATTCCTACCGTTACTTTACGGATCGGAACTCCTGCGCTGGTCTGTGCTTCAGACACAGCCGCTTTGATTGAATTAATGGTCTGCGAAATGTTATTCACAATACCTTTGTGAACACCAAGACTCTTTGCCTTCCCGACACCGAGAACCTCTATTTTCCCGTGTGCATTCCTCCGTCCGACAATGGCGACAATTTTTGTCGTTCCAATGTCCAGACCTACTGAATACTCTTGATTTTCCATTGTTTATACCGATTTGATTTTTTATTTTTTTAAGATGTAACAGGTCATTATCCTAAGTGTTTTAATTATATGCTACACGCTCTTTATTATTCAATTTTAACTTTTGCTTTTCTTTTCGGTTTTTCAACCGGGGCTTTTTTCTCTGCCTTTTTAACTTTTTTTAGCTGGACTGCGGTTTTTGCTTTTTTTGCAACGGCAACAGGTTTTTTAGCCTGTTTTTTTACCTCAACTGTTTTCGGTTTGTCTTCAGTTTTTTTTGGCGCGATAACCGGATTCTTTGCAAGTTCTTTATTTCCCGCTTTTAAAATGCTGTCATTGTCTTTAAAATAAGGATTCAGGGTGGTAACAATCTGGTTCTGATACTTCACGGACACCATGCTGTATTTTTCAGGATCCTGGAAGACCAGGTATTTTTCCACGAATGTTTTAAACCCTTTTACTTTAAATTCAATATGATCTAAATCTCCTATTTCTACTTTATAATTTCCTTCGCTGGTCAGAAGGTTATAATTGCCGTTGTCTTTTGAAATGCCGATGAAATATTTTTTACTGAAATCATCTTTATCGATTTTTTCCACCAGTTCGGCTACTTTTTCATATTCATCTTTTTTTACATTTCCCGTCACCAGCATGCATGGGTGAGAATATGTTTTTGAGATCGGGAACTCGGTTCCTTTTCCGTCTACATAAAAATCCCTGCCGTTTGTATTTAACCTGAAAACAGGGACCCTCTGTATAATATCGAGGTTTAGTTTCCCGTTTAAGTTTAAGTAGACATTGGCACTGTCTACGGCCGGAAGCGCATTGATCTTTTTTTCCAGTGCCGGAATATCCAAAGCCCCCACTTTTCCTGAAGGGTTTTCATTCTTCACAATTTCCCGGATGTCTTTTTCATCAATAAAATACACCGGAGTTTTCTCACTCATTTTTACAGAAATCTTATCGTCCGTAATCTTCTGGCCGCTGAATTTCTTCAGAGAGAAGCTCAGCAGAAACCCGAGAATGATCACGGTGACGGCAATTTTTAATATTCTGTATTTATTCTTCATTATTTTATGATGACAGGTTTCAACGTCCGATTTCAGACCTTTTAAACTGCTTTAAAATTATTAATTCTTAATTATTTCGGTCCATTCACAGATAGGGTCATACAGGGTATCTATATTCCCTGCGCCTATGGTAAGAATGATGTCAAACTCTTTTTCCTTTATTTTCCCGAAAGCATCATGTAATGTTGATACTTCCTTTTTATCCAGTGTTATTTTTTCTGATAACCATTCTGATGTGATTCCCGGATAATTCTCCTGCAGCTCGCGTGCGGGGTAAATATCCAGCAGGATCAGTTCATCTGCCTGGCTTAAACTTTCTGCAAATCCGTCCGCAAAATCCCTTGTCCTGCTGAACAGGTGCGGCTGGAAAATTACCAGTAATTTCTTTTCAGGATAAAAAGTCCTGATTGAGCTTATTACTGCATTAATCTCTGTAGGATGATGCGCATAATCGTCGATATATATTTTACCGTTTGTACAGCTGTGTTTTGTATATCTCCTTTTAATGCCTTTAAACCCTGCAATCGCTTTCTTCAGCACATCGAAATCCACTCCCAGATTATGAAGGATAGCCAGTGCTACCGTTGCATTTTCCACATTATGGATCCCGGGGGTTTCCCATATAAAATCCTTTACCGTTTCTTCAGGGGTATGAAAATCAAAAAGAATCTTATCATTCTCCATCCGAAGATGATCCGAATAATAGTCGGCTTCTTCATTCACGGCATACGTCAGGTGAGGTCTTCCGATCTCGATTCCTTTTCTTACAAAAAGTTGCTTTTCATCCGGAACCAAAGCTGCAAACTGTCTGAAACCTTCTTCAATGGTATCTTTATCACCATAAATATCCAGATGGTCAGCGTCCGTTGAAGTGATCACCGCCCAGTCCGGGGAAAGATTCAGGAAACTCCGGTCGTATTCATCCGCTTCTACTACAGCATATTTTGCGCCGTTGTACAGGAAATTCGACTTAAAATTCTCAGAAATTCCTCCTAAAAAGCAGGAAAAAGAAAGATCTGCCTCTTTGCATAAATGAGAGACCAGGGTAGACGTTGTGGTCTTGCCATGTGTTCCGGCAACGGCAATGCAGTCTGTGTTTTCTGTAATCAGGCCTAAGACTTTTGCGCGCTTCAGTATTGTAAACTGATTTTCAGTGAAATAGTCCAGAATCCCCAGTTTTTTAATGGCCGGCGTGTAGATCACCAGTGTATTTTCCTGATGAAGGGACGTGATGGTTTCATCAATGACATCTTCAAAAACAATATCTATTCCTTCGTTCATTAAAACCTGGGTAAGTTTGGTATTGGTTTTGTCATAGCCTGAAACTTTTTTGCCCGAAGCATGGAAATAACGTGCCAAAGCACTCATCCCGATACCTCCGATTCCAACGAAGTAAAAATTCTGATATGTTTCTAAACTGTTCATTATTTTATTTAAAAAATTTAAAGATTAAATGATTAAAATTAATTCAGATTATCTTATTGTATCACTTTAAAAATCTCATCTACAATCTCTTTTGCAGCATGTGGCTTGGCAAAATAGGTAAGGTTTTGAGACATTTCTTTTCTTATATTTTCATTTTCGCAGATTTCTGATACTATATTCCAGAATTTTTCCTGCATTTCGGTATCTTTTACCATTCTGGCTGCATTTTTTTCAACCAGGTTCAGGGCATTTTTAGTCTGATGGTCTTCTGCCGCAAAAGGAAAAGGAACTAAGATAACCGGTTTCTGTGCTACTGCCAGCTCGGAAATGGCGATGGCTCCCGCTCTTGAAACAATCACATCGGCTGCAGAATAGGCGGTTTCCATATCTTTGATAAATTCCTTCAGCTGAACAGCATCCGGAAGGTCAAGGCCGGAAGACAGCTCGCTGTAATCCAGTTTCCCGGTTTGCCAGATCAACTGATACCCTTTTTCTTTAAGGCTTTCAAGGTTTTCTTTCCAGCCGTTGTTTAATGTTCTGGAACCTAAAGATCCACCGACTGAAAGAATCGTCAGTTTGTCTTTATCCAGACCCATTTTTTCTTTTGCCTGCGCAGGATCCTGCATTCCTGAAACAATCGATGAACGGATCGGGTTGCCCAAGAACTTTATTTTATCAGCCGGAAAGCCCTCTACTTTAGGATAGGCTGTAAAAACGGCTTTTGCTTTTTTGCTTAATATTTTATTGGTGACGCCTGCATGGGCATTCTGCTCCTGAATAAAAACAGGGATTCCCAGTTTGCCTGCTTCATATAAGGCCGGGCCGCTTGCAAAACCACCGGTTCCTACTGCAAAATCCGGAGCGAAGCTTTTAATGATCCTTTTTGCTTTAGATAAGCTTTTTAAAATCTTAAAGGGGAGGCCCAGGTTTGAGAGGATATTCCCTCTGTTGATTCCTGCGATATCAATTCCTTCAATGGCATAACCGGCCTGGGGAACTTTTTCCATTTCCATTTTCCCGTTGGCGCCGATGAACAAAAACTCGGTATCCGGAAATCGTCTTTTGATTTCGTCTGCAATAGCAATAGCCGGGAAGATATGTCCTCCTGTGCCGCCGCCGCTCAACACTACTTTTAGTCTTTTGTTCATGATATCAATTTTAAGCTGTAGGCTGATTTTCAATCAGATCAATAAATTCTACATCAACCAAAATTTCATTTTTACCCTCAATATTTTTTTCCGAGATGGCTTTCACGGTATACATAGCATCATTAAGCTCTATAACTTCTTCAACTTCCAGTTTAAAAGTTTCAAGAAAATTGATGATATCTTCATTTGTGTCAATAACCACCGGGTTTTCTGTATTTCTGTTATCGGTAAAAGTAATTTTTCTTATTTCCATTTTGTTTTTGTTTTAAGCGATATCGTTTATTTCTGCAACGCTTTGTTTTTTGCCCATTCCTTCTTCATCATAAATCTGGATCCTTGAGCTTATATTTAAAATAATCCCCAGCTGCAGATAGGTAACCAGCATGGAGGTTCCTCCGTAACTGATCAGCGGCAACGGCTGCCCGGTAACCGGAATCAGATTGACTGCTACGGCAATATTGACTGAAAGCTGTATAAAAATCATTACGCCGAGGCTGAGTACGAGCAGTGATCCGAAAAAGGCCGGCATTTTACTCGCAATCATGACGATACGGATCATCATGATGAGATACAGGCTGACGAGGAATGCAGCACCGATTACCCCGTATTCCTCCACAATAACGGCGAAAATAAAGTCGGAGGCCGATTGTGGAAGCATTTGTTTTAAAGCACTTTTCCCAGGGCCCATCCCGGTAATGCCACCGTGTACGATGGCTGCCTTTGCCTGCATCACCTGATAATTTTTGGCTTTTATGCTTTCATCATCAACATCAGCGGATTTTGCTTTGCTTGAGGTAAAGGTTTCGATACGGCTCATCCATGTATGCACACGGTTTCCGCCGATTAAATTGGTATTTAAGGCAATAACTAAAAACAGGACAATTGCAACAAATGACGAGGAGATAAACCCTGCAATGTATTTCCAGTGTAACTGTCCTACAATCAGAACAATAACGGAAACCATCAGAATCATTAATGCGGTTGATCCGTTATCTTTGGCAACAAGTACGAACACCAACAGGATAGGCCCGAAGATGTACATAATGTTCTCAATCGGGAGCCTTTCGCGGGTGATTTTCTTTGTCAGATAGCGGCACAGGTAGATAATGAGCATCAGGAATGCAAAAGAAGACGGCTGGAATGAGATCGGGGTTCCGGGAATTTTCAGCCACCGCGAAGCACTGGCTCCGTCAATGGTCTGTCCGGTAAACATGGTGATGATTAAGAGGACAATCATCAGGCCGAGCATGATGCTGCTGAGCTTGCCGATGTATTCATATTTTACCATCCCGACTACCCTCATAATGGCCAGCCCCAGGACCACAAAGAACATATGCTTGATCACGTGACCGGTAGTGGTCCCGTTATTAACGATATATTCCAGATTTGAACTTGCAGAATATACAGGGAAGATGGAGAAAACGGAGATCACAAGAATGACCATCCAAAGTACTTTATCGCCCTTCAGGAATTCAAATCTGTTTTCTGTGTCTTGTTCGTTCATATGTTTGCTTTCAGCTGTTGGCTACTGGCTTTTAATACCTGCTCTTTAAACTGATGGCCTCTGTCTTCATAGCTTTTGAATAAATCAAAGCTGGCACAGCAGGGAGAGAGTAAAACCGTATCTCCTTTTTTAGCCAGAGATTTTGAGATTTTTATTGCCTCCTCCATGCTTGAGGTATCATATATAAATTCCTTCTTATCTTTGAAGAAGTCTATAATCTTTTGGTTGTCAAGTCCTAAGCAGACAATGGCTTTTACTTTTCTTTTGACTAAATCTTCAATTTCGGTATAGTCATTTCCTTTATCCAGGCCTCCAACGATCCACACGGTAGGCGTTTTCATGCTTTCCAATGCATAATAGGTAGCATTAACGTTGGTTGCCTTACTGTCATTGATGTATTTCACGCCGTCGGTTTCAGTAACAAACTCTAATCTGTGCTCCACCGCCTGAAAGGTCATTAATGAATTCCTGATGCTTTCATTGTTGATTTCCAGTATTTTACCGGCAATGGAAGCGGCTAAGCTGTTGGCTACGTTATGACTGCCGAGAAGTGATAATTCTTCCGCCTTCATGGAAAACCTGTCCTGGAGCTGTACCACAATCCTGTCTTCATCCATAAAACCTCCTTTGGACAGTTTTTCTTTGGTTGAAAAAGGAATCATCTTCGCTTTTATTTCAAGTTTTTCCAGCAGGTTCTTGCTCATTTCATCATCTTTATTGTAGATGAAAAAGTTGTCATTTTCCTGATTTTCCGCAATCCTGAATTTTGCCAGCGCATATTCTTCATAATTGTAGTTGTACTGGTCCAGGTGATCCTGAGACAGATTCAGCAGTAAAGAGATATAAGGCCTGAAATTCTGGATGTCATCCAGCTGGAAAGAGCTTACTTCCAGTACATAATATTCATGGTTCTCATCAGCCACCTGCTTTGCAAAACTGTATCCGATGTTTCCGCCTAAACCTACATTCAGCCCGTCGTTTTTCAGGATATGGTAAATAAGTGACGTGGTAGTTGTTTTTCCGTTGCTTCCGGTGATGGCAATAATTTTAGCGTCTGTAAACTCCGAAGCAAACTCAATTTCAGAGGAAAGCCTGATCCCTCTGTCCTGAATTTTATAGATAATCTCTGCCTTCTTCGGAATTCCCGGACTTTTTACAATCCAGTCGGCATTTAAGATCTTCTCTTCGTTGTGGTTTCCTTCTTCAAACTCAATATCATTGTCTGTAAGAAACTGCTTATAGTTATCCTTGATTGCCCCCTGGTCTGAAAGAAAAACTTCCAGGCCCTGTTTCTTGGCCAAATAAGCAGCGCCGCATCCGCTTTCTCCTCCTCCTAAAACAACTATTTTCATATTTATCTGCTTTATGCTGTGGGCTATAAGCTTTAAGCCTGATGCTTACCACTTATCGCCTACTGCCGGTTTTTATCTCATTTTTAATGTTATCAGACACACAATGGCCAGCATCACGCCAATGATAATCATCCGGTTAACGATTTTGCTTTCATGAAACCCGCCTTTCTGATAATGATGGTGCAGGGGTGACATTCTGAACAATCTGTTGCCCTGGGCATATTCCAGCCCGAATTTTCTTTTTCTGTATTTGAATACAATAACCTGAAGCATTACAGAAACATTTTCTATCAGGAAAATCCCGCATAAGACGGGAATCATTAATTCTTTTCTTAAAATAATGGCTAATACGGCAATTACACCGCCCAGCATCAGACTTCCTGTGTCTCCCATAAAAACCTGGGCAGGATAGGTGTTGTACCAGAAAAATCCAATGACGGCCCCTACCATGGCAACCACGAAAATGGTAGTTTCCCCCATGTTCGGGAGGAACATAATGTTGAGGTAATCAGCGAAGATGATGTTTCCTGAAAGATAGGCAAACAGTCCCAGTGCCAGTAAAATGACCGTACTTGTGCCTGCCGCCAGACCGTCAATCCCATCTGTAATATTGGCTCCGTTGGACACGGCAGTTACAATGAATATTACAATCGGGATAAACACCACCCAGGCCCATTCGTGGGCATCTTTGTCGTTCATCCAGAACAGGATTCCGCTGTAATCGAATTCGTTGTTCTTCGCAAAAGGAACGGTGGAAACGGCGATTTTCTCTGTAGGCATAAAATTCTGCTCTACATTATTTCTGTTCACCACTTTGGCGTCCGAATATTTTCTTTTGACGGTAATATCAGGGTGGAAATACATCGTAACGCCTACAATCAGCCCTAAGCCAACCTGTCCCACGATTTTGAATTTCCCGCTTAACCCGTCTTTGTTTTTTTTAATTTTTTTCAAATAATCATCCAGGAAGCCGATGGCCCCCATCCAGATCATCGAAACCAGCAAGAGCACGATATACACATTGGTAATCCGGGTAAACAGCAGAACGGGAATAAGCGTTGCCATGATGATGATAAGGCCTCCCATGGTAGGCGTTCCTTCTTTCTGCTTCTGTCCGTCCAATCCCAAATCACGGACCAGTTCTCCCATCTGCTTTGTTCGCAGGAAGCTGATGATTCTTTTTCCGTATACCAAAGCAATGATCAGCGAGAAAAGCACCGCCATCCCGGCACGGAAGGAGATGTACCTCAGCAGCCCCAATCCCGGAACGTGGATTCCCTGACTTGTTAAATATTCGTATAGATAGTATAACATTTCTCTTGATTTAAAAATTTAATTTATTTAAATATTTAAAGACTGTGGCCTCTCCATATTCTCACTCAAATATTTAATAAAATTTGAGATATTAGAAGAAACTTCTCTCGACAGATTAATTATTTCCTCAGCATTGCTATCGTCACCTAATTTTAATCTTTTACTCACTATCATCATACTTCTGACTTCGGCACAACTGCCTTTCGCAATTTTTAAATATTTAATAAACTGCCGGTTATTATTATATTCTGAGCCTTCTGCAATATTATTCGATATTGAAAATGCAGCTCTTTTTATCTGGTTGTTAAATTCAAATTCTTTTTCAAGACTTTTATCTCTAATAAACTGATATACTTTTTCGATTAAATCAATCGTTTTAATGTAAACCGGAAAATTTTCAAAATTCTTTGTCATCATTAAATTTTAAATCAATTCAATCTTAAATCAATCACCTACTTACTCATTAATTTCCAAAGCTCAATGATGACTTCCTTATCATCAAAATGATGCTTCACCCCGTTGATTTCCTGGTAATTTTCATGTCCTTTTCCGGCTACCAGTACAATATCTTTAGGTTCTGCAAACTTTATGGCCATTTTTATGGCTTCTTTTCTGTCCGGGATTGACGTGTATTTGCTGAAATACTGGGGCTCAACGCCTGCTTCAATTTCCCTGATAATCTGTGCCGGGTCTTCTGTTCTGGGGTTGTCTGAGGTAATGATGGCCAGTGTGGATTTCTTACTGGCAATATTTCCCATTTCCGGCCTCTTGGCATGGTCCCGGTCTCCGCCGCAGCCGAACACGGTGATCAGCCTCTCGTTTTTCGTCCGGATATCATTGATGCTGTCCAGAATATTTTCAAGGGCATCCGGTGTGTGGGCATAATCTACAATGAAGAAAATCCCGCCGTCCGATTTAAAGGTTTCAAATCTTCCGGAAACCCTTTTCAGCTGACTGATCGCCTGAAGGATTACTTCCTGCTCAAAGCCAAGCTCAGCAGCAATACCGAAAACCAGCAGTAAATTATAGACATTAAATTTTCCTGTCAGGGTAGTCCAGAATTCTTTTCCGTTGAAGTTCAGCAGCATTCCGTTGAAATCAACTTCCAGCAGTTTTCCGTGGTAGTCTGCCATGGTCTTCAAAGCATAGGACTTCTTTGCCGCTCTGGTATTCTGAAGCATAACCATCCCGTTTTTATCATCGATATTGGTAATGGCCACTGCATTTTCATTCAGCCCGTCAAAAAACCTTTTTTTTGTTTTTAAATATTCATCAAACGTTTTATGATAATCCAGGTGGTCATGGGTAAGGTTCGTAAAACCGGCTATTTTGAAATGAAGCCCTTCGATTCTGTTCTGCGCGATCCCATGGGAGCTTACTTCCATAAATGCGAAGTCGCAGCCTTCTTCAACGGCCTGGGCTAAAATTTTGTTGGTGGTAATAACATCCGGCGTGGTATGCGTAGCAGGGATTACCTGATCTCCGATCCTGATTTCAACAGTAGACAACAGAACGGAATCATAGCCTAAGTTTTTAAAGACATCGAAAAGCAAAGTTGAAACAGATGTCTTTCCGTTCGTCCCGGTAACTCCGATCAGGTGAAGCTTTTCCGAAGGGTTTCCGTAAAAATTGGACGCTAACTGACCTAAGGTTTTTGAAGAGTCCTTTACTTTGATGTATGTGATATTTTCATCCGTATGCTCAGGAATTTCTTCGCAGACAATTACTTTTGCGCCTTTTTCAGCAGAAGCGGTAATAAATGAGTGTCCGTCTGCAACCGTTCCTCTGATTGCAATATAAAGACTGTTTTCTGTGACTTTTCTACTGTCGAAAACTAACTCCGAAACCTCACGGTTATCATCACCATGAATTTCTAAGACCGGAATTCTTTGTAATAGTTCTGTTAATACCATTTTATATGGATGGGCTTTGTCCCGTTTCTATTTTTTATTCTGACAGGTTTTCATGCTGCCATGCTTTAAACTTATTTTAATTCTGCAGGGATAAATAAATCCGCTGGTTTTTACTGATGGTGGTGCCTTCCAGGGGAAACTGCTCCGTAATCCTTCCGACGCCTTTAAAATCCACGCGGTACCCTAAATTTTCCAGCTGCGGAATAATATTTTTCCCGATCAATCCTACTACACTGGGCATCTGCTTATTGTTAACGGCTACTCTTACATTAGGCTCCACCATTTTATTCAGGTTTACCTTTCTGTCGACCAGCATTTCTTTTTCTATATTCTGAGGAGTTTTCAGGAATGTTTTCCCTGCAATTTCCTTAAATACCGGTGCAGAAACAGTTCCTCCGTAAAACCCTTTTGCGGTATTCGGCTCACTGATCATTACATAACAGGTATATTTCGGCTTATCGGCAGGGTAGAAGCCTGCAAATGAAGCACGGTATTTCATAGGGCCGGGCAGCCAGTATTCAAACCTTGCGGTTCCTGTTTTCCCTGCCATTTTCAGGTTCGGGGTGAAGATGCTTTTTCCAGTTCCCTTTTCTACGGCTTTGGTCAGCGCGCTGGTCATCATTTTAATGGCCTTTTCAGATGCCATTTTATTCACCATTACTTCCGGTTTTGCGGTGTACATCAGCTTTCCGTCTTTCATGATTTTATCGATGAATAAAGGCTTCAGCATTTTTCCGCCGTTGGCAACGCCGTTATAGAATGAAGTTAACTGCAATAAATTGATGTTTGATGAATATCCGTAAGCGATCGAGGCCAGGGTTGCGGCATTCCATCTTTTATGTTCCGGTGTTATGATTTTCGGTTTGGTGATGCCCGGAAGCTCGATATCCATTTTGTCGAACAGCTTCCATCTTTTCAGGTGGTCCAGGAAAATCTGCGGTTTTTCTGCGTAATATTTTGTAATCAGTTTCGCCGTTCCTACGTTGCTGGATTTCGCCAGTACATCACTGATGTCATAGATACCGTGGCCGTGGCCGTCTGAAATCCTTTGTTTGGCGTAGACCCAGACTCCGTTTCCTACGTCCACCGTGGTGTTTTCATCAATAAAGCCGTCGTCCATTGCCGCCAGAAGCGAAATGGTTTTAAACGTGGAACCCGGCTCAATATTATCTTTTAAAGCGTAGTTGTAGGAATCAACAAAATCTCCTTCTTCATTGCGTCTCAGGTTGACCAGGGCACGCACTTTTCCGGTCTCCACTTCCATAACGATTACGGTTCCGTGCTTGGCTTCGAAATTGATCAGCTGTTTTTCCAGGGCGGAATGGGCGATATCCTGAATCCTGAGGTCTAATGTGGTGTAAACATCCTCACCATCCACCGGTTCTTTCACTTTCCAGTAATCAATCGGTTTCCATTGGGACGAATTGATCCTCTGTTCCAGTCTTTTTCCGTCGGTTCCTCTCAGGTATTTCGAGAAAGCACCTTCAAGCCCTGAGCTGTATTCGCCGTTGTCCATTCCGATGGTTCCGGCCCCGATTTCTGAAGTGGCAAGTTCACGCTTATAGTTTCTGTCTACGATAAAGCCACCTTTGTTTTTCCCTCTTTTAAAAATCGGGAATTTTCTGATTCTGTCATACTGATCAAAATCAAGCCCTTTTACCAGCATATAATACTGGTTTTTCTTTTTTCTCTGCTCGTCAAATTTCTTTCTGAATTCAGCCCGTGACTTTCCGAACATTCTGCTCAGAGAGTCAGTTAACGCACCGATATTATTGATGTACACCGTATCCTTCATGGTTTTGAAGTCAAGGTAGATATCGTACCGCATAACGGTTGTTGCGAGAATGGAGCCGTCTGAAGCAAACAGGTTTCCCCGGGCGGCCTTTAAGGTTGCTTCCCGGTAATTTTTATTGATGTAATCATCTTTAATCTCCTGGACGTTGGTGTTCTGAAGGATTATGATCCTCGCCAAGAACATGACAAACATGCACAAAGCCACCACTGTGAAGAGGTAGCCCCATTTTAACGTTTTTTTACGCTTGTTATCGTATTCATTCGGTTTTTGCATCTGTACTGTCCAGTTTGATTAGCAATTTATGAGGATGGTTTTCCAGGGTCATCAAAGAGTCCCGGGCCACTTCTTTCCCCAACTGAGATTCCATTTTTACTTTGATCAGCTTACTTTGCGCATAAGCGTTTCTTGATTTGTATTCTTCTGTTTCTTCTTTTAACGCGTTAACGATTTTTATTTTTTTATTCACCAGGTGGTTGCTGTAGATGATGGCCATCATCAGCACAAACAACAGTAAAAAATACTTATAGTGTATTTTTACCTCATCACGGTTCAGGAAATTCCCTTTTACAATATCTATAAAAGTTAATTTCTTCTGAGGGCGGTATGTTGTTGTTCTTTTTGCCACGCTGCTTATAATTGATGACTGATAAATGATAACCGATATAAGTTCGGAATCGCCTATCATTTATTATTAATCATTTATATTTTTATTCCTGTTCTCATTTTTGCACTTCTGGCCCTTGAGTTTTCTTCGATTTCCTGATCATCAGGAATAACCGCTTTGCTCTTTACCAGTTCAAATGCTTTTTTATAGTTTCCGTAAATATCCCTTTCCGGCTCTCCTTCAAACATTCCGTTTTTCAGGAATCTTTTTACCAGTCGGTCTTCGAGTGAGTGGTAGGAAATAACCACCAGTCTTCCTTCAGGTTTTAAAATGTTGTAGGACTGAACCAGCATCTCCTTCAGGGCTTCCAGCTCCTGGTTGACTTCAATTCTTATCGCCTGAAACAGCTGGGCATAAAATTTATTGACCTTATGGGGCGGAAGATAGCTGAACAGTTTTTTCAGGTCTTCCGTGGTATTGATTTTCTTAGTTTTTCTATGGTATGCAATATCCCTCGCCAGCTTTCTTGCTTCTCGAAGTTCGCCATAATAGTAAAAGATATCCGCCAGCTGATCTTCTTCATAATCATTGATTACCCTTTTGGCATCAAGGCTCTGCATTACGTTCATCCGCATATCCAGCGGCGCATTGCTTCTTGTTGAAAAGCCCCGTTCGGCCTGGTCAAACTGATGGGATGAAACACCCAGGTCTGCCAGGATACCGTCTACCTGCGGAATGCCGTACATCAATAAGGAATTTTCCAGAAATCTGAAATTCTGGTTAATAAGTGTAAACCGGGGATCTTCAATCGTATTTTTAAGGGCATCCAGGTCCTGGTCAAAGCTGAACAGTTTACCTTTGTCTGACAGCCTGCTCAGTATTTCCCTGGAGTGTCCGCCACCGCCAAAGGTACAGTCCACGTATATTCCGTCCGGATTCGTCACCAAATCATCAACACTTTGTCTCAGCAAAACGGGGTTATGATACATGTTAAGTTGTGTTTTTTCTTACTTTATTAATATTCAGCGTTTTTATTCTTCATCAAATGCACCCATTACCTCTTCTGCAAGGCTGGCAAAATCTTCTTCATTGGTTGAAATCACCTTTTCATACGCTTCCTTGTCCCAGATTTCAAATAATTCTCCTGCACTGGTAATCACAATATCTTTCTGGAGATTTGCGAAATGCGTCAGATCCTTTGAAATCTGCAGTCTTCCTGCGCTGTCCAGTTCTGCCGTTTTCACGCCTGCCGTAAACATTCTTATGAAATCAGCATTTTTTTTAATGAACCTGTTCAGCTTATTAATTTTGCCCATCACTTTATCCCATGCATGCATAGGATATACTTCCAGGCAGGGTTGAAACACGGATCTTTTAACTACAAATGCCTTATCTTCCAGGTCTTCCATCTGTTTGATCAGGGAGGAAGGAACTTTCAGCCGGCCTTTATCGTCAATCTTACACTCATATGTTCCAATGAAATTCTTCATTTGGGACAAATTTATATAATAATTTCCAAAAGCTCCCACTTTTTCCCACATTTTACCTTAATGTTAATAAGTTTTATCAGGAGCTAAGTTTCAGTGGTTTAATAAATTGATCGGCCGGGTGTTGCAGACGCTGTTATTCGGGCCATAGCAAAGAATTAATTAAAAAAGCAAAGAAAAAAGAGTTTGGTATGTTATTTTTATTTTAAATTAGGGTTATCAAAATATTTTTGAGGTTTAATTTGTATTTTTGCAAGGCTTTATTAAGGCATTATATGATATTTAGTACGAAAAAAGAAAAGAAATATACCTTTGTTGAGGCGGGAGAAGGACATCCATTGGTGCTGCTGCACGGTTTAATGGGTGGTTTAAGTAATTTCGATAAGATGGTGGATTTTTTTTCTAACCGGGGATTCAAAGTATATGTTCCCCAGTTGCCGATCTACGATTTGCCGGTACTCAATACCAATCTTACCACTTTAGCAAAATATATTATCAAGTTTATAGAAAGCCATATTGAAGGGCCTGTAAGTATTGTAGGCAATTCTATGGGCGGCCATGTAGGGCTTATCCTGGCTTTGGCCAGACCGGATCTGGTTAAAAATCTTGTGCTTACAGGAAGTTCAGGATTGTATGAAAGGACTTTCGGAGACAGTTTTCCAAGGAAAAACGACCGTTCCTATATCAGAAAAAAAACAGAGGAGGTTTTCTATGATCCGGCTGTTGCTACCGAAGACCTTGTTGATGAAGTGTTCGGGGTGGTGAATGACAGGATGAAAGGTATTAAAACCGTAATGCTGGCGAGAAGTGCCATCAAACACAATATGTTGCACGATTTACCTAAAATCCTGACTCCTACATGCCTTATATGGGGCAGGCAGGATAATGTAACGCCGCCTGAAGTGGCTGAGGATATGCATAAATTTATCCCGAACTCAGAGCTGTTCTGGATTGATAAATGCGGGCATGCAGCGATGATGGAAAAGCCTGATGAATTCAACGAGATTCTGTATGGCTGGATAAAAGACAAAATTTAAATTAAATAATAATATAAACAACCATTAAGAACTTCTTAATGGTTTGTTTTTCTAAAAATACGTCAAGAAATGGTTATTAAAACAGCAACGTTTGTCAAGAGCAGCGGAAAATGGCAGGACTGCCCGGAACCCAACCTTCCCGAATATGCTTTTATCGGGAGGTCCAACGTCGGGAAATCTTCATTAATCAATGCCATGATGAACCATAAGGACCTGGCCAAAACTTCAGGAACCCCTGGAAAAACGCAGCTTATCAATCATTTTTTAGTGAATGAAAACTGGTACCTTACCGATTTACCGGGATATGGTTATGCCAAAGTTTCCAAATCCATCAGGAAAGACTTTGAGAAACTGATTACCAACTACATCCTTAACCGCAGAAACCTGGTGAACCTTTTTGTCCTGGTTGATTCCAGGCATAAACCCCAGCTGATCGATCTTGAATTCATCCAGTGGTGCGGTGAAAGCGGCGTGCCGTTTTCCATTGTATTTACGAAAGCAGATAAACTGAAGCCTAATATCGTAATCTCCAATGTGGAAGATTATAAAAAAGAACTTCATAAGACATGGGAAGACCTGCCGGAGCTGTACGTAACATCTGCTGAAAAAAAGGAGGGTGGCGACGAAATTCTGAAATTTATCAAGAAGACCAATGAATTTTTAACGTTAAACCACGTGACTTTTGATGAGTGATATTGTCTGGAAAATCAAGTCTTTTGATGAATTTACCGTTCCTGAATTATATGCTGTCCTGAAAGCCAGGGTTGATGTTTTTGTAGTGGAGCAGAACTGTCCGTATCCTGACCTTGACGGTTACGACCAGAAAGCGCTTCACCTCTGGGCAGAGGAAGACGAGGAAGTCCTGGCCGGCTGCCGGATTTTCAATAAAGGGATTAAATATGATGAAGCTTCTATCGGAAGGGTTTTAACCACAGAAAAAGCAAGGGGTAAAAGCCTTGGAAAACAGCTGATCCGGTATGCGGTAGAAACTGTTGAGAATCGTTTTCATACGTCTGAAATCAGGATTTCCGCACAGGATTACCTGTTGAAGTTCTATGGTGATTTCGGGTTTGAAGATACGGGCAAAAAATATCTGGAAGATGACATTCCGCACACGGAAATGCTCAGAAAGTAAGAAAATAAAAGCGAAGAAATGATGAATTCATTCTTCGCTTTTTTAATGGTTAAATATGTTGAATGGTTTTAGTTTTTATTTGAAATAGCCTTTAAAATAATAGGTTCGATATTAGAAGGCAGGTCAGCAGATTTTATCTGGTAGTTTTTAATTTTCATTTCCTTGAACCAGTTTTCCCAGTATTCTTTGATCACGGCTTCCTCAAAAGGATTTCCTTTTTCAGGGTTGATGCCGAGCACGATGACTTCAAGATTATTCAGGTTGTCATTGGCTTTTACGAAACCATATCCGTTTTTTTCAATGTCTGTTTTAAAACCGGAAGTCGTAAGGTTATTTGCTTTGATCAGTTTGCCGGTGAGATAAGAAGTTTTGTAGGAATTATCATTCTTTTCCTCAAATCTGGAATCTTTATGATACATATAGCCGTCGGTCAGGATAAAAAGGATATTCCTGCGGTCACTTTTAATACAGTAATCCTTAACCTTGTTTTTAAAAAATTCCCATATATCCGAACCTATGTAATTCCCGTCTTTAATGGCAGACTGATAAATGTATGAGGGAATTTCCGCATATTTCTTTTCAACTGATGTAAAATAATCTTTGGAAGTATTTTTATCAAATGAAACTTTCAGGTCCTTCGTGAATTGGTTGATTTTCGGATCGGAAGGTTCCGGGTTGAAAAATACCTGCATCTGGTCGTCGTAGGTAATGATCTTTTTTGATTTGAGATGATCAATAAATCCTTTCTGGATAGCTTTGATGTACTCCATGTCTCTCTGAAAATAGGGCATGGCAGGATTCGGGTTGGTATACGGGTCAATTCTGTCTGACAGGTCAATCAGAATACTGACATTGATATTGTTTGAATCTATGGGTGGAGGACAAGGTGTGCAAGGGATTAGTTTCTCTCTCTTACATGAAACTAAAGAAAAAACGATAAACAGGTAAAATATTTTTTTCATAATTCTGATTATAAGGATGATAAATACACTAAGTTCTGATTGTTGTCGTTGGCTCCCACATTATCCAGATTGCTCGTATACGTGTCAATACAGCTGTCGATCATGGTCTGTTTTTCGGTTCTTGAAACGGCTATTTTTTCACCGATGAACGTAATCCAGCCCTGAACATATTCCGAAGCATACATTTTATAATCTTTCGTGGGAATAATTACGCCGTCAATGATATTCTGAAGTTCTTCAATCCTGCCCCGGGTTTTAATTACTGATTCTTTGATGCTTCCGATATTGGCATTGATGTCCTCAATTTCCTTTTTCAGGGCATTGATCTTTTCTATCAGGAACTCTACTTTCTTCTGCCTGATTTCCTGTTCGTTTTTAATCCGGTCTTTTTCCCGGTGCTCTTTCATCACAAAGTCAAATACAAGCCCCCAGATAATGTATACAATAAATCCGGCGAAAATAATTCCCCAAAACTGATTTTTAGTAAAAGCAATTTTAAGATCAAATGGGAGAGATTCGAAAGTTTTGTTAAGTTCGTATAGCTTAAATTCTATTTCGTATGCTAAGATGGCATCGAAAATAAAGGTTACCACGAATAATAAACCCAGCTTTACGTAATTGGCTTTTGTTTTATTTTCTCCGAACATATGAATCAGAAAACCTAAACCCAGAAATACAAATGGAATTAAAGTAACAAAAGCAACTTCAATAAAACCGTCATTCCATGCTTTTTCCCAGGCATTTGCATCCAAGACACTTTGTATGACGGTACTTTTTGCATCAAAAGTTTTAAAAAAAGCGGAGTATGATGTTGAAATATAAAATGTTGCCAAGTACAGAGTTATGGGAACAAGAAGGATAGCACCGATCCAGAATTTTGCAGAGGCACCTTTTGTCGCTTTTACGTTGTACTTTTCAGGGTTTCTCGGCAGATCCAGGATTTCTGCTTTTAGAACTTCAGCGTTCTGCTGATGGCTTTCAATTTCTTTATTTTTATTTTTTACCTGCTCTTCTTTGGTTTCCACGGAAACGGTAAGTGCCTTGATTTCGGTTTCCCGGTTTTTCTGTTCATTGACATAGGATTCTTTCAGCTTCTGCTGTTTTTCCACCATTTCCTTTTCCTCATTCTGGAACCTGGAATATACTGCATCCAGGCAGATGGATAAAGTTGAATGGTTCCCGCTGGTTCTTGAGCTGTCTCTGTAGCCTGATTCATGATAGGTCCGTTTCCTGCTTTCTTCTGAAGATTCTTCATCCGGGTTTATTTCAGTTTTCGGAAGCTCTTCCTGTTTGGGCTCTGCCGGAAAAGATTTTAATTTAAATAAATTTTTTATACTGGTCGTATCCATGGTCTTAGTTTTTTAATTCAGATAAAATGTCATTCTTATTTTTGCCGGTCTGTACAGCTTCAATCAGGTAATCAACAATTGCCTGTGCATTTTCTTCTAAAAACCCGAACATGATCACGTATTTTTCCATTGCGGCATGTTCATTGGGAGAGACAACACCGTCTGCCCACATCATCACGGTCAGGTCATACAGATAATCTACCTTTTCCTCGATGGTCTGGGGAAGCAGCGATTTCATGTTGATCGGGTGTAAGAGGATTTCATCTAAATTCTTAGAAGAGATCCCTCTTTCTTCAGCGCATGTATAGAGCATCTTCAGCTCCAGGGCACTGAAATCATCATCACAGATGGCCATCTGGTACAGCCTTAGGAAATGAGCTTTGAGATTTTCGGTTATCTGGGTATTATCCATGGTGGGTGGGTTGTTCTTTGGGTTGTTTAGGGTTAATGATTCGGTCTCGTGAAGGTGCGCTCAGCTGTTTTGTATACATTGGCGTTTCTTCGGTAATGTCTTCTTCCTTTTGCAGTACCGGCCTTTCCACAAAAGCGATGAGCAGAAACAGGATTCCCGTTAGGGTATCAATTGGAATCCATACGCTTTTCCGGTATAAGTAAATGGGAAAAACAGGATTGAAAATGATCACAATAACCAGGAAAATGATACTGAAATACTTATTCCCTGAGCTTAAAAAAAGGTAGATGGCGAGTAAAGCCCCGATGGAAACAAGAACCCTTAAAAAAGTATAATATTCTATGGGAAGCCTGAAGATACCGATGAAACAGCAGAGTGCACAGAAAGTGAAAAAAGGTTTCATTTTATTCTTTTTTATTTACATCTTTATCATAAACATATCCAACTTTTCCATCTTTAACCTTCACTTTATACCAGGAATTCTTTTTTGAAAGTATGATGAACTTTGTATTTTTGGGAACAGTAGTTAGTACTTTAGATTGAGTTGATGCTTCTTTGTAAATATTAGTTGTTGCAATACCTGCAATGTATCTGTTGTTTGTATTGATGTTTATTTCATCAATATGAATTTTTGGAGACTTGTAAGACTCGGATTTTTTATGTTTTTTAGATTTATTTTTTCGGGGGGAACTACGGGAAGATGAACTTTTCCCTGAAGAACTTCCGCTGCAGACTCCGCAAGTTCCACCGGAACCGCAATGCCCGCATCGTGAACAACTTGTGCAGGCAGAACAATATGCAGAACCGGTACATCTTCCTTCGTGTCCGAGGTTATCATTTGCCTTGAAGCAAGAATTTAATAGAAATAAACTGAATGTCAGTATGATAAAAGGTATTAGTTTTTTCATGTTTTAAATATTTATTTTTTGTTGTAAGATTCATTTATATAAAGGTTTCATTTGTGGAAATTTCCCTCAATGCCTGTGTTTTTATGTAATCATTGCCATTTTGATATTGTCTGATGGAACTGGATAATCCCAATGAAAATATTTCTGCTTCATTCCAGATTAAACGTAATGAGTAGCTTTTATTTTGAGTGATGAATTCGAAAATTCCTCCTTGTATTTCGTATGATATTAATTTACTGAAAGGAATCTGAAAACTTTTTCCTCCTGCACTGAAAACAACTCTTGAATTTGTTAAGAATAGGCTTCCCGGATATATTTGCGTTACATTTTCTTTTACAGGGCGATATCTGCCGCTGCCTACTCTTGCATTTACTCCTTTTGCAATTCTGAATGAAACACTGGAGCTGGTGCGGACATATCCTTTATGAACAAACTTATTCTCAATAAGCTTAGCATTGATATTTATATAACATTGTTCATCTCTGGCTAAGGTTATAGGAGGATTATACACAACAGAGAAAATTCCATGATCCAGATTCCATAATAATTTAGCGTGTTTCAAACGTTTGATTTTTCTGTCAGAGATAAATGTGCTGATATTCTGATGATCGATTTTCAAGTCACGGGCTGTTTGTTTTAACTGGGTTTCTTCGGCAGGAGAAAGACGGCTGTCGGAAGTTTTTTCATCTAATATTGTATTAAATATTGGAAAAGCAATTTTGTTTTTAATGGTGTCAGTTTTGTCTAACGGATATTGAAGAAAACGGGCAATAGTGATAATTTTTTGATTTTCTGTATCTGTTAATACGTGGTCTGCATAACATTTCTGAATTAAATTTTTCATTGTTTTTTCAGAAATCTTATTTTTTTCAACGGATATTTGCTGACCGGATAAATTGAAATAAGCTTTAATCTCATTCAGTTTGAAGATTTCATTCTGAGTAAGATTAAAATCTGTAATGGCAGCACATAATGTATTATAGTAAATCTTTTTTCCGAGTTTTATCTTTTGCTTATCATTTAATGGCTTTTTGTGACTTAATACATTTTGCTGATAGGTGGATAAGATAGTATCAAGATCAGAATAGTTTATGGATTGTAATATTCTGTTGGTTCCATCAATGTTTATAAGCGATATTTTATTTATAATGAAATCGCCAGTGAGAGGAATTAAGAATATAGCGGATAGAAATAATATTACCGAAGCAGCAACATTCTGTTCCAGGAATAATCCCAATGATACGATAAAAAATACAATACCGCAGCTCCACCGTAAAATTTTCAAAAAAAGTAAGAAAGTTTTCATGATTATAAGTTTTTATGAATAATTTTCCAAAGTCTGATGAAGTTGATTTCTGTAATTGTAAATTTCATCAAGGCTGGTTAACAGCATTTTCTCTCCGGCCTCTTTCCCGTTGTGGAAGGTTTCCAGGTATTTATTCGCGGTATTGAAGTGAAGCCTGCAGAGCGGTTTCCTGTTGTTATCGTCCAGCAGAATCCCGAAATAGGACAGGGTATCCCGGTAAGCAATTCTTGCAGAAGGGATTTTCTCCCTTAAAATAGCCTTTACGATCTGGAAACCTTCCAGTTCTTCTTCTGTAGTAACGATTTTTGAATCATTGTTTTCATCTACCGGCAGCGAAGTCTTTACCGCATCATCCTGCTTCTCAATCTGCTCATTGATGCTGAGAGCAGACTTCAGCCTGAAACTGATGGACTCATTAATAGAAGTGGTCAGTGCTTTCTTGGTATATTCTTTAAAAGGGACCATTCGGTTGGCGGTGATCGGCTTTTCAAAGAAACGGCTGACCAGGAGCTTGACCATTTCATCTGAAGGATGTTCAATTTCCTTCTCAAATTCTTTCCGGATGGCTTTGATGTATTTCAGGGCTTCCGCAGAATCCAGGATTTCTTCAAGATTATAATCTTTTTTGGTAAATTTTTCCAGGATTTTAATTGAGCTGTCTTTCAGGTCTTCAATATTAATGGTGAAGAAAGGCTTTTCATCCATAATATTGGGTTTTTCCAGATCCGTGTAGAAATTGTAGACAATCCCGTTTGTAAGAACGCCGAACCTCGTTTTGGAAACATGGTAATAGCGGTGAAGCTGGGAGTTGTGCGCATCGGCGCTTTCTTTCCAGTGCTTGCATTCAATAATAAAGATCGGGGCATCATTATGGCGGATGACGTAATCCACTTTTTCCCCTTTTTTGGTCCCGATATCGCAGACGTGCTCAGGAACTACTTCCGTAGGATTAAAGATGTCATATCCTAAAATCTGGATAAAAGGCATGACGAATGCATTTTTGGTAGCCTCTTCCGTTCCGATCTGTTCTTTCAGGCCGGCAACCCGCTGGTGAAGCTGCTCAAGTTTTATTTTAAGATCCATGGTAAGTGTTTTTAAGGGTTTGATCAATAATTTCTGCTGAAGGGGCATTAGACTGTACCGAATGGATCCCGTTTTCCATCGCTGCTTTTGAACTGTAGAGCTGGCTTTTCCCGATGATTTCCCCGTTCCGGGCTTTCAGTACAAAATACTCTTTTCCGTTTACGGATGTTCTTCTGTCATACCGGGCCTCTTCCTGTGCATTGTTTTTTACGGATTCTATTCCTTTCTGGCAGGACGCTTTCTGAACATAGCCTTCACTGGTTAAAATAATTTCACCGTTCCCGGCTTTAAGACTGAACTGGTACTCATGATTGACTCTCTGAGTAATGATAAATTTTCCCATGATTGTTTTTATTTAATACTCCAAAAGTATCACCTCGTAATGAAAAATTTTTACGGGTTTCCGTAAAACGGGAAAAAAATAAAAAAACCCTTCAAATTTTTTTGAAAGGTTGGAGTATGAAGAAATAAAAACGGTTCAGATAATCCCGATATCTTTACAGAATGCCACCAGCTGTTCATTGCTGTTAACTTCAAGGTCTTCTTTCAGGCTGTTTAATCTTTTTTCCACACTGCTCAGGCTGGAAGGCCGGATATTCCGTTCTTCAAGATGGGCAGGGATGTTTTTCTGCAGGACCCCTTTTGAAAGCAGTGACACCAGCGTAATATCATACGTGGAAAATTCATAATTATTGAACTTTTTCATCTCGTGCTTGAGGTCAAAAGAAAGATAACTTTCCCCAATGTATACGGAAGCAATGGATTTTTTCAGGTCTTTGGAATCGTTTCTTGCTTTTTGCACATATCCGTTGATGTGATAATCTGAAAACAGATTTTCAATGACTCCGGTTTTGCGTTCAGCTGAAAACACAATGACCTTCAGGCCGGGCTGTAACTCTTTGGCCTTTCGGATGAGATCTTTCCCGTCCCTGAGGTTTTGGGCATGATGATCCTCCTCATAGTAAAGATCGGTGATCATCAGATCATACGGTTGCTGCTCCCGAAGGGCTTTCTGGATTTTTCCGATGGCATCATCGCAATAGTAGACAAAATCCACGATGGGGATATTCAGGTCTTCAAGGGTTTTCTGTACGGAGATATTGATGCTTTCGTGATCTTCGGCGATTAAAATTTTTTTGAACATGGTTATATTGTTAATTAAAAGTTAGGATTTTTCGATGCTTCAAAAGTATATCCCTTTATTTCTGAATCCTTACGGTTTCACGTAAAACAGCGAAAAAATGAATTCTTATGCAGGGATGAGCTATATAATGCCGATATCCTTGCAGATTACCACCATTTCAATATTGTTTTTGGCACCCACGCTTTCGCGGAGTTCATTTAGGCGCTTTTCAATGGAACGGATGCTGTGGGGCTTCATGCCATGCTCTTTAAGCCATGCCCCGATTTCATTTTGTCTGTAGCCCTTAGCCAGCAGTTCAAGCAGTTTGATGTCATAAGAATCGAACTCAACAGGCGTATTGCGTATCGCATTCAGGATTTCCTGTGAAATTACAATTTCACCAATAAAAACTTTTCTGATGGTGTGTTTAAGATCTTTTCCGTCATTTCTGGCTTTGCTTACAAAACCGTTGATATGATGTGTTTTATAAAGATCGTCGATCACTTTAGCCCTTTTTTCTACAGAAAATACCACAATTTTTAAATCAGGCTGTACTTCTTTCGCTTTCCGGATCAGATCCTGTCCGGAACCTATATTCTGAGGGATATGATCTTTCTGAAAAGATAGGTCGGTAACTAACAGATCATACGGAGTCTTTTCCAAAACGGCTGCTTTAATTTTTTCCAGGGCATCATCGCAATAATTTACAAAGTCAAAATGTATGATATTCAGTTCGGTCAGCGCATTTATAATTCCTAAGTTCATGACCTCCTGGTCTTCGGCGATTAAAATTTTTTTGAACATGGTATGGTCACAATATTTAAGAAGCAGGAACCGAAAGGTTGACTTTGAGCCCTTTTTCAATTTTCGTGTCAAAAGTAATGGTTCCGTTAATCGCTTCAATACGGGAAACCGTATTCCGTAATCCGTTGTTGTAGATCAGATCCCCGGAAATGCCGATCCCATTGTCTTTATACTGAATATCAACCGAGTTATTTATTTTTTCAAACCGAAAAGCGACATTGGTTGCGTTGCTGTGCTTCTTCATATTGACCATCAGTTCACGGATAATCTGATATACTTCCTCTTTCGCAGGCGGGGAAATGGCTTCCCAGAGTAAAGAGGTATTGCCTGCCGTATAGGTTTTTACTGTCGCATTGTTGAATGAAGCAATAAGTTCAGAAATTCTTTTACTGAATTCCTGTTCATCATCTGCTTTATCGTAAGAAATATCCCTGGATTTTTCATAGACAAATTCCAGTTCATCCAGTGCTCTGTCCCTGTCAAAATGCTCCTGATTCTCGATCTTGGTCATTACCTGATAAATACCGTTGGCCACCACGTCATGAACTTTTTTGGACATCTTAAGCTGGGTATCTTTTACTTCAAGCTCTTTTTCCTGTTTTAGTCTAATTTGTCTTTTGCGAAAAGAAATAATTGTTATTATCAAAGTCCCTACAATTATAAATATGATAATATACTGTTGTAATAATTGATTTTCTTTTTGAATAGTTTGATTCTTGTACTTTTCTGCACCAAATCTTTCTAAGGCAAATTGATTTTTTGCTTTACTTCTTTGTATATTAAGACTATCATTTAACATTTGATACCTTGAAAAAAAGTTCTGCGTATTTTCAGAATTTTCTAGTAAGATGATATTTTCTAATGCTTTTAATTGATCATCTGGACTTTTATTGTATTCTGCAATTCTTAAGTTTTCTTTTGCAAAAGATAAAGCTTTTAAACGATTTGTTTTTTCATAATATTCAGTCAAATGCAAAAAGCTTGCATTTAGACCGTCATAATCTTTTATATTTGTTCTAATCTCTAAAGCTTTAATTAACTCAGATTCAGGATTGTAATTAGGATTTTGTAAAAATTTAGCATATGCTAGATTATCATAAACTTTTGCATAAAGAGTATCTTTTCCTATGTAAGGTGATAATAGTAATTTATTAAAAATATTAATGGCTAAATCATAATTTTTGCTATATACATCAGAAATAGCTTTATTATTTAATAATGTAAGCTTAGCTTTTGGAACAGCAAATTCAGCAGCATTATCATAAAATTCTGCAGCTCTCCTATAATCTCTTAAATTTTGACATGTAATACCTAAATTATTAAAATTAGAAACAATTTCTAGACTATCATCTTGTCCATTTAAATATTTGATAGCTGCTATCCCTGATTCTTGACTTCCATAAAAATCTCCAGCATAGGATTGTATAATAGCCATATTAACAAAACAACTACCAGCAAGAGAAAAATTTTCATTTTGAATAAAATCATCTTTAGCTCTATTGAAATATTTGAAGGCACTGTCACTTTTAGATTTAGATAAAAAATTGTAAGCTTTATAATAATCCTCTTTATTTATATTATTTTGCTTATTACATGAAAAAAATATTAATAATATACATGTTAGAATAGTTGTTTTCATTAGTTTTTTTATCAAAAGTAATAAAAAAAGCGAAAGAATTTTCTTTCGCTCTCTTTTAATCTATTTTTTTGGAGGAGGAGGTAGTTGTCCTGTTTCTCCTCCCGTATCTCCCTCTGAGCCTCCCGGATCAGTTCCTGTTATCGGATCCGTTCCGCCACCCGGATTCACAATTTGAGTGGTTACCGTTCCGTTATTATCGTTGTTACATGATGTATTTGCATTATTGTTCCCGAATGCTAGTGCTAGTAGCATCAATATTAAGTCTAACATTGTTTAAAAAATTTTAAGATTTTGAAATTGTTTTTCTTCCTCTCATGATTTTCTCATGAGCAGTACACGTTAAAATTTCGAAGCGCTTCTTAAATTTTTTGGGAAGTAGGAACCTTCAAAAACGGAAGAGAAACATCTGCTTCCCAACCCGGAGTTTTCTTCCGTTTTATCTGGTAGTTTTTGAAATCAAGGTTTGTTTTTATTTTTTTATCTCCTGATTTTCTTTTACAAATATCTGCGATAAATGGCTGAATCTACGGACAGACGATAGACAGGTGGACAGCTTATAAATGTTTGATTTTTACGGTAAACCGCAATTTCCTTGTCAAAAAATTGTCTAATTTGGACAGTAAATAATTAATACCTGAAATATTATGTATGAGAAGAAAAGATTTTTAATAAAAACTGTATTCGAAACAGCAAAAAATAATCTTCCTCGCGGAAGTAAAAGTTCTATTTCATCATATTTAAGTTCACTTTTTGAAGAGCGATATGGTTTTGAAAGAGAAGAGCGATCATATGTGAGATATTATAAAACCCTAGTACAAGAAAATACAGATTATAATATTGATGATCTTGCTTTAGATTATTTAAGTCAATATATAGGATATGATAATTTTGGAGATTTTTGTGATAGAGTAGACTTAGGAAATGATGATTCAAAAACCTTTTCATTAAGTTTTAAGGAAATTTCTGAAAAACTTCAACAGATAATTATTACAGTATCACCAACTGTTTTATTACCCGATTTTATAAAGAAGAACGGATTGGGTATTGTGGAAATGACTTTTGTATTGCTTTTGGTTTCTGGAGGTGTTGTTTTTTCCAGTAGCAAAAAAGCACCTTTGGGAATTACATCACTTTGGGGAACACCTGCTATTGAAAAACCTTATATGTTTTGGGATAAAGATCGCTACATAGCCAGCGACAGCGGTTATATAAATCCTCAGACTGATGTGGTGCCTATGGATCCAAGTAAATTTGTACATCAGAAAAAAATAACGCGACCGGATACCCTTACGATTGAAAATGCAGAGGGAAAAGTTTGGTACGATAAAAGTGATAATCATGTAGAATTTTTCACCAATTATGGAGAGCATCCGGAAAACGGAAAGACCTTAAAAGTAGCGACGGGGCATATTGTAGAAACCTATGGCGCTAATGCTACGGAAGAACTGGCCGACAATTAAAATTTCTTTACAATGATTTAAACTTTACTTAAAACAATTCTCCGGATATTCCTTTACTTTCGTCTTATTTTTATTTTAAGATGAATAAAGGAATATTCTCATTTTTACTCTTTGCGTTCACTGTATTTCAGGCGCAGCAGAAGCCGGTACAGATTGCTTTTCTTTCGGATGTGCATTTTCAGGATGTGTACGGGAGTTTTTCAGATCATGATTTTAAAGGAATTATCAACCCCGGTACCGGGAAACCGACCATTCTGAGAACGATGGATTCCCAGCTGCATTCCACCCGGATTTTCAATGAGAATTATTTCGCATTCCTGAAAGCTCTGGATGATATTGCCACAAAAGGAATTAAAATTGTAGCCATGCCCGGGGATTTTTCGGATGACGGACAGGCTTATAATCTTCGGGGGTTAAGAAAGATTCTGGATCGGTATCATGAGAAATATGGGATCAGCTTTTACCTTACTACGGGAAACCATGATCCGGTAGGCCCGTTCCGCCAGGATGCCGGGAAAGATGATTTTCTCGGACAGGATGGGAATCCATTGGGCATTTACAGCAAAGAAAGCCTTGTAAAAACAGAAAATAACATTATCACCAAAGACATCGCAGCATCTGGATACCTTGACATTTTAAATGAATTAAAAGACTTCGGGTTCTATCCTAAAAAAGAAAACCTGTTCTGGAGTACGCCGTTTGATCCGGCCGCTTTCAAAAAGTATGCTTATGGAAAAGCCCTGCATCAGGCAGATTATTCTAAAAGAATGTATGAAGTCTCTGAAGGGTTTTCTGTTCCGGACCTGAGCTATGTGGTGGAGCCGGTGAAAGGCGTCTGGATAATTGCCATTGACGGGAACACCTACATTCCGAAAAATATACACGAAAATCCGGACAATGCTTTAAATTATAAAGGCGCAGGCATCGGCTACAATAATGTGCTGAGTCATAAAAAGTACCTCATCAGATGGGTGAAAAAAATCATGCAGGAAGCAAAGATGAACGGCAAAACAGTCATTGCCTTTACCCATTACCCGATGATTGATTACAATGACGGCGCAACGGACGAAATCAAAAAATTATTGGGTGAAAAAAAATGGCAGATGGAAAGAGTGCCTGATGATGATGTGGCAAAGGCCTTTGCTGATGCCGGTTTACAGGTTCATTTCGCAGGACACATGCACATCAACGATACCGGAATCCGGAAAACCGGGAACAAAATGCTGGTGAACATCCAGGTTCCCTCGCTGGCGGCTTACCTTCCGGCTTATAAAATCCTGACCATTCATTCTCCGGCTAAAATGGAAGTGCAGACGGAAGTTATAAATGCCGTTCCGGGTTTTGATGCCTTATTTCCTCTGTATGAAAAAGAGTATGAAGCTTTAAAAAGTAATCCGGATAAAATCATTTGGGATAAAGAGATCTTAAAATCGGAATCGTACCATGATTTCATGCTGTTTCACTTGAAAGAACTCGTACGTTTGAGGATGATCCCTGATGACTGGCCGAAAAGCTTCGTTGAAAGAGCCGCAAAATTAAATGGTGAAGACCTGCTGTTGCTGATTGAAGACAAAGATCAGTTAAAAGAAAAAGGAATCAGTACAGCAGATTTCAGGACATGGAACTTTGAAGATCTGCTTCTGGATGTCTATAAATTCCAGTCCGCAGATGAACTGGCAAAAAAAGATATTCCGGAAGAAAGGCTGCAGCAGTATCAGGTTCTGGAGAAGCTTTACCACAATAATCCGTCTCAGGATCCGTTCATGATCCAGCTGAAATCGGTCTTTACAATTCTTTCCCTGCTGTCAGGCGCAGATCCGGCAGATCATTTCGAAATAGATCTGAGAAAACAGGAAATCAGAAGGCTGTAATTTAAAAATCTGTATAAATCCGTGGAATCTGTGGGAACGACACCAATCAGCTGAAAACAGAAAAGACCATCAGAAACCTGACAGCCTTTTCCTATAAAATCTAATCGTAAAAATGTTCTTATTTTCCGTTTACCGGGTTTATTCTTTCATATCTGGATTTAGCATCCTGATCGAAACTGATTTTGTAATCCGATTTAAAAAGCCTGCTGGGCTGATAATAATCTGTGGTAATCACCTGCGCCCCGCTTTTTTTTGCCTTTTCAAACCTTGAATAATCTTCTTTTCTTGCTTCCATTGTATCAGCATCCGCTCTCGTCCGTACAATGTATCCTTGTTTTACCCGGTCTGCAATCTCGGGGCCGGGATCATTCATCAGTAAAACGGCTGCCTCAGCGGTTCCCGGTGTTGAGTTGGTGAAAACCATTCTTCCCTTCAAAGATGGGTGGTCTTTCATATAAAGATCCCTGTTTTCGCTGTTGTTATCCAGTACAAACAGGAATTTTCCTTTGGCATCTTTCATTTTCGGCCAGTTTTTATGCAGAACCGCTTCATTCAATGTCTTGTAAGAACCACGGATATCGTCCGGCGTAATGATTTTATCTTTCCCTAAATATTTTTTCAGCTCATGGTCCAGTTCATCAAAAAGCTTTGCCGTGTAATGTTCCGGCTCCGTCCCGAACTGATTGGCTTTTCCGTCTTTGGGTTCCAGTGTAATGAAAACAGGCGTATGGTCAGGGTGCGCATCAGACCATTTCTTCAAGTCTTTCAGGCAGTCTTCCAGGGTATAATACCAGGTCTGATAATCAATATCTGTAATATGGATCATTTTATAGCCAGGCTTTTTCATTTTCCCTTCCGGATCAAAAGGTTCGGTGGTTTTCACCAGGTCCAGTATTTTGGGATGGGCATATTTTCCGCCTTTGCTGTCCGCATATACATCAATTTCAAGATTCCTTAATCCCAGGTCCAGCTGCTGGGGAACCGGGATATGTTCATACTGGATCCTCGGCAGGAAATTCATGGAATCCTTCCGGGATAAATATTGGTATACCTCCGGCAGGATGGCCTTTTTATAAGAATTATGAGAACCGATAACCTGGATTTCATTGATCTTTAAGTCCTCCGGAGAATGGGATTGCGACCAATAAAGATTCAGAGGAGAGAGATACAGAACTGCAAGAACTGCCTTTTTCATTGCGATGATTTTTGTAAAGGCGAAATTAGGAACTCCCGGCCGCATAACATTTATACAGTATGTTAAGTCTTTTTTACGATTCTGTAAATGCACGAAAATGCCTTGCCGTAAGCCTTTGATAATGAATGCGGTTTGTTTTTATCATTTCATGTGTATGAATATTTTTTGATTTTAAGATAATATTAGGTTAAAACGATTGCCGTACAGATGCCTTTACTTTGTGCCCGAAATAAAAACTAACGTGCTTAAACGAAAAACCACTGTTGCGGGAACAACAGCGGCTTTTTAAAAAGCAATGTAACCGTATGCAATTACTTAGCTTAATGATATGTACCACAAATTTAATTTTTTTAAGTTTAAAAAACTAATTCCTGTCGCATTATTGTTCCTTATGGGCCATCAGGCTCATGCAGAAGGACTTACGGCAGCGTATTCTGTTTCTTTTCAGGCCGGTGAAACCATTACCGGAACAATAACGGACCAGGACGGTTCCTCCATAGAAGGAGCGAAAGTCACGGTTGTAGAAACGGGCGCAACGGCAGTTACCGATGCTTCGGGAAACTACAGCCTTGCCGCTGCCATCGGGCAGACGTTATCCGTTTCTTATGACGGTTATGAAATCCAGCAGATTAAAATTTCGGGAACTTCCGTTTCCGTTCAGTTAAAATCAAAAAAAGAGGCAACTTCCATTGAAGAAGTAACGCTGGTAGGGTATGGCTCCCAGAAAAAATCAGACCTTACCGGGGCAGTCAGTCAGCTGAAAGCAGAAAATTTCAAAGAGGGGATGAATATTTCCGTGGACAACCTGATGCAGGGGAAAATCGCCGGTGTCCGTATCGTTCAGTCAAGCGGTGAACCCGGAGCAGGCGTTAATGTTTCCATCAGGGGAATCGGTTCAATCCGCAGCGGAAGTACACCTTTGTTCGTAGTGGACGGCGTGCCTTTAAGCAACGATGCCGTAAGCGCATCAGGCCCGAACGTCGGCCTCGGGAATGCACAGGCAAAAAACCCGTTAAACTTTCTGAATACTTCAGATATTGAATCCATCACGGTTTTAAAAGATGCTTCTGCGGCCGCTATTTACGGAGCGAGAGGATCTAACGGGGTAGTGCTGGTAACCACCAAAAGAGGGAAGAGAGGAGAACCGATGTTTACCTATGATACCTATTTCGGCTTTTCTTCCGTAATCAAAAAGCTGGATCTGTTAACGGCAGACGAATATAGGGCGGCCGGGATCAACAAGCTGTATGACCACGGCGGAAACACAGACTGGCAGGATGAAATCTACAGAACTGCCGCTTCACAGAACCATTCGGTTTCATTCTCAAAAGCTACGGAGACCGGAAATTACTTTGCCTCGCTTTCCCACATGGATCAGGACGGGATTGTACTGAACAGCAATTTTAAAAGAACCACGGCCCGTCTGAACGCAGAAGAATCTTTCTTCGATAATAAAAGACTGAAAGTTAAAGTAAACCTTACCGCCAGTGACATCAAGGAAACCGGGGTTCCGAACGGCGCCAATGCAGGATCTGACGGCCAGCTGATTATCCATGCTTTAATGGCAAATCCTACCCGTTCCGTCTATGATGAAAACGAGAACTTTACCAATTTCAACATGAATGCGCATTATAACCCGCTGTATCTGCTGAGTGTTTATAATGATAAAACCAATACATTCAGGGTATTGGGGAATACCGAAGCAACGTTGAGAATTCTTCCGGGATTAAATTACAAATTCAATTTAGGGATTGATAAAACGATGTCTGAAAGAAATACAACGATGTATCCGAACCTTACAGACAGAACGCCAAAAGGAGCTTATGTACAGGCAAACCTGGATTCTTATAATGTGCTTTTAGAACATTACTTAACATATGATTTTAACTTCAATAAACATAATTTCAGCCTGTTGGGCGGATTCTCTTATCAGAAATTCAAATCTACAGGAACTTATTTCGGCGTAAAAGATATTGCAGCCCAGGGAGCAGGAATTGCACCGGACATTAATCCCGGATATTCGGGAACGGCATTTGTTCCGGGAGCTGGTTATGCCCAGGAAAATGACCTGCAGTCGTATTTCGGAAGGGTAAATTATAATTTTGACAAAAAATATTTATTAACCGCTTCTTTAAGGGCGGACGGTTCCACACGTTTCGGAGACAATAACAAATACGGGTATTTCCCGTCTGTTGCGGTGGGCTGGACAGTTTCTAATGAAAATTTTCTGAAGGATTCTCAAATTATTAATGAATTGAAATTAAGAGGAAGCTGGGGACAGACCGGTAACCAGGAAGTTCCGAATAAAATTACGCAGGCAAGTTCTTCACTGACACAGGCTGCGGGATATTATTTGTATGATAATTTAAATCTGATTAACGGTGTTTCTATTAACAGAACGGTAAATCCTGACCTGAAATGGGAAGTGGTGGAGCAAACCAACATCGGTGCAGATTTCAGCTTATTAAAAAATAAGTTATACGGATCATTTGAATATTACCATAAAACGACAAAAGATCCGATTTTGAATATTCCTTCAAGGCCATTAAGCCCGACAAGTACAGTCTGGAAAAATGTTGATGCACAGATTATTAATAAAGGCTTTGAGTTGTCTTTAGGTTCAGAAATCATCAGGAATGAAAATTTTACCTGGAATTTTGATGTAAACGGAGCCACGGTAAATAATGTGGTGAAAGATCTGCCTGTTTCGGCAATTTATTCGGGAGAAGTTTCAGGGCCCGGACTTTCCGGGGTTACCGCTAATATTTATAAAAACGGATATGAAGCAGGATCTTTTTACATGTATAATTATTTAGGGGTTGATGCCAACGGAAAATACATTTATGAAGATGTCAATACAGATGGAAGAATCGATCAGAATGACAGAAAGATTTTTGAAGGAGCTATTCCTAATTTCACTTTCGGGATCAATTCTTATATGAAATACAAAAAGTTTGATTTTGCATTCTCTTTTATCGGGCAGACCGGAGGTTATTTGGTAAATAATACAGCGTTGGACTTAAATATCAATAACCTGGCATCAGACAGAAACGTTTTGAAAAACTTCTACGATTCAGGAGCGAGCTTTACCAACCAGCCGCAATTATCTTCATTATACCTTGAAAAATCAGATTTTATCCGTCTGAATAATGTAAGATTGGGGTATACTTTCGATATGAACCAACTGAAATTTTTGAAAAGTATCAATCTTTACGTAAGCGCACAGAATGTATTTACCATTACCAATTATACGGGCTATGATCCGCTTGTTGATACCAACAAACAGGTGGGAGGTAATCAGTCTCTGGGAATTGATTACACCACGTATCCATCTGCGAAAACTTTCATTTTTGGAGCAACCGTTAAATTTTAATTTAAGTTAAAAGAAATTATGAAGTCTAAATTTTTAAATATTAATAAGATCGTTTTATCCGTTGCTGTACTGGCTTTGGTTGGATGTACCAATCTGGATGAAAAAGTAATCGATGAGGTTTTAGGTTCTGAAATTGCAGATTCTGAGGCTGCTCTGGCCGCGGCTTACAGCCAGCTTGGCGAGGGAACTTTTGTAGACCATGGAAGCGTATTTGCTTTACAGGAATATTCTACGGATGAGGCATTGTTGCCGACAAGGGGAAGCGACTGGGGAGACGGCGGAAAATGGAGAGCGATGCACGAGTTCACCTGGGATGCGAATAATGATGTGGTAAAAAATACATGGAACCAACTGAACTTTGGGATTACAAAATCTTTAACGGCAATATCCAGTGCCAGCAAAAGTACCGGGGCCAATAAAACATTATTTTTAGCGGAAGCGAAAGGATTATTAGCCTATTATACCTATACAACAATCGATCTGTTTGGACAGGCTCCTTACCGGGATCCGGATAATATCAATGCTCCGATTGAGATCAGAAAAGCAGAAACCACCATTGATGCCTTAATCACCGAAGTGGAAGGGCTTATTCCGAACCTGGCAGACCTTAAAACCCAGAATACGCATGCCGGAAGATTTACAAAACAGGCAGCTTATGCATTACTGGCAGATATGTACCTTAACCGGGCGGTTATAAAGAATAAAACGGCAGCTACGTTCAATTTTACAGAACAGGCGGTTAACGGAGGAGGGACGGATATGGATAAAGTAATCCAGTATTCCACTTTATTGATCAATAATCCGCTTTTCAGCTTGGAATCTAACTATTTCCACAATTTTGATATTGACAATAATACGAGTAAGGAAATGATCTTTACGGTCGTTCAGAAGAAAATTGCGAATTCAGACAAAGGTTCAGATAATGATCTGGCGTATATGTCTATGGAAAGAATCCAGAAGCCTTCGCCTGATAACAGGGGAACCAATGCCAACTGTGTCACTCCGGAGTTCTATTATTCATGGAACGGGAATTTCGAAGATCCGCGTTTCCACAGGCATTATCAGTATGCCGACGGAACCTGGTTCAGAAATGACGGGACCGATGTAAGCGTGCCGTCAACAAGCAAAGTGGAAGGAACGGGAAAACCGTGGTTCCATTTCAACAGAGGATTGCAGGTGGGCCAGCAGTATGGTCCGAAGATCGTTAACGGAAACTTTGAGACGACTGCAGACGGAAGAATTAAAGTGTATAAATTATTTACAGAGAAAAATACAACATTGGCAGCGGACTTTACGCCGGAACTCAATTTTGACAAACCCTCAGAAGCTGTATTTACCCAGGCGCAGATCAACAGAGGCGTAAGAAACTTTAAGTTCGAGTTTGATCCCGGATACGGAAATAACGGGACGAGCGGAATGGATGTGCCGTTATACAGATTAGGAACCATCTATATGATGAGAGCAGAAGCGTATTTCAGAAGCCAGAATGTAACCGCAGCGTTGAATGATGTGAACAAGTTGAGAACAAGCAGGACCCGTGAAGCTTTGTTTAACAATGCTCCCGGTGTAGCCATTGCTTCCCTGGATGCCAATACGCTGTTTAAAGAGTCAGGATACGAACTTTATTGGGAAATGTACAGAAGAAAGGCCATGATAAGGTTCGGAAAATTTGATCTGGCAGGAACCGCAAAGCCGGCTTCCCAGCCTTACCGCAGAATTTTCCCGATTCCTCAGGCAACAATAGATGCCTCGACAGATTTTACTCAAAATCCCGGATATTAGATTTCTTCATATAAAAGATTATTATTTTTATGTAAACAGAAAGCGGGGAGATTACTAAGTCTCCCCGCTTTTGTTTTATGTCCTATTCAATAGAATCCGGATTTATTTTTAATGATAATCATTGCTCAGATTCCTGCGGAATGACAAACTATTAATGCATTTTTTATCAATAAGAACAGACTTAGCCTGATTAACAAAAAAATAAATCCATCAGTTTCAGCCGAAGCTTAAAGATTACGCCTCATTCAGCATTCCCAGTTCTCCGAAATGTTTTTTGAATTTCTGGATTTTCGGGCCTACAACGGCGCTGCAGTAAGGCTGTGTAGGATTTTCATTATAATATCCCTGGTGGTACTGTTCAGCCGGCCAGAATTTTTCAAACCGGGTTAATTCTGTCACGTAAGTTCCTGTCCATCTTCCTGATTCCTGTGATGCTTTGACTGCTTCTTCAGCTTTTGCCTTTTCAGCATCATCTTTATAGTAAATAACAGAACGGTATTGGGTCCCTACATCGTTCCCCTGCCTGTTCAGCTGGGTAGGATCGTGAAGGAAAAAGAATACGTCCATTAACTGTCCGTAAGAAATAACTGCCGGATCATAGGTGATCTGTACCACTTCTGCATGTCCGGTTTCCCCGGTGCAGACTTCTTCATAAGTTGGGTTGTCTTTATGGCCTCCCGAATATCCTGAAACAGCAGATTTTACGCCTTTCAGCATATTGAAACAGCTTTCGACACACCAGAAACAGCCGCCGCCGAAAGTGATCTGTTCTAAATTATTGTTATCCATTTTAAAATTGATTATTGTATTTACCTGTTTTCTCCGTAAGAATGGTAGAGAAAAGGCCTATCAAAAATAGCAAAAACTTTTCCATTTACCATGAAAAGCAGCCCTTAAACACAAATTGAACTGATAGATAAGACAAATAAATCATAAGGAAATATAATCTAAACATCTGTGTAATCTGTGGGAGAATTAAAAAATTCACTTTATAAACATTTGCCTTTTCAGCATCATCTGTGAGTAATTTAAACGCAAAGTTTTAATCTCTTTCATGCTTATTTAGTGAGTAAAGGAGAATCAATAGGTTGATTTGATGAAGCTGTAACGCAAGCTTCGCGCAGCAAATTCATTTGTCTTTGTGTCCCAAAAATCAACAGTTTGCTTTATAATCTTTGCATTAATAACTTAGTCCATAACAAAAAAAGCACCCTAAAAGGATGCTCATATACTTAAAATAAATTCAGATTAATTTTCCCAGACCAAAGCACTCGCTCATAAAAT
>Ga0265798_10000922_pt1 | contig 47009 bp, 51 predicted proteins | sample P3T30metagenome_FD_192430 | JGI IMG/M metagenome (GOLD analysis project Ga0265798, IMG submission 192430) | Plant litter microbial communities from East Loma Ridge, Irvine, California - P3 T30 | ecosystem: Environmental > Terrestrial > Plant litter > Unclassified | place: USA: California...
CGGTGTATCGGGTGTAGGGACTTTGGGTGCGTTGGCGCGGATGTATAGATGGTGTGTCGTTTCTTTGGGGTATGATGGAAGTGCTGGGAAACGCAAAGGGAGGACGACAAAGTCGTTGACTGTTGTGGCGATGGCTCGCTTTTGTGTTGGCGCCATTTTGGCGGGTCGGACGGGTTGTGATTTGAGTGGTATGGGCGATGTCGCAAAAGCCGGTCTTTTGATTTATTCTCGTTCTTCTTTCTGGAACTTCAAGCTTTCGCGAAGTCGCTAGCGTCGGCTCCGGTGTCCGAGCTCCACCGATATCTTATCGGGTTGAGCAGACGACATCCCCTCCTTTGTTCATCCTTTCTTCTTCCCTACCATACCAACATACCTCAATGCCAATGCTACGAGAACGCCTTACGAAATTTCCCCAAGACTTTGCTGACTCTTCTGACTCGAAGGATCTGGATGGAAAGTGTGATCTCTCAGGTCTTGCATTCCAAACAACAGAATACCATTCTATCTACTACGATTATCATCAATCAGGATCGTCGTCTTCTTCTTCATCACCATAGTTATCGTCGATATGCCTGATCTCGCGATCCCCAGGATACAGACCACGACGACCACCATGCCCGACCAGGTCCTCGTCGTCACTGAACATCTCGTTGAGATCACTACCCAGCTTGATTCCAGTCAGTACACCATGCTCACTGCCATCTTTCAGGTCCTCATTACCTTGATTCCCATCACCCTGCTCCTCATCACCTTGCTTCGCATGCTTGCTTGCCGCCATCCCAATCTTGTACTTTTCTTCGGGGTACATAAGGCGGTAAGCATTATCGCCGACGCCATGCTTTCGTTCGTATATGGCTTCCTGCAATTTGTCGAACCTTTCTTCGTCATCGCCATCGCCATCTGGATTATACTTTGCATCCGTATCGCCAGTATAACGTTGGATCCTGTCCCAGAGGTCTGGCAGCTTAATCCGGTGATAAGTCCGGAAGCGAACATATTGATCCACCAGATCGCAAAGATACTTTGAGTACGCGCGCCTCGCATCGCGGTTCAACTGTGGCTCTATTTGTCCTTTGATTTCTTCCGTATAATTTGGCTGCTTTGGATTCTTCTCGGTGTTCATCAGCCTCATGATGATCGCTCTGATCGCCCAGACATTGCTTGCATCTCCGAGTTTTCCCGTGTCGGCAAGTCGCTTGATATTTGGATCGACAAACTGGATTTGTTCTGGAGGAAACCACCCGTCCGTGCCGGCTATTACTCAGGTTGTCAGCAAAGGCGTTCAACCATATATCGATGTTCACTTACCATCAGGTGCGTTGTACAAGGTAGGGTTGAGAGGATCGTTATCGTCTGTGAAGAATGCCAAACCGAAATCACCAACTATGGCTTGCGGGTACGACATCCAATGTTCTTGCTCCGGGCTGTCCAAGAAGACATTCGCAGGCTTGAAATCGCAGTGGACAATCTTCCTCCAACCATTCTTGGCATCAGAGTACGGCTCCGCTCCCTTGCTTAAGAGCAAACCCGCTTCGGTTAAGTCCTGGAACCATTTCCACAACGCCGGTTCAGGGATTTTCTGGGTATTCTTGTAGAAGCTCTTGGCCACGGTGAACTACGAAAGGTCACCATGCGGCATGTAGCTGATGTACATGCGGTGCGAGAAGGTCGAGCGGTCGGTCGTGTAATGCTGCAGGCGAACACACTTGTGGTTTCCTGCGACATTTGCGATCGCCTCCATCACCTTGATCTCCATGTGCTCCCTCTTGGTCGGATCGAACTCATCGACGTGCCATTGCCATTGCCTGGATCCACGTATTATGCGGCACGGACGTGGTCTTCACAACTACGCGCTGCAACAATGTTGCCAGCCGCGTCTACCTGGACGTACAAGCTGTGTTTGCCAACAGTCAGCGGGAATACCCTCCTAAGATCTCTACTTCGACACCTGCTAAACTTACTCAGCTTTGCCGAAAGACCCAGCTCCAACGGTCGCTTCTCGAGTCCATCGCATGTTCCTGTACTGGAACTCTTCTGGCGCCGTGTTCAACGCCGCTGGGGTCAAGTAATCTCGATTGAGCCCGGTGTGGTACTCAAGCGTCGCGCGAGCTCCGTCATAACCAGGACGGTCATAGATGATTTCGTCGGGGACTGGCCAGTCTTCGTGGATAACTACTGATGGTTGTGCGCGAGAGGCGTTCGGTTTTGGTTGGCGTTGGATTGTCGCAGCACCAGCTTTTTGATATCCTGCGTCGGTCGCTGATGGTTGCATGGGCTGACCTTCTTCTCCATGTTTTGGACCACCCGTAGGAGGAGCAGGGGCGGGAGCAGGTTCTTCGTCCCCATTCCCATCGCCTCCCGTTGGCTCCGCGGGCTGATCGTCAGAATCAGAGACGACTTCATCGTCGTCCTCATTTTGATTCCCCTTTTTCTTTTTCTTCTTCTTCTCCGCCGCCGGCTTCTTCTTACCAGCCCTAGGAACTTTACCTTTGGTGGGCGGCTTCTTGACGCCACTGGTGGAGGCGGCAGTTTCCTTGGGCGCTGGTCTCTTGGGTGCCGGCTTCTTCTTTGGCTTTGGCGGAGCTGGCGGAGGTGGTTGAGGTGGTAGAGGTGGTTGAGGTGATTGAGGTGGCTGAGGTTGCGCCTGTTGCGGCGGTTGCGGCGGTTGCGCCTGTTGCGCCTGTTGGGTTTGTCGAGCCTCTTGCGCTCGCGTCAATACCATGATGGGCAAAGGAATCAGCCAAGAACGACGATGATTCGACTGTGGCCTTCGGATGCCTTCGAAGGAGCTGCGTTTGAGGAACAAATGCCACAGTCGTTAGGTGAGACGAAGTCAATCCGACCCAAAGACGAAATTCTGAATAAAGAACATTTTTCCAATTCCGCAAACAGAAGTCCAAGAATGGGGGATTTCTCCTCATTGTTGGTCTCTTTGTTCATTCTAAGCCGTAATCACTGCGTGGTATACCAACAAAAGGCTTGCGATTGCATGACTTACGCCGTGTCTCTACATTCATGCCTACATGTAGCTCCACCAACGCATGGATTTAGGCCCAAATATCACACGGAAATCTTGAGCTATACCTTCGCACTTCCTCGACCAGAGGTCCTGCCAATTGATCAGCGTGCACGCGTGGATCGAGGTGTTTGCAAAAACAACGTTTCTCTAGACTATGTCCATCGTGAACTCTCATTTGGGAACGTTATACCCAAAAGTTCTTTACCCTACTCCTTGATGTACTTCTTCAAACCCCTCAGCCTTTCCTTAGCCTGCTCCAACACATCGTCCTCCTTGCAGACCGCAAATCGCAACCAGTCTTCAGCAAGATGAGCGTTTGCATCGGTAAAGAACTCGGTAGGCGGGATGGCGGCAACGCCAAGCTCCTTGATGCAGAACCACGAGAGCTTGAAATCACGTGGGCGGTTCGCAACATGAGGCGGGAAAGGGTAGTCTGCAGGCAGCTGCACCTTGGCGAGGTTGACGAGGACAAAGTAGCCTCCCTCTGGCTCCGAGTACTGGTAGCAATTAGTGAATGTCTCTATCGCTGTACGACATGGAGATTCGTTGACTTACAGGCAGTTTCAGTTCGTCCCAGACTTTGTTGAAGCGGTCCAGCTTGCCCTTCATCTCCCTCTTGCTCTCTTCCCAGAACCCTCTGTCGTCGGCCTGTTCGAAAGCAACTGCCGTGGCCTCCTGCAGAGGGCTGACGCTGGAGAAGCAGATGCGGGTGTGTGCAGCAGCGACATACTTGATCAAGTGCTCGGGCCCGATCAAGTAGCCTACCCTCCAACCAGTAGCGTAGAACAACTTGCCCGCACTGCCGACAGTCAAAGTGAGAGCCGCAATCTCAGGGCTCAGCGTGGCAATACGAGTAAAAGGCACGTAGTACAGCTTGTCGTAGACTTCGTCCGAGAGGATGAGAATGTTGTGCTTGACGCAAAGGTCGCCAATGGCCTGGAGCTCCTCGCGGGAGAAGACCTTGCCGACCGGATTGTGCGGTGTGTTGATGACGATCATGCGGGTGCGGTCCGTGATCTTGCTTTCCAACTCCTTCATGTCGAATGTCCACTCGCCGGCAGACGTTGTCTCGGTGGCACCATTGGCCGGGGGGTGCAGCGGGACGTAGACGACCTTACCGCCGGGCATCTCGATGTTGGAGATGTACTGGTCGAAGAAGGGCTCGAAGACAATGACTTCGTCGCCCTGTTCGAGGAAGCCCATGAAGGCGGAGAGCATGCCCTCATTGGCGCCGGTGGTGATGGTGACTTCGGTGTCTGGGTTGAGGGTGCGATTGAAGGAGGGTGAGTAGGCATCTGCGATAGCCTTCTTCAGACGTGGGCGACCCTACTGTGTGCCATTAGTCGGTGTTGTTTGTATGTCTTGTATGAGTGTAGTGTACTTTTGTAGGCGAGTACTGGTTGCACTCGACCTTTCCGAGCGCATCATGGGCAGCATCGAGGACGAACTGCGGCGGGTTGTAGCCAAAGAAGCCCTGGCCCATGTTCACGATAGGCTGGACAGGCGAGGCTTGGGCAGCCTCATTGACAATAGACCTGACATGCTTGATCAGCCTAACTCAGGGAATGCAGACGATGTGCATATAAGTGAATGCTGTTCCTCATCTTGTGTTACTCACCAAACATCCTGCCTCTGGCCGGCAACCCTTGCGGCGGGCTTAAAGGGCTCTTTCACCATGTTTGTACCGGCAAATCCTCTCAGTCCAATGGTCTTACTGTTGATAATTTGTCTAGAAAGCGAACGGGGCCGTAGATTGGTTGTAGTAAACAGACGATTCAGCATGATTAATGGTGCACGGTATCGAGCTGTCGCGGGCTTTCTTGCGCTGCGAGAGCGGGACCGTTTCGCACGTCATCTCTTAAACCGATATCGGCTTATTAAGTGATAAACTTCCATATCAATGGCACATCAGATAGGCCAGGGTTACCGAGGTGAAACCAAAAAGTAGGCAGTTATCTAAAGATTGAAAGACATCATTTGCAAGGTTCTGTCCCTTCGTATGGTATATACAGCCCCATTACCTCCGCTTCGTCTTAATGTACTCTTCCGCAACAAGAAAACCAACTGGGTATCGGCGAAATGAACAAGAAAAGGGTCCCAACTCTGACCGACCAAAATCCGCGCGGCTATGCAAAGTATCCTAAGTATGGGAAACATGTATGCAAAGGATCAAGTGAGATATGAAAAAAGAAAAGGAAAGGTAATATCAGTCGTAGATGATAAGGTGTGAGCAAGTCGCTGCACGCCTAGTAAGGCGGCCTGATTAGGCCCGTTCTCCTCTCGTAGCCATCTTGCTCTGTCTCTTCCATGTCGATGCCTTCCAACAGTGCTTCGAGGTCCGTCTTGCTCGGCTTCCGAGAGACCTTTCTACGCTCTGTGCTGTGGCCCAATTCGCTTTCGCTTCCAAAGTCGCCATCGCCCACTTCGACAAGACTCTCACTGCCAGTGTCTTCGGCGGGATCAGCCCTGGTAGTCGACGTGCCGGGTAACGGTCCACTGCCAGCCAACACACGCTTGAGCTCTTCGACGCGGAGTGCACGATTTCCTCCAGCCGCAGAGCTGCTGCGTCGGTCATGCGTACTTCCGCTGGGTCGGCCATCGGGCGATCGACCGTCAGGTGATCGCGAGTCTAAGCGATTAGACATGCGCCCGAAAGCTTGTTGCCTGTAGTTTGGTGGTGACGAGGTCCCATTCAACTGTACTGGAGACCCCTCACCGGATTCGATTTGAGGATTTGAGCTGTTGCGGGAGGAGGGGACGTTGGCAGCACCGAGGAGTTGGCGATGATTGCCGTTCCGTGGCAGAGACTGGGTGCCAGAAAGTGATATAGACTTTGGAGCTGCGGCCGCCACAGCCGCCAGACAACCTTCCTTGGTCCATGTTGCTGACATGGCGTCTCTGACCTTGTCGGGTAACTCAAGATCGTTCGTTGTCTTGTTAGAGAGGTAGGAAGTCGAACGATCAATCGCAGACACGGACACTCTCCGGCCGGGACTTGCAGGTGGCGACAATTGTTGAGGGCTGGCGAAGTTTGTATCATAAGCATCAGCGACGCGATTGACGAGTGCAGTTCTGTGATCCATCGCCTTGAGATCCTCGTGGGCAATGCTGTCAGGCGAAAGTTGAGGTACTGAGGAGCTCGCATCTGCACGAAGGGGGATCTGCTCGAGAGGTGCAGCTGGGACGCTGATTGCTTGCATCCATAGACCGTGCTGTTTCCTCCTGGTGACCTCCGCGTACACTTCGTTGCTTACAATGTCAGGCGCCGAGTCGAACTGCTCGCATAGCTGCCAGAGGTATCCATGAACCAGACTGCCAAGTCTGATCTTGGCAACTGGTAGTTCTACCTTTGGTATTTCCTCCTGCAGAGCGAAGATCATGGGTAAGCTGCTTTGAACAGCGTTGACGCCCAGAATCTGCAACAAAGTCGTGTTGAGGAGGTGCAGCAACAGAATATCGGCTTCTGACGAAGCTGCATACTGCAGTGCATGCTCGTAGACAGCCAAGTTGAGCAGCTGCAAAAATGTATTCCGGCCCTTCTTACTCTTATTGTGACGGTTGGACGCATTCGACAGGGCTCGCCGTGCAAGGGTTCCATTCGGATCGGCGCTCTTTGCTCTTTTCTTGAGCTCTTGAGGTGCTTGAACCCTTGCATCTGCCTTGCGAGTCTCCAACAGGAGCCAGGTGCACAATGCATCGACATATGCACGTCTGACGCTGGGCGCCGGGTCGCGAAGAAGCCATTGGGTACCTTCCCATGTTGACAGAGGTACAGTATTGCGGCTTTCTGCAACACCACCTGAAGCCTTGGTACGTGAGCTATTCGCAACTATCATGACGTCTCGGGCAAGCTCGAGCGCCACATGTCGAGCAGTATCGAAAGTGAAGAAACCTCCAGACTGGGAGTGAGACCTCTCGCGAGCCGTCATACTGATGTTTGTTGCGCTTTGTGAGACCGCGGACATGGGCTCTTCGATGGCCGCGGCAGTAGCTGCTGGATTCTGCTCTGCCGTGGGCGAAGTGTTCGGTTTGAGTCGCAGCAATATGGCGGAAACCATGTCACCAATCTGATCAGTGTAGTATACGTGCGTTGCCAAGTCTGCGATGCAACTCTTCAGTCGCGTCAAGAGCTCGAGTCGAGGCGCAGAGGGGATCGCGGTCGGAGACTGCTGATCTTTGGAGTTGTCGGGGCTTGGAAGTCCAACACTGGATGAACGCGCCGTCCTGGGCGGACCGCTTAGCTGAAGAACACGCAAGATGTGCTGCACAAGGCCTAGTAAAACATCCATGACAGATAGCCCAATGAGGTTCAAGTCGGAGCGAAGGATGTCATCGATCAAATGCGTGAGCAGCAGATGCTGTCCGAGGTCCGAGTCTTTCACTGGGAGGTGAGTGAGGCTCTCCACGGCAGTGACCAGCAGGATGTATCTGTCTTGGACAGCCGTGCAAGCAGTGAGGATTTCAAAAAGCTTCACTGCCCAGCTTGTCCAGTCATTGACGGGTGGCGCCTGTTGGGAAACGGATGTCTCAGGCCGGTTGTCCAGCTGGTATCGTAAAAGGTACTTCAACACCTCGTTAGTGGCGGATCGGACCTGGGCACGATCGTCCGTCTCGAACATGGACTTTAAGCAATCCAGAGCCATGATGGCGACACCTTCCTCCGCGAGCTTATCTGCATCTTGAACCGTCCCTGCTGCTGCGCGAGCGTCCGAATCGAAGGATGTAGTACCCGGATCTGTCCTTACTGTGTTAAGACTCTGCCTCCGTTTCATGGCATTCTCCTTCTCCTCTTCTTCATTCCGTTGGCTGATAGCTTGAAGATGCGAAAGATAAAGAGCGTTCTCGCCACGCAAGTTGCTCAGGATTGCTGGTGTGGTACCACTGAGCTGTCGTCCAATCTCGGAAGATAGAGCGTCAGATGCAAGGACAGCCTTGATCGCACCAAGTCCCGCTTCCCTCAAGCGAACCGCATCCGGGACCGTCACAGGCGTTGCAGTTTTTCCAAGCTTTTTCGTGTTGCTCTTGTATGCAAACTCCGACCATTGCCGGACGACCTGCTCGTATAGCTCTTGATATTCGTGATCTGCCGCAAGACTTGCCGGATCCTGATGTTTGCAGAAGACCTCCCATGTTTTCAGACTGGCCTCGATTAGACTAATATCGTTGGTGTTGAGGAGTACGCCGCTTATCGTCCGCAGCACGTATGGCGCGATTAAGCTGAAGCTGTTGGCACTGCCGACGACCTTATTCTCCAGTAATGCAGTGAGGATCTGCAGGGTGACAAAAACACGCGCGCTCTGGGCCTTGTACACGTCATTTGTGGTCTTGCGTTCGAGAAAGGTGCCGACTTTTTGTAGTTTGCTGCGGCGGGTGCTGGCGTAGTAGAGAAGATAGCTGAGCTCGGAACCGTTTGGGTTGACGTCGGCCGTACTGTTCCGCGGAAGCCTAGGATAACACTTGAGGACCAGGAGCTGGTGTTTTGGCCTCAGCTTTTGGCGCACTGAATCCATGTGCGCCGGGAGGTGTGATTTGACCATGGCTAGTCGAATCTGCTCCAGGTGCTGGGGGCAGCTGCTTGGTGCTGGTCCGAGAAGGGGAATGGGAAGGTGGAAGTGAAAGGGGTGGTGGATTGGATGTGGGATGTTGGCCAACGAGCGATCCGGAGGCAAGTTGGACTTGCAACGTCAGGGTTCTGCAAGCCACCAGTCAAACTCGCTTTCGCGCCCGAGTCTAGAAAACACCGCAGCTCGATTGATTCTAGAACAATGAAAACTTATCAATTTATTGTACCATGAATGGTGACCTTTACATAACCTCCTTTCATGGGTGCATCAAATAGCTTAAGCCAGGTAACGTCTTTAGGTCTCTTCGAATCATCGACTGGCGATTCGTGAGTGGTTGAGTCGGAGAGAACATTGCCCCGACTGCCTACTGTACATCTGAGGATGTACTGTAAGAGACAGTACCTACCTTATGCGGCAAACATACCAATATGATGTTCGTGAAGACACTGTATGCGATCACAGCAGAACGGCACGTGAAGAAAATAATAAAATCAAGGACAACTTATAATTACCTGCCAAATTTAAAGGAGTTTCCCGTTATGCATCAGCAACAATTTACTTCAAATCCAAACTCGCTTCCTTCAACCAAACCCAAGGTGACGATCCTTTGCCGGAGCGGGAGTTGCCGAACGCCGACTCTTGCGCGCGTTTTGGGGAAACCGCAAAAAGTCGCTGGTCGCTGGGCTTTCGGCCTTTTTGCGACGAGCTTGCGCCAATTACACAGCATGTCCACCGAGAACATGTCGCCCGTCTCCAAAGACAAAGCAGACAAGATGTCGAAGAAGAGGAGAAGGGAGGAAGAGCTTGCGCAGAGCAAGGAGGCCACCGCAGCCGCCGAGCCCGAATCTACACCCGCGAAGAAACTGAAGAAATCAAAGAAGGATCGCGAGAGTGCTGTTAAGCAGGAAGCCGCCGAGCAAGCGACAGAAAACACGACACCTTCAAAGAAAGAGAAGAAGAAAAAGAAGAAGAGCACCGAGGTTCAGCCCGAAGAGACGATCACCCAGGATGCGACCCCAGCAGCTTCTGGAGCGAAATCAGACGAGAGCGAAGAGAGCGAAGCAGAGGCACCGAAGAAGTCGAAGAAAAAGTCAAAGAACACCGCGAGTGAATCCGCAGAGACCAATGGTTCCGAGGAGAGCAAGCCTGTCGTCTCCGCGACCAAAACTACGGCTATTAGCAGCAAACACCTGCACTCGAAATCACCGTTCGTTCAACAAACGACGTCGTTCTACCTCGCCCTATCACCAATCGCACATCACTTCCCTCTGGAGGGCCTTTGCGCAGAGCACATCTCACCTTTGATCCTCACATATTACGCGCCATTGAAGGGCGTCGTGTTGTCATACAACGACCCGCGACTCTCGGAATCGCCAGAGAAGGGAGCAAAGGTGTCCAAGGGCAAGGATGCGAGGACTGTGCTAGGAACGAGCGTTGACGAGTACGCCGTCACATTCGTCTGGCTGACAGTCGACCTACTCATCTTCAAGCCTCAGCGGGGGACTGTCTTGGAGGGCTACGTCAACCTGCAGAACGAAAGTATCCTGGGCTTGATCTGCTACAACTACTTCAACGCTGGAATCGAACGGTCGCGACTGCCTAAAGATTGGCAATGGGTTGCGGACGAGGCGACGGAGGAGAGCGGAGAGATGTCGCGTAAACGCCGAGATGCTGCGGGCCACTACGTCAATGCAGATGGAAACAAGGTGGAAGGAAAGATTATCTTCAAGGTGAAGGACTTTGAGGCTACGGCAGGTGCTGAGACTGAAAGCGGAAGCATCAACATCTACGGCACGCTTTTGACTGAAAGCGAGGATGCGAAGGTTGACGAGGAAGCGAAGCAGAAAACGCTTGTAGTAAGGCCCGCTCGGAGATAGATTAGAGGCCATGTTATTATTGCTGCATCATGGTAAATATAATGGCGAGCATTTCATGTACAACTCAAGCTCCCCCCACGACTTTTGACACCTCCGCACTTTCACATGTTCCAATTCTTCAGCTTCGGGCTTTGACTTTGACGCCCGCGCTTCCCGATTGCACTTTTGAACATCGAACACTCGCAAGGGCCATGAATCCATCTTCACACAATTAATTCCACATCAACTTAACCTCAAAACATGCGTCTCCGCCTGCGCGTGCAGCGCAACGAGCTCCCGCCCGTCAACACCCTCTGGCCCATCAGCGACACGCAACAAAAGCACACCATCGCACAGCTGCTCGAAGCAGTCAACCAAACCTTCCCTCTCGAAACCGACAAATGGGGTCTGGAAGACTACGTCGTCACCGTCGCTGGTTATGAATGCCTGCACTACCACGAAATCGGCAGCGTTTGCAAGGATGAGGATGAAGTGGTTGTGCGGCCGCTGACGTACGCTGAAGTGAGGGCCAGGACGCTCATGGGAAGGAGCCAGATTAGTGGGGATGGAAGAAAATTGGAGGATGGGATTGCGTTTGGAAGACCGCTTTTGAGGGCGCCGGTTAGGCCTGAGGTGAGGATCCCTGCGAGGAAGAGGAAGAGGGGTGGAGATGAGGAGGAGGAGGAAGAGAGGAGGGTTCGGTTTTCGGCGAGTGGGGAGGAGGCTGCGGGTCAAACTGAGGGTGTACCGCTCGGAAATCACAAGACTGTGGTTGTGGTGTCGGGGAAGGGTAGTGACGACGAGGATGAGGATGAGGATGAGGATGAGGAAGACGACGGAGATTTCGAGCTTGAGGACGATGCTTCTTCTGATGCAGAGTCTGACTCTTCCGACGCGAGCTCGTCTTCAAGCGATTCTGACTCCAGCGACGATAGCGACAGCAGTGATTCCAGCGATTCCAGCGACAGTTCGAGCGACAGTTCGAGCGATTCATCGAGTGACGAATCAAGTGTGGGTAGCGGTAAAGCCTCGTCACGAGCAAAGGCACGACGAAGAACGACCGAATCAACAGCCAAATCATCCGCAAAATCAGCCAAGCAGGCAACAGCTTCACCAAAAGCAGCAAAGGCACCACGCGTTGCACGTGAGGAACCTACAGCTTCCGGCGCATCTCAACCCAGCACCATCCCCCACGAGGGCAAAAAGAAGACCCAAGATCGAAACGCCAGACGCCGCGACTCTAAGAAACTCGCTTACCTGAAAGAGAACAATATCCTCCCGCCGACCGCCGACCTTCTCACTCTTCGCGCGTGGGAGAAGACGGCCGAATGGAAGAATGAAGTACCAGGTCTTTCGAAGCACATGAGTACTAGCGCCACCGAGACCTCAAGCGCAACACTTATCGGTAACGACGAACAGAACGAAGCGGCTGATCTCGCAACCAAGAGGCAAGAACTACTACAAGCAATCTCCTCTGGCGGTATTGAGCTCGGATCGAATGGGAAAGCGAAGCAAGACGACGAAGCGGACGAGGGGCCAGAGGTGCACAGCAATAGAACTGCTGCTGAGAAGGCCGCGCTCGCAGATCGTCTTCGCAAAGAGAACATGGTCCAGATTGCCAGCGATCCGGAACAAGCATCTTCCTCCGCAAGCCGCCGCGGGCTGGATGTGAACAGCGCACAACGTCTGCTCTACGGTTCGTTGGGAGTACGTGCGCCCAAGACGCAAGAGCAGAAGGATGCCTTGCAGAAGAAACTTGCAGGCCGTCATGGCACCGAAATGCCTAAAAGAAAGGCAAGCGCACAGGCTCAGCAAGCCGAGGTCACAGAAAAAGAGGCGGGGGCCGACGACGAGAATGCCTGGCTTCAAAGAATCGACCTTCGGGCGGTGGAGTGCTGTGAAGAAGGCGTTGAGCTCTCCACGCCACCTTTCCCTTTCTATCAACGCTGGGACGCGCAGCACCGCAAGAAAAAGAACAGAAACATGCCCGCCTACGCCAATGCACCTCGCAAGCGACGCCGCGGAAATCAAGCCACCATTGTCGGCGAACTGATGGAATCATACGACAAGTACAATCAAGACGGATCCGGCGATGTACTGGATTACGATGGAGACGGTGGCGGGGATGACGATTACTGGGAGGAGGGCGCTCTACTCGACGGCGACCAAGACGATCTTGCCGAACAGCAACTCCTCAACGAGGTCAACGCAAACGCAACCGTAGACGACTTCCCTCAATTGCCGCAAGACGTCTCCACGCTCGCAAGTCTTGCGAAAGACGACGCGCGCAGTGGCGATTACCTCACCTACACCGAGCTCGTATGCTCGCTCGCGACAAGCTGGCAGCCCAAGATGCTGACGCGGACGGTGCAATTGGTCGAGAAGGAAGATGGCGGCGAGAGCTGGAAGGTCAAGCTCGCTGTGAGAGATTTGGCGCCAAAGGAGTATGATGATGATGGTAATAGGGTTTATGGCAAGTTCGAGATGGCTGGATTGAGTGATGATGAGGGCGATGGAGAGGAGGATGAGAGGATCAGGACTATGAGCTGGGGGGAGCTGTCTGATGCGAGGCTGCTGCTGAGGGCGGAGGCTGAGCAGAAGGTGGCGGAAGAGTAGCTCAGCTACTTATTACTTGGCTACTGATTATGTAGCTGTGTTAGTGGCTAATTGCCCGTGGGATACTGTTCGATACATCCAAGGTTGGGTATTCCGTCTTTCTTGAAGTGTCACGTGATTCTCGTTATTTCATTTGGCCTGAAACCCGAGGCCGACGCGACTGATCTAAATTGGACGGGAAGCAGCCGAAGGAAAGAACATCGATCGAACGCGCCGCATCCGGGAGATGATTTGAGTGATGACTGCTTCACACGACGAGATAAGGAATAGCTGATATTGATTTACTATGAATGCCATACGATCTCTTCCTCAACAGACCTCACAAATAAATACATAAATAATGCTAACCTATTTATTATCATATCGATGTTATACAGCAAGCGTGTTTGTAGACAGCCAATCAGCGTGCTGGTCCTAGCGTCTCGTGAATTGGTGGCAGAACTCCTTCGGAGCGAGCAGCACAACCCGCGCCGCGATGACCCTACCGGTGGCCAGCAGAGACAATGAAAGCTTACCGCTTAGCATCAGATCGCCTGAGCGGTGCACACGCACTCGCTGCAGCCTCTTCTCTCCCACCCCAATCAAAATCGACACTCCACCAACACCGACACTCTACACCAACACCATCCTGCTCCACGCAAAACCAGCCTCACCACCAACGGTGATACACCACCGCCGCTGCTTCCGCGCAAACATTCCTTCCACCGACCCCGTCAATTCGAGCTTGGCTGTCCCAACACCCACTCGCAGCCCCTGCTGTGCGCGGCCACCTCGTTCCATCGGACCGACAACAACATCAACCTCGAAGCATCGACATCGACCGCTGAAAACATCCACATCGCAACAGGCATGGCGACTCCAGCCAAGTCGACGCCGAAAGGCTCGCGAAAGACCTTGATTGTTACCATGGCTGTCCCAGGCAAAGACCTCGAAAGGATCTTTGGCGCTTCATCACGAAAGACATCATCATCAACACCCAACGCCAAAATTGTCGACTCTGCGCCGACTATCTCACAACCCGAACCTTCGCCGCCTTCCAAATCGGAAGACTCCAATTCGACGCCTGTGCCGGCCACTGGCGCCGAAACACCCGATCCCAACTCACTAGCACCGCCGCCCAAGGTAGACGGTAGGCGCAAGAGAGGAGGTGGTGCCGCTACTGGACGCAAGAGAGCGGCGCCGATGATCGATCCCAATGCTCCGCCTAGGGAGCGAGGCAGGCCAGGCCCGAAGAAGAAGCCCAGACTGTGAGTATACCTGAAATGATCGCACGATTCGCCGTGGTGCTATCGCGCGCTCTGTTGCGACGCGCGGATATTGCAAGAGCCCTCACTAACATTTTCACAGACCAGACGGCTCCATTGACCGCTCAGCTGAAGGCGGCGCCGTACCCGTTAAAGCTGTTGGCAACGCTGCGGCTCATAAACTCGGACCCAAGGCCAACACGGGTGCTATCAATGCCGGCCTGCGTGCCCTTGACCGTTCGGGCAAGCCCTGCCGTCGTTGGGAGAAAAAGGGCCTCCAGCTCAAGTCTTTCACCGGCGCTGTGTGGGGCATGTCGTCTTGGGGAGCGCCTTCCCGCGCCAACGGTATTGATGGCAATGGCGAGACGAAGAGTGACAGCTCGAGCGAAATCAAGCCTCCAGGTAGCAGCGCCATGCCGAGTGACAAGGAAAGTCACGGTGGCGACAACGGCGACACCACCATGATGGACACTACCATGATGACTGGGATGGAAAGCTCGCCAGCCCCTGCCATCGCTGCTTGAGAAACCGCACGATGCGTTTCCTACGTCTTTCGATTCTATTCGCGAGTCTACGCCGAAACCTGTCGACATCTCTTACGGCGCTTCTCACAGCAGCTGAACCCAATAATCAGCATGTACGTCCCAGTCATGACTTCGAACTGGGCTCTACAACATCTCACCACCACCATGGGGTGCTATTCTGGCTACAGGCGCGCGAGCACAATGCAGTCTAATTTTCTTACTTTGATCTTTCTACGGAGCAGCATACAGCGAGGCGTTCGGTCAACAGCACGGGCTGTAATCTCGCAGTCTGCAAAACGCGAAGCGAGCGGACGGCGGTTGCTCATGGTTGATTCTCTACCTTGGTCTGGATATTGGGATACCGGTGTATGCGATAACGGATGATTGGAATGGCGCCGGGCATGGAAGTTTTTGGTCAACATGTATTCTATAGCAGGATGCTTGCATTCTCATAACTTTCAATTTGTATCCTCCATGTAGGAGCTCTATCTGAACTATCAGCTGTCTTTTTTAACCGTCGTCTTTGATACCTCCATGCTCGACCAGTACTCCTATCAATCTCCCAAACAGCCTCAGGTCCACTGTGCGGGGACGTCAACACGGGCCGACGTCTTGCATCACATGTCGACAGCCACTCTATGTGTACGCTCTGTATGTGAAGCATCCTGTTCCCAACCTTCATATTCCAATAACTTCCTCAAATCAAACCATGTCACCCGTTGTCGTCCGTTGTGTGGAAGGTATAACACGGTAGCGGCTACCCTGCATTGATTGCTCGGGCTTTGCTTGCCTGCTTGCTTGATTGCCTGTCTGTCTGGGTTCGGGTCTGAACGGCACACTCTCATAGCTATACCGCCATACTTGTCTACTCTTACACCTTCCCAGCCAGACTTATTCTACTTTCAGCCTACCGAATACTCCCGCAATCCATCTCTTTCCTACCCGCGACCACTATGAGCGGCGCGTTCCATTCATCGCCCCATCGCCCGACTGCCAGAGTCCCTTCGTCCTCAAGTCGCAACAACCCCGGCTCAACCGGTCCTCCAAGATTCCAGTCCTTGACACGCATCGCCAACCAGAACACCGGCGGTAGCCGAAGCGCCGCTGGTGCGGAAGAAGAACCACGCCAACAAAGCATGGAGAGGCGCGAGGGAGCCTACAAGCGCCGATGGAGCGGCGAGAAACTACGACACGAGGACGACCTGGAATGCGCAGTCCACGATGGACACCCACCGTTCTTCACACCCTCATACTTGCGCCAGAGCAGATTCGTGGAGCGGCTAAAACGGACCTGGGACGGACACTTGGCGGAGCTGGAGGCGAGGCGGGATGCAAGAGAGGAGCATAAGATTTCGAGAAAGGGGTCGGTATCGCTCAGAGGAGTCGCCCCGGACTCTCTCGAAAGGGCGCCTGCTGGACTGTTGAGCGGGACGCAAGCGGCGGCCGAGGAGGAAGTCGACATATTCAAAGGTCTGCCGAGTAAATGGAGTGATACCGACAAGTGGACTGGACTGGAAGTACTGGGTGACGACAGTGAAGTGAGATTCTCGGGAGTCTGCAAGACATCAGACGAGGCGGCATCGATTCGGACGGACTTTCCAATGCCGATAGAATGCGGGCTCTATTACTACGAGGTGACGATATTATCAAGATGTAAGGAAGGCTTGATCGGTATTGGCTTCTCGGGCAGGAGGACGCCCTTGAACAGACTGCCGGGTTGGGAGGCGGAGAGCTGGGCGTACCACGGCGACGACGGATACTCATTTTCTTGCAGTGCGAACGGGAAGGGCTACGGGCCAAAGTTCGTATCGCAGGATGTCGTTGGGTGCGGCATCAACTTTAGAACAGGACATGCGTTCTTCACAAAGAACGGCGTACATCTCGGTGAGTCTGCGACGGCAGTGCGCGATTGACTGATCAACGCTGACTCTTCTCAAAGGCACGGCTTTCACTGGTCTCAAGAACACAGAACTCTACCCGTCCATCGGCATCAAGAAATCAGGCGAACACCTGCGAGCGAATTTCGGACGCAGCCGCTTTGTATTCGATATCGATGGCATGATGGCCGAAGAACGGAGGCACATCCGCAACCAGATCAACCAGATCAACCAGGCGGACGTCAAAGCCCTACATCCCCCCGACGACGAGAACACGCTCATTCAGAAGCTCGTGAGCCAGTACCTCGCGCATGAAGGCTATGTGGAGACCTCAAAAGCATTCGCAGCAGACGTACGAACCCGCGCCGAATCGTTCGCGGCGACAGGGTCGGAGATTCCAGCACTGGGCGGCGAAGACGATGTTCAAACGATGAACCGCCAAAAGATCCGCCGCGCGATCCTGGATGGGGACATCGACAAGGCGCTGAAGTACACGCACTCGTTCTTTCCTCAAGTGCTGCAGGACAAACGCAACGAAGACGTCTACTTCCAGCTGCGGTGCAGGAAGTTTGTCGAGATGATGCGGCGGTATGCGGAACTGCAAGGCGGTTCGTCGAATCTGGAGAACGGCTCGAATGGTCACTCAGCGTCGGATGAGACTTTCGACAACCAGATGGAGCTCGACGATCAATTGAATCGTGAATCGACCAAGCAGAACAACCAGCACCACCAATCCTCAGAAGAAGACGTGGACATGGACACCTCCACCTCATCCCTACCCAACAAACCTCCGCAATTCACATCCGCCGACTATTTGACGACCGCGCTGGTATATGGCCAAGAACTCCAAGCCGAATTCGGGAGCGACGACCGCCCAGCCGTCAAAGAACAACTGCGTCAGCTCTTCGCAATCGTAGCGTACGTCGACCCGAGAGACAGCGTTGTTGGCGAGATGCTAGATAAGAGAGGGAGAGTTAGGATTGCGGAGGGCATCAATGGTGCTATTCTTGGTGAGTTCTCCTGAACTAATTTTGCCTTGTGTCTTGACGCTGACTTTCTTCTGATAGTTTCACTGGGCAAACCGGCTTCTGCTGCGCTTGAGAAGCTTTGCTCGCAAACGCAGGTTTTCCTCGATGCTGCTGCGGCCAAGGCTGGTGGTAAGGCGGGGCTTGTTAATGTTCGGGAGGACTTTTTGAGACCGAGCGAGTGAGTAGATGGGTGACTTGAGGTGAGACACAGTGAGTGGGAGACAAGGGCGTTTTCGGATCGATCTGTCTACTCAAGGGGCAGAGGAATGAGTGCATTGCGGTGTTCTTACAGGTATGGAATTCTGGGTTAGAGCGTCTGTCTTTCGGTTGCTCGTAGAGGGGATTCACTTTGGGTATCGATTGTATATATCCTTCGCTGATAGGCTGGCAGAGCACCTGTCTCGCGCCACGACTTCGGTTGTTCCACACCTCAGAATCTATGGTCTTATGTCGCGACTCATCTTGTCCTACGAAAGTATATCTACTACGCTCGGGTGCGACTCTTCCACACCACCCGACGTTAAAGTTGACCATTTGGACCGCTCACGATCAGACAATATCACCTCCGTTTCAACCAAGAGACAACAACCATGATCAGTCCTTCTTGACCAGTCGACGCGCAAAACGCCTGTCTGTTGCTCACAAGACTCCCCGCCGAACTCCGCGACCAAATATACACACTCGTCTTCGCGATCAAAACAAACGGAAACGGCAGCATAAAGCTCAACGGAACCACAAAGCCACCAAGTAAAGCTCTCACCATGACCTGCCAAAGACTGCACAACGAGACGCGCGCCATGTTCAAAGCTGCTTATCAAAACTTCCCAAACCACACCTTCATCATCAACATGAAAATCCGCCAACTCCCAGCGGACATCCCCCGTGACCTCCCCAACGACATCATCTCGCGCATAAACTCTTTCAATGTGTACTGGAACGCGAACGAGTACAACAAAGGCGCGCCGCTGCGCTTCCTCACTTCCATCCAACGCGATGACCCTTCCCAGCATTTCAGCACCCAGCTCGAACTCGCCCCTGGCGACTCCTACTGGCGGGGCAGGTGGATGGAAGTCAACGCCATTCACCAGTACCGCGATATCGCCAGGACTACGATGCACGATTTCAGGAACGTCTGCCCGAACGGGTCGCAGAATTGTCGGTTTCTGAGCGAGCTGCTTGCTTATGCCATTCGGGATGCTGTCTTGCACGAAACCCGGGAGCAGCAGATTTGGTGGGGGTTTTAGAAAATGTCGTGAGCGCGTTGGATGAACGGTTTGGGTGATGCGGTTGGGATCGGTGAGCGAGTCGGATTGCTCAGTCGGCGGCTTGGGGGTGGTGATAGGGTGGGGAGCGGTTCCCTTGTCTTGTATATGATTTTTTGGCTGATGATCTGTAGTATCCTCACCTTCCGGACTCTACTAATTCCTTAGTGATGACGTGTGATCTTCTTGGTTCACTTTTTACTACGTATCCCGCGGAAAGGCAGGTTTCCTATATCAGGTGCTTCCTCTGTTTCCTTGAAGGTGTCATTTCATTCTCTCTTCGTTCATCCCAGTTTTGCTGCGATTGAGAAGCTGAAATCGATTCCGAATGTAGTTCTTCCGCACCATCGCGATGCAGACCTCACTTCTCGCGATCACACCGTGATTCCACTTTTCTCGTCATCTATTTGTTGTTTGCTGCGGCGCCTTTCCCTGATCTTCCCATCCTGCTTTTCGTTGACCAACCACCAACCTTCGCCTCGACTGCATGTGCACACAGACTCTTCCTCGAGACAACATCCTGCTCGCGCTCGCAATCACACCCAACCAACACCAAACTCTCAGCACTTACACATCGCCGCCCAGCCCAGCGATCAGCCTCCACCAAAAACAACCATGATCAACCCATCGAGAGCCTTGGACGCCCAGCATGACTGCCACTTATTCAAGCTCGCGGCAGAGACGCGCAACCAGATCTACGACCTCGTCTTCTCTTTCGAATCAGAAATGGACGAAGAAGGCGACATTGAGCTCAACAAATCCACAGCAGCTCCGAGCAACGCTCTCACTAGGACTTGCCAGCAAATCCACAACGAAAGCCACGCCATGTTCAGACTGAAGACCTACGATTACCCGACGAGGTACAACTTCACCATCGACGTGCCCAATCGTGAGTCCCGCCCTTCCATCCCTCCCCTGAGCAGCCCGTTCTTCCGCCGCCTGGAATCGTTCCACGTGACCTGGCGAGCAGACGAGCATGACCTTGGCAAACCACTCCACCTCACCAGCTACTTCGTGAAATACTTCGATCCGCGATACGAGTGCAAAGAGTGGAGTGTGTGTGTCAAGATTCACGACAAATCGTGGACGCCTCTGGCTCAAAGCGAAAGGAACGTCGGCCTCGTCATCAGAGCCCACCGCTTCTGGGTCAAGCTGATGATGGACAATTCGTACCCTTTTGAGTCTCCCTTGGGAAAGGGTAGTGCGAGCGAGCTCTTTGCTTCTGCGGTGTACAAGGTCGCGTATCCTGGGCCGGGAGTGGAAGGCGTCATTTGGGGGAATACCAAGCAGGTGTCGTGAATGGTTCAATCGCGTTCGAGCAGTCGGGAACAGGCTCTGTTAGCATTTGAGGCACTTGCTAGACATCTGTCCCTGCGGTATGTTTAGTCAGAATTGAAATTGATTTCCCGCCGTAGTACCTCGGAGATTCATAAGCATAAGAGATGAGTACGATCTGTGTCTCATCACGCTCAATAGTACCTCGTGTTCGGATGATTCAGAGTATGAACTTAGTACGGCTTCGAGAACATCATGACATGAGAGATATGACAAAACTCATTTGGAGATGCTCTGATTCTTTCGCCAACCTGATTAGGAGATACTCAACTGACAAATTATGTCGTGTGTGACAGGGCCATCGCAGCTATCATTTCATCTCTGCTCCGCTTCTTCACTCTCACTCTCGCTCCCGCCTCAATCCTCACTTCACTCCACTTCACTTCACTTGATAATCTCAATCACTCACTCCCTAGCTGCCTGTCCCGCCACCGTTCCCATCCCGTCGCTTACTCAACATATTGCCACCGGGCATGCGCACATCAGCAAACACGACTCGACTTCACCACGCGCGCCTTCTCCCACTTCTACCACGAGCACACCAGACTCTTGTCAACCTCGTCACCCGCCGTACTTCGCATCTCATCCCTGCCACATTCTGGCAATGACAAACTCTACCCCCAAACCCGTTTCACCCGCCATCTCGAGCGTGTCCAGCACGATGATCCCATCAAAAGAGGTCAACTCCCAGGACGCCTGCCCGCTCTTCAAGCTCGCCGTCGAGCTTCGCAACGAAATCTACCCCCTCGTCTTCACCGTCGAAACAAATGAAGAGGACGGCAGCATCGAACTCAACGAGTCGACCGCAGCTCCAAGCAAAGCCCTCGTCATGACCTGCCAGGTCATCCGGAGCGAGACCCGCGCCATGTACAAAGCCGCCTACCGAAACTATCCGAAACACACCTTCACTCTGGCTGTGCCCGATTGCTGCTGCACGTACATTCCATTCGTTCCCGCCCTCAGTAACGACCTTTTCGTTCACATGCGTACTTTCCGCTTGGAAGGGCAGAACGACGACCATGTCGTGGAAAACCCCTTCCCCTTCACGATTCATTTCGACAGGACCGAACCCGAGCAGTCTTGGAGTGCGCGAGTCGAGCTACGCGATGCGTACTGGCGTGGGATAACGTTTAGGAGCACACTCATCAAGCGTTATCGTCGCCAGGCTTTGGCTGCGATGGCCGACTTCTCCGTGGCGTGCCTTGAGGGTTCAGGGGAGCCTTTGAGTGATTCGCTCGCGACTGCGTTTGCTCAAACCATATGCAGCGGATGGTATTGAATGCATGATGTCTGACTCAGAGACTAAGATGACCTTATCAGCGTGTTCGCGACGTCTCGCTCTGAGGACTTTATGACATCCACAAGCCCATTGCAGTCACCTGACTCGAAAAGCTAGAAGCGCTGTGTTGCGCTTGACAGTAGGGCAGAACCTGGGTCTGGAGTGTTCTATACCTACAAAACCGTCACGGCCTCACGGCCGTATGTGTCAAGGCATTGGCGTTGGATTGTTGCAATGAAATACACATGGAATTAGCTTCGAGTTTTCACATAATGCATACCTAAGCCTTCTGCTCAAGCAACCATTGCACTCCCTTCACAGACTCCTCAATGAACTTCTTACTCGACTCGATCGTCGGGAAGACTGACCAAAACCCATGAGGCAAACCAGGATAGACATCGACCTTCGTCTTGAAGCCCTCCTCCTCACGCAGAACCCTCTCGTAAATCAACGCCTCATCTCTCAAGGGATCAGCGCCGCAAATCTGGAAGTAATGTGGAGGCAAGTTTGCATGGCCAGTCTTGAAGACTAACGGACTGAACAGCTCATTGTCACGCTCCGAAACTGGAACGTAACAATCCCAGAAGAGATCACAAGCCTTGCGGCCCAGAATGGCGGCGTTCTTGTTTTGCTCCCAGGAGTGGTTGTCTTTCTTGTATTTCTCGGGCATGGCGTCGACATTACAGATTGCTGGGATCATTAGGTGGCAACCGGTAAGCGGCGGGCTGAGTTTCTCGTCACGGGCAATGTGGGAGATGGCGGCGGCGATGTTGCCGCCTGCAGATGTGCCGCCGACCAAGAAGCCTTTGCTTAGGTCTGCGCCGAGTGCTGATGCGTTTTTGGCAGCCTTTACTGCGTTAGCTACTGCTTGAGCAGAAACATCCCATTTTCAAGTCAGATCTCACCCATTTCGTAGCATCCCAGCAATCATTATGAGCGACTGGGAAAACATGTTCAGGCGCAAGGCGATAATCGACATTCACAGCCACAAACCCGAGCTTCCCACATATCAAGCGACACAGCAACTCCTCGTTCTCCAGACCGCCAATGCACCACCCTCCGCCATGGTACATGACATACAGCGGCCCACCAGCTTTCTCAGGCGTGTAAGTGCGAACGGTGATCTTCTCGCCGTCTCTCATTGTGATCTGGTGGTCCTTCTCTTCTTTCACCCCGGACACAGGGGCGTGACTTGCGGTCATGTTCTTCTTGGATACCGAGATAAAGTCGCGGAGGGTCGCGATGTCGCCAAACATGCCTATATCGAAGGCTTCGCCGCCCATGGATTCGAGGACCTGGGAGGACGGTGTCAGACTGTGAGGTCTCGATGATACTGGCTGCCATTGGGGTGGTGGTGGTGTCTTACGGCTTCCCATTCTGGAGTGCTGTCGCTCAGGGAGCGCCAGTCTTTGATGTCGGCCATGTCGATTGTTGGTTTCTGTTATGAGGTTTGTAGATTTTGCTTGCTGGATAGCTTCGAGGACATAGACGGTTATACTTTACTGACGTGCGTGCGTAGTTGGGCTCCACACCTAACCAAGCTGTCGACTCGGGATGAATCACCTACCTTCTATCGCATGTGGATGAGTGATGTTCTTCATATAGTCCCCGCCCACGGGTACATGGCGTTGATGCTCGCCAATGGACAATTGAATGGCCGATTGAGCCTCGGCATGTCGTTCGCGATCTTCCTGTTATCAGTCGTCTTGTCGATGATGTCGGCAGCTTGCCTTGTTGGTCTTGTCGAACGAGCGGGGTCTCTGAATTGCCGACTCCGGTTTCCTTCTTCGTTCCGACATCTCGGATCGATCCTACTACTGTACCTATCAATTGGCAAGAGACATCATCAGCACGAATGAACATACTTCACTCATTTTGAAATCTTGTGTCGACGGTAACCCATGATCTAAGGTATTCTTTCACCACGTATCGATAACCTCCTATATCATCCACTTCAGGATTGTCGAGTCGGTGCTCGGACTCCTTGACCCACATCACTCCCCAGGGGCACGCATCGTCACACATCACCACTCAACATGAGCCATGAAGGTCCCAAGTTTTGCACGAGGAGGTACGTGTAGGCATTTCGAGATACTACTTCGCCCAGCAATCCGGAGAGCAATGCATCCACGGGCCACGGTCCTCAGGACGTCTACGTTGCCGAACTTGTCGTTAACCATGACTTTCCACCATCATTACTACGACTGAAACCAACGGCGAACGCGTAGCAATAACGCTGATCTTAATGTATCCACGCCTCCCAAGCAACACCAAGCCTTCTTAGCAGCTCACCTTATTGACATCAAGCAATGACACGGTCCTGACACTGTCTCACCCTTGTGTCGTCCAGGCCCCTTGGGGTGATGAGAGAGTTGCCGTCCTGTGCTGTCGCCGCTGTCAGACGAATGATGTTCGGAGGTCGGATTAGGAAAAAATATTGACTTCTTGAGCAAAGACATTTTTCGGTTTCCGTCTTCCCCGACAACTATCATGCCGACCCCTAGGCATTCGCATACGGAACTGACGGCCAGCACGTGCTTGGTGTAGATGATGTGTTTGCCTGCTTGCTTCTCCCGAGTACTGTCTGGTATCCCAACGCGCAGTGTATGTCTCAGGCTGCGCGATGCTATGGCTATGGCTTATTACTCGGTGGTCGCTGGGACCACGTCAGCTACATGTACATCACCGCCTTCTTGCGAGATCATCAGCATTTTCGCCACTCGCCTGCCTTTTCTTAGAAGCCGCACTGTGCACCGGGGAACACTGACACTCTTCACTAGTGGACGATCTGACGAACGCAGTATACGAGCCTCATCAACGGTTGAACAGCCTGTAGTACCGTATCAGCGACATCGCACTACTCTGTACGACTGGCTCACCTCAGGACGCCATCCACCATGTCGAACAGCCGCAGCGAAGCAACAAGAACATGGCCCTACGCAACACTCCCGACTACCAAGCCACACGTAGAGCCTCTCTTCATCGGTGTTCAACGCCAGAACGAGACTCGATGGGTCGAATGTCGAGAGCTACCTTCAGTCCACTCTCACGACCTCGAATCGCAAGCCAGCACAGCTCGTCTCAGCTCCCGCCTTAGCCAAGGACAACTCGACATAGATAATGGGACCATCGCGCACGGCGAAAGCGGCAGACGATGGCTGAATCCGTGGGTTTTCATCATGGTCTGCTGGAGATCCTCGTCGAGAATGAGCATGTTGACCAACTCGCTCTGGCCCTTCACGGTCGCCGCCATGATCCTGCATTACTGCGACAACGACAATCAGCTCTGGATCTTCGTCTCGGCGTATGTCGGAATGGTGCCAGCCGCCAATCTCGTAGGCTTCGCAGGCCATCAGCTTGCCAGGAAGCTACCGACGACGTTTGGCGTGTTGGTCGAAACGGCAATTGGATCGTGCGTGGAGCTTGTGCTTCTGATAGTCCTCATCCAGCAAGAGGGCAACATGTGCATACGGGTGATCCGCGCAGTCATCCTCGGCTCAATACTGGCAAACCTCCTACTCTGCTTGGGACTCTGTTTCTTTGTCGGTGGGATTTTCTATCCCAACCAGGCATTCCACGTGGCCATCAGCGAAGTCGCCTGCAACTTGATGCTGGTGGCCGGGATGGGACTTGTGATCCCATCGATCTTCTTCAATTCGCTGAAGTTAAGCTCGGAGCACTCGAATGAATTTCTGGAGGAAAGAGCACTTAGACTCTCACGGGTCGTTGCAGTCGTTCTTCTTTCCGCTTTTCTTGCCTACCTTTGGTTCCAGACGAGGTCGCATTACGGCATCTACCAGGACATTCTTCAGGCGGATGAGACCAGACACGGCAGACAGAGCGACAAGCCCGTTGCAAGACTCACCTTGACCGAGGCGCTGCTGGCTGTTGCTATCGGTGTCACGTTCGTGTCGTTCATGGCAGTCTTCCTAGTCCAGCAGATCGAGGTAAGATGCACAGAACATCTCCCAGCAATGCCACAGCAAGCTAACCACGTCACCAGTACATCGTCATCGACCGCAACCTCAGCGAAGAATTTAAAGGGCTCATCCTCGTACCCATCGTCGAGAAAGTTTCCGAGCATTTGACGGCAATGCACAAAGCCCACCAAAATCAAATGAACTACGCACTCGCTCAAGTGCTCGGGTCTTCAATCCAGACAGCGTTACTCAACACTCCAGTAATCATCCTTGTCGGCTGGGCACTGGGCAAAGAGATGAGTCTGAACTTCGAGGTCTTCGATGCTGCCATGCTCATTCTAGCGGTGATGGTGGTGAGCAGTTTCTTGAAAGACGGGAAGAGCGATTATCTTGAAGGCATGTTGAGCGTGTTTGTATATCTGCTCATTGCAGTGAGCGCGTACTACTATCCGAACCCGACGACGCATGGGAAGAGTGGGCAGACGGCTGGTGGAGGTCGTAGCGGTGAGCGGTAGTCTGGATGTAGAGACATGGGTAAAATGTAGTTTATGTTGACATGTGTTCACGATAGAAGAAATGTATGCAGTCCACTTGCCGACGGCATCTTGAGCACGCGTCAACTCGATTTAACCGGCGGGTAAATCGGAGAGCTTTGCTATCATGGGGTCGTCATTTGGAGCCGATGCGCTTGTGAAGGTCCAGATTTCTAGTCAGCCTACTGTCACTCAACACCAAACCTTTTAGGCGGATTGTAAGTGATTTGTCTCCCTATCTGCCTTCTTCCTACATCCCACTGCTTCTCTACATACACCCCAATCCTCAAATACCGACACATATCCGCAAACATGGGCGCAGAGGTAAGTGCCCGATCTTCAGACAACCCCACCACCCCGCCGTCACCAGAAAGACAGAATACAATAAAATAAACACACCGCTTGCACGACCTCAATCGCCGAAATGAAGAACAACCCATTGAAAGTCCTCCCAATCTAACAATCACCCCAACAGAACCTCTCCTTCGTGCTCCAAAAACCCTACTCCGTCTCCTTCGAAGACCGCCCCGTCCCCACCATCGCCGACCCGCACGATGTGATTGTCAACGTCAAGTTCACCGGCATCTGCGGCAGCGACGTGCACTACTGGACGCACGGCGCGATCGGCTCCTTCGTCGTCAAAGACCCCATGGTCCTCGGCCACGAGTCCGCCGGCGTCGTCCAACAAGTCGGCAGCGCCGTCAAGAGCCTCAAGGTCGGCGACCGCGTCGCCATGGAGCCGGGCATTCCTTGCCGCCGCTGCGTGCGCTGCAAGGAGGGCGACTACAACCTTTGCGTGGACATGCGGTTCGCGGCGACGCCGCCTTTTGATGGCACGCTGGCGAAGTATTACAGGCTCCCTGAGGATTTCTGCTACAAGCTGCCTGAGAGTGTTTCGTTGGAGGAGGGTGCGTTGGTTGAGCCGTTGGCTGTGGGAGTTCACATTACGCGCCAGGGAAGCGTGAAGCCCGGTAACAGCGTGGTGGTGTTTGGGTGCGGGCCTGTCGGCTTGCTGTGCATGGCTGTCGCGAAGGCTTTCGGTGCGAGCAAGATTGTGGCCGTCGACATCAACGAGGAGCGTCTGCAGTTTGCGCGCAAGTACGCTGCGACGCACGAGTTCAGGTCGGCGCGCGTGTCGGCGGAGGAGAACGCTGCGAACTTGATCAAGGAGTGCGAGCTGGGTCTGGGTGCGGATGTCATCATTGATGCTTCGGGCGCGGAGCCTTGCATTCAGACTGCGATTCACGCTCTGCGAGTCGGTGGTACCTACGTGCAGGGTGGCATGGGCAAGAACGAGATCACTTGGCCGATTGCGGCAATGTGTTCGAAGGAGCTCACTGTCAAGGGCAGCTTCCGCTACTCACAGGGCGACTACGAGATGGCCGTCAAGTTCCTGGAGACCGGTCAGGTCAAGGTCAAGGAGCTTATCACCGGCACTGTCGAGTTCAAGGACGCCGAGCAGGCTTTCGAGAGCGTCAAGAAGGCCGAGGGCATCAAGACTCTGATCAAGGGTCCAGAGTAAAGAATTGGCACAGCAGTTGCATGTAACGAAGGTCACGAGTTGTTGATGAATGCCAAGTGTGTAGAAGATAGATAAAGTTGAAAGCGTGTAGCAAAGAATTGATCGCTACCCAGCGAAACATTTTGAATATTACATGATCCTGATCCTGGTATTCTGATAGAGCTTACATCCTACTCGCTGTCGTCACCGCCACCAAACTCCATGACTTCTTCGTCGTCGTCTTCGCTGTCAGCCTCACCCTCGCTGGCGCTGTCGTCGCCGTCATCCATATTCTCCTGGTTGCTCGACTTCTCCTTCTTGTCCTTTTCTTTCCTCGCCTCTTCATCCTTGCGCGACTCTTCAAGCATCTTGGCCTTCTCCTCCCTGACCTTCCGTTGGCCGACGAGGAAGGCTCCTATGGGTGTCTTCTCCCACTCCAAGTCCTGCAAGAATTGTGTGACGGCCTTGCGGTTGTTGGGTGCAAACTCGACCTTTGCTCGTTTCTCTTCGATGAATTTCACATTCGCGTCGATCTTTTGCACAAGCAGAGCCATCAAGCCGTTGACTTTCTGGTTCTTGTTACCAGCGCCAGGGTTGCGGCTGTTGACGTCCTTCAACCAGCGCTTGAGCATGACGACAACGGGCAAGGCGAGCTCGGGGAAAGCGATGTTCTTTGACCAAAGGCCGAAGAACTCGCTGAGCAGCTCTTGTACTTGCTCGCCAACGCCATCCTGGTATGTGCGGGTCTTGAGGTAGCTCTTCGGCACGCGGATGATGGTCTCGAAGTCCAAGGGCTTGAGGGTGCTGGATTTGGGCGCCTTGCGCATTTCGGCGGAGTTCAGGACTTCGTACAGAGGCGCGGCGAGGGGAATGTATGTGCTGGTGGCCATGCTGAGGCGGAGGAGAGAGCGGGTGAGTTGGAAGCGAAGAGGGAAGTAGGTGGCGGTGGGAATCAGACGCAAGGCTCCCATGGTCACCTGCACCAGAGGGTAGATCAAAGGTCGGAGGGGCGATTCGGCTTCCTTGCAGTGGGCGGAGAGCACACGCGACCAGAAGTCCAGACTGTGCACGTATTGCCAGTTGTAGACGGTCTTGTAGCTCTCATTGCTGTTATTGGTGATGCTGCTGCGGAGGTGGATGGCCAGTTGGCGGATGAAGGTGAAACCAGTGGTGTATCCAACGGACTCGTCAATACCCCAGAGCTCAGCGCCAGAGTTCTTCATGAGATTGACACCAGCAATGGAGTGGACGGTTGTGTTGCGGCTGCCCTTGACCAGACCCTGGTAGGCGGCTTTGAGGGCGTTCTCGCGAATGCCTGCATCACCAATGACAGTCAGGCGACGCAAGACAAGGAAGGCGGCGATCCTGGTAGCTTCGGTGGTGGCCGTGGTCGACCAAACGGCGGTCACTGCGCGACAGATGTCACGGATAAGCTTCTTGAAGGAGAGCAAGTATGGCAGAAGAGGAATGATCGACGTAAGTGTGAGGCGCAGAGTCGCAGGATCCGAGAGGTTGTCGAGAAGGTGGATTATGCTGGCCACTTGGGATCGCAGTAAAGGTGCAAGCGTCTTGAACTTCTTCGAATCAGTTGACACGTGCGCCTTGCCGTTCTTGTTCTCCTGCACGGGCAGGTGGTGCTGTAGGACATCTGGGATGAGCTTGAGCGCGGTTGTGAGGAGTTGGTGGTAGACTTCGGGGTCTGAGATCGAGTACTTGAAGTCCTTGTCCTCCAAATCGGAAACGTGAGCTGCAGAGCGGAAGGCCAGCACAGTTTCCTTTGCAGCGCGAAGAGAGTGCTGCTCTTGCATGGCCGTCGCCCACTTCGCAACAGTGTGGAGTTGAAGCTCGTTCTTCCCGCTGACCACATTCTCGTCGTCCGAATCGTCGGCATTTGCGTTCTTCCTCTGCTTTTTGCGCTTGGGCGTCTCGCCCTCGTTTTCATCATCACTGCTCAGCGTGCCCATGTTCTCGAGATCCGCGCCCAAAAGCTCGGGCTCGTTCTCCTGGAGGTACTTGTGGAATTCGGGGTCGTTCTCAGCCAGCGCCGCAAGCTGCTTCTTGTGCTCCTCAGGGTCGTTGTCGTCGCTGTCGGAAGCAGAGTCGTCATCGTCGGCAACGACAGGCTCGTGCATGACCGAGTCGTCTGATGAAGACTCGCTTTCCTCATCATCGTTGGTTTTTTCGGGTTGTGCTCGCTTGCGCTTCTTGTCGCCCTTCTTCTTGAGCTGCTCCGGGATCTCAAATCCGCCCTGGAAGAAGTCGTCTACGCTCATGTTCTTAAAGGCAGCCGAGTCCTCTCCAGTCTTGGTGGCGACCTTTGCGCCCTCATCCTGCTGTGCACCTGGGTCCTTGCCCTCTTCCTCGGCACGTCTGGCCTTTTTCCTTTCCTTCAGTTGCTGCTTCTGTTTGGTTTTCTTGAGAGCATTGCGCTTGTCGAGCGTATCCTTGAGATGTCTCTGCTCGAACTTCTTGGTCGCCTTTCCTTTGGGCATTTTGGCGGTAATTTGCGATTGAATGTAAAGTGCAAGCACGAGTCTGGGCTGTCGCAAAAAAGTTCAGAGGGACGAGCGAAAGAGCATGCGGGTGTTCCCGAAACGTGGAGGGCAAGCTTGCCTCGCCTCGCGCGTGCTGCATGCTTATACAAAGTGGCCATCTCAACAAGCAATACTTTGACTAACAACTTCACTTACACCTCACTAGCCACCGGCAAGATGTATGGCTCTCAGCAGTTGGCTTATGCGCCGACACCATACAGCTATACGCCCTCCAGCAATCTGGCTGCTACCATCAATCTCGACCAGGAAGTCAAGCTTGCAGACAGCGCCACCGAAAGGGAGCTCTACGAGTCGCTGGCCGAAATATACAGCATCATAATCACCCTGGACGCACTGGAGAAAGCGTATCTTCGCGACTCGATTCACGAGGCCGAGTATACGGAGACCTGCGACCGTCTCTTGCGACAGTACAAGAGCAATCTCGCCGATGACAGCGTGGCCGATGCCTTTGGCGATCTGGAGCGCTTCAAAATCGAATGGGGTCTTGAAGTGCCCAAGGCCACGGAACGACTACGAATTGGTATTCCTGCAACTGTTGAGACTGCTCCTGCTCAGCAGCAGCGTCCGCTAAGTCAACAGCCAACCAACAACGCTACGGCGACTCATATCGTGTCGGCGTCTGAGAGCTTCATCACTCTGCTGGATGCTATCAAGCTCAACATGTTGTCCAAGGAGACTTTGCATCCCATTCTTGTCGACACCATCCAGGCCGTCAACAAAGTGACCGATCGTGACTTCGAGAACAAGGGCAAGATCATCCAGTGGTTGATCACATTGAACCAGATGCGAGTGGCAGAAGAGCTGAGTCCGGAGCAGGCTCGTGAGTTGCAATTTGATATGCAGCTTGCTTACGATGGCTTCAAGAGCGTTTTGCAGTCATGATCAAATCGTTGATACGGCCTATCCTGGCAAACCTGGATGCCATCGGCGACTGCCCCGGAGATACTTCGGCGTTCGGCTGCCGATTCGATGAATTTCTGGTTCACCACTGTTCGTGCAACGCAGAAGCCTGTCTAATGCTCACGGCAATCTATGAATTTACGCAAAATGCCTACAGTACCACGGCATGACGAGGTCGAGGATGAGGAGCCTCTGGATGGTATGACACGTCCAAATCCACCTGCGGTCCGCAAGACCTGACTGTGTCTTCAGTGCTCGACCTGCCCCAACTCTACACCAAGCCGCTTGCATCCACACTGCTGTCAACGTTGGATGATCTCAGCGTTCAGCCTCTGTCCTGGGAGACCACATCTCGACCACAACACCCACGCAAACGCAAGATCAACAACGAAGGTGTCCCGCAATACTTGACAAAGATAATAGCAAGTCCTCTTGCCTGGATCGAGGATGACACTGAGAAAGAGCAAGTTTGGGAAGCAGCATCACAAAGACTGAGTGAACGTAGTGGAAGGACTGCTATGGGTGCCATCACCAGGTCGTTTGCCATACCGCTCTCTCTGGTAGTAGAGGTCGAGCAAGCTGTAGGAGTCCTGCAGCCGGAGCAGGCATCAGGTCGTGTCCTTGACGACATTGTTGAGCTGACAATACATGAACCACCCATGACTGCGGATAACCTAGGCTTGAAGACGTGGGCTGCGTCGTACCTATTAGCCAAGCAGCTCTGTTCGCTACGACGTTACATACCCGCACTGCCCTCCGACGCTGCAATTCTTGAGCTTGGTGCTGGGACCGGCTTGGTTGGTATGGCCGCTAGCGCCGTCTTTCAGAGGGACGTTCTCTTGACAGATCTTCCCGAGATCGTACCAAACCTGGAACAAAATGCGCGCTCCAACGAATCTGCGATATCGTATTGCCATGGGACTGTCTCTGCTGCCATCCTCGATTGGACCAGGCCAGATGAGCTGCAGGCTGAAGCATCCAACGGCCTACCGAACTCGTTCCCTCTCATTGTTATTGCCGATCCGATATACTCCCCCGAACATCCACAACTCCTTGTAAATGCTATCGAGTGGCATCTCAGCAAAGATCACACAGCCAGGGTGGTAATCGAGCTGCCACTACGTGATGCTTATGTCGCGGAACGGCAAGATCTGAGAGATCGACTGGCATCAATTGGGTTGGGGGTAGTTGAACAGGGCGAAGAGGTCGGCTACGATGACTGGTCTTCGGGCGACGGTGAAGAGCTTACTGAAGTCCGATGCTGGTGGAGCGTCTGGGGGCGGCAATAAGTCATCTTTCATTGACGCGCGATGATGTTTGTCAGCGCCACGACTCTCACTGTTCAAGACATCGGAGCTGTGAGAACCACTGTTAGGTAATGTACTCGCTGGACAACATGTACTACTTCTCGAGCCGTTCGATCCATGACCGCCTTCACGATCCTCGTCTTCTATGCGCTGGTGTCCACAATTTGTATTTGGCTCAACATTCATTGCGCACCATTCGATAAAAGACCGTCAACACAATTCGAGCAAAAGACATTTGCTTGATTGACTCTTCAAGCAAAACAATCCGCCCAGCACCTCCATCGCCCACTGAAGACTTGACACATGCGGTATCACCACCACAAGGCACGATCAGACCATTCCGGCATCCCCATCTACACATCCAACCCGTCCAGATCCATTCTGCTTCCTTAGGTCCGGCATATATGGCGCAAGAAACCTTCGACGCGTACCAACTGCCGCGATCTTCGTTCATGCTGTACTTGCCAACCCGAGCATAAAGGCGTGCGAGTGTGTCGCCGGCTTCCTGACCACGCCAGTACTCGTCGTGCAGCTCGACTCGTACACTCCATCTAGATCTGACATGGTTCTTTTTGGTGAAGTGCGAGGCGACATGGGTCTTTTTGTGGCAGTGCGAGGTGAAACGGAGGGGTTTACCATTGTTGTGTTCGTCGGCCCGCCAGGTGACGCAGAACGAGGTGATGCGCTGGAAGAACGCGTAACTAAGGCGTGGGACGGAGAGACCTTTTTGGCGGTCGGGCACGTCGGGGGTGAAATTGTGGGAGGGGTAGTTTCGATTGGCCAGTTGATGCATCTTGTGGCTCTCGGCGTAAATTTGCTGGCAGGTCCTGGTCAGGGCGTTGCTTTCCAGGACATCTTCTAGCTTCATGCTGCCATCCTCCCGTGTTTTAGCGCTGAAGACGATGGCGTAGATCTCGTTGCGAGTCTCGGCGGCGAGTTTGAACAGCGGGCAGTCGTCTTGAGTGTTGTTGGTTCTCGACGGCTTGATCGATTTGGTGTATGTTGCTGAGTTCGGGTTTTGGAGAGACATGCCTGATGTTGGGCGCCAGGAAGTCATGGCTACGAGTGCAAGTGCAAGTGTGCGGCTACAACAACGCCGATTTGTTGGAAGAAAGTGTTGTGCGGCAAAGATTTAGACTGTTGTGAGTGGCGACGTCAAGGCCTAGTGCAACGGGACGGGAGAGGCGCCAAGATAAGAAGTGAATGAGCAACAAAGTATCGGAAGGCATGTTCGATATCAGAAAGCTAATGAGAGGTAGGAGTGAAGTGAAGACTGACCTCCTACACCCTCGAGACACTTCTGCGAAGATGAGGAAGCTTTGTCACGCGGAAGTTCCTTGTGTACCGTCTAACAAAGCAGTACAAGCATCTGCCCCAGGTCGATACTAATGACCATCACCACGAGCGGAGCAAAGGTCGGTTCATCCCACAAACGACCCCATCCACCTCAGACCGCTTACACCAAGAAATCCGGTGCACTCTGATACATTCTCAAGAAGCTAACTTCGGAACGCGAGATGCATCCTTCCCTCCAATCTTAAGATACAGCATTGATGATTGCATGAGCAAGCCCGTCCCTTACGTCCTCCCGAGGGTCCATACGAACACACATGCGCAAGTACGCCCAGTCGAAAGTACTCATCACTCTCTCGCCATTTTTACGGTAGTCGAGACAGATATTGTCGATATGTCGCTTTCCACGCCAGTATGTGTCTTTCGTATCGACCCATGCTTTACACCCTCCTTGAAATTCCTTCCCAAAGTTGAAGGTGGCCGTGAAGCGGAGCGGTTCGCGTTTGTTGCGTTCGCCAGCTCGCCATGTTACGACGGGTTCCTTCATGCGACGCCAGAGCCGGTTGTCAAGGGCGGGGATGAAAGGTAGGCTGCGGCGGCTGGCGATGTCGATGGTGAATTTAATTGGGTAGTTGCGGTAGGCTGCTTGGTACATTTTGCGGCTCTCATTATGCACTTCCTGACAGGTCAAGAGGAGGTCTTTGCATGGTGAGAATGTCGTTTCGTTCAGCTCGACGGCTCCATCTTCGTTCGTGTCGGTAGCATAGACAAGGCCGTAAATTTGGTTGCGAGTCTCGGCGGCGAGTTTGAAGAAGATGCAGTTGCCTTGAGTATCTGCCGGTTTTGAAGGGTTGACCATTGCCGGCTGTTAATACATGTGGGTTGCGGTTTTTGAGTGGTGCCTGATCTTGGGTGTTCGGCGTGAGCAGAACTGTCGTTGTACGTCAAGACTCAATGAGAGGGAGCAGGCGCCAAGACAAGCAGTGAGTGACCAAACCACACGAGTGAATGACATCTCTGATACGGAAGATCTAACAAGGAGTAGGAACGAAGTCTAGCATCACTCCCTGTAAGGACAATCGAGAGGCATGATTCCGATGGCCACATTTACTGATCTCACTTGGCCAGCTGACAAACTTCACAGGATGGGACAGGCGTGTCACAAATCCTTCACCGGCCATTCAGAAATCGCTCTATGCCGTTTGGCACTTCGCACCCTTTACGCTGCAAAAGCGGCGACTAGAAAAGAAATGTCAGCCCATCAGGTGATGTCCACTTTCTGCGAAACAAATCGACGGATTCACGTAACACCCCTTCCCCAAGCGAACAAAGAATTCGACCACCAGACTCTTGCTTCTTGTCACATCAGTTCGGGTTGACACATCCCCAAGAAACTTGTAGCACCTGCATGGACGCCGGTGAGCTTCGCATAATCCCATACATGAGTCGACAAAGATACGAGCACAATTGCTGCCAAGCTTGCGATGCCCACAGACGATCCAAAGCTGGGTGGCTTGGGGAGGTTGTGGCTGCAGAAGGTGTACCCTTCGTATCATGTGTGGGCGTTGGTATCGTTACACTGCAACCCCCTCGTCGACCGGTGAGCAGTCGATATGGTATCCTTGAGTAAAACAAGGCATTCTGGTGGCCTCGCTTCTGCCCGCATAAGAAGTGGGTATGCTGCCTCAACTTTCACATATAAGGGATGCATCTTGGTCAAGCAATCCGTCACCTTTCACCTTCTTCTTGCACCCGATACATTCAAGCTACAGTGAAAGCCCATCATCTCACCATGAAATTTTTCACCATCGTTACCGTGCTGGCCATCAGCTTTGGCGTGCTTGGCTCCCCAGTCCCAGTCGAGTCTGAAGTTGAGGTCGAAGCCGCAGCCAGCAAGTACCCAAAGATCTCAGGGTACAACCAAGCCCAGTCCAACAACGCATGGGCTATCATCGGACAGATCAAGAAGGAGAAGTTCGGCAAGAACGCTTTGGTGGCTTGCAAGGCTGCGTTCGCCACGGCCATCACCGAATCCAATATTTACAACTACGCCAACAAAAAGGTACCCGATTCCTTGAAATATCCCAACGACGGAAAAAAGAGCGACTTCGACAGCGTCGGCGTCTTCCAACAGCGTGCCAGGTATTATCCTGTCAACGAGGCCATGAATCCAGCGAAGTCTGCGCACTTGTTCTTCAAGAAGATGAAAAGTGTGAAAGATTGGGAAAAGGCGAAGACTGCGAAGCAGATTGGCGCCGTGTGTCAGAAAGTCCAGGGTACGTCTTGCACTGACAATCGATATTTGGTGATCTAATTGACGAGCTATTCCATGCAGTCTCCGCTTATCCCGATCGGTACGCAACTCACGTGGGCGAGGCCATCAAGATCTGCAAGGCAGCCAAGATCACTTGAGGATGCTGTGAGCTGGTGGGACCGGGCTCGATGGAGATGATATCAACGACACTGCGCACTTCTGATGACTTTTTGCTTCCCTGCTATTATCGGACTGTCTTTACTGTCAATCTGTTTCTCCAGTGATATTGATACTCGAAAACAGAACAGAAGAAAATATTTCGCCGGAAACATCGTTCGCGGGAAGTGGTACCAGCGACTTCCGTATATCGAGTTTATCCTGATGCCACTGAGATGGCTGCCCCTGAACACCAGTGTCTCGCCGGCAACATCGCTCGTATGAGGTGGTATCGGCGACTTTGGCGGATAGAAAATTTGAGCCTGCCGGAGAGAGAGCAGCAGATTGTCCCCGAATTACCAATGAACCTAAGTTCGGATCCACTTGAACGCTTTCCCATGCTCAGATAGCTTGCATCCCCGGAGGCGGCATGAACGTAAAGCCGATCGTGTATTCGTTGTTACGTCTCAAGTGCAACAGCGGCATTGGATTGGCTGGTAAATTGGTCAAAGTTGCGGAACGCGCTCCCTGCGCGTGATCATGCTGTTGTGCGCCTTGCGAGGGCCAACCTGTGGCATCTCGCAGTCGGTTCAGCAGAACATCGAAATCCGGCCGATTAGCTTGTTTGAAACGCAGGCAATCATTGACCAAGTCGCGCAGCGTGACGCTGTACTTGATCACAGCTTCTGGTGTGAATGTGGGTACCACGTTTGGGTCTCGTTCGTTGAGAACCCTTGCATCCTTATCAGGTAACATCCCTGTTTCCTGGTCCAAGTTCATCAAAGTCATCACTATAAGACCGACGCCCCACTCATTGGTCTTCGTGTTCAGAGGGTCGATGGGGTGCGGTCCGCGGTAGTACTGGTCTTCCACCTGCTCGGGAGCCTTATAATCCTCCGTTCCTCTCCTACGGTAGCCCCCTATGCCGTTGTAGGCTTGCGGATCTCGGCGATCGTCAATACTATGACCGAAGTCGCTCAGCTTGAACGTAGGATACATGGCGAAGTTTTGAGGGTTTTGTGCAGTCTGGTTCGGGTAGTCTCCGATGAAAACGTTCTCGGGCTTGAGGTCCAGGTGCACGACTGGCCCGCCAACCCACCTTTTCACCGGTCCACTTACACGTCCTTGTCGCATTACCAGGCCGGCATGGATGAGGGATTCGAAGGCATGCCAGATGACCGGCTCGGGGACCATGAAGTCAATTTTGTTCACTCCGTTTGGGTTTTGCTTTAGCTGTTCAGCGTGATGATTATAGTGATTGATAACTATATCAGCTGCGTCGCCGTAGGGACAGTACTCGAGGCATAGCTAGACGTAGTCAGCCACAGTTCATTCATCATAGTGTGAAAATATTTGAGGGGCAGTCGGTCGAGGGACCTACGCGGAACATGAGTTTGTGCGCATGCATATGCCACGACCTGAGTCTCAGGATACTCTCATGGTGGAGTTTCTGATGGATGAGCGCTTCCAATGGCTCCTTCGTCGTAGGATCTATCGCGTCTCCAATCCACCACGCGGAGCTCGTCCACCTATTAAACTCTTGGATGTGCCAGCAGTCTTTCACAACCACTCGGTCTACAATTGTGTTGTGTGCGCCACACACAACCCAAAGACCAGCCGAAGTCTGTCTGCTGGTGCAGAGATGGAAGTGGTACATGTTGCCTCCATAGTGAGGGTCGACATTTCTGTCTTGTGTGCGTTGCTGGTATCCTGTCCGATTTGATTTTCGCCTAGGGGGAGGATTCTGATCTGAATCACTATCGCTTTCATAGTAGATCCGCGCCCGGGCGACCTGGTCCTCCAATGCTGTTATCCCATGCTGCAAGGGGTTGACTCTTCCCTCATCGTAATGCCGTATTCGATCAGCAGGTTGCCCCATGACCATATGCTCGAGTTTGATCAGACTCTTGAGGTCTCGCAACACTTGTATCTGCGCTTCCAATGAGTCTTCCGGTTCAGTGGCAAGACCATGAGCCACGTTCTGAGCACCCATTGCTTGCATCCTCGTGGCAGCACGTCGACTTGCCACCCTCGCGATATCAAGCCTCGCGACATGTCGGTGGAATCGTAGCTTCCGTACCCCATGATCGTTTGGGTACAGCTTGCTGAGCTTCTTCCAATCATCGCCGATTCGTTTGCGAGCTTTCCGGATTGCGACTTTGCCAGCGAAATCCTGGGGGTACTCCTTGAGAATTTGTCGGTGGTGGGCATTCCAGGTGCGCCAGGCGTCCAAAAGATTTGGAGGTCGTGTTGCCATGACAGTGGCAAGGGTGAGGTATCGGACGTCCTGGTGGCAGTGTGAGAGGATGGAATAACACTATGATTTTGTCACTTTGCTTGCTGCAGCCATTGGCCGGATCCGGACAACAAAGGTCTGATAACCTAAGTCTTGATTTTGCGCAAGTGGTCTTTGTGCGACCGGAATAAGGGTATGCACAAAGAACTTTTTGGTGCCCTATGCGATGCTGCACTTCTGAAGAGGCATACCAAAGTAGATCAGATTATATGAGTCAGTATACCAATTACCCTTGCAGTTCTTGAATTGAGCGTTCACAGTGGTGGTCACCTGCTGTTGGAGCCGATTAATACTGAGGATGGTACACGATGGCGGTGCATGAGCTATGCCAGCAGAAACATAAGCCTTTATTGAGGCTGAGAGCCTGGGCGGTTGAACCATCTAAGCTTAGCGTATTGCAAATGACTGTAAGTTTGAGGGACTGAGTGCCGAGTTATGTCATTATCAGCATCCGGTACTTTTACATAGTTTTAGCCAGCTTCAGAAAAAGCTGGCCGTGTTTTGCTTGCTAAATTCCCATCAGCCCATCACTTGCCTCGAGCATGCCAGTAACGTATTAGGCGGTCGGCGAATTGCATCTAGCCAACACTCTCCCAAGCGTCGAGCCAGCTTGCTTGGATGAGATTCTGAGATTAGATATCGATACTCGAGCCCTGGTGCTAAATCGGTCTTGTGCCGTATTGGATTTTGGGGAGGGTAAGGTGCCGGATGTGGGGCGGTCGCGCGTGAGTATACGCTTCAGGATGGTATTGGAGGGCAATGGCGATGGCATCGTCAAACTCCAGTCCCAGGGAACGCGCCAGCTTTGCTGAGCACAACCATGTTGTGGTCACGGGCAATGTAACCTTTCATGAGCGCCTGTTGCTGATGTTAATACACACCCCTTTCCTCGCGATGTTGAACAACACTAGACTCGCCTTGTAGATCATGTTCGCCATAGCACATTCAACTTCGTCGCGGTCGATTCCTCCTTCACCGTCGCTCACTTCGGCTCCAGACAACAAAAGAGCAGTCGAGAACTCTGAAATGGGGATTCTTGTGCGTCGCACAGGGGTCGTCTCGCCTTCTTTAAGATCCAGGTAACCACCAACGAGGAAAACTTTGCGGAACAAGTTACGAATTGTAACATCGCGACTGCGTTCCAGAGTAAGATAAACGCGGCGCTTGACGAATTCGGCTTCACCGCTGGCAAGGGCGTCGTCCAATGCTTTGAGATTTCCAGTACGAACAGCAGAGCAGATTGGAGTGAACAAAGCCGCAAGTGCGGGATGAGCTTCCAGTAGAGTGCGAGAAGGGAGTTGATGCTTGGTGATCATCTTGGTTGGGATCAGGTAGGTGAGAATGAGCTGCCTGTTCTTGCTCTCGGTGGTGACACACATCGAGTACGCCAGTTCGAGTTCCTCTTCGGCACGGGCGTAGTCCTCGTCCAAGAAGTGGATCACACCGAGATAGTACTTGAAGGTAACTTGGTGCGCTTTCGGAAATACTTGTAGAGGAGGCATGTCGCGAGAAGTCGCCTCGAGGGATCTCAGGATAGTCTTGCAGAGGGAGATGCTGTTCAGGCGGAAGTACGTCTTGAAGAGAAGGTTGGTCACGTAGTAGAGCGCCCACTTGCGGGACTCCTCTAGGGGTGCACTGTGAGAAAGACAGACCTACCTTAGCCGTTGTCCTGCATATGTGGCTTGTGGGTGAGGAGTACTGTACGTACCGGTCACTGACGCAAAGACCAAAAATGCGATTGATCTGCCTTGCTGCGTCTTCGAGTTTCTCGTGCTTGCCACCCGTACCGAATGCATCTTCTTCTTGGATGCCACCTCCATACGCGAAGCCATTACCCTTTTGGAGGGCTGCATTGTCGTCGGCTTTGATGGCGAAGACACGGAGATACTTACCTGCAACATAGAGACAAGGGATGGTCCACGCGTAGAAAGCACCACTCTGATATCCCTTCAAAAGGGCGGTGACTACCTCTTTCCAGCCCTCGTACACGTCGCCCCATCTCGCCTCGACTTCGCGACCAGAGTTCTGAGCTTCTTCTGCGCCGAGCAGCACGCCCGTGAACTTATGGAATGCCGCGAAGACCTCGATCCAGGCCGACGCTTCCTGCTTGTCCAGTTGGAGATTGGGGTTGTACTGGAGCCTATAGCGCAGATCGGTCTGCAAGGAGTGGGCGTTGGTACTGCGATAGAAGTTGTAGAGACGCGCAGGATCATGCTTCGGCGGCTCTGGTGAGATTGTTGCCGCGAGAGCATAGCCTAGCTCAGAGGCATCTGCTGCGGCGAACTCGGCGAATATCGCATCCATGACTTGTTCAGGCAGGGTGGTGTGCTTGAGCAAGGACGTGGATCTTACCTTTGTTCTTGAGTGATGTTGGATCGGGTTGAACCCTGAGGCGCGTCGGATTAACACCGGCAACGGGAGCGAAGCGGACCGCGCCTGCTGCCCCCACAAGCCGGGCTGTCGATATCGACATTTCGCACTCAGCTTTGCAGAGCCGTCTTCTCGACAAGCGACCAGCGACCACGACAAACGAACGCCGCCAAACACTTCACAGTGAGTATCCAGACTTACACGCTGCGCTCTAGCATTCGCTAACATATCATCCAGATGGGTAAGCACTCTCTCCGAACTGGCAATGCAGCGAGCGCGCTCCTGCACCGAATTTTCGCAATGGGCTGAAAGAGGAGGAAAATCTTGAGCGAGACCAGAGCAGGAGCAAGTGTTCTTGTAGCACCGCGATGAAGGTCCCTCAACGATGGAGAATAATTACACATGCCAACGCATAATCTGTCCGTCAGACAGCGCTGATTCTGTTGCCCAACAGGTCGCCTGCAGGAATACCAGGTCATTGGGCGTCATCTGCCCACTGACGCTCAGCCTACTCCCAAGCTCTACCGTATGCGCATTTTTGCGCCCAACACGGTTGTTGCTAAGAGCCGTTTCTGGTACTTCCTCTCCCGCCTGAGGAAGATCAAGAAGGCCAACGGTGAGATCGTCTCCCTCAACGAGGTAAGTCTGTACCACACGAAGCAGACGAATCTCTGATATGTCGCGCGACGTGCACATCTTCCGTGGCCTTCCACGATGCTAACATTCCCATCAGATCCACGAGAAGCACCCTCTCAAGGTCAAGAACATTGGCATCTGGATCCGCTACGACTCCCGCTCCGGCACTCACAACATGTACCGTGAGTACCGTGAGATGTCCCGCGCCGACGCCGTCCAGTCCCTCTACCAGGACATGGCCGCCCGTCACCGTGCCCGCTTTAGGTCGATCCACGTCCTCAAGGTCGTTGAGGTTGAGAAGACCGAGGACATCCGCCGCCCCTACATCAAGCAGCTCCTCTCCAAGGACCTCAAGTTCCCTCTGCCCCACCGCAACCCCCCGAAGAGCGGCAAGGTCTTCTCCGCCACTCGCCCCGCCACCTTCTTCTAAGCGTATCGTCCACTGTGCGCTTGGTGTTGATGGGTCTGCTAAACCGGTACGCTGGGTGGCTTGGTTCACAGAATGCGGTCGCCTGTCACGTATGGGAAACAGTACGATAGGCACTACAAAACAACATTCTGATACCCAATTCCTTTCAAATCATGTGCAAATACCTAATTTGTCGCGTAATGTTGCAAGGACTAAAGCTTCGTCTTGGGCTTGAATTGGTACCCTTCTGGCACCGGGCGATTCGTGGTGTCGACTGTCTCCCACCATGGATACGCGCCTGGTGCATCGTCCTGCATAGTACCTTCGAAGTTGACCGGCCTCTTCTCAAAGAAAGCCTTGACACCCTCTTTGTTGTCTTTGCTGCTGAACAGTTCATAGATCACTCGCGAATCGAGTAAATGCTGGCCCTCCGGCGATCCTGCATCACGATACATCAACTCGCGCATGAGGTATGTCGACACCGGCGATGTGTTTGTCACAATCTCGTTGGCCAACTCAATTGCACGCGGCAGTACCTGCTCCGGAGAGGGCAGTGTCTCGGAAAACAGCGAGTTGAGCAGTGGGTGAGATGCTGGGTACGTGCTTCCCGTCGTTGTGAGGTGAAGGGCTTTGGACATCCTGGCCGCCTGTCAGTATCCGTGTTATCCAACATGGTGAACACGAGATCAACATACCCAATCAACCTCGGCAAATAAAACGACGAACAAGCCTCCATGATAATCCCTCTCCTCGCAAACACAAACCCGATCTTCGCCCCTTCATACGCAATGCGAATGCTCATCGGCAGTGTCATCGTAATTCCAATCCCCACCGCACTCCCCTGCAGCGCCCCAATGACCGGCTTCCTACACCTGTGAATCGCGAGCGCCACCCTGCCGCCTCCATCCCTGTGCTCGCGCACAGGCTCCTCGCCGCCTTTGAACGAGCTCGCGAGATCTGCTCCCGCGCAGAAAATCCTTCCGTGGCCTGTGACGATTGCGCACTTGACGCGAGGGTCAACGTCGATGAGTGCAAAGGCGCGCACGAGCTCGTTCATCATCGTGTCGGTGAAGGCATTGTGGCGGCCGGGGCGGTGCAGGGTGATGAGTATGGTGGGGGTGGGAGTCGGGGAGTCGGCGGGGATGTGCGTGAGAAGAATCTCTTTGAAGGGGAGGTCTGTGTAGGACTTGGGGAGAGCAATCTTTTCGGGGATGGACGACATGATTTGAGTCCTGGTTTGTTGAGGGTGATGGTGAGTTTTGCTGGCCCAGATGAATGTGGTGGTATTGAGTGCGAGAGCGTGAGATGTCTTAAATGGTACGCGGCCGAACTACTCAGCAATCAACTTCCCTTCAGTCTACAGATGGCTTTGATATATTGAATTGTTTCGACGATCTGCGACAGCCGTGAAGTGAGGAGATGGTTAACCCTGGTCTACCTCGGCCCGTGAACACGACCAAGTCTAGCCAATACGCATCGACTATGACCGGTAATAACCATCCTTCGCATCAACCTAACATCGAAAGCTACTATTCGGACCTCAGCCTAAGGTTCTTCAACAAATCCTTTGGTCGGGTTCGCTTGCCGGCAACCGGGGATCCGATGTCAAAGACAAGCTGTCCGATTGGGTCTTGCTCTGTGGAGACGACGACGACATCGCTTTCCAGCTGCTTGCATATGTATATGTAGGTGTGATATTAATGGGCTCTCATGAGGGATTGCCCAAGTCTTGTCAACAGACACTATACTCTCATTGCAGTTCCACTATCGACGACATCTAACAGTAGCATCTCATCACACCAGCGTTACTTTCGTCAAACACACAATGGCTCCTCCACCTCTGATCACCCTCGAAGAACACTTCTTCTCCAGCTCCGTCGGCAAGAACATGGACGCAGCTTACGTCGAACAATTCAAACACGTCCCCGGCCTCGAGACCAAACTCAAGAACCTCTCCGATGTCCGTCTCAATGACATGGAAGCCGGCAAGGTCTCATTCCAAGTCATCTCACATGCACCAACACCTGGCGCTCCCAGTCCAAAGCAGTGCACAGAAGCAAACGACCAGCTCGCGACTGCTGTTTCCGAGAACAAGACTCGTTTTGCAGGCTTCGCAGTGCTTCCCATGTCAGACCCGGCAGAAGCCGCCAAAGAGCTCGAACGTAGCGTCAAGCAACACGGTTTTGTAGGCGCCTTGATCGACAATCACGTTTTCGGCAAGTACTACGATGGTCTTGAATACCGCGTCTTCTGGCAAAAAGTCCAAGAGCTTGATGTAGCTGTGTACATCCACCCAACATGGCCCTCGGACGACATGGCTCCCCGCTACTCGGGCAACTTCACAGAAGGTGCTTCTCGATCTCTTTCAGCATCAGGCTGGGGCTGGCACACGGACACCGGCCTACATTTTTTGCGCCTCTTCGCAAGCGGGCTCTTCGATGAGCTGCCCAGACTGAAGATCATTGTTGGTCATTTCGGAGAGATGCTTCCCTTCATGTTCGAGCGGGTCTGCGTACTGAGCCGGCGGTGGGGCGAGATCAAGCGTGACTTCGCCACTGCGTACAAGGAGAATCTGTGGATCACCACTAGTGGTGTCTGGGGTTTGGCGCCGATGGCAACTATCTTGATGAATACGCCTGTTGAGCACATTTTGTACAGTGTTGATTACCCCTTTGCTAGGAATGAAGATGGGCTGGAGTGGATCCGGAAGCTGGAGACGAGTGGAATGGTTTCGAAGGAGCAGTTGGAGATGATTGCTCACAAGAACGCAGAGAAGCTTCTAGGAGTCAAGGCACCTGCTAGGTGACAATATGGCATCTTGGTTCAGCCATCCTAGATTTGGCACTCATATTCAACATGTTTCAAAAACTGAATGAGATGTTTATCATCATTCCACAACCCCCACCCCAACCCTAACCCTGAGCACAGGCAGGATCACAGGCAAAAGCCTTTCAGGCGTGCGTTGGCTGCCTGCCTACAGGCTGCAACGAGTGATTAAGGCCCAAATGGATTGCGATCAATACCAGGCAGCGAATAGGCAGCATTGTGGCGTGTCGACAGCTGACTAATATTGACGGCCGGCTCTTCATGCTCCAGGATCGGGATTCGGTCGGGCTAAAGTGACGTACTGTTGCTATGGTTATCGTTGGGTGCCACAATCATGAACGCCAGTATCATGTGTCGGAAGGGTCAGTTGCAAACACAATGTTCGCACATTGTGGATACACTCGCGAGCAGTCACGTAGGTAGAGTAGTGAAGAAAAAGTGTTTGCCGAGGAAGTGAAGGGATAGAAGGGATGTCAGAAGCGGTCACAACAGTCAAACGAGTCGAGAGGTGGTGTTAGTGGGGTGTGCGCGCCCAATCATAACTGAAAATGGCACGGGCCTTTTTGTCCCTCACTCATCAAGTTTCTGCTTGCCCACCGCATACAACCACACAAACCACCCTCTTACGCGCTGCACTGTCCCAGTTGTAGCACCACACTCGATACTCCAAACTCACGCCGAAGTACCCAAAACCACCCACTTAACACACCCGCGCCCTTTGCGTCCACACAAACTCCAACATGGCCCAAGAGAAGCCCACCTTCAAGCTGGTCCTCGTCGGTGACGGCGGTACCGGAAAGGTAAGCACATGGACACCCGACACAGCGGCGGCTCTGCGACGAGTCTGCGGAGTCATGAGAATATCAGAACAAACGCTAACATAGAATACCACAGACCACCTTCGTCAAGCGTCACTTGACTGGTGAGTTCGAGAAGAAGTACATTGCCACGCTCGGTGTTGAGGTCCACCCTCTCGGTTTCTCCACCGTACGCATACCCTCATTCCTCCACGCGCGAAAGAACGGTCGCTGACCCACACCCTCAGAACCTTGGTGAGATCCAGTTCGATGTCTGGGACACCGCTGGCCAGGAGAAGTTCGGTGGTCTCCGTGACGGCTACTACATCAACGGCCAGTGCGGTATCATCATGTTCGACGTCACCTCGCGCATCACCTACAAGAACGTCCCCAACTGGCACCGTGACCTGGTCCGCGTTTGCGAGAACATCCCCATCGTCCTGACCGGCAACAAGGTCGACGTCAAAGAGCGCAAGGTCAAGGCCAAGACCATCACCTTCCACCGCAAGAAGAACCTCCAGTACTACGACATCTCCGCCAAGTCCAACTACAACTTCGAGAAGCCCTTCCTGTGGCTCGCGAGGAAGCTTGTCGGCAACCAGGCTCTGGTAAGTGGGAGCCTTTCCCATCGGCAAAAGAGACGGACACTAACACGCGCTACAGGACTTCGTCGCCGCACCCGCCCTTGCTCCCCCAGAGGTCCAGGTCGACCAGGCCACCATGGAGAGCTACCAGAAGGAGATGGCCGCAGCCGCCGAGATGCCCCTCCCAGACGAGGACGATGCCGACTTGTAAACAACTCGTCACCATCCGCTGTTGAACACGCACTTCCTGGCTTGCCAAAAGGGCAGTGCATGACGAACACCCCGCCGCTGTCAAAAGGCGGCCGGGGCATGACATGGCAAATCCACCCCAAAATTAGCATTAGAAAGCGAAGCGGCTGAATATATCACATGACAGAGGCAGCGAGCGGTCTTGCTTGATACGACACAAGCGGAGAGAAGCGAGCGAGCGAGCGTTATGGATAGCTAGGGCCTGCTTTTTCCTTTGACCTCAGGTCCCTTTCCCCCCAATAAATCGTGGTGGAGTGCGCGGTGGCTTTCGGGCTGCTCGCTGACGCCGTAGGAATTTCTTTTTACCTTTTTTGATACCGAAAGAATGAGAAACGTGCATGAGAGTATCAATGAGGTTCATTTTCAATTTTCGTCACTTCGTCACGTCATGCAAGCTTGCTGATAGCTCGTAGTGCTTCCACCAAAGCATCCCTTACCAATCACATGTGACGGCTGTTCTCCAATTCGAACTAACGCGACCGGTGCCTTCATGGCTGGGTTGGTAAGAGTGGCCGTCCGCCTATCTGGGCACTCACATGTAGCTAACTTTGATGACAAGTCGGACGTCTTCTGCGAAAAGACAGGATGATCCTGACGGGAACACGTTATAGTTTCCGAATACTCGGTCAAGCGAGATACGCGAAGTGGAGCGTGTCTGGCGCGCAATTGAAGAGACGGAAGTGAAGTGAAGTGAAGTGAAGTGAAGTGAAGTGAAGACGATCGCTCCTTCCGCATCAACGTTAGCGCTGCACGTGCGCTGTTTTCGTTTGCAGAGCAAACACGACACATCCTCGACGTCTCTGTGCTTCCGCCCTCGAC
>Ga0265798_10000923_pt1 | contig 47002 bp, 47 predicted proteins | sample P3T30metagenome_FD_192430 | JGI IMG/M metagenome (GOLD analysis project Ga0265798, IMG submission 192430) | Plant litter microbial communities from East Loma Ridge, Irvine, California - P3 T30 | ecosystem: Environmental > Terrestrial > Plant litter > Unclassified | place: USA: California...
CAAGAAGTTCCACCTACCCCGCCTCCGCCAAATGACGACGTGTCGCAAGAACCTGAAGAAGCCGCCGGCGCTGAGATCGTCCTAGCACCTTCCTCTCCGGCGCCTTCACCAGCAGATGGGCATACGCCCAACCAAGAAGAGACTTTCGCTAGTGAGCCGGAGGGATTGGATGAAGGATCGGACAGCCACGACACCATACAGCAAGACGCGACACCGCCTGCCCCGCTAGCAGACGAGGCCTGTGGAATCGTTGCACACCAAGTCGGAGATGAGCTCATCGTTGATATCATTGTACCGGCTTCACCACTGAGCGATGATATCCCTTCCGATTCCAACGACTGCAAGCCAGTACAGGATGCGAAAGCAGAGGATGAGGTCGATGCGGGCGCTGAGGCTGCAACTTCACTAGACGTGCCAAATATGGTACATGATGTTGGCGATTCTGCTGATGAAGCAAACGATGCTCTCGTTGATGCGGCCAACGGAAATGCTGCACCACCTCCTCCACCGTCTACCGAGCCTGAAGAGGACGCAACTGAAGCAACTCAAGCTCATTCGACGGACGAAGACTCCCAAGAAGCCGATAGTAAAGACTCTGGAGAGCAGAATGAGCACGAGGAAGAACCACCAGTACATGACGAGCCCGCAAGTCTACCTGAAACACCCATCGATGGCGAGGGCTCGAAGGATGAGTCTGAAATAGAGGCCCAGATCGACGTAGCTCCAACTAATGAAAATGAGAAAGAAGACCAAGAGCAAAATTTGCTCGAACAAGAAGTGTCGACCACCGATGAGCCTGCACACCCACTTGAAGCAGCCGGCGATGGCTCGAGCATTGAGGTCGAAATCACGACAGAATCTGATTCTGCAGCGCGCAGCGAAGTAGCACCTGCTGATGAGCACGCGGATAAAGACCAAGAGCAAGATTTGCGCGAACCGGTAATGTTGACAACTGCTGAGCCTGCACATCTACCTGGACTACCTAGCGATGAATCGAGCATCGAGGCCGAGATCACGACAGAATCTGGTTCCGAACCAGTACCAGCTGACGAACACGCTGATGAAGACGAAGACTCCGCAGATACGGCATCGGAGCCCGTGCTTGCCGGATCAGTGTCAGAACCATCGACCGCATCTGCGACTGCTGCTGACACGGAAACCAGCGGAGAGCAGGGCACTGAAGATGCTCCGTCTGAAGAGGATTGTGTCGTGGTTGCTGAAGAAATGACCTTGGCAAATATTCCTCGTGATGGTATCGATGCTCTGGAAGAGGCTGCGCCATCATTAGATCTTCTCCGGGCAGATGTGGAACACGACAACGTTCCTGGTCTACCCGGAAAACTTACTTCTCGAGAAGCGAAGCACCCACAAAGCGATGACGAATTCGAATTGGAGCAGCTTTCGAACGAGCAACAAGCGATCATAAATGTGCCGGCATCGGATCTTGAGGCCATTGCTGCGTCCGATGAAGTCGAGGCGGACGCCGAGCCAGGCCACGAAGATGCGCCCCAACTTGCCGAGCAAATCGACGCACCAGCCATGTCACAGCCGCTCACTGACGCCGTTTTGGTTGATGAGTCTCCAGCAAAGCCAACTCAGCCTACTCAAGTTGAAGAAGATGACTGGGCGCCATCGGGACCTTCGAAGAAGGGCAAGAACACAGCGACTGCTCCCGCGGATGGCCCAACGGGACTTTCACCAGCAGAGTCGGTGGTGTCGGCTGAAGAACTTCCAAGTCAGCGAGCGACTTCGACCGAAGATGTTGTGCTTTCGCCAGTGATGCAACTGGTCGTCGAAGAGAGCAATGCAGTATCCGTGGCTGCGGTTCAAGACGTATCGGCGGATAGCTCTATTGAGCAAAACACTGATGACGTTGAGATGCGGAATGATTTAGACAACTCGAAATCCGCAATGGCGGACTTTAGTCAGACTGCGATCGAGCAGGACGACACGTCTGATGCTTCAGCGGTCAAAGCGGACGCATGCATCGATGAACTAGAGGATGAGCCAACAACCACTGATGCTACAGGGATTGGGAATCTTCTAGAAATCGAGCCCACTGGAGTTACGTCGGGCGCTGAGCCGAGCGTTCAGGAGCCAGAAGATGGTGAGCTTACCGTTCGTCCTATCCGAAAGCCTTCAAGACGCTAACGCGGGATAGCCGAAATTCCAGTCGCTACTGCTGAACCAGGTGAAGGCAGCGACCCTACGGCAGTTCCTCCCACGAGTACCGACACCGCTACCTCTAATCGTGAAGAGCCCGACATCGACATTGCAGACCCAAAAGAGTTCGATGCCGCATTCTCGGACGAAGCAGCGGCCATGCAAACCACGGAGCTGAAGCCAGAAGATTCTGTACACCGGCACGATGATGAGAAAATCTCGACACCACCCGAAGAGAATTTGACGTCTGACGAACCAGATCACGCTGCCAGCTTCAACTCTTCAAACACACCAGAGATGCCGATGCCGGTTGTCGAGGCCGACGAGCATAACCAGATCCTTGAAGACGCCGCGCAAGAACATGCCCACGCCCACGCCCACGCCCACGCCCACGCCCACGATACGGTAGAAGGGGACGACATCGGCGCAGAACCCAACGACCCAGCCATTGCGCAACAAGATGGAATGGTGCACATGGAGCCAGCTACAAGATCAGACACTATCGCCGTCGCAGGTCAGGACGAAGACGATGACGCGTCTCTTGCAGTACCCGTGGAATCTACAGCAGATCCTCATGTCGCCAGCATCGAAAATACGCAAGTCGATGCACCTACTCAGTTCACTCTTGAACCTCAGGCCATTCTCGAAGAATTTGCGCCTATGCACAGTTGTGGGGATGATGCTGGCGCAAGCGAGCCGCACCCAGAATTGCTGGAGCTCAAAATCGCAGATGCACCAGAACAACAGACCTTAGGTATGTAACTATTTCGTTGCCTTGCATTTGAATTTCTTTTCTTTTCGACAGTCCAATCGCTCCCATCCTCCGCGCAAGTTCCAATAGCGCGATGCACATGCCAGCGACACGTCAATATGCTGCATGGCACAAAATCCCGATTGGCCACCTGCACGCACCTTATTGGCCGCCGACTGCCAACATGCGTTCGTGCCAGCACACAACGACGCAGGCTATCTCCCGTCACGTGTTGAGATTGGTCTCGGGCTGCAATGCATGCACGTAATCTGCCGCAAATCGCGACATGCGTGGTTTTACTCAGCGCTAGCTCGTTGCACATTTTCGCTGATTCCCGATATCCCCGTCGCATTTTGCGACCATTTGGTTCGCTTGTCTGCACTGGCAACTCACTGCTACACAAGTCCACAGCTCTTACATGTATACTGCCGAGAATTCGATCTGACTTGATGTAGACCAAGCACCGATCGAAGATCTGAACGCAGATGACGAATGCGCGACGTTCGAGGTAGCAAGTGACTCCGAAAAGATCCCAGACCCAGTGCAGAAAGCAGAATCGACCTCATTCGGCATAAAGACAGCGCCAGCGGCTGTTGACGCGGACCTTGAAATCACTGCGGAGCCTGCGAGGATCGCAATCGAGGATGACGCTGTGACCATTACAGACTCGGCAGCAGTCGGAGTGCAATCAGTTGACATGGCTCCTACTGAGACCACAGCTTTGATCGCGGCAAGTAATCTCTCGGTGGGAAAGCAGTTTACACAGGCGTAGTGATGCCTGCAGCATGACCACCTACATCGACCATGGGTTGAGCTTACATACCGCCAGGAAACTGCCGACGATGTCTCTGTTAACATCGAGGTCGATACTGCTGTCGATGCGCAGCCTCTACATGAAGGCGCCGATGCCGCAGAAGAAATCGATTTGAATGAAGACTCAGGGTCGGCGTCCGAGATATCAACCATCCCTCCACTTGTAGACATGCCGGAGGCTCCAGAAGTGCCCACCGCCGACGAGATTGATTTCGAGACCGCGACCGGCGTACCAGAGACTGCGGACGAATCTACTGCCACTGCAGTCGACGAGTCATTACCACAGGAAAAATCTGGCGATGGATCGAACGAGCTCAAAGTTGAATTATCCAGTGCAGCAACTGAAGAAGACACGAACGATGTGACGACTACTGACGAAGTGAACCTGGATGTCGCCGGCCATGATAATGTAGAAGCGACTATTACCGAGGTTACACACGAGGATTCTGAAGGCCCTGCCTCGGAAGTTGCACTTGCGCTCAGTAACGAGCAAGAGATGACTGATCCCCACGGCGATAAGGCGGATGATGAGATTAGCCTTGAGATCGAAGCACCGATTGAGGAAGATACAGTGTCTTTGAATCCTCAAGTGCCCGAGGACGAAAGCGAAGATGGTGCATCTGCGACTGTGTCCGTTTTGGACAACTTGCCTGCTGTAGGCGAAGAAGAACTCATAGATACTGCCGTTACTACCATGGTGGTCGAACTCAGCGATCCTTTTGACGCCCAGAGCGAGGCAGTGCCTGATGCAAGACAGGAGCCAACTCCCGAAGTCGAGACTGCAGGTGCAGACGAAATCAGCGAGTCGATGGCCGATGCTATTCAGCTCGAACGAGGATCATCGGCTGCGGAAGATGAAGACGATGCAGCAGCACAGGTTATTGTGGAAGTACCTACCGAGCCCGAACGTACATCAGAATTACTTCCGGCAGAACCAGTTGATCTCCTCCCGGCCGACGCTGATGGCGGCGAATTTGTACACGACACATCACCAACACCAGAAGAGGGCCACGCATCGCTACCACAACTGAATGCCGGAGAATCGGTGCCTTTTCCAGAGGTGGAAGCCGGTATGCCACCTTCTGAGGAAATGACGAAAGTGGACGATGCGGCACCTGACGAACCACTTCTCGTCGAAGATGTAACACCGCCTGATGACGCTGTGAAGGACGAAATTACGTTGGGAACTGCGTCGCCAGAGCCTGAACCTGCTGTCGCTGAAGGCTTAGGGGAAGTGCCATCGCAGACACGTACCATAAACGATGAGAATAAAATTGTGGAGACCGTGTTGGAGATTGCAGCATGCGATGAGTCGATCGACGAAGCCCAGCAAGCATCAGGCAAAAATGAAGACCCAGCACTTGATGGAGCAGTACAAGCTGAACCTGTTGAGATTGATACAATTCCTGCAGAAGAAACGACCACGAAGGATGAACCAGAGCCTTTACCCAAGGAAAAAATAGGCTCGGATTCTGTTTGTGGCAACGAGGCGGAATCACCTTTACCAGAACCGGATCTTGAGCCAGCAGAAGAACAAGAAAAGGCAGTACTGGTCGAACCTATAACCAGCAAGGCTGTTGATCCAAATCAGGCACCAATTCTCGTCGATAAGAATGCGCCAGCAGACATCACTCTCGAAGTATCACCGGATACGGGCGCAGTCGAATCAGAACGAGCGCAAGCGCTAGACGGGCCCCCAAGTAGTCTCGTGGTTGACGCCCCGCATGAGCAAACCACCAAGGCCCGTGAAACCACGGATCGGCCAGTCAGATCTGACACAAGCGAATCTCCCAACCACGAACCACTCCGAGACACTTCAACCCCCAAACATCACGACTTCGCCATCACCGACGATCCAGCAGCAGAACAATCGCCACGAGAACGACAACGGCGACGTCATTCGCACCGTGACAGCAAGTATCCTCGGCGCCGCGAAAGTGAAACAAGCACAAAGGAGCGACCTACGTTGGGCGGCCTAGCAGCTGGAGTTCTAGCAGCTGCAAAACTTGCTGCATCAACCAAGACCAAGCCACAAGACAGCATAACTGAGCGCGACACAACTCGCACTAAAGAGCGAACTCGTGAGGGCAATAAGGAGAACAGCAACAGCAGTAAAGAGCGCATGTACCCTGAGCATGGGTCACACCGTCATCGCGAAGATAAACACAGTAAGCGGAGGGTCTTGGAGGCTATGGAAGATGACGCCGAGACACGGAGGCGGCGCGAGCGGCGTGCAGAAAAAGCACCAGTTGGAGCCGAGAATTCTACAAAACCTCTACCTGACGATGGAACAAAAGATCGAGAACGCCGAGAGCGTCGTCGCGCTGCAAGAGTAGCGGAAGAAGAGCGTTTGAAGAGCGAAGCAGATCGCCGCAAGCAGAAGGAAGAGGCACGCTTGGCCAAAGAGGATGAGGAACGGCGCTTACGTCACGAAGAGAGGCGAAGACGGCACGAATCAGAAAAACAAGCGCGACGCCTGGAACAAGAACGAGCGGAGCAAGCTGAACGCGACATAGAGGATGCTAAGCGGCTACGACGACAACGAAGGGCTGAGCGAGAGACAGAGAAGCTGACTCCCAGTCGACCAGTTGTGCAAGACCCCATTCCATCGTCGCGAGTTGCACCCGTGGAATTATCCCGAGACGCGGCGCGCCGTGCCTTCGAGGAAGATCAGGAAGTCGCACCACCACCTCGGCCAACGACACCTCCGCCTCCGCCCGTGGTTACAGAATCTTCTCCGCGTAGCGCACCGCGCAGAAGGACGAGTACACGCGACCCTCCTCCTCCGACCAAGCGCAACAGTATTTTAGGTGGGCTTTTCGGCCGTTCTAAAACAGACCCGCCAGTCACTTCGCCTAGGTCAAGCAGGCCAGTAGCTCGCGTGCGGTCCGACCCTGTCGAAGTCCCTGAGAGTCCTGCTCGGGCACAGCGCATGGAAAAAGAGCGCCCGAAGAGCAGCCATCAGTCCTCGAACGAAAGCCGTGATCGTGTCGAGCGACCGCATCGTAGCCGACGGCATTCGCAAAGACAACGCGAGTTCAAGAGTGCGGCAGAGGAAGCAGAGCACTACAAGCAGAAAGAGAAACGAAGATCCGCGCGGGACGGAGGCAGGTCGGCGATACCTCAGACGGACGAACTTCCTCTACCACCGGAGCCTTTTGAGCCAGAGCCAGAGCCTGCGCAACCACGCGGCCTGAGGGAGTTTGAACCACTCATGGACGATGCTGCCGCAGAGGTTGGTATTGCATCCACCTCATCAGCTGAGCGTCGCGAACGTCGTCGCAGCAAGCGCGCCTCAGGTGCTGAAGAGCGTCCCAAAAGTCGTCGTATCACCGTGACGGAGCCAGAGCGACCAGTAAGTCGCCGCATCGAGTCTGATCGCCCTCGCACTCGCGGTCACGATGAGGAACGACCTCGCGCACGACGCAGCGAGACGGAGAGAAGGCGGGAAGGACCGCATCGCAGCTCGAAGAAGGAGGAGTCGAGTGGGCTGAAGAGTTTGTTTGGTGGATTGAAGAAGAGGATCGGATGATTGGGCTTGATTGACGGAGTTTGGGGAAATACACGGATGGGAAGGGTTCTTCATTGAACGATTGGCGTTTGGGATGGGCGGACGCTTTATACCATTGCTCTTCTATCATTTCATGCTGGTCTTTGTTTTAATCAGGAGGAACGGTATGTCATTTCTTCTCGAGGCGCTTTCTTACGATTGATGACAGATTGTAATTCCACTAGTGTGATTATCAGAGATGTCATGAAGCCAGGCAGAGGGTTGACATCAGCTTGATCATTCCTCATTCAGGCCTTGTAGCTACCCACATACGCCTCGCAGTCACCTTCATTGTCCAAAACCGACCTGATATCCTTCGGCTGGCTCAATTGACGACTTCTTTGGTAATCGTTGGGGGTAGGTAGTAGGTAGTAGGTGGCCTGACTTGGAGACGCACGTACATCGGGCGAGAGAACGTTGCCTATCTCAGCTGTAGCTCCGTCTTGTTTCGTGCACAGTGCTTCGACAATCACGACAACTCTCAGAAAGAAGGGAGGGAAGAGAAGACGAGACGGTAATAGATAAGTGAGCCTAGACAGGCTTACAGGCTTGCCTTTTCGGGTTGCAAACGCAATAGCACTTGCTTAGTCACATCGTGGCTTGTATCTACTATTTACACCACCACGACCAGCTCCGAACTCGCTCACAGTCCGCACCTCCGCCTCCGTCTCCACCGCTACCCAGCTGCCGACCGCAGACCCTACCGCTATGGCTACAGCTCCAGCTAGCCCGCTCAGTGGAAGTTGTCTTCTCGATCTACCTGCAGGTTAGCATGCACCTACCCTTGCACAACCAGTGTCTATCTCGATACGTCGCTCTAGAATTCCGTAATCACATCTACGAGTATGTCGCGGAGTACTCCATTGTACTTTGCGCTCGGCCGTCTGACGCGAACGGTCACTCTGGGATCTCGGACTGGACTCTGCCTGCCCATCGCAGTTGTGGCCTTGCTCAGACTTGCCAGCAGCTGTATCGAGAGTTCCAACCTATTCTCTGCCAACACACCGCACTGTCAATGAGCTACCCCGACTTAGCCGCCTACATCAATACCTTCGGCAATGACGGGCGGAGTTTCTGCAAGGCGATCACCGTGGACACACGCAAGTTTCTTGACGACAAGGTAGCCACGAGCAATTTCTCCATCGGTAAGGAAGACTCACTTGGCCTCGGGCTCTTGTTTAGGCTTCAAGCGGCAATGCAAACCGTGGCTATCAGGGTCACCACCTATGATATCAACGTCAACGCCAACATCCACTCACTTCTCTACCCACCTTCTCCAGTCCAATGGCAGCAGTATCGCAAGCAAACATCCCTGTAATCAACCTCACAAGTCGGATGGTAGACCAAGGGCGTCACGCTTGCCTGACACTCCTTCTGAACGTCAGTGCTGAAGAGAGCTGGACTCCCTGGAGGGGCAGGGCTTATTATCGATCGTTCCTAGAAAGTATTGGAGTCGACTGCGGGGACATGAATACTGCGAAGGAATGGCACTCGCGGGTTGGATTGGGCGCTGAGTTTGATATGAGCCTTGTGGACATCGAGCATATGCCCTCCGCGTGAGGCGCCGCATTAGTGTGAAATGTCTTTCTCTTCATTCAAAGTAGTGCTCGGGGATTGGGATAGCGAATGAAGGAATAAGACAACTGGAATTGAGCATAGAGTGAGAAAAAACACAGATGAGAGAGTCATTTACCGGCAGTATTGCCAACAAGCCTACATTCTCAACATATTCATCCATACCCAGAGTCAGAGAGCAGAGACAAGCTGAGGCTCTTACTCGTAGTAATTCACCGTGCCTGTTGAATCACAGTTTCGGCTGTTACAGCTTCCTGGAGGTACACATGCTCGGTTTCTAGTGATCTTCTTTGCCTTTGTGCTATTTCACTGCATACACTTGCGCGATCACATCACTCACATCCTCTCCGAGCCAATGAAAGTGCTTCTTCAACCATCGTCTTCCACTCTCAAGTCCCTGAGATGCACGCCAATCACCTCACGGTCCTTGCTACATTATTTGTCCTTTGGCATTATGTGAACAAGCCGGAGACTGTGTGTGAAATTTGAATGGCAAGTGTACAGAACACCTCATGTTCTAGTCGCGTATGACGTCAAATTGTAATGTATTTGGCTGCAGTTCCGATAACGCTACAGTGATAGGGGATGTATCTCGAATGTAGTGCGTTTTGTGGTTGCCGCATTCAACTACGATCCACCGCTCACCACTCACCGCTCATACTCCCACTCACCTCGGGTCCCAGATCTAGCTAAGTACAAAAGCTTCCACATCACACCCCAACAGCCCGACGATATTCTGACCTCCAACATCTCCACGACTGACATCGGCCATGGTCCCCGATTGGCACCACAGGATGAAATGTGCTTCGTCCGTCATGAGGCCTTGGATAGCTTCTACGAAGAGTTGCGTGCAGAGATCGAAATGAAGCGCTTGCGACGGATCCGCGAAGCACTGAGCTCCGAGACTCCATTGCTCTCTCTACCCAGAGGTACGGCCCTACCCTTTCCACTTGCCTTCAGGGCCTGACTGTATATCTGCTAGTCTCACGTGGTATGGTAGATGGGCGCGCAGATGTGACATCGTGGTTACATCGGGCTGGACTGGAAAGGGTGTGTACTAGGTTGTATATTCTCGACATTGGGGTTGGATGAAGAGGATATCGACCTCTCGAAGCATTACAGGCAGCCCTACTGGGGCACGGCGTTTGGTTTTGGCTGGCTCACTCTGACTGTCCGCATGATACTAGCACAAGTTCGTCTTCTGCTACAGACATTACGACAACCATTGGGGAATTGAGGGCGGCACACTCTGGCATTCAACGGATGATCTTCCCAGACTTTTGGGCACTTGTGTGCATTGATGAGGCCTCAAGGACAATACATAACCGGCTCTGCAATGAATGTATCACCGAGACAAAGTTTAAGTGTTTCTTGATGACGTGTTTGTTTGTAGTCGCTCCTGCGCCGACTTCACCTCGCCTTGCCCAGGTGATAAATGTGGGGCGCGCTAGTCTCTGGTCAATGCAGCGCTCCGGAATACCTCGTTTCTCAGCGATTCTCTCTCTTTCACGGCACAACTCGACCATCTCACTCTTTGACCACATGGATTCGCCAGACGACCGCACGTCCGCGAAACCTGGCAATCCTCAGCCTGGTAATCCTCAGCCTGGCAATCCTCAGCTTCTTGCGGCCCACAATGAGCAGTCCCGCCTACTTAATCTTCCTGGTGGTGAGTGCGCAGGAATGAAGCCTACAAGAATCTCTCGAGGCTATGGATTGAGTCTTGCTAATCGTCTACATCTTAGAGCTTCGAAATCGCATCTACGGCTACCTCATTCATCCCGTGAATGTCACTCTCAGCACACCGCTCTATTTTCCCAGGTCGAAGCTACAACAACCAGAATGGTCATCTCTTGCTCGCCTTGGCCTCGCCCTCACTCAGACCTGCCGACAGCTACGAACCGAAGCTCTACCTCTCCATCAGCGAGCCGCACAAGTCATTGTCGATTGTTACGATGCCTCGGAATACGTTGAGACGCACTTTCCCGAGGTTTGCCTTGCAGAAGGCACCCTGTCTATCGACACTCAGCACAATCTTTCCGAAATTGACATCCTCCCGATCATTTCTCTAATTGAGGCATCCCCCAAGCTAGACGTGTCACTCGTTTGTGACCGATGGAGCTCCGAATGCTCTTGCCTTGATAAATATAGACCATTGATGGATGTCGACGCTATACCGCTGTGGAAGGTGATGCTTTTCGACAAGAAGATTGTCAAATCATTTGTTTGCCATGGCCATCATGCTGTCTCTGTTCACGTCAAAGTCTACGCCGCTCACCACGAGTCGTGGATGCCATTCAACGAAGCTTCCAGGGAGAATACCGAGGAAACCATCAAGGAGGTGGAGAAATGTTTGGCGAACGCTGGTCTGGATGCAAATGCTTTCTGGGTTGGGGGTTCGAAGATTACGAGCGAGAAAAACCATTGAGTCGCCACTGGGATGGAACAAGGTTGGGATATGGGCTGTCAGTATCAATGAATTATGAGTACAAAACGATCATCTCTGTGGCACTACAGTGGACACGAGAGGGTGCGTAGGCGTAAAGGGCTTCAGACACTGCCAGCGCACAGTGGTGTGAAAGAAATGGGTGCGCTTTGAGGGAAGGGAGTGTAGGAAAGGATTCTCTCGAGCTTGACAAGACGTCAAATTACATCGTCGACCTATGTTAACTTCACTTTGACACGCTCGTGCCAAATACTCATGTCACCCGGGCTTCAGCATTCACACCCTTTCTTACGCTTCCAGCAAGTCCTCCCTCAATCTCTCTGCCACCTTATATGTCCCTGTTAATCACCCCACCATATTCCGCATCCTCTGTACAAGCCTCTTCCTTCGCTCCTCATACGAGTACTGCATCGACTGTCGCTTAACTTCTGCTTCCGCAAGCTCTCGCTTCAGCACCTTGACCTTTTCCTCGAAGGTGAGCAGACAAATATTTGCTTGCTTAAGTTCTTTGGCCAAAATGCCTCGGCGGTTGCTTCAAAGCGATGCGCTCGCCTTTCTTCACCCTGGGATCTTTCAGGAGCTGTGCGTTGTCGATTTGAAGATCTCCGACGGTTGCACTTGCAGCCTTTACATCAACGATTTCGGTCGTAAGTCGAGAGGTCTGAGAGTCTCCATACGCAAGCCGCTGCTCAAAAACGTTGACCTCTTCCTCGTGCTGCTGGGGCACAACGACTGCATCACGATTCGCAGCCTCAAGAGTATCGATGAGCATGCGAGCATGGTGCACTGCACTCTGAGCGGCGTAGAGTTGGAGTTGCAAAGACATGTTACTGTGCTGTAGTGCTTGCCTCTGTAAGACGAGCCTTTTAATCTCCTGTGACAGATCTGCGTTGAGCTTTCTTCCACGGCAATTCTCTAGGACCCAGCTTGAGATAGTGGTCGACACGCATGGGGCCATGTTCGTATCGAAGACGGGGTCTTCAGATGCGAGGTGTTTAGTAGTACCCCTGCTGAGTCGACGGTCTGGACATTGATTCGTAGGCTGTTGCTCGGCGTCGTGGTTATCGGCTATGTTGAATCGGTCGGTGTTCATATCGTAAGTATGTGTTTTGGTCGAAAAGCGATGATAGTTGCCTGGTGTTCCTAGGGCTGGTCTTCAGAAGCACATATTTTATACAATAGCAGCGGGTCGTGCCGTCAAGGTTTCGCTGAGACGTCTCACCTTCCATCAAAGACCAGCTTGGCTAAGACTGAATGAGCCACACAGCGAAGTTTGTCTCATTCAGCGACTCGCATGTCTTGATCAATGTCCTCAAACAATAGCGCCATGCCACAAGCTCGACCTTCGTAGACTTTGAACATTTGCGGCGAGCACGGTGGCCGTAGTCTAGTTCACGTTTTCCCCCAGCCCTGAAGGTCGAATGAACACTTCTTCCGTTCGTCACAGAAGGTAGTGCAATGCTTAGAAGGCTGAGGTGGGAGCTGACCACAATCATTTGGCCTGGAGCGTTTTCTCCAGTTTCGAATCGTGAGTTCAGAACAACAAGACACTGAGTCACACCTCGCTCTATGCTAGACTGGAAGAGTGTAAGGGCTATTGAGAAAAGGAGAAAGCATCTACTATCATTTTCTTTCAGAGTGCTTCGTCACTATCTTCTCCGCCGTCTCCACCTCCGCCCAGGGTCCATATATTTACTCGATATATTATTTCTTCCGCTCCTTGCAACAACATTGCATAGCTTCATACTACTCTTCCTCATTCCTACGTGTCTCTTTCCATGTTCTAGCCTATAGCCAAGTAGCTCACTTGTTGCTTTCGCACATCCTCAAATCTATGCAGCGTTGCGTTTAGTTACCACCTACATTACCATCGTAGCAAGCACTGGGAATCCATAAAAGTGCCTAGAGACAACATGACTCCGCACAAAACGATCGCACCTTCAATACAACCCATCTTAAGCCTCTCGCCGCTCAACCTCCTTTCCAAAACCCACACTAAACATCATCCTATTTTCCAACAGCCGCTTCCCTCCTCTCCACCACCCTCAAGACCCAGGCGTCGCATGCCCTGTCACAATGTCAGTTCCCAATCCGTCAATCATCAATACAAACTTACACATCTCAATGCCCACCGCACTCGTCCCATTCCTCTTCAAAACACCCACACCCACCACATCATTCAACCACGCAAACGTCCCATTACTCCCCGTCTCGAATTTACCCCGCAGCATCGTGCGTCCGTCAGGTAGTGGGAAGCCTTCGGTTTGGATGTATATGTACGTTCCGTCGTTGGTGAGTAGGTTGTATCGCGCGTCGGGTCGGATGGCGCCGTTGGCGTCAGTTAGGCGCCAGTCGGAGCCCGTGGGAAGGACGGTGCCTGAGAGTGTTAGGGACTTGAGATGAGTTGAGGTGTGACGTCATGTTGAAGAAGGGCAGGAATGAAGTGATGGAAGATGGGAAGTGGCGTGTTTACCATTCAACTTTGGCCCTGAGAAAGTTCCTCCAATAATTGGAATGACGATGCGTTCTTGCCCGGTCGGAACCGGACCAAGTGAGAAGCGATCGCCCAATAGTGCATTCATGCTGTACAGCAGTGTCATTTTTGGTGCGACGGGGGCGTCTTGGGCCATTGTTGTTGGTGCTGTTGCTGTTAGTGCGGCGAAGAAGGTAGAGAGTTTCATGATTATGGCGGAAGAGCTGTGTGTGCGGTTGTGGGAAGCTAGTTTGGCGTGCGGCTGGGACTAGAGTTCTATACGTGTGTAAGAGCGCCACTAAACTTGGATGCCGTTGTCGACATCCGAAATGCGGCTCTTGCTTGTTCTGTTTTGGCTAACCTGGGGAAAGCTGGGGGTTGGGGATGGTGCCCCGCATTGGCACGGCTAAAGTGTCCCAGAATCGAAGGCTTGATCTGACGCAAAGATGCGTGTGTGTGTGTGTGTGAGTGTATACGGGCATAGAGCATCTGTGGATGCTATTGAGATAAAGATCATGTGACATTATTATGATGGTTCGATACTGAGTACAATCAGAATTACAAGAGGGAGTAAGAGAACCGAGGAAGCCTTAGTTAGATAACACCAAGAAGGAGGAGGGAAGAAACACAACGGCAATGCTGCCAAACGTCAATTCATCGCCTCATAAGACGGTAACTACCGTAATTAAACAAGTATGGGAAAGAAAATAGTTCGACGCGCCAGCCCGTCGAATGTCATCAACACGACCACTTTTATGGCATGTATGGAGGCGGTGGATCCCGCTCGCCGAGTTGTGTCGATGCTACAGTGGGAGCATAACTCTGCCTGTTCGCAGCAGGGTGCTGATATGTCTCCCAATTGTCATCGACCGAGTGCCCTCCCCAAGCCTGCTCCTCAGTAGCAATTGTATATGTCAGCGCTGGCGACGTTGGCGTCGCACCAAGCGCAGGCGTTGATATCGAGTATCCTGCATTTCCATAAACGCCATGTGGTGTAGCTGGTGAAAGACTGTCTGAGGCGATGCGCCTGGGCGGCAAAACTGGAGCCTGGTCTTGCGGTAGATTTTGCGGGCGGTATCCGTTCGCTATAGGCATGCGTGACAGCGTCGCGAAGGAGTCTGAGCGTTGGAGTGAGGGTTGTATGATGATCTCTGGCTTCTGTTGCGGCACAGGCACAGGCCGACGCGGTATATTGAACGTCTGCGCGTGTTGTGGGGCCTGTGGGCGAGGCTGCATGTGAGGCTGAGCCTGGTAATGGTGTTGGTAGTTCTGCTGTGGTCGATGTGCTGGAGGCGCGTAGCAGGCATACTTCTGCGGTGGTATCGACGGCCGATGCTGGTGTTGATACTGTACATGCTGTTGCTGGTGGCCTGCTGGGCTCGCGCCCGGGAACGTGTTGTTCCGCCGAGCCTCGACCTCAGCTCGTTGTCTCTTCTTCTCGTTGCTCTTGCTCTTGTACACCAGATAGCCTCCAACAGCTACAAATTCGAGTCCGCCAAAGATAACCATAGTGTGACGTCAATCACGCTGGATCGTGATGGAAGCGGCGGGACAAGGACGAGGGGTCCTTGGAAGCGAGCGATGTGTTCGGAGAGGATGTCGGTGGGAAAGAACGGAGGACTGAGGCCATTGTGGACATTGGTCTGCTCAGCCTCTCTGTCAGACATGTGAGGAACGAGCTATTGGCGCCGGACTTCCGCGGTGGTGGCGGAGTCAAACTGCTGTTGGAGGAACGTCATCCAATCAGGTTGAGGCTAGTCTCGCTTACATAATAGATTCTCCAAACCTCAAACCAAGTACACTTCTTGGAACAACACTCTGAATAATCAGTAGTTATGGTATAGCAGGAATAAATTTGATGAACTATTGCTCTTTAATCATACACTTGAAACTTCACCGAACTCCTCCATGACCACCCATGACATACTACTCTTACACACTAGGCCTGCGAAGGCATCCACGAAGCCCTCGACTTCCTTGATGAGGAAGGCCACGCCGTCCTTGTCTGCCATCCAGGGAGTGCGTCCTGTCTTGGGACGAGGTGCATTAGCTGGCCTAGCCGGAATGTCACCATCGATGGCCAGCAGATCTTGCAGCATCTTGCTATCCCAGCCGATCTCTGCCACATCAACCCCATATGGGATCAGGAACTCGTCGTACACGTCCATCTCCATGCCATCTTCTTCTCCTTCTCCGCAGATGGGCGCGGCGGAATCCTCTTCAGGTTCGGACTGGTCGTCCGAAACCTCCTCGCCTGCCGCAAGGGCCTCAAGCCGCATTTGATAGCGGCCCACCTCCTGCAACTCCCAGCCGTATTCCTCCTTCATGAGGATGTCTTCCTTCTCGGCTTCCCTCGCATCACGTTCCGGCTGCGCAATCTCCTCCTTCCGTCTGACCTCCTCTTCTTTCTCAAGCCTATTGGAGCGCTCTGTTGCGAGGAGGAAGTGCAGCGCCATGTTCGGCCCTACTTCTTTGAGCTCCTCCACGCTGATGTTTCCTACCCTGCAGTTATGGACGAGATCGCGCGGATCACCCTGCAGGGGTGGAAGAGCTTGCTCAAGCTCATACAGCTTGGACTCGATGACCTTGTATGCCGACGAGCCGAACCACGTCAGCCCGTACTCTGAGGTGTTGTAGGCGTCCAGATACGCCATGTGCGCGTCGAATTTGGTCTCTGAGTCCATCGACTCCATCCAGGCCATGACGAAAGAGTACCAGAGCTCGGACGAGCTTTGCAGGATGGGATGATTGTGCGCGTCACCAACAAGGAAGTGCGCCCACACGAGGACGATCAGGACGAGATTGAACTTGATCTGGTCGAGTACCGGCAGGAAGCAGTTGCCTTTGTCAATGCCGTAGAGAATCATCAGCCCGTTGACGACGGGACCGAGGTGGGGTTGTACGAAGAAGTGCGTGCTCGCAATGTTGTCCCAGTGGAGGAAGAGCTCGGTGAGCTGGAGCTTGTCGCTTGGGGCGCATGATGCGATTGTGCTGCCGTCGTAGAGGTCTTTTATGGTAGATGCGCATCCTTCTAGTGCGCGTGCCTTCTCGAGGACGAGCTTGTAGTTGCGGGACGCGATGCGATGGTTCGCAAGGCCTTTCTCGTAGTTCTCGCGGCTGTCGCGGCTGTCGTCGAGCACGAGACTGAAGCCGTCGATAGGAACTTACGTCTCTTCGTTGTCGTAGTCCATTGCTGCGGGTATTGTGGTGATGTGTGTAGCGTATTGGTGTGTTGTGTGCCAAGTCGAAGTCAGGTGAAGTGCCGCAATTGTGGGAGGTGGGCGCGAGCATTCAACACCAAAGTCACGAAAACTTTCTCAAAAGCTCGGACTGTTGAGTGCCGAGTTCAGAGAGGGCAATCGGTGCGTTCTTTTCCGCGTGGCCAGTTTGATTGAGTCACTGATGACGAGTGCTGCAAACGGTTACCGCGCACGTGCACAGAGTTGGTCGCACACAGTGAACGACAGACATAAATAAAGCGGCCGATATGCAGAAACATAAAAATGCGAAAAGCAAGAGAGCGAGCGCGAGACCGTGAGTGAAAGCCACCGAAAGCAGAAAAGACAAAAATAATCAGAACCCCATAGGGCTTCCAAACGCACATGGCATTGTAGATCGTATGAATCCAGGATCGAACTGGCGATGATATGGCAGCTTGTAAATATCTGACAGGAACTAGAGCGGACATAACTGGGCCAAGCTGCCAAACGGTTTCTGATTGATGATTTGCACCTGGTAGTCTTTATATACACGACTATAATTAATTTGCAATTATGGTACGAGGTTACTAGGAGTTTGCGCAGCTCACTCTTGTTGGTGGGGTTAGCAAGGCGAAAAGTGGACGCACTGGAAGAGGCGACACACGCAGGTCGAGTGTCTACTTTCACTGAGTGTCGGTCTCAATGTCACGTGCGCGACACCAATTTTACCTAAGTGACCCACACCTCATGCGTGCTTACACTTTGCGCCTTCAAACTTAGTCACTTTTGGACAAGGCTTAATTCTGACGGCCTTTGGAACTACTGAAGACCTCGGGAGCAAGGTGGATGCCTGGAGGACTCTGAGAAAGATCTAGATCATGGCCTTACCCAGCTGCTCACTTCAAACTTGTTACACGATACAATTCTACCACGCTTATCTTCTGTCTGCAGCCTTAGTGTCTACCTACTCCTGTGCAATCTACAAACTAGCAATACCATAGGTAGCAGGAACTATCAACACTGGCGTCGTGGTTGGGAGAGTACTCCACTGCCAGCTAGTATCGCGTCCGTAAACAGGAAAGGCAACATACGACGGCTCGTGTTCCCGCCGCGTACGAAGACGCGATCATTTCCAGCTCTACCACTTACTGCCCCATCGCAGAAATTAACACTTACTTCACCTACCGCCGCCGCCTGAATTCTGTGAGCAAGCTCATTTGCCGTAAGCGATGCTCCGACATGGCGCTATCAAACTTCCTCAACGCGACTTCCGCAAACACAACGCCATTCTCTGGTCTGGGTGTCTGGCACGGGAAGTGAGATTGACTTCGTGCTTGGCACATACTCGCACACGAACACTACGATACAGCAGGATGCGCCGAATAGGTACATATAGAGTACGCGGGCAAGTTTTGCAAAGAATCTGTGCATTGGAGTCGGTTTGAACGAGGTTGGAAGTATAAGGAATCAGGTTGATGTCATGATCACTTCACGTCACAGGGAAAAGAAACTCAATAACTTGTCATGTTGCATTTGTGGACTCATGTCCCACTGAGATGCTCCATGAGTACAAATGAAGCGTCCCATGCTCCTATCTCTTGCCAATTTGATCGCAAGATTGACATTCTGTTGGAGTGTAGAATGCAGTGAAAATCAAAGTATTGTGTATTGTTCTGTTTTGTTGTTCTGCTTGTGCGGACCTCCCAGAAAGCCAGCAGCAGGGTCTGTTTACATGACGTATCTATGATACAGCTGAGGTAAGAGGTACTCGATAAGTGAGGAAGTAGCACCAGAACACCAGCACGTGATCTGCTTCTCCTCATAACCGCAACACATTCTGTACAGTAGCAGGGATGAATCCAAGGTCTGATAACGTTGCTTCCGTGCTCCCACCATCAATCATGACATGTTGCTTTTTTCTAGTCTGAACGACGCGAGCGCATCCACAAGACCTGGGATGTTGTCCTCGAGGAGCGCGAGTCCCTCCTTAGCCGTCATCTATGGAATGCGACCTGACTCAACGCGTGTCTTGTTGCGGGGGATCATCGGTTGGTATCGTTGGATCGACGCTTAGCAGGGCTTGTAGTAGTTCGTTGTGGCATGGGACGAGGGTGAGGTCGTAGCCCGGAGGTAGCGCTAACTCGTCTCTACTGTCAATGTCCATGTGGCTTTCCGTCCCTAGAGCTTTTCCTCCCTCGTTGTCCTCGTTGTCCTCGTCATCGCGACTGCACATCTCGTCGCTCGTTTTGAGGGAACCAAATTCTCCCTGCATAGCTTCCAGTGCCTTGTCACATTTTCTGCGTTTCTTCGCCTCTAGTTCTGCGGTCTTCGCCTGAACGAGCAAGGTCCGAAGTGCGTTTGCAGGCCCAATGTGCGCGGCGTCCCCGGTACATCGTTTGATATATTCGACTGGGTCCATGGTGGCTGGCCCAAGCTGTTGCTGCAATTTTTTAACGCCCTCTCTGAACCTTCTCACATTCGATGCCGTGAACCAAAGAATGTCATGCTCTGACCTAATCCACTCGTCAAGAAACTTCTTGCGAGCAGCGAAGACATCTGTAGAGCTCATGTATTCCAGCCACGCGGCCACGTATGCCAGTAACATAGGTCCTGGACCGGCGTACTTTTGCACATTTGCTTCGTTTCCAGCAGAGATCGCGGTCCAGATGATGACGATGAGGATGTGGTTGAATTGACATTGATCAAGCTTGAGGATAAACGTGAGTCCCTTGTCCATCCCGTAGAATAGAATGAAGGCGTTGACGATGTTGCGAAGATTGCTGTGGGTGGTGAAACGAGCATGCACTATTTCGTTGAAATGAGTGAAAAGCAAGAGAAGCTGGAGGTACGCAGGCGCGCAGCTAGCGACAGCGGTCCCATCATACATGAGCATTATATCAGGTGCCTTCAAGTAGCGGGTCCTGAGGCACATATACTTTGTCAGGCGTAGGAGTTGAGGAGAATCATGATGTATTAGGCTATGAGAGAGCGAGGCCTATGTACTGAAGGGAGCACGCACTAGTCCTAATGGGGAAGTGCATGAGAGCAAAAACGTGTTGTGACCTGGTTCATCACTCACGCGCCAGGGGATGAGCCCTACGGCCGACACGCTTGAGGTTGGCGACTGCGCAGACGTGGAAGGCATGAGCCTCGGCGGGTGTATACACTGGCGTGGAGGTTGGCGCGTGGTCCTTGAAATGATCGTGGGACATCTTGGATTTGATGTAGCTGTGTCTGGCGAATTCAAGAATTGGGGTGAGGCGGAGGTCTCGAGTGTAGAAGAAAATCCAAAAGCCGCGAAAAATCGTGAAAGCTCACGAGCTACGCTCTCTTCCACTGACGTCAGAGCAAACGAATCCTCAGACACACCAATGACTGTGCACGCACGAATTAGGCTCCGTCCTCTAACGAGGGTGATGGTAATCATGGGAAGCTTAGCAATCGACGTTTTCATTGAGCAGCGCCAAAGAACCGGCCTTCGTTGGAGGGCTCGTTTTCCCATTCGAAATCATGCGCAAAGATGATCTCAACCCCTTGTTTCTCCAATTGTTTGATTCGCTCGATAGTGGCCTCTGCCTCACTTCGATTGGCATGAATACAGCATGTGTGTCCGTCAGCATCATCCCACTCTCCGATCGACTTTTCCCCAGTCAAGAGACGCCTATCATGGCATGCATCGCCAGCCATGTAGATTTGATGGTCGTCCGTTACTCGCGCAAGGATATTTATGTGGCCAGGAAGATGTCCAGGCGCATTCACGATGAGCAGTGACCCGTCGCCGAATATGTCCATACTTTGCGGAAGGCTTCCTACGACTCGCCATGGACGCTCGAAGTCGATATCGCCGGCAACATTATTTTCTTTCTGTGCATTTGGGACAGCTGTATCTGGCAGTTCGACAGTACGATCTCCTGGGAGTAAATCGTGCTCGAAAAACGAGTGACCTCCACGCAACGACGAGGACGATCTGTTCAGCAAAGCTAAGGAGCCGTGGCCGACTACAAATGTCGACTCTGGAAAGTCGCGAGGGTCACCGATGTGATCCCAGTGTACCTAAACATGGCATTTAGAACGATGCTTAGTTTTCATTGCACTTGCGTACATACATGCGAGAAAATGACAAAATCAATGTCCTTCGCTTGAAGGCCGCCTTTTGCCAGACTTTCCATGACATCGGGGCGAGTCGTCATAGGCTGTCTTGTTTCGATGTGTTTCTGGATGGGTGCTGCATAACGCTTGACGTCTTTCCGCAGTCCCAAGTCAAAGACCACGCGGGTAAGTTTGCCAGTATCACGGTTGCGATGTTGTAATAGAAACGCTAATGATGGTACGCTCTTCCGAGCTTCTGTCGAGACGGGATGGATGAACTGATATTCCGGAAGCGTGAAGTGACCAGCGGAGAGAGCGTGGAGAGAGACAGTAGCTTGCTGGCTACCATGTCGTGGTTCTACAGCCGGATGGATCGGACTCATCGTTATCTAGGCCGTGAGTGTCTGAATGACTGCGATGTGTATGTGGAGCTTGCAATTCAATAAAGCTGTTGTGGGTGTTCCACAAAAAAAAGCTTAGATGGCTTTCCTCGTTTCGATCTCCATGGCATACATTGCTATGTGCTCAGGCAGTGACGAGTTTCAACTCATAGCGTATCCTCTTCATCGCTCGAGGTGTATTTGTAACAGTGGCAATGCCCGACGTGTCAATATACCCCGCATTCCGGCTCGAAGCGGCTAACGAGCTGGACGCTGGTCTAGCTGGCATAATGGTCATCGAATGCTCTCGTTGCGCACGCTTCCCAGACATACCCATGGCGCAATCAAAAGAGTTCGAAAAGGTTGGCTTTATCGGCCTCGGCGCTATGGGACGGCCGATGGTCACCCATCTAGCAAACAAATTGCCGCCAAAGTCACGCATCTGGGTTTATGACGTGGTGGAGAGAGTGGTAGATGATATGTGTGCCGAATTTCCTGAGCGGGTGATCAAGGGTGTGAACTCAAAGGACGTTGCGCAACAAGTGGTCAGTCACTGGTGCATAACGAGCTTCAAGCACTGACGAGCTACAGGACACAATCATATCCATGGTACCAGAGGGCTCACATGTACGATCAGTCTATCTCGATCCCGAGAAAGGTGTTTGCAGCACAGATATAGCCAACAAGCTCATAGTCGACTGCTCGACAATTGACACAGCAACGAATCTCGCTGTGAAAGATCACATCACGCAAATTTCCCCCTCGACTTCATTCTATGACGCGCCGGTCTCCGGAGGAGTTGTAGGCGCAATCAACGGAACGATTGCAATCTTCCTTGGATGCTCAGAATCGGATTCGAACATAGACCGCCTCACGCGCCTGATGACTCTCATGGGTAAGCAAGTAATCCCTTGCGGCGGCCCATCACTTGGACTGGCAGCGAAGCTATCGAACAACTACCTCTCGGGTGTCATTGCGATAGCCTGCTCCGAAGCCTTCGATATGGGAATGCGATCAGGGTTGGATCCACGAACGCTTGCCAAGGTTTACAAGGCGGGCACCGCGCAGAACAAAATATGCGACTCCTTTTGCCCTGTTCCACATGTGTATCCAGATGCACCATCTTCAGGAGGGTGGAAGCAAGGTTTCAAAGTGCAGTTGATGCGAAAGGACTTTGGTTTGGCGGTTGATATGGCGAAGCGTGTGGGGTCTCGCAACGTCCTTGGGGGTGTCGGTCTAGCAGTATACGACGGTGCTGCGATTGATCCCCAATGTCGAGACCTGGATTCGCGTGTGGTCTATCGCTATCTTGGAGGTCAGGAAGATTGGAAACTGCAGCACAAAGAATCGTGAGAGGATAGTTTATCGTTTTCCGGAGTCGCGCGATGACGTAGAGGTGCATGTTGGAGAATGTGGGGAAGTCGGGAAGACACCGAGGTCGGCTCGTGGGGTAAGAACAGCATCATCATCGAGCTGTCCCAATCCATTGATCGTAGAACCTGTTATGTAAACACAATCTGTCAATCTTTTCGTTAGTATTTCCTCCAAGCCTCCTGTACGACCACACCCAAATAGCAACCTACGAGGTTTCCACTATGTCAAGCGATCCAAAGCATGACGAGCTTCACAAACAGCTGTTTGAGGAAGGCTTGAGAATGCGACGGAGTGTCGTAGGGGACGAATACGTCAATCGAGCACTCGACAACGGTTCGACTGAGTTCTCGCGAGCGGGACAAGAGTTAGTGACAGAGTTTTGCTGGGGTCAGTAGTCAAACGACGAGAGGTCCTCTCGCTCACGTGCTAAATAGCAACATTCAGGTTATGCATGGACGAGACCAGGGCTCACCAAGCAACAGCGGAGCCTGATAAACATCGGTGCGTTCGAAATCCAAAGTTTCTTTCGGCATGCTAACGAGAATAGGCATGTTGATGGCTTTGAACCGTGCTCCCGAGCTTGCTGTGCACGTTCGAGGTGCTCGAAATAACGGCTTATCTGAGCTGGAGATTCGCGAGGCAATTTTGCATGCGACGACTTATTGCGGCGTACCGGCGGGTGTTGATGCGATGAAGACGGCGGAGAAGGTCCTCAATGAGATGGCGGAGAAGGGCGAGATGCCACGCGAGCTTGGTAACAAGAGTGATAGGGCTTAGGTTGAAGGCGCATCATTGTCGGATGGAGTTGAAGTAAAGATGTAGACGGCGTCGTGGGTAGTGTCCATTAGTGTATGTGCAAGCACTGCTGTGCTAAGCGAGGCATGCGCGGTGAAGGAGCGCGCAGGGAAATAGCGATAACGTCATTGCAAACGGTTTCCTCAGTCACCTCAACTTTCCAAAATTTCATACGAAAGACTTTTCTACTGGTCTCGATCCTCGCTACCCGCGCCTATCCACCTCAATCACCATCATGGCGCTCTCCCAGCAGCAGCTCACCGAGATCTACTACAAAGCCGTCGCCATGCTTGAGCGCAAGCTATCTCAGATTCCAGCTCGCCTCTTCGTGTCCGATCGCAAGCCCACAATCTCCGACTCCTCACGGACAACAAGCGGCATTCTACATCGAGAACATTCCCCCAGAGCTCCAGCTTTCCTTCATCTTCGCGAACTACGAGCGCTTCGTAAAGACCAAATTCCGCGTCAACAAGAAGAACGGCGATCCTGTCATCAACAGAGCCATCATGTACTCGCAAATTGACTACACTCACTCGTTCTCGCGCCACCACAAGCAAGTCTCCTTCAACATCGTCACGGCCTGCATCATCAGAGCCCACCCCAGATGGGACCGCTACGTCATCAAAGAAGCCCACCAATTCTGCAGCGCGCTCATCTCTGCATGGATTGGGACGGTAACACGTTAAGACGACACGGAATGGCAGGACGACTTTCTCGAGCTTTGGGCCACTGGACCCTACGATCTCATGTACTTTGGAAGCAAAGCTCAAAAGCACATAACATATGCTATAAAGGAGCTCAAGCAGTACATCCCGAACATGAAAACGAACCCGGACGTCACGTTCTGGGAGCAGATATAGCATATGTCTCGCAACTGGCTCAATCTGTATGGTGCGCCGTGGGCGCTGCAGTACGTTGCTGAGATGGAAGGTGATGGGGAATACATCACGAGGAAGGGTAAAGACGTGGAAGCGGAGGAGGCGTTGGAAAGCGGATCTTTCATGGTAAATTTACACGTACACCTGGAGCAGCTCACGTATATATCTATCACGTATGTCGGTAGCAATAACACCTTGAGTTGCGCTAGGATCCCACTCGTTTCTTCCTTTGTTTTCCCACGATAGCATACTGACTAACTCCCGATGTAGGCAGGATTTGGCACTATGAATCTGGAGCATGGTTGTTTGTCGGAGGAGATGTTCGCGCAGCCTCTCGTCTAGTCTCTGTTGAAAGAGTACGATGAAGACATGGACGTAGAGAGCGCCGCGGAGAAGGCTGGACGGCTTCCTGATGAGAGAGAAATGTGGATGAGTCCTGCTGCTGCCATTGCAATGCTGCAGCAGAAGGGTGAGATGTGTGAAGTCATGAAGGACAAGTTCACGAAGATTGAGTAGAGCTGAGTAGAGCCTGTATAAGCTCAGCGTGTAGATTTGCAAAAGACAGGATACCAATAACGTACTGAAATGCTCTTGCCTAATACTTGACGCGGTGAAATTACACTCTAAGCATTGCGTATATAGCCAAGCCTATCTAAAAAGAGATGCAAAAAGATACGCTCGATTGGCGGAACACAATATGTGAAAGCAAAAGAAAAAAAGCAAAAAGACAATGTTGGAATCACCAGTCCTCCCAATGCTCGTACACCGGGATACTTGACTAATATGGGCACCTGACAAATCGAACTCGCGCCACAAGTGACAAAAATTCGAGACCAGAACTAAGAAGTGCAGTGGTGTGCGAATACCACTGGAATAGCCGACAGTCCTCGGGCGAAATCGCGACTTGAAACAGCTCTTTCACGCCGCCGACACCCTGAAGTAGAATACACATTCAGTTATACTGTTTCTTTGACACCCTACATAGAACGGCATACCATAATACCAGCCAAACCCCCCACACCCTCACGCGCTCCTATCCCTCAACCCCTCCAACTTCTCAACCTGCCTCTTCAACATAACCACCGCACCCAAACTCATTGTCCTAAGCCCATCCCTCTCACCATCTGCACTGTTCGTCGCACTCCTCTCCACAACCCCCTTCGCGGCCTCGATCGCCCTATCAAGTAACCGCGGCGCACCGTCTATGGGGCTGCGATACAAGTACTCCAACTCTTGTTTGAACGGCGCGACGTCGTGGGACAGTGCGTGCGTGATGAATGCGCGGGCGCGAAAGTATGCGCGCTCTGTGTAGAGTGCGCTGCTGAGTTTGGTTTCGGGGGCGGAGCGATGGACGTCGTATCCGGCTTCGTTGTAATACGGTTCCTTGACCAGCACCAAGCCCATGATACTCACCAGGACCTGCAGGAGCGTACTCTTCGCGGGACTCCAGCTCTCGTTGCGCTCATCCGTATGCCACGTGCCCAACAGACTCAAACAGATCTTGCCGTCCTCGTATAAATTAGGATTGACGGGGCCGTTACCCTGGGTCCAGCTGTGGAAGAAGGCTTCGGGGGGTGCTTGGGGGTACGTGCTGCCGAGGTGGAAGTCGATGACGAAAGGGGCGTATTCGTAGGGTGTTTCGTTGGGGCCGATCATGAGGACGCGGATGAGGTCGAGGCGGGACTCCCAGGTACGGACGAAGATGCCAGGTGGTAGGGAGCCGCGCAGGATTTTGTGCTCTTTGTGGATGCGGCGCATAAAGGTGCTAGAGGAGGCTGATGAGCGGTAGTAGAAGTGGTGGCTGGAGGGAGGTGGTGTGTCGAGGATGGAGAAGGAGGAGGGGGTGGATGTGAGCGGTTCGGAGGTGTCTTGTTGCATTGGTGATGGTGGGTCGTCCTGGTTGATGAGAGTTGTGCCTGCTTGCTCTTCTTTGTCGGCAGGTGATATGCCCTCTGGTGTAGTCTCGGATGTGTCGATGAGGTCTTGCTCGACGAGATCCGGCATTGAGGTATCGTCGTCGCTCGCTTCTTCGTCTTCATCTTCTGTTGACCACTCCTCGTCATCGCCGACAGGATGCTCGCCGTCCATGCCCTCGTACTCAATCCACATCTCGTTGAATGATGCAGAGTCGAAATCAGAGATGTCCTCAGAGTCATCTATTGACTCATCATCCATGCCCTCGTACATGTTGAGGTCGTGATCCATGTCGCTGCTGTAAGCGAGCGTGACACCTTCGTAGGGCACCTTCACGTCCACCACTGGTTTGGCTGCACCAAGACGCACGACTAGTTTGCCATCCAGACCAAGGTCGATGACTTCACCAAACCAGTCAGGACCAGTCACGTTGAGCGGCTCTTCTAAACCTTCGATAGAGTTCGGATGGACTAGGACGAAGTCGTTTCGTCGCCGTGTCAGGGCAGGGAACGAGTAGACATCGTACAGGCTGACGTCTTCGGACTGTTCGCTAAGTTCTCCCGTAGTCGAAGGCCGCAGTAGATCTGGACCAAAGAACTCGATAGACGGGTTCTTGAACCATCGGACTTGGGCGATACGGTCTCGTGACTTGACAGCCTGCACCACGCCCACTTTCGCAGGCTTCTTCGTCCATGTCTCTTCTGAGTTGGTACCCTCGCGACCTTCCTTGGAGAAAACGATCTCTCCGGGCCATACCTCGTCGTCGTCTTCAACGTTGGGGTCGGGTAGCAGGGCTATGCTTAGATGGTCGGAAACGGTAAGATCCTGCCATTGTACCGTGACCGAAGTATGTGTCTGCATGACCATGAAGACGTTGAGATCGTACCCAAGCGAGTCTGCTCGTGGAATGCGGTTTAGCTTGCCTTGGGGGTAGCCGTTCGGTAAGGTGTGTGTGCCGTCGTATTTGACTGCGGCGCCAGTCAAGTCCTTAAAGACCACTCTGTCGCCTACTGCCACTTCGGTGACATGGAACGATCTGTCGGTGCCGTTCGCGGAGAGAGGGAGGGTGTTGGCAGAGCTGCCTGAGGCGTCGTATTTGAAGAAGATGGAGCTCTCGAGTTCATCGCGGCCGAGAGTCGCTGGAGGCTCTTCGGCGGACAAGGCGATGTTGCTGGCGCTGATGCTCCTTGACAACCACTGAACGTCCGCTTCGATCGTCCGCGTCTCAACGATGATGCCTTCTGGCCGCACGCTGGGATCGAAGGCACCGTACCTCCACCTCCCTCTCCGTAAGTTGCCCTTTTTCGTCTTGACGGTGTCCCCCACGCTCAGACGGTCTATTGTGATGGTGTCCTCCTCGAGCTCGGTTGGGTCTTCCACAATGACGACAGAGTTGTTCGACAGCTTGACGGCCACCTCGTCGTAGACATTCTCTATGCGCCCTATCCAGTCGCCGTACACCACAATGGAGCCCTCGTTGTATTCGTGCACGTTGAGCAGCTCGTCGGTGGGCACGTTGCGTATTGACAAGTCGTCGCTGATGGCCTGTGTCATCTTGGTGCCGCTGTAGTGGGCGGCAGGGAAGAGGGTGCAGGCGGCCCGTATGCCAATGACGGTGCCGCTCATGTGCTCGTCCGAGTTCTTCTTGATCACGTCGCCCACATACAGCGCCCGGTCTAGTAGCTGCAATTTGGCCTCGGGCACCAGCTCCGTCTTCAGCTGCGTCTGCCATGACACCAGCACTGCGCCGCGAGGCGGAATGCCGCTCTTCATGAACTTGGCAAACTCTTCCTGCGAGATGTCGGCGTGGCGCTCGATGTCCTCGCCATAGTCGCGCTGCGGACGCGGCTCGTGGCTGTCGACATCGCCAAACGCGCGGTCCACGACGCCGACGCTGTATTTGTCGTCCTTTAGGCCGACCGTGTCCTCGACGCAGAAGACGGGATCCGTGGGTGTGGAGGGTTGCATTTGCTCGTGTGTATCGTGGTCTGACGGCTGCTCTCCGGTGTTTAGGTGGTGGGGCAGGATGCTGTTGGCGCTGAAGAAGGGCACCAAATTGTTTGACGGATGCGGCGAACTCGGCGGTGTCGCGTCGGCGGGGCCCTGGGTGAGGAGGCGGTCTTCAAAGAGGCTGGACAGGAAGCGCTCAAGGAGGTTGCGCTGGTTCTGCGTGTTGTTCGCGTCGTCGTCACTGTCTGAGGCGTTTGTGGCGTTAGAGTGGCGGTCCATTTGGCATCACATGCAGTCTATGTTGTTGCATGTGAAGTTCGCCTTGCGTGCCGTGCAGCCTTGCCAAGATGAATGGCGGCACCTCCGTCCCAACTCCGCACTCCCACTTGACACTTGACACGGTAGTGACAGCTTGTGTGAGGGTGTAATCAATCATCCAACATGGCCGACCCGCTGTATGAGCTGCTCATACCCTACTTCGACGCCCACGACACCCAATCGCGCCCGTCGCCCACCGATGCCATCACCAACACCTACCTCGCGCGCCTTACAACCCTCCCACTCGACGCGCTTACCTCTTCCGAACAACATTCGCTCTCACAAAGCTCGCAGTCGGTTCTCCGGTCACTCCAAGCACTCTCCAAACGATCGCACAAGCCCATAATATCGGCGACAGACCATCTGCTGCACCTCCGCGAGACACTCCCGCAGATAGGCCAGGATGCGGGCACAATACAGAATGAGCTGCCCAAGCTGGAGACAGCCGCGCAGAGCTTCGCAGAGAAGTACAGCAAGAGCTCAGAAAATGCCATACTGGACCGGCGGAGAAAAGCCATGCTGCTCTCGCGCAACGTAGACCGCGTCACAGATGTATTGGACCTTCCCACCCTCCTATCGACCGCCATATCCTCCTCCACAGCCGCCGCACAAGCCAGCACATCCACCGCCTCTGCCAATGCCAACTACGCCTCAGCCCTCGATCTGCACGCACACATCAAGCGCCTGCACACGCTCTACCCCGATTCGAATCTTGTCTCCTCCCTGGCCACCCAAGCCGAGCAGGAAATGAAGACCATGACCGCGAACCTGATCACATCACTGCAGTCCCAAAGTATCAAGCTGGCAGGCGCAATGCGCACCATTGGCTGGCTCCGCCGTGTAGCACCCGAGCTAGACGAGTCGTGGTCCATCAAGCAGACCAGCGGCGAGGGCAGTCTCGGCGCACTCTTCCTCGTCTGCAGACTCGCATCTCTCGAGACGACGCTCTCAGCTCTCGATCCGCTACGAGAACTCGCAGAGCAAGAATCCGAGAGGAGGGGCAAGGGCGCGACAGGCTTGCAGACTGAGAAGTATCTAAAGAAATACCTCGAGATCTTCCGCGAGCAGAGCTTCGCTATTATTTCAATGTACAAGGGCATCTTTCCGTCTGCGCTGCCGGCTCCGGGGTCTGAAGAAAGTGCGCCAGCGGTTCAGTCGCCTGCTCAATCGAACTCCCTACAGCCCATACCTTCCGCACTATCTACCTTCCCCTTGCACTTGGTCGAAATCCTATTCGCCACACTACGCTCCTATCTCCCAAACGTCACAGACCTCCCGGCTCGCGATTCGCTGCTCACACAGGTTCTGTACTGCGCTGGCTCGTTGGGCAGACTTGGGGGCGACTTCAGCATGGTCATCGCGCTACTGGAGGAAGATTTGCGGAATGAGCTGGAAGGGGTAGATGGGAAACATGGAGAGGAGGAGTGGGTGGAGGTGATGAAGAAGCATAGGGTTCAGGCTTCGAGGCTAGAGTTGTTGGCATCTGGGGTGGGTGCTGGGAGGACGTCGAGCCTGGTTTCTAGTGCGGTGAAATGATGAGGGTCGTTGGCGATAGTTCAAGCTACTTTGTTGGCTGGCTTGAGTATGAGTGTGACGGCGAGCGGGAGAGTGTGAGTGTCGACGCGACTTCGAGCTAGGAATGAGGTACTCGATATCTCGAGTCTCGGCTCTGTTTAAGCAGAAGCACCGTAACGCTGACGGCAGGCCGCTGAGGTGATTTAGCTTCATCACCCGCTTCGCCGCAGCTACACATAGTCGCCTTCCATACTGGCACCCTTTTAGCACTCCACAACAAGTTCCTCAAGATATGTACAAGCTTACTTGTGAATCACGTGTGTAGGATCGCGGGTAGTGCAATTTCTATTCTTGGGGTCGAGGTCGAGATATTGAGGTGAAAGGCGTTTTACTGGTTTACGGGTCGAACGTCACTTACTCTTTGGGACTGAACTGGGACGCAGGGTACGGAATCACTTTCTTACTTATGTAGTTCCTTCACGCTTGTACGGCGCGCTGCTGTTTCATACGCTCCACGCTTGGTTTTGCGAGTATTGCTGCACTTCTACTTCCGCAGTACTTCTTTCAACTCAGGTACCTCGCCGGGAGCAAGCGATGGCAACGGCGCAATCTCTCGACATGGTGGCCAACAGCGAACAACTCAACGACAGGTCTTTTCTGAAGACACCAATACTACCTCAAAAGACATTAAAAGTCGACGACCTGCCTTTTCCATGGGTGGTCTGCTGAACAGTATCTCGTGCGATTCGCAAGGAGGTCGAGTTCAGTTTCGAACACACATGCCTCGAAGAGACTTCGCTCTTATATTTCTCCTGGACACCAGTCTCGGCTTACCACGATAGCTTCCACTACTCGTGCCGGTTCTCCATCCGATGGCCGCACTGCGTACTTCAACGCAAAAGCCGTCGAAACCCGTGCGTACATGAACACGCCTAGAATTCTCCAACACGCGAGCTTCGCCGACCTTGAGGACCGCGTGATGGTGCACGAGGCATGCTAGACGAGGAAGTGGTACAACCACAAGATCCGCGCCGTAGTGCGCATTGGCGCAGAAGTCAACAACACATGCATGCTCGACGCGCTTATTCCACCGATCATCTCGCACCGCCCCACGGAAGAACTCTCACTTGACTGGTCCCTCCTCTCCATCTTTTTCCTTCTGCGGGGAGCAAATGCTCTCGAATTTCAAGGCAGTAGAAGGCATACACGCGGTAACCCAACCACACTTCCGTCTCCGCTACCCAGTGATACTAAGCAGCGCACCCAATCCCGTAGTCCAAGGACGTGGTGGACGTGGAGGTGCATGGAATGGCGCGGGCGTGGGAGAGGGCAATGTTGAGTATTGGGAGATGGGAAAGGTATGATGGATGGTGTGTTGTGTCAATATGATCGGGGATTACTATGACACTGTGAAAGTAGACGAGGATGTATTTGAATACCTACGAGAAGCTCTGCAGTATGTCATCTCGTTTTGCAAAGACCTCGTAGGTTAACTCGTGCGAATCAATGGAATCACAGTTCTCATCACAGAAACACCGGAGTAGCAGCGTAAGCTAGAGATAATTTGAGACGTTAGTAGATGGAGTGAAAAGGAAGTCATGGTTGTAGTCCGTAAAATGCGTGCTCGAGGTACTGCAGCTGGTAGTTAGCGCGACGATGCGATTGGTCAGCAAATAGGTAGCAATCATTTCAGAATTGTTCAAGACCACCAACAATCTCATGCGACACACCCTTTCCATCGTTCACTGTGGTACTCTTCACTCTTTATGACATCACATTGGCACATGCCTATACCACCGTGCATACCATCATTGTCTCCAAAACCATCAGCCAACCCCAGAACTAACAAAATCGCCAGAGTGAGATGTATCGCCCGACACACTCTGATCTCTCCAAAATTTTCTCAGTCGCAGGTCTTGCCACTGTAGGACTTGCTTTCCTCGTAGAAAAAGGAATTGACTGCGCCAAGGACACGACTGTCGAAATCTCGAAATGGAGGGATTGTAGCCTTGCACTGCCCCGCATGCTCAGCTCAGCTGCACAGCCTCTCATCTCTGAGATACGCACCTGCTTTTTAGACATGTTTCGTCTTGATTTCCTTGTTCTTTGAGCAGTCATTTACTGTACGGCGTCTCACTCAGCTTCGACGTCTTCTTTCATGGCGAGCAACCTACCCGAGGAATTTCAGGCTGCGAATCAGCCACCTCGTTTTCCTCACAGGATCATGGATAACCTTCAAGGGCTGGAGAATGAAGCTGCAATGTTTCTTTCAGCACCCTCGTCAGCGGTTCTTGCGAAACAAAGGTTCCAGCATTCACCTCTGGACCACCAAGCGCCGTCAGTCCGCCTCATACGCATCCTACCTGATTTGACCTCCGATGGTCTCGTCCAGTGTGAAATCCGCCATGCTTCTACTAGAAGTACCTATGTCTGTCTGTCCTACGTGTGGGGTGAAGAACACCCAGGTCATTGGATCAGTTTGGCTGGCCGAGTCTACTGGATCCGCGAGAATCTACACAACTTCCTGCACTCTGCCAGAAGGAAGCCACACATTTGCAGCCAGTGGATCTGGGCTGACGCATTGTGTATCGACCAGTCCAATGATTCGGAGCGCTCTCATCAGGTGCAGCAGATGGGACAAATATTCAGCCACGCTACCAACGTCATTTCTTGGATGGGCATGAACGATAGAGTCGCCCACTTCCTCAGGGAGAGCAAGGGCAGAGTCTCCCTTAATGTTACGCATCCGGAGCTATATCGCTCAAGTCTGCGCGACTTCTTCCAGAATGAATACTGGGGGCGTGCTTGGATCACACAGGAGGTCGCCTTAGCGCGCAAGATCACGTTTATGGCAGCAGATGAGGAGGCGGACCTCGCACCACCGAACCTTCGTTCAGCATCCAAAAGTCCCAATAAGCTACATTTTGAAGTCTACTCGCACGCTTGGAGAGGCACAAGTTTGATATACCTCCTCCAGCACTTCAAGTTGAAAAAATGCAGCGATTCACGTGACCGAATCTTTTCCCTCCTTGGTTTGTGTGGAGAGGGTGCCTTGCTAGTGGTCGATTACGAAAAATCGCACGTGAGTCTTGCTAAGAGGGTTCTTCGGATTTGCTCAAGGTCTTTCTGCCTGTGCTCGGTCCACGCCGTTTCTGCGGCGCTATCTGCAGGGAGTGTTTCGATTGCACCAGGCCAGATCAGAGACATCCAATCTTTCGCAATCGTAGCAATGTCAACACGCTGGGACCATCACGTGTTCCCACAATCCCATCGCTTACCCGGGGAACCCGACCTCGATCTTCGCACTCTCTGTGCATTCTTCGTTGGGAATTTGAATCTACAGATGCATCCGCAAGTGGATCCGGTGACCGAAGTAACACCTGATAGTGTTATCTACCACTTCATGGACTACAACGTAGCTCTTAGGGACGAATCTTTCATTGGTCACGGCGACCGGGCGTACTCTGGGGTCGTATTCTGGCTCTCTAGTTGCGCTTACTTCGTGAGTTACCGCTCCGCCATGAACACCTGGGATTTGGGATTCCCTTACGAGACATTGGCAAAGATAACATCGTTTGGCGATGGCGGAAAAGATATGAAAGGATGTTCACGAATTAACAACAGCAACGGCCATCATAAGCTTCAGCCGGCCCCATCTTCACTGCGCATGTGCACGCAGCAAGATTTCGATCACAACCCTCCCAAACTGGACCACATACCCGCACAAGTACTCCCAAACCACGGTCGAAATCTCCGCCGCTGCGACATCCGGCCTTATCTAAACAGTGAGAGCAAAATCTGTCACTACGCAACCTTCGAGTACGAGCGAAATCCGAACGATATTGGTGCTGAAGATCTGGAAGTGATTGCATATCAGAATGGGCTCCGGCGTCGACTGCAGGGCTCCATAAGTCTCCGCGAAGACCAGGAACGGGCTGGCTCGGCGTTGAGTCAAACTGCTAGGATTGGGAATCGATGGAAGCAGAAGTTTACTGTTGAGCATTTTCCGCCTTCTCACATAGCTGGGTAAGATTTCACGGGTCCCTTTGAAATCGAATTCGCCGCCAGCACATATTTGGTCTTGCGGCGACGCATGGCTGTTTCAAGACTGGAGATGGCGGCCACAGCTCGTCATTCATGATCGCTGCACGATTTGGATATGAGTGAACACAGAATATACACGACAATCCGAGCTACACTGGACTTTGAAGAACGAACGTGAGGAGTCTCACCTTCACCCGCTAGCCACCTGCCGGACCTCTCATAGAGAGCGTAGTCTTCGACTAGCATGGCATTGAAGAGTATCCTGTCTTGGTGCGTTTTTGCACGAACTTGCGAATCGAAAGCTCATTGACCAATGGACTAGAGGAAGTGAGCCATAGAGGATGTCGACTTATGGACCCACATAGCAGCGTCAGCAACTTCAAGCATTATACGGGCTATATCACGTTCTTGAGACTCTCATTCAGTCGGATAGCTCGAAGAGGTTAAGGAATCAAGAAGATGGAGATAAATGACTGACATAGTGAAAAGCCGGGCAAGTCTCGTCCGGGGTGGAAGATATTGGGGATACTGAAGAAATTGTCTCTCGACTCCCCTATACTTTTCACTGATTCGATTATAGCATTACTGCAGGGGTCTGATGTTTAGTCACGTTGCACCAGGCACGATCCTGGCTTTCCACGTCTCTTGTGCGATCTTGTTCGCTGCGTCTACAGTCCCTTTTTCAAAAACTATAACAAGTAGTAGCACACTAAATGATGCTAAGGAAATTGTTTGCAAGATCAACACTTCTCGTGCAATGCATTGACTGGCTAGACGCTCACATGCACCTATGATTAAGATCGTATGTAGCTGTTGGATACACGAAAGCCTCCGCGACTCTTTATCCCTCGATGATCGCACTATATAATCTCTGACTGCGCCACCAAATACCTGCTGGACTTCTACATAGTGTGTCGGTACACCACAGAGAAATGTTACGCAGCAGTCGTACGAGCGTTGTTCTCCTTTTAACACCATTCGAGCAGTATCACCTTCGACTTGCACTCTCTCGCTGCGATTTTCGTATTAAGTACTTTAAAACATCAATACATCTCGCTATGTCAGCTTCACGTACTCTAGAGGAACGAAATGATCCAGCCCTGCAGTCGCCTCAGCCTTTAATTAAACTCACTAACGTTATGCCTCCTACGGCGTCAGTGAATGCTCCCCCAAGGCAAGGCGATATAATTTCAGGCACCCTAGAAGACGACATCTTGAGCTACCCACGAGCCGCTCAGCAAATGAGCCTAACTTCCGAAATGATGATACTTCAGCGATTTAGAGGTTTAGCTGCGCAAAATTAGCTCTATTCACAAATCGACCTAACATATCTCGAAGGCTACCTCCAAGGCATCGAAGAGAAAAACGGCAACACGAACACTGGCAAGAAAGCTAAACATGCTTTTAGCTCCCGCTGGCTGTCTACATCGAACAAGAAGAACGCAGATAGAACACTAAGGGACGGAGACACAGAGCAGCGCAATCTGGTCATGAACATCAGACAAGTCCTAAGCGAGTACAGTAAACTACTCTTAATTTCGTTACTTCGATCCACTACTTACGTACATCAGATCATGCGCTCGTCATGGTTATTTACGCACGGGATACCTGTGATGAATTGCAGCTTCCGTAAGACTAACCGGAAGAATGTCAGATGTTCCATCACGTAAAATGTACTCGTGATTCCATTCAATGTGCCACAGTGGCTATTCATTAACGCTATGCGTTCGTCCGTGTAGGCGCCACACCAACCAATGCGTGTGCTTATGATAGCCGTATCCCCCATCCAATATTCCCATGGTATCTTTAGTATTCAATCAACAAAACGCCATTCCAATGCAATTATACCCATCCGTGACCCAATTAACCCAGCAAAAAACCCAATGCAATAACCACAAAAGAAAACACCAATCCATCAACGTTTATCGTTGACCCAGAGCCCTGCCGTGAGCTCGTCGCAGCCGCCTGCCCATTCCTTCCACTTGCGTCAGCACTTGGACTCGCCGTACCATTCATGCTAGAACCGTTCGTTGTCGTAGCTGGGAACAGGGCAGTTGTTGTACTGCGGCCTGAGCTGCCATAGACGAGCTGGGTAGCCCCGGGTGCGAGGCTGATCGTCGTGCCGCTCACGGTGATAGTACCGCCAGGCGTTAGTGTTTGTTCGCCAATAACGAAGGTCGTTCCTGAGATCGCTGTGTACGTTTGCGAGCCGATAGTAAGGAGAGGAGCGTTGGTGATGATGGGTGTGACTGAAGGTGATACGATGCTCGTTTGGCCGTTGACCACAAGTGCGGTAGCACCTTGAGCCAAAGAGATAGTAGTGCCGGCAACGACGACTACACCGCCTGGCGTTAGTGTCGATGATCCGATGAGATAGCTGGTGCCAGAGCCAGGTAAAGGCCGGAAGATGCCGTTTCCAATGGACAGAACAGGAGGCGTGGTTTGAGCAGCAGCAGCAACGTTAACGAGCGTCGATGTAACTCCGTCTACGACGACTAATGATGCGGACGGAGCGAGAGAGATGACCCTCCCAGATACTGTAATGGCTTGGCCACCAGGCACAAGTGTTTGTCCGCCACCGACGAAAGTGCTGCCACTACCATCTAATGGAGTGAAAACATCGTCGCCTACTGGAATGATTTGCCGCGCCGGCGATAGCGGAGGTGTGGTGACGGCGGATGTGACTCCATTGATGACCAAGGAAGATCCGCCAGGAATGAGTGATAGTGTAGTGCCTGAGACTGTGATGTCTTGTCCTCCGGGAACAAGTAGCTGGCTGCCAACTACGAAGAGTGGACCAATCCCGTTGTTGGCTGGATTGTTCTGAATGCCATTCTGGTTGTTGCTATTGGGACTGCCGATTCCTGCTTGTGGAGGGAGAGCAGTAATTGTCGAACCTCCAACGACAATTTGGGGCGCATTTGGCGTGGCAGGTGCGGCTGGCAGAATTTGAGTGTTTCCGCCAACAACGACGAAAGAGGCCGATGGCGCGAGACTGATCAATGTACCGTCAAGGGTGGCTGTTCCGCCAGGCGTCAAAATTTGACTCGGTGCAATGGAAAACTGCGTGGCTGCATTTGGAGTGAAGGTGGAACTTCCGATAGAAAGAATCGGCGGTGGTCGTGCAGGTTGTTGAGCAGGGTCAGGGAAGACCCGAGGTAAACGTATAGTCGTGAAGCCGCCAACCACGATGGCAGTAGCAGATGGGACCAGCGACACCGGAGTGACTCCTCCCACAATAACAGCAGGCTGTCCAGGTAGAAGCGTTTGGGATCCTACGACGACGACGGACGATAGTCCGAGAACGATGGGAATGGTCCCAACACTACCGATAGTGATTTGCGAGGGTTGCGGAACATTCGGCGCCTGAGCTTGGTTGCTTGCTGCAGCTTGATTGTTATTGTTGTTGCTAGCAGCTGGCGTAGGCACAGGGCCAACACGGTAACTAGTCCGGGCGACCGCTTGTGTCAATGTTGGCTTCGGTTTCACAGGATCATCTGGTAAGTCAAAGTCGGCCATAGTCAAGGGAGTTCCTCTGTCATCACCATTGTCGAGTACGACGACAGGCGGATCTTCAAAACCAAGCACCGATGACTCGAAGTGGATGTTGAATTGGGCGTTGTCGGGCCAGTTGATGTAGTAATAGTCCACAACGATCAAAACAGTGATGACGGCCTGAAGCTGTCCGGCTTCGCATCCTTCCTCTGTCACTTGCTTGAGGAAGTCATCCGGAACCGGACCAGTTGCTGACTTTTCATGTTCCATTCCCTTGATGCCGTAGGGATATGCGACAGCAGAGGACAATTGCACGGTCTTGGTTTCGTTACCAGATTCAATGACATAATTGGAGAAGTGCACATATGGGGTCGCGGAGACCTGGTCGACAGTCCGGTTCGGTGCGATTGATATCGGATGGCTCGCTACAGGCTGCTCCGTGTACAGATTGTACAATCGCGCATCAGACTTGGCAATAGAACCTTCGGGAGGAAATGGTTTGGCACCTCCTGTCCTGTATACTACTGATGTCGTCGCCGCCGTTGGGGACTCCGTGTACTGCTCGCATACTGTCCATGTAGCATCAAAGATCTCTACATAGGATTCAGTGTAGGTACATGCCCACTGAGATACAAGGGCACTCGCAGGGTCGAACGTGGTCGTGGGCGTGACAAGAGTGTATGAGGCCGCGTTTGAGTAATTCCCAAACTTGGTAGTCATGGTTCCTATGGCATGGGAGTATGTGGGTGGGAACCAGTAATTGATGCTGGCGTCGGGGACGTTGATGGTGCATGATGCATTCGAGGCACGTGTTGATGTCGACGGCGTGGAATTACTCCATAGGCCAACCTCTGGCGATGCTGAATTAATTGTAGGCCTTGAGGATGGATACGTCGGCCCAAGATGGAGTGTTGGTTGTGTGATGTTTGTTGAAAGAAGAATTGGTATTGAGTCCTTGATCGAGCCCCCGGTTGGCTGCGCGTACCCATCCTCACGGGACACAGGGTCAACTGAATTAATGTGTACTGCCTGTGATAATGCTGTTGATGTCTCAAGGAGAGTGCTGCTGGAAACGAGCGAAGACTGGGTAGATAATGAAGCAGTGTCATTGGAATACGGGGCTTGAAGGCTTGATCAGCATGCGCAAATACGAAGCGTGAGGCTTGGGCGATGGATCAGTCTTACCAGTGTTGTTCGCGCTACCGCGACGTTGGAACGCTGCTGCTGCTGTACATGCTGCTACCCATAGTGCGACAAACGAGTGCTGTAGTAACATGCCGATATTGTAGAGTGCTGCTCACGCAAGCACCCTACGCAAGATAGCGAATGTCGTAACGACCGAGTCGTCCCGGGAGAAAGGTGAAGTGAACATGTGCAGCAAGGGGCAATTAAGAAAAGCGGACCAACGATTTCAGAGTCCGCCTGGCGGGTCCGTCTCGCGACGGTCCCGAGAAGAGGCGCTATCGGAGAAAGATCAGCGCGGGAGGAACAAGGTTCGCGAAGTCCGGCTTGACACGTAACTTACACATCGTTCAGGGCCAGGGTAGATCGTGAGATAGATGGCAGCCACGTGAATGGGATCTATCTGCCAATCAATCGCTGGGGGCCTCGCAAACATCGACCTTTTGGTATTCTTTACAAGGTGCGGCTGAAGTCTGTCGAAGCTGCCAAACCACCTACTGGGTTGATGTGGGGACACAAGCCAACGCAAGCCACGCCAGCCCAGTCTAGCATGGGGAATTGCTTGTATTTGTACGACGCCCCAACACGGTAACGCCATCGACATCGAGCGTGGTCGGCGTTCGCCCTTGCTTTGGTGAACATTTGATTGCGAATCATGCGCTCGACGAGTCGGGTCACTGAACATTCTCTTGCAGCATGAACCATCTCTTGCAAATGAGATTCTTGTTTGTACGGCCACGCTCATCGAATGTGTGTGCAAGTTCTGGGCACCCAATCAAACAGTATGCCAGCACTATGGGACAACTCATCCCCTGTCCATCACTTTGATCGACTGGGAAGATGATGCTTGTGGTGCAAATCTGCTGTCTACGATTGGCCACGTCTAGCGAGTGCATCTGGATGAGGATCCAGATTGCCTGTTGGTAACCCTCTTGCATCGGAGTGGCTGTTAAGAGTCCGGACATGTGCGCGGCCAGGGCATTTCCGCTGCTTCCAAGAGGCTTCTCGGCGAGTCCTGAGCGCCATGTCGCGTTGGCTGGGACGCCCAGCGCCCCTCCACAGATTGCGTGAACAGGTGGTTTTGGCTGTCTGGATGAAACGAAGGGCTGGCCATGCTCACGGCACTCGTGGCTTCATTAATGATGCGGAAAAATGCCCGGCTGAAAGCGACGGGAGGCCAGGAGCCGTGTGAGCGGGAATAAGTGCCATGGCCGTCTCTCCAGTGCGGCATCGCATCAGGGCTGCGGCACAGTGCGTAGACACGCGAGCAAGGCTATCTGTCTGTTTGGAAGGTGGGAACTGGGAAGGGCTAGGTGCGGTACTCGAGCCTCGACGAGGGGGCGCCGCACCCGCGTAACTCGGTTGGTGCCTTGGCCGCGACGGCTAGTCGCCGGTTACAGATGATCCCAAGAAAGCATGTACAAACGTCGTTAGGCGCCCTGGGGAAAGCCAGAAGCGCAATAGGTAATATATATGAGTTGGTCCGCTGATCCAGGGTCCTTGGCCAATCTGTACGGCTCAAGTCAACACCGCAGGCGTGATCGCTCACTGCCGTCGGCAATCCCATCTTCCTGTTCTGTTCATCCTCGCGCCGCTGGCGGGGACAGACAATGCTGCTTGGTGATGCTCCACGCTGCTGTAGTTGTGGTTGAGTGACATCTGTCGCCCTCCTTAGTCTTAGTCACCGACCATGGTTCCTTCGCGAGGAGACCATCGCGCCTTCCTCCACACGATATGCGCCCTCGCTGCCGTCGCACTGCTCGCGCCAGGCCTCGCCGCCGAATACGCCCAGAAGAACATCACCAATCCGCTGAACTACAAGCTGCTGCCCGGCGTAGCATCGGTTCCTGCGCCCGTGTCGGTCGCGCCAGACCAGGACTGGGTGGGCATCGATGGCACGTGGAACACGTTCAGTCTGTTCGTGGGCAATCCGCAGACCAACGTTCGCGTTGGAGTGTCGACCGCAAGTCAGCAGATATGGACCATCAACTACCAGGCGTGTCTGCGGAACATCACGAACAGCGCAGGCAAGGTCATCGAGGTCAACAAGGTCGACAACGAGTGCTTGATCAGCAGAGGGTACACCTACAACGAGACAGTGTCCAGCACCTTTCGGCTCAAGGGCTACTATCGGCTCTGGATCGAGAAGTGGCTTGGATATGTTGGCAACGGCTTGTTTGGCTTCGACACTGTTGGCCTTGGGTTTCCTGGCGAACAGGGCCCCTCCGTGAAGAACACGACAATTGGCAGTCTCGTGTCTTCCAACTTCTGGATGGGACACATCGGCGTCCACCACAAGCCCACCAACTTCTCCGTCTTTGAAGACCCCATTCCGAGCTACTTGACAAACCTGTTCACCCAGAAGAGCATCCCAAGCCTGGCATTTGGGTACACAGCAGGCTCGCGGTATCGTATGTAGCACATGATGTATCCAAACTCTTACATACGCTAACATGTGTAGATGGCAACATTGCTCTATCCAGTCTGACGCTGGGCGGGTACGACGCCTCGAGGATCATCCGAAATGACCTTACCTTCATCCTCGCCCCAGACAACGAGCGCGATATCGCCGTTGGCGTCGTTGGGCTCACGGCCAACACGACCACAAAAAACAACATCGACCTGCTGAAACAGACCGACCTCGACATGTTCATAGACTCCACCATCGCTGAGATATGGCTACCTGTGGAGATTTGCAAAGCATTCGAGGATGCCTTTGGGCTGAAATACGACCCAACAACGAAGCTCTACCTTGTTGACGACGTTCTGCATCAGACGCTACTAACGCAAAACCCGAGCATCACCTTCACACTCGGCCAAAAATACTCCACGGACACCACCATGCAGATCACACTACCGTACGCTGCATTCGACCTGGAAGCATCGCCGCCCTATCGAGGCCTCAAAGAAAAGACCAGATATTTCCCCATCAGACAGGGTGCCAACTCGACTCAGTGGGTGCTGGGGAGAACATTCCTACAAGAAGCCTATTTGACCGTGGACTGGGAACGTTCGAACTTTTCGGTCTCTGCCATCGACTGGACTTATGGCAAACCGCAAGAAGTGGTCCCAATTGTATCTCCGCAGTATGCAGTGTACGAGGCTCCGAAGCCTCCAAAAAAGCCCCTGTCGACCAGCGCCATACTTGGCATTGCACTGGGGACCGGATTTGGTGTTGCCCTGATTTTCATTGCCATCGGTTGGTGGTTCTGGCGACGTCGACACCAACGGAAGATTCAAGACATGAAGGAAAAGTACGAGGCAGAGGTCGCTGCAGCAGCTGCTGCGAAAAAGGCAACGCCGGAAATATCAGACGAACCTCCCACCTCACCGATACAAGAGAGTGAGACCGGCACACGCATTTTCCCAAAAGCTGAGCTGTCGGCCGAGTCGGCCACCCACCACGAGTTGAGCACAGATGCCAAAGAGAAGGATCCATTAGCGATCAACGAGGCAGACGGCACAGAGCGACAGATTTTCGAGATGCCTGGATGCATACCAGAGCGTCAGGAAGCAGGGGGTCGCCAGCTATCAGAGAAAGAGTCTATGGTTGTCCGGGAGAGGGTGTACAACGGCATCGACCCACATTCCCCCACAACCCCCACAACGCAAGAAGCACCACAGAGACCTGCGCCAATACAACCTTCCGAAATCACAATCGTGGGCAGGAGTCTACCCAGTATCAACACCAGCAATGTCTCGCCCGTCACTCCGAGGACGCCCAGAGACGGAGCGTTCCTAGAAAGCAGCGACACATTCTTCCAGCTGCCGCCCTACCGACCCCGACAAGAGGGCCGCTCACCAGAAGACACCCTTCTGTCTCCGATTTCGCCCATGGAAAGTTCCTCAGACGCGTCGCGGCGGCGGTTCTCGTACGAGTCATGACACTAGCAAAAGTTGATATTTGGCGATTTGGGCGACAGGCGTTCTTACCTGGGTTAGCGAGGCAGGACGGGTTCGGCATAACGGCATTGGCGTTTTCTCCACTATTGGGACATGATACCTCTAATTTTCTTTGCATATGAAGCTGGGAAACAGCCTAGACTGGGCACGGCACGGTCACGCCTCGATTAGGAAGGCGCACTCGTTAGATTTCATCTCTGAATACCCTCATGTACGTATGCGTACATTGCAGCGCCGGGGAAGCGGCAGCGTGCACAAAATGAGCAAAAATCTTCATCGTCACATGTTGTGTGAGTGAGTGGAGTTCGCCAGACGTCTGAGCGGTTGGCTTTGAACAACATACACCTAGGAATACACACACGTGCAATCTGTTGCAGATGCACACATCATGTCTCTCACAAGTCGAATATGGCCACTCAAGATCTGCTCGTGCGGTCTGAACTCACCGCGTGCTCGTCAATGCCGAAAGGGGCTGTCTTCATCAGATAACCAGTAGAACCATTGTCGCTTCTGGGTATAAGAACTGTCCCGCGTGTAAACTAACAAAGATCAACCAAAGTCTATGCCAGGTACGTTTGCGTGCAGCGGGGGAAGCGGTCTGCGATGGCAGCTAAAGCCACCAGATCAGCCTTGTAGGCACAGCGGCGGACTCTGACTGGCGCGTCTGCGACTTGATACCCCACCATCTCTCGCGGAGGCCGCGAGGAGACTGAACCACGACCGCTCTTCTGGCTTCGTCGTACTGTCCACTGTCAATCGCTTGTGTATAAGACTTCGTCGCAGCGCCGTGGAGCTGCGTGTGCCCTTTCTTCTTCGTGTACCCGCCCTGTAGTCCGGTTATAAGAACGTGTTTCGACAGCCGCCCCGCCCCAATTGCAGTGTGTTGTGCTGCGGCCAGCTCCTCAGTCATCACATCTTCGCCGCGCGCCTACAAGCGAGATCGAGCCTGCATATATTCCAACAGCCCCTGGGAGAACTGCTGCTACCTCCTTCCCTGATAGACAGCGCGCACCCGACCGCACCTTCCCACCACCAAACCACAGCCTCGTGTCCCACCAGACGAGCGTGCCCCGCAACCCGAGCACCATGTCCGACCTCGCAGGGCGGAAAGTGTTCAAGGTGTTCAACCAAGAGTTCATCGTCGACGAGCGCTACAATGTCACCAAGGAGCTCGGCCAGGGCGCATACGGCATTGTTTGGTAGGACTCGACCATATCGACCGGACGCAGACCAGACGGCTAATCAAACAATCTGCAGCGCGGCTACCAACAACCAGACGGGCGAGGGCGTCGCCATTAAGAAGGTCACCAATGTATTCAGCAAGAAGATCCTCGCCAAGCGTGCGCTACGTGAGATCAAGTTGCTGCAACACTTCAGAGGCAAGTCGATCTACCATCCCGTCGGCTGTGACCACATGCTAACACTGCGCAGGGCACAGGAACGTAAGGCTGCCTACACACGCGGAGATTCGTACTCGCACTCCATACTAATTGCGTCGCACAGATCACCTGTCTTTACGACATGGACATACCCCGCCCAGACAACTTCAACGAATGCTACCTGTACGAGGGTACGGCACGCCCCAGTCTTGCTGCATGAATACACCGCTGATACACCGCAGAGTTGATGGAGTGCGATCTGGCAGCCATCATCCGTTCCGGTCAGCCCCTCACCGACGCACACTTCCAGTCCTTCATATACCAGATCCTCTGCGGTCTGAAGTACATCCACTCGGCGAACGTGCTGCATCGCGATCTCAAGCCCGGTAACCTCCTCGTCAATGCCGATTGTGAGCTCAAGATCTGCGATTTTGGACTTGCCAGGGGCTTTTCGATGGATCCGGAGGAGAATGCTGGGTATATGACTGAGTATGTTGCGACCCGGTGGTACAGGGCGCCGGAGATTATGTTGAGCTTCCAGAGCTATACGAAAGCTAGTACGTACCCTTCGTCTTCTCTTCTTTGCACTTCTTCATGTCTCAGCTAATGGGCGATGGATCCTGGCATTATATCGTCGGCCTCTGAGCTACTTATCATATTATACCCCTACATGAACTTACACTAACCTCCCTAGTCGACGTCTGGTCCGTAGGCTGCATCCTCGCCGAGCTCCTCGGCGGCAAGCCCTTCTTCAAAGGCCGCGACTACGTCGACCAACTGAACCAAATTCTGCACTACCTAGGCACCCCCAACGAAGAAACCCTCTCACGAATCGGCTCGCCCCGCGCCCAAGACTACGTGCGCAACCTACCCTTCATGCAGAAAATCTCCTTCCAATCCCTCTTCCGCAATGCCAACCCGGACGCACTCGACCTCCTCGACCGCATGCTCGCCTTCGACCCCTCGTCCCGCATATCCGTCGAAGCGGCGCTCGAGCACCGCTACCTGTCCATCTGGCACGACGCGTCCGACGAGCCTGCGTGCCCTACCACATTCGACTTCCAGTTCGAGGTCGTGGAGGAGATTCCCGAGATGAAGAAGATGATCCTCGCCGAGGTGGATCGCTTTAGGCAGATGGTGCGTGTTGCGCCGGGTGCGGGTGGGCAGCCGCAGAATCAGCCGCCGCAGGTCCCGATACCGAATAATTATGATCGCTCCGGGTATGAGGATCCGAGGCCGCAGGAGGCGTATAATCAAGGGGGTAGTGGGCAGTGGCAGGGGAATGATCTGGAGAGGGATTTGCAGGGGCTGGATGGGAGGATGAGGTAGGGGGCATGTTCACGTGGCGTGATGTGATGTTGGATAGGCAACATCGGAGGTTCTTGGTGTAGTTTGTCTTCTCGCTTGATAGATATGAATGAAGTTCCTGATTCTATCTGCGCTGTTTCGATAATGACTATTCTTGTCTTGCTTGATTTGGTTTTGTTTGGGTGATGAGATGATACGTTGTTAGAAGAGTGGATTTCACTTGGCTCGTCGAGTGCGACTTGTATGGGAAATGGGGTATGGTAATATCCCATGCGTTCGCAGGTCTGATTGGAAGAGACAGGAGTCAAGTCTTGTCGTGCTTGAAATATGCTGCTCTATCAGAAGGGTGAGTTCCAGTACACTCACGCGTTTTGAGCCAGGCAGCACTCCAAGCCAGACTATCCCACTTCTCTGTGATCTCTGTGGTTCAAAGGACACTGGTACCAGAACGCGCGTCTGCACATATATCCAGCCCGTGCAATCGCATTTCGACGACGGGGTCTCGCACCCACACATCCCACCCCTACATCTTGATAGCATCTAACACATCCCTCTCAAGTACATCCATCAACCCCTCCGCCTCACCCTTATACCCAAACGCCTCGCCCGCCCGCTCCGCCCTCGTCCTCGAATTACTCGCAAACAAATACCTCCCCAGCATCGGAAACCCTGGAAAACTCGCCATCCCATCCAAAACCTCCAATCCAACCCGCACAGGCTCAGCATCCTCGATAACACCATGCTTGTGCAGAATAGCCGCAGTAGCCCGCGCAAGATCGATCTGGCTGTGTTCCTGCGTACTCGCGAAGTAATAGCCATTAGCATTGAAGTATTTCCTTGCATGTTCGCCGCTCGCAGCAACCTCCACGACGCGTAGGTATAGCTTCGTCAAGTCGTCGATGTGCACCCAACTCCGCGTATTGCTTCCCTCGCCAAAGTAAAACGCTTTCCCGCCTAGATCCTGAATCTCCTTGACGAACATGGGTACCAGCGCGCTGTGTGTTTTACCAAGTCCTGTACCGCGGCCGTAGATATCTGGCGGACACATTATTGCGATGTTAACTTTCTCGGAGTGCTGAGCGATATGCGCATGTAACATTTTCTCTGTATCGCGATGTAATTCTTCGTCTGGGAGCGATGCGATGTCAGATACACACGTAACATCAGACCACACTTTCCCACTCATTTCCCCCAGCGTAGCGTCGTCGCGCCAGTCACTCACAATACCGGAGCCAGATAAATGCAACAAATATCCCGGCGTCGATTTCTTCAAGAGGCCGGAAAGTAGCGCGGTCAGCGAGGCGACGTGGTCTGAGTCGCCGTTGTGCACGACGATGTCTGCTTCTTGGGCGTGCTGGGCGAGGAGAGCGGTGCTGTCGTAGGTTCCTTGCACGATGGTTATGTTGGGGTATGTTGAGGGGAAGGAGGAGGGGATGCGGCGGAGGAGGACGGTGATGTGGTATTCTGGGTGGGTTGTTGCGAGGGTGTGGAGGATGGAGCCGCCGAT